>FTKX01000034.1_pt1 | contig 145000 bp, 124 predicted proteins | sample 1641081 | NCBI WGS metagenome assembly FTKX01 (sample SAMEA3914789, study PRJEB12502) | metagenome | biome: forest; material: soil | place: Canada | collected 2011-07-03 | depth 0.3 m
ATCGACGTCAGCTACGAGACGGTGCGCTACTGGTGGAACCGGTTTGGCCCGATGTTCGCCGCCGAAATCCGTTGGAAACGGGTTCAGCGCATGCGAGCCTTCACCCACTGACGCTGGCGCCTGGACGAGGTCTACGTGAAGATCAACGGCGAGATGCGCTACCTCTGGCGGGCGGTCGACCACGAGGGCGAGGTGCTGGAATCCTATATCACCAAGTCCCGGGACAAGGCCGCGGCGCTGAAATTCATGAAGAAACTGATGAAGCGGCATGGCGCCGCCAAGGTCGTCACCACCGACGGCCTACGTTCTTACAAAGCCGCCATGAAGGAGATCGGCAACGCCGATCGTCAGGAGGTCGGCCGCTGGGCCAACAATCGGGTTGAGAACAGTCACCTTCCCTTTCGAAGGCGCGAACGGGCGATGAACCGCTTCCGAAGGATGAAGACCCTGCAGAAATTCAGCGCGGTTCACGCCTCGGTCCACAACCTCTTCAATCAGGAGCGCCACCTTCTAAGCAGAGACATTTATAAGGAGAGGCGCTCGGAGGCATTCTCCGAGTGGCGGGCAGTCATGGCCTGAGGGCCGCTTGGGTTTGGGCAAGCTACGTCCGACCGGAGACGAGTTGACGCTAGTCTGACAGCACCCTACGGCGGCCATTTTTCGCGCCGATTTCCCTTTTATCGGAAATCCGTCTCCAAGGCTGAACCAGCCCATTTTGGCGCTAAAACATGCGCTTTTGAGTCTGCGCTTGGGTAAGCGTTCACTCTTTGTTCTTGAAATCAAGCTGAATCGCGCCTAGTATGCTCGCGACGGTCGCGCGACCGCATAAACCAACTTTTCGGAGACCGCGATTGCCTCTTGAGGATTTGGAGAAGGCTTGGCTCGCTCAGGCGGCTGTGGTCCCGATCGAGCCGTACCTATGCTTTAAGGCCCAAGGCCTTGTCCTGGGCGCCGGTACAGTGCTGGCGTCGAGCCAGAGCGCCGGGGTCAATCTCGCGGCGAACGAAGCACGGCTCAAGGCCCTGCTGGCCTCGGCCTATGGCAGGCCCATCGGCGCTGACGCGATCCGCCATATCCGACGCGCCACCCAGCGGTGGACCGAAGGGGATCATCGCCTGGCCGCCGTGCATCTGGCGCTCACCCGTTTGAACAGGCTCTCCCAACCCCGGCAAGCGGCGCGGCGGCTGTTCATGGCCGAGGTTCTGATGGAGGCCGGAGCCAGGCCAGACATGATTGTCTCAGCGCTCGGCCTTGCGCCTACAGCGCCGGAACAAGCAGCCAAGTTCTACAATCCCAACCAGCCGCGCGTTCCGGCCGGCAATGGCCGCATCAGCGGGCAGTGGGCGAACCTGGCTCGGTCCCTGTTCGAGGGCCTGACTCGAAAAGCCCTGCTAAGACTGGCCTTGATCGCGGCCCGCTTCAGCGCCCCGGCCGTCTTTCTCGGCGTCCTGTTCATCCCGACCAACAAGACCTCGCCTGAGGAGGAATACCCCGTGCCCGGTCACCCGGGGCTGCGGGTGGGGCGTCTCGTCGGCGAAACCGGCTGGCGGGTCATCTACGACAACCAGGATGGCGACGAACAGACGATCCTGCAGCGACCGGACGGCACGCTCCGCGACCCGCAAGGCCAAGTCGTCGGCCGGGTCCTGCCCAATGGCCATGTGGCCATCGACCTCGCCTCTGTTGCGCCGGGTTATCTCAAGGACAACGAGCCCCGCTACTGTCCGGCCCCCGTGAAGGATAACTATGGCGCAGGCCCCAACAGTGTCGCGCGGGCCTACGAAGATCAGGTCAAGGAACGCGTCAATCCGGCTGAACCCACACCAAGCGGTCTCGCCGTGGCGCTGGCGAACCCGATGGACAACGGCGCCATCGTCAAATTCGACGATTGCCAGCACAGCACCGGCATGATGGTGGAAGCCAAAGGCCCAACATTTAAGGCCTTTCTTGAGCGAACCAAGAAATCGAGCTTTCTGCCCAATGTCGACGGCGATTTGCTGAAACAAGCGACGCGGCAGATCCAGGCGGCTGGCCCGCGCGAAGTGCGCTGGTTCTTCGCCGACAAGGAGGTCGCCGATCATACAGACGAGCTTTTCCAACGTCATGACCAGGGATTGGAGCGAATTGAGATCGAAGTTCTTCCCTATGGGGACGCCCGCAAATGACCGAACCCAACTATAGGATTGAATCCGCTTGGCCATCCCACGTGGAAACGCCGGCGGAAATCGGTAGGAAATTCTTCCTGACTCTCGACGCCCTGGCGCGCATCGATCCGGTCTTCTGCGATTGGGGAACCGTCGAGGACATAGACAGCCTGATCGGTCATCCGATGGAACCGCTTCGGCAGGATTTCACGCCCTATGTCGAGTCTCATGTATTACGAGATGACTGGGGCCAACCCGACCCTCATCAAGGCTACCGGCTGTGGGCGTCATCGGGCCATCGCCCGTACCCCGAGCTTGAACCGCGATCCATGACCCTGTCCGTCACCGCGGGTTCGACATGGGAAAACCGCCTCTCGCTGGAGGCAGGCTACTACACCGTCCCTCCGGATCACGCGGTGGTCACCTATCCCATCTTCAAATCAGCGCTTCTGATCCTGATCGAGATCTGGCCGGCGCCCTGGGCCAATGTTCAGGTTTCCCTCTGGGGTCAGAAGCCGCCGACCCTGCCGGGCGAGCCTCCCTTTCCCTATTCCGGTTACCAGATGCCGTGGATTTCCTATCTCTGCGCCGAGCGAGCCGCGCGGATCACGCTCCCGGACGAGATCCTCACTGAACGCACCCCGGACGGCGGCCTGCTGATGATCGCAGCCCAAACGCGGCTCGATCCAACGAGGCGAGATCATATGGCGCGTTCGCGCGTCCTGGCCGAGGTCATGATTAAACATGGCGGCGATCCACGCTAGCGACCGCCGGCTTTCGATTAGGTATTAGCCGCCTGCACGCCTCGCCCTGGCCTTACGGCGATCAGTCTTGGCCAAAGGCTTGCTTGGATTTGGGTATCTACCCCAACCGGAGACGAGTTCGCGTTTGCCTGTCTGCACCCTGTGGGTCCGTCGGAGGCTGAGGTCTTCTGGACCGACTTCCTCAGGAGCCTGGCCCGGCGCGGCCTGCGCGGCGTCAAGCTGGTCATCTCCGACGCCCACGAGGGCATCAAGGCGGCGGTGTCCAAGGTGATGAACGCCACCTGGCAGCGCTGCAGGGTTCACTTTATGCGCCACGTCATTGGCCCACGCCAGCAAGAGCGGCCGCAGGGTGGTCTCGGCCTTCATCGCCACCGCCTTCGCCCAGAAGGACGCGCTGGCGGCCAAGGCCCAGTGGCGGGGCGTGGCCGATCAACTGCGGCCCAACTGCCGGCGAGGACGAACCCTGCCGGATCTAGACGTAGCCGGCCAGGGCGGCCGAGATCGCAGTCACTAGCGGTTGGCGTCGAGCCGAAACGATCGTGGGTCCAGTCCGTATCGTTCGGAAGGGTTATCTATGACGTAGCTGCCCAATTGACGCGCCTCGTTCCGCACGGCCAAGTTCCCGCCGAGATTCCGGGAGCGACCATGTTCAGACGCACAATCAAGATCGCCGCTTCGGCCGCGCTCATCGTGAACGTGTTGAGCGGCTTCGGAGTGGCGCGCGCCGCGGAAGTCGCGCCGGCCCTGTTTCAGGCGCTGCACTGGCGCTCAATCGGCCCTTTCCGTGGCGGTCGGGTGCTTGCGGTCGAGGGGGCTCCCGACGACGCGCGCCGCTTCTATTTCGGAGCGGTGAACGGCGGGCTCTGGCGAACGGACGACGCTGGCCGCACATGGTTACCGATCTTCGATTCCAGTCCCGTAGGCTCTATCGGCGCCCTGGCTGTGGCGCCATCAGCGCCTAGCACCCTCTATGTCGGCACAGGCGAGGCGGATATGCGCTCGGACATCGCCCAGGGCGTTGGCATGTTCAAGTCCACAGACGGCGGAACGCACTGGAGCGCCATCGGTCTTTCGGACAGCCAGGCCATCGGCAAGATCCTGGTCGATCCGCGCGATCCCAACGTGCTGCTGGTGGCGGTGCTCGGCCATCCCTACGGCCCCAATGCCGAGCGCGGCGTGTTCCGCTCGACAGACGGTGGTAAGACCTGGACCAAGACCCTTTTCAAGGACCTAGGCACGGGCGCCATCGACATGGCCTTCCAGCCGGGTGACCCCGATGTGGTCTACGCCGCCCTGTGGCAGACCAGACGGCCACCCTGGAATGTCTATCCGCCCTCCAACGGCCCCGGCGGCGGCCTCTACAAGTCGGTCGACGGCGGCAAGACCTGGGCGGCGATCGGTGTTCACGGCCTGCCGGCCTTGCCCGGTCGCATCGGCATCGCCGTCACCCCGGCCAGGCCAGATCGCGTGTTCGCCCTGGTCGACGCCGAGGACGGCGGCCTGTTCCGCTCTGACGATGCGGGAGCCACCTGGACCAGGGTCAGCGACGACAAACGCATCTGGAACCGCGGCTGGTATTTCGGCGGGATCACTGCCGACCCAAAGAACGCCGATCGGGTCTGGGTCTGCGACACCATCGTGCTGCGCTCGGACGACGGCGGCGCGCATTTCGCCCCGATCAAGGGCGACCCGACCGGAGACGATTTCCATGTCCTGTGGATCGACCCACGCGACACCGACCGGCGGATTCTGGGCGTCGACCAGGGCGCGCTGGTGACCTTGAACGGCGGGGCGACCTGGAGCTCGTGGTTCAACCAGCCGACCGGCCAATTCTACCACGTGGCCACCGACAATCGCTTCCCCTACCGGGTCTATGGCGCCCAACAGGATTCTGGCGCCGCCGGCGTGCCCAGTCGCACCGACAGCCAGGTCGACGGCATTAACATGACCGCGTTCCACGAGGTCGCCGCCGGCGGCGAGAGTGACGAGATCGCGCCTGACCCCGATGATCCGGACACCGTCTATGGCGGCCGGGTGGACAAGCTGGATCTGCGCTCGGGCCAGACCCGCAGCATTGACCCGACCCTGGCCTTCCCCGACAACTACCGTGGGACCTGGACCCTGCCGCTGACCTTCGGCAAGCGCGACCACACCCTGTACTTCGGCAACCAGCGCGTCTTTGCGACCAATGACGGCGGCCGGTCGTGGAAGCCGATCAGCCCGGACCTGACCCGCCCCCATCCGCAGGTTCCCACCACCCTCGACGCCGCCACCGTGGCCGACACTTCGGTGCGCGGCCCCCGCCGCGGTGTGGTCTATGACATCGGGCCCTCGGCCCTGAAGGATGGGCTGATCTGGGCCGGCACCGACGACGGCCTGGTCTGGCGCACCCGCGACGGCGGCGGACATTGGGACGATGTCACGCCCAAGGCGCTCGGCGCCTGGTCCAAGGTCGGGACGGTCGAACCCTCGCATTTTGACCCGGGGGTCGCCTATATCGCCATCGACCGACACCGGTTGGACGACTTCGCCCCCTATCTCTATCGCACCCGCGATGGCGGCAAGACCTGGACCCTGATCACGACCGGCCTCGCCGATGGCGGCCTGCTGAACGCCGTCAATGTCTTGCGCGAGGATCCGACGCAGAAGGGCCTGCTCTATGCAGGGACCGAGCGAGGCGCCTTTGTCTCCTTCGACGACGGCGATCATTGGCAGCCGCTGCAGAGCGGCCTGCCGCGAACCTCGGTGCGCGACATCACCCTCCACGGCGAGGATCTGGTGATCGCCACCCATGGGCGCGGCTTCTATGTGATGGACGACATCGCCCCGCTACGCGCCCTGGCCGCCGACGCGACCAACGGCGCGCGGCTCTTCGCCCCCGCGCCCGCCATCCGCCTGCACGAGCCGCCCTTTGTCGGCACGCCCATGCCCAAGGATGAACCGATTGCGACGAACCCGCCCGACGGCGCCTATATCGACTATGTGGTTCCCACTGGGGCCACGCCGTCGGCCGTCACCATCACCATCCTCGACACCCAGGGCGCGCCAGTGACCCGCTTCGCCAGCACCGACCCGGCGCCGGCGCCGGACCTGGCCAAGATCGAGGCGGCCCCTGAATGGGTGACGCAGCCTGGCCCGCCTTCAGCGAGCTTAGGTCAGCACCGATGGGTGTGGAATCTACACTACGCCAATCCCGTGGAGCTTGCCGACGACGACAGCGACGGCGTGTGGGCGCCGCCGGGGCGCTACACGGTCGAACTGACCGTGGCCGGCAAGATCTATCGTCAACCACTGGACGTGCTGCCCGATCCGCGCGTGAGGGTTTCGCCCGCCGACTTCCAGGCGGAGTTCGCCCTCGCCCGGCAGATCGAGCAGGCCCGGCTGCAGGTGCGCGGCGCAATCAAGCAATCCGTCGAGACCGAGGCGGCCTTAAGGGCGGCGATCCCAGCCGCCGCCCCGGACCGAAAGGCCGTACTGGCGGCGTCGGCCGCACGACTGGACGCGCTGGTCGACCTTTCAACCGACAGCGCGCGCAAGGCCATCGGCCGACCTTCGCCGTCCGTCGACGGCCTCGGCGATATCGCCGAGCGGCTGGACAAGCTCGCTGTGGCGGTCGATGGCGCTGACGGCGCGCCCACCGCGGACGACATCAGCGGGTTCGCCAAGGCTCGCCAAGCGCTCGACGCGGCCCTCGCCCGGTCGAAGTGGTTGAGATTGGGCGTCGCGCCGGTGAGCCCAAGATGAGACGAAGCCCTGTGTCGAATTCCCATTACCAACGTAAGGCGATCGCCCTGTCCATGGCCTCTGCGGCCGCCCTCGGCGCCGGCCTGTTCCAAGCCGCGCCAGCGCGGGCCGAGGCCCCCGCCCCTCTCCCGGAGATCGTTGTCGTCACCGCAACGCGCACGCCGGAGCCTGTTGATCGGGTTCCCGTAGACATTTCCGTGGTCACGGGTGATGAGCTGCGCGCCCGGGGCGCCGCGAGCATGGCCGACGCCATGAGATTGACCCCAGGCGTCGAAGCGCCGCCCGGCGGCGACGCGGGTCCCTCCAGCGCCGTCCCCTCGTTCTGGGGCCTGCACGAGTTCGACGCCTTCCTGCTGGTCGTCGATGGCGTGCCCTGGGGCGGCGCCTTCAACCCCATGATCACTACGCTTGACTTCAACGACGTATCGCAGGTCGAGGTGCTGAAGGGCGCCGCGCCCGTCATGTATGGCGCAACCTCGTTCGTCGGCGTGGTGCAGGTGCTGCACTACCCGGCGGGCGAGGCGGCGAACCAGATCGACATCGCCTATGGCGACTATGGTTCTGCACGAGGTTCCGCCTCCATGACGCTGCCGCAGCTGGGAGCTCTGCGCCAGTCGCTCGCCGTGGACGGACAAAGTCTCGGCTTCGCCGACAAACGCGAAGCGGTTGGCCGTGGCCAGGCGCTCTATCGCGGCGCCGTGGATGTCGGCGGCGGCAAACTGACGTTCGACGGCGACGTCACCATCGTTCGCGACACACCGACCAGCCCGGTGATCCGCGTGGGCCAGACGCTAACGACGCTCACCCCGATCAACGCTAATTTCAATCCGGCAGACGCCAGGATCGATCAGAACCAATATCACCTAGCGATCAGTTATTCGCGGCCGACGATGTGGGGAGACTGGAACAGCCTGGTGTCTCTGGCGCATTCCGACATCACCGATATCCGCGCCTTTCTGCACCCCGACCTCAGCGGCGATGCCGACACCCAAAGCCAGCGCCGCCATATCGACGACGACTATGCCGACAGCCACCTGACCCATGCGTTCGGCCGGGACGCCAGCTTGGTGGTCGGCGCCGACCTGCTTTACGGTCACGGCTGGCAGATCGGCCTGAACGGCAACAGCGCCTATAACGCGCTGCTCAGCGGGGCCGTGACGCCGCCGCCGACTTCGCAGCTGGTGGTCAACGAAATCGGGACGGTGAACGATCGCCGCCTGTTCGCTGGCCAGTACGCTCAGCTGGACTGGAAACCGGGCGCGCGCTGGGACGTGATCGCAGGTGTTCGGATCAACGAAACCCGCGAGGCCAAATCGTCCAGCGACCTAGTCCTCCCCCCGCCTCAGATGATCGCCCAAACCTCCCGCGGGACCGAGACTCGTGTGTCCGAGACCCTTGGCGCGAGCTATCGTCTGTGGGTCCGAGGCGTGGACGAAGCCGTGGTCTATGCCGACTTCCGCGACGCCTTCAAACCGTCGGCGCTCGACTTCGGTCCTGACTACACGCCCGATGTGCTTCGCCCCGAGACCACGCAGAGCTATGAGGCCGGTCTGAAGGGCGCGCTCGTGGGTGGGCGGTTGGCCTATCAGGCCGAGCTCTTCCTGCTGAATTTCCATAATCTCGTCGTCGCCACCAGTTCCGGCGCCCTGGCCAACGCCGGCGGCGAGCGGCTCAAGGGGGCCGAGTTCGAGCTTCGCTATCAGGTGACGCCGGACCTTGCCCTGGCCGGAAATTTCACCTGGCACGACGCCCGCTACACCCGCTACCTGTTCACCGACGATGACACCGGCCAGACAGTCGATGTCGCCGGCCGACAGCTGCCTCTGTCGCCGCATGCGCTGGCCTCGGCCGGAATTCTCTACACGCCGCGACAAGGGCTCAATGCGACCCTCGTCGCCAACTATGTCGGGCGGCGCTACCTGGACGAGGAGAACACCGCGCCGGTCGGTGGTTACGCCACCCTGGCCGGCAGCCTCGGCTATCACTTCGGCCGCTACCTGGTGCAGATCGAGGGCGAGAACCTGACCAACCAGCGGCCGCCAGTGACATCGAGCGAGTTCGGAAGTGGATCCTTCTACCTCTTGCCGGCGCGCACCCTGTGGTTTCGACTGAGCTACAAGCTCTAGGGGTCGACGACGTCCCATAAGCCTTTATGGTCGAGTCAGACGGCGAAGCCGCGATGGAGACAATGCGATGACCAGCCACTTCATGGGCCCTTGCTCCCGCCTCGCCCTGGTCAGCCTGGCCTGTCTCGCCTTGGCCACAGGGCCGGCCCTCGCCGCAGCGCCCGCCCCTGGCGTCCCGGTCAACGAGGCCCTGTTCAAGGCGCTGCAATGGCGGGGAATCGGCCCCTATCGTGGCGGGCGAGCCCTGGCGGTCACCGGTGTCGCCGGCGCCCCCGACACCTTCTATTTCGGCGCCGTCGCAGGCGGGGTCTGGAAGACGACCGACGCTGGCAACAGCTGGAAGCCGATCTTCGACAGCCAGTCCATGGCCTCGATCGGCGCCATCGCCGTGGCCCCGTCCAATCCAGAGGTCATCTATGTCGGCTCGGGGGAAGCGGCGCTGCGCGGCGATATCACCTATGGCGACGGGGTCTACAAGTCGGCGGACGGCGGCAAAACCTGGAGCCACATTGGTCTGACCGACAGCCGCCAGATCGGCGCGGTGATCGTCGATCCAAGCAATCCCGACATCGTCCTGGTGGCGGCCATGGGCCACGCCTTCGGCCCCAATAGCGAACGCGGCGTGTTCCGCAGTACCGACGGCGGCAAGACCTGGACCAAAACGCTCTACAAGGACGAGCACACGGGCGCCATCGACGTCACCTTCGACCCGAGCAATACCAAGATCGTCTATGCGGCAATGTGGCAGGCCCAGCGCCAACCCTGGAATTTCTCCAGCGGCGGACCCGGCAGCGGCCTCTATCGCTCGTCAGATGGCGGCGCGACCTGGACCGAGCTCAAGGGCCATGGCCTACCCGAGGGAATATTGGGCCGGATCGACGTCTCGGTCTCGGCGGCCGATCCGCACCGCATCTATGCGATGATCGAGGCCAAGGATGGCGGCCTCTACCGCTCGGACGACGCTGGGACCCACTGGACTCGGGTCAGTGAAGACGGTCGGATCCGCCAGCGCGCCTGGTATTTCTCCAAGATCTACGCCGACCCCAAATCGGTCGATACGGTCTATGCCCTGAACACCGGCATGTTGAAGTCAACTGACGGCGGCAAAACATTCACCCTGGTATCGGCCACCCACGGGGACCATCACGGCCTGTGGATTGATCCGGCCGACCCGCGCCGCCTGATCAACTGCAACGACGGCGGCGCCAGCATCTCGCTCGATGGTGGCCTGACCTGGTCGACCCAGGACAACCAACCCACCGGCCAGTATTACCACGTTTCTGTCAGCCCCGGCTGGCCCTACTGGATCTACGGGGCCCAGCAGGACAACTCCAATATCGCCATCGCCAGCTATGACGATGAGGGGGTGATCACGGAGCGCGACTGGTTCGCAGCCGGCGGCGGCGAGAGCGGCTTTGTCGTCGGCGACCCGCGCGATCCAAAGATCATCTATAGCGACGCCGAGAACCAGTTCGCTCGTTACGACAAGGCCAAGGAACAGGACCAGGACATCAGCCCGTGGCCCGTAGACAATTCTGGCCACCCGGCGTCCGAACTGCTGCACCGCTTCAACTGGACCTCGCCGCTGGTACTGTCGCCGCACAATCCGGACGTGCTCTATGCCGCTTCGGAAGTGGTGTGGAAGTCGGTCGATCGGGGCAATAGTTGGACCATCATCAGCGGTGACCTGACTCGCAACGACAAGACCAAGCAGATCGCGTCCGGCGGCCCTCTGACCAAGGACATCACCAGCGTCGAATATTATGACACCCTCTTCGCCCTGGCGGAGTCGCCCCTGAAGCAAGGCCTGATCTGGGCCGGCTCGGACGATGGCCTGGTGCATGTCACTCAGGACGGCGGCGCGCACTGGAGCGACGCCACGCCCAAGGCCATGCCGGCCTGGAGCACGATCGACTTGATCGAGCCGTCCCCGCACGACGCTGGCGTCGCTTATCTGGCCGTGGACCGGCACAAGCTGGACGACATCAAGCCCTACGCTTACCGAACCGCCGATGGAGGCAAGACCTGGATTTCGATCACGGCCGGCCTGCCGGACGGCGCTGTTGTCCACGCCGTGCGCGAGGATCCGGTCCGCCGGGGCTTGCTCTATGCCGGAACCGAAAAGGGCGTGTTCGTCTCCTTCGACGACGGCGGTCTTTGGCAGAGCTTGCAGCAGAATCTGCCGGCCTCGCCGATCCATGACCTCGCCATCAAAGGTGACGATCTGGTGGCCGCCACTCATGGCCGTTCGTTCTGGGTGCTCGATGACCTGAACCCGCTGCGCCAGATCGAGCGGGACACCGACCAGCAGACGGCGGTGCTCTATGCGCCGCAGACGGCGCTTCGGCTGCACTATCCCGACCAGGTCGATTCCCGCCGCCCCGTTGGCGACGATCCTCCGGCCGGCGCGCTAATCGACTATGTGCTGAAGGCCGAGCCTCAGGGCGAGCTGACCATCGACATCCTGGGCTCCGACGGCGCCGTCGTGCGCCATCTGTCGAGCCTGAAGAGCGACAAGGAGATCCAGCCGCCGGAATGGCCCGACCAGATCGTGCCCGACGACCGCATCCCGGCCAAGGCGGGCATGAACCGGCTGGTCTGGGACCTTAGAATGAGCGATCCGGCGCAGATCCCCGGCGCCTTCTATTCCGGCCCGACCCCGCGCGGTCCGCTGGTCCCCCCGGGGGGTTATCAGGTCAGGCTCACCGTGGGCGGCAAGACCCTGACCGCGCCCCTGACCGTGGTTGCCGACCCGCGACTGCACGATGCTGACGCGGCGATACGCGCCAAGACCGATTTGGCGGTGGCGACGGAGGTCGACATCGACCGACTGCACAGAGCGGTCAACGCTTTGCGCGAGACGCGAGCCGACCTGGCCCACCTCAGGCAGTCTCTCGCGGGCAAGGCCAACGCCCCCTCTCTCATCGCCGAAGCCGATCGATTGAACAAATCCCTCGACCCGATCGAGCAGACCCTGATGCAGGTCAACATGAAGGGGTCGGAGGCCAATCTCGCCTTTCCCGGCATGTTGAACGAGCAGTTCGCTTCCTTCGCCCTGGCGTTGGAAGACGCCGACACCGCCCCAACCGCCCAGCATAAAGCTGTGCACCAGTCGCTGCACGCCCAGCTGGATGAGGTGCTCGCTCAATGGCAGGCGCTGCAGGCGAAAGATCTGGCGACGTTCAACGCTAAACTTGCCAAAGGTGGTCTTGGAATGTTGCAGAGACGTTAGGTAACCCAAGGACGGGTCACGGGTTCCGACGGCCAGTGGTCCAGTGACCCCGCAGAGCGGCGCGGCATGGCGATCGCCGCGTCACAAGGTGGGGCGGCGTGAAGCTGTGCTGGAGTTTCCGCCGGGCCAAAAGCCCAGGTTTGGCGAGCCGCAGCTGAAGGCCTCGCAAATTGCGCCGGAACTCGTGGCGAAAGCCATCGCATCCGCCATCGAGGCGGGATGGAACTCGCTGTCCCGCGGCAAAGCGGTCGCCACCGTCGTGGTTGCCACCGGCGACTGACGCGTTGGGGTTGGAGGGGGCGACGATCGCCCCTACCCTCGGGTCGCTGCCGCCCTCTCCGGATAGCCCCAGTGGGTTTACCGCGAGCTGGCGATCGTCATCCGCGATTTGGGAAGGCCTGATTTGATCGAGCAATACGGTTGGTCCGATCTGCTGGCGGCAGCCTTCGCGCCACACGCGCGCGCGGGCCACAGCCCCGGGCGCATCGTCATTCAGCGACGCGATGGCTACTTGGTCGCCACCGATGAGGGAGAGCTGCGGGCCAAGGCTTCCGGCCGCCTGCTTCACGAGGCCAGGGAGGCAGGCCATCCCGCCGTCGGCGACTGGGTGGCGCTCTCGCTGAATCTGGTAGAACGAACCTCCACCATCCATGCCATCCTGCCGCGCCGCACGGCTTTCGTGCGCCGGGCGGCCGACAGCCTGCGGGGTCTGCAGGTCATCGCCGCCAATATCGACGTCGCCTTTGTGGTCACCTCGCTGAACGCCGACCTGAATCCTCGCCGGATCGAGCGCTATCTCGCCGCCGCGTGGCAGAGCGGGGCGCGACCCGTGGTGGCGCTGACGAAGTCGGACCTCTGCGTCGATCCGCAAGGTCGGGCCGCGGAGATCGCCGCCCTGGCGTTGGGTTGCCCGGTGCTCGTGGTTTCGGCGCGGCAAGGGCTGGGCCTTGACGCCCTGCTCGCTCACGTGGGGCCTCGCGAGACCTGCGTGCTCATCGGCTCTTCAGGCGTCGGGAAGTCGACCCTGGTAAACGCGCTCCTTGGCGAGGATCGGATGGCGACCCACGCCATCCGAGAGGCCGACGACCAGGGACGCCACACCACCAGCCACCGCGAATTGGTCCTGCTGCCTGGCGGCGGCCTGATCCTTGACACGCCCGGCATTCGCGAAGTGGGCCTGATCGACGCCGACGAGGGTGTGGGCGTTGTGTTCGACGACATCGAGCGTTTGGCCCGGGACTGCCGGTTCAACGACTGTGGTCACGCCAGCGAACCGGGCTGCGCCGTGCAGGCGGCGCTCCAGAGCGGCGCCCTCGACCCCGCCCGCTGGACGCACTTCCAGAAACTTGGGCTTGAACTGGCGGCGGTGGAAGAAAAAGCGGACAGGGTGGCCCGAGACGCCGAGCGCCGCCGCCTCGCCGCACTCCAGAAGGCATACCGCGCCACAAAGAGAAACGACCGGGGCGCCGACTGATCATCGGGCAGGGCTCCACCCGCATCCCCGAAGTCGCGAGAGCAAAGGTTTTTGCAGAATGTGTCCCACGCCGGCAGGCGAACCGGTAAGATGAGGGGTTCTAGACCCACGAGTGATCACAATGACCGCGTACACCATCGTCACCACCAGTGCGACCCAAGGCAGCGACGCGGCCGAGGTAAGCACCCTTACCGACGAATTCGCCAACGAGAGCGAAGCCTTGGGCTATTCGCGCCGAATGGCTGACGAGATGCTGGGCCTCGCCCACCAACTCTCATTGGACTTCGACTACAGCAATGTCGGCCTCTATGACGGCGACCTGATCGATGAGGATCTCGATCCGGCCCATACCGCGTTCATAGGCGCGTGGATACTGGACGATGACGGCGCCGCCTTCGTTTCCGCAGACGAATTCCGGGAAAGCGCAACTGAGGTCGTCCTCTCATAGGCACGGGAGGCCATTGTCCGCTTCCGAGGGATTGGCCCGGCTCAGATCAGCCCAGCCCAGCCATGTCGGCTTATGACGATGAGTCATCCTTATGCCAGAGTTGCCGCACCCATTTCCCGCGCCGCTCAAGGCTGTGTGGGAAAGGCGGTTGCATCAGTCGGAATCTGCACCCAGCTCGGAGCTTCGCTCGACCAAAACACTGCTCTTATGGCGCCTAGCGCCGCTGGTTCGAACAGGCTGGCCTTCAGCGCCAACGAGCCGGAGATCGAGGCTGGACGCGAACAGACCGCCGTGCCGCACCGAGGACAGAAGCTGCGGCTGGCCTTGTTACCCGATTGCGTGGGTTCAGCGAAGTCTGTGAGCGACCCCGTCAAGGAAACCGCTGCCTCCGTCGCCAAGATGAAAACCGCGCCGGCTCCGCCGGACGCATGTTGACACTGGCGACAGTAGCACTGGTAGGGACCGGAGATATCACCAGCGATTCTAATTTGCACATCGCCGCAAGCGCATCTGCCGCTCAGGTGAGAGAGATCAGATGGCACTATATCCTCCGTCCACCGCGATCTCCGCACCGGTGATATAGGCCGCTGCATCGCCGCACAGGAAGGCGATCACCGGCGCCACATCTCCCACAACACCGCCGCGCTTCATTGGGATGCGGTCTCGCCAGAAGGCCACCATTTGTGGAAGCGACATGACGAGCCCCTCGGCGTCGCGCATGGGCGCATGCTTGGCGCCAAGTTTTGTGGCCGTGGGGCCTGGGTGCACGGAATTCACCCGCACACCTTCGGCCGCCACCTCGGCGGCGACTGCCTTCGACAGCATCTTCACCGCCCCCTTGCTGGCGCTATAGGCCGCATAATTGGGTCCCGCCACCTGACCAAAAATCGAAGAGATATTGACGATCGCTGGGCGCGCATTGTGTTCAGCTATGGCGCGTTTCATCAAGGGCAGCGCCCCCTGCATGCCTAGAAACGGGCCCTCCACGTTTATGGCGTATTGTCTCCGAAGCGCCTCGACGGGCGCGCCTTCAAACGCGCCGTCCAGCATGACTCCCGCATTGTTGACGAGAATGTCGAGCCGCCCTTGGGCGTTCGCTTCGGCGAAGACGGCGGCCCAGTCGTCAGCGGAGGTCACGTCATGACTCAGGGACTTGATGGTTGTTCGCGTTCCCGTCGCCGCCAGCCCGTCCGGGTCGATATCGGTGGCGATGACATGGGCTCCGAGGTCCGCGAGCAGCCACGCCGTCGCTTGGCCGATGCCGGACCCCGCCCCCGTGACTATCGCGACCCGACCATCCAATCCAAATAAGGCGTCCGCGCTCATCGACGCCGCTCCGAAACCGTCACTGGCATGCCGTCCGCCGGCTTGATCGCCATCATGACCTGGTGAGCCGAGAGACCGCCACCGACCCTGTCCAGTCGCAGCCGTTGCGCGATCATGGCAAGCATCAGGACGCCTTCCATGCGCCCTACCCGTTCGCCGGTGCAGCGGCGCTGTCCGTAGCCGAACCCGACGAAGGCGCAGCGGTTGCGGACTTTGCGCAACTCGTCGACATGGCGCGAGGGCTCAAAGACCTCCGGATCGGGCCAGTCGGCAGGGTTGCGGTGGATGGTCCAGCCGACAAATGCGATCGGCGAACCGGCGGGGACGTGGAAGTCCCCGAGTTCAACGTCCTCAAGGGCTTCCCGACCTACGAAGGAAAAGGGTGGATAGAGTCGCACTGTCTCGTCCAGCACCATATCGGCGTATTTTAGCGCCTTGAGATCTTCCCATGTCGGGGTGCGGTCCCCCAGGACGCGATCCACCTCTTCCTCAAGCTGCTCGCGCTTGTGCGGATGCGCCGACAACAGCCCAAGCGCCCAAGTGATGACGCTCGGCGTCGTCTCCTGCCCGCCAAAGAACAGCGCCATGACATTGTCGCGCACCTCGTCGTCGTCTAGCGCGCGGCCAGCTGGCGTACGCGCGCCGACCAGTACATCGAGCATGTCTTGAGCCTCTGCCGGCGGCTCGTCTCTGCGCTGGGCGATGAGGCGGCGGATATAGGCGTCCAGGTCGGCGAGCGCTTTGCGGCCCGCGACAATCGGCGGCTCTTCGCTGACGTCGGCCGCTTCGCCCTGGAGATAGCGCATGCTCATATAGCGGTTCGAGCTTTCGAACAAAGACAGCAGGCGCGGAATGTCCTCCGTCGATACGCCACGCGCGAACAAGGTGCGCGAAAGGGCGGTGAACACCCCTGTGCGCACGAAGTCCAGCAGGGGAACCGTGCGTCCCTCCCGCGCCGCCTTGGCCAAGTGCTCGACCTCCTCGGCGACCACCTTGACTGTCTCTGTGAAGTAGCTCTTGAGCATTGCCGGAGTGAACATCGGCAAAATGACCGCGTGCAGCTCCTCCCAGTAACGTTGATCGGAGGTCACCGGCATGGAGCGGCCGAGCAAGGGACGATTGAGCCGCTCGGTCTGTTGCGACATTCCAAAGCTGGAGAAATCCAGGCGAAGCACCTTCTCCGCGATCGGGCCCTCATTGAGGAACACGGTAGCCTCGGCGCCCAAGGGAAGCCGGAACACCGGACCGAACCTTTGAGTCAGGGCGGCCAATTCGCTCACGGGGTCTGCGGCGAAGCGGACCATGATTTCCGGTAACTCCGCCACGGGCGGCATGGGAGCTTGCGCCCGAGCGAGCGTTTCCGTCGTGCTCATAAAAACCTCCTTTATGGATTTTGGAGCGAGGATCTAGGCCGCTCCAGGACAGACTCCTGCGCGCCGCCGGCCCAACGCAAGTGCTACTTCGCGGCCACGAGCACCTGCGGCGCCAGCGCCCTCTCGCTCACTGGCCCGCCGTTGGTGATGACGCGGCCCGGGACTGCGCCGGTCGCTTCGCCATCGACAAAGGTGATCTCTCCGTTGACCACGATCCAGGAAATCCCCTGAGCCCGCACCACGCGGCGCCAGTCGCCATCCGGCAGATCGTGGACGATCTCGAACTTCGAGGCGTCGTATCCGAGCTTATCGAAGTCGTAGATATAGAGGTCGGCCCACGACCCCAGTTCGAGCGTCCCGCGGCCCTCGAAGCCGAAAACCTTCGCCGGCAGGGCGCTGAGCTTGTGGTGTATCTGCTCAAGCGTCATGCGGCCCGTCTCGCGCACCATCTGCATGATATTGTCGGTGGCGAACTGCCCGCCGCTGAAGAACTTGATATGGGCGCCGCCGTCGGAGGTGCCGCAGAGAGTGTAGGGATGCGACAGCACCTCCCATATCTTCTGGGGGTCGCGGCTTGTGGCCTCGGTTGTGCGGAACTCCATCCGCGCGCCCGTAGCGGCGATGACATCGAGGAAGCAATCGATCGCCGCAGCGTCTCGCTCGGCGGCAATCTGTGAGAATGTTTGCCCGCAGTAAGGCTCCCACTCGGGCGCTCCAGGCGCGGTGAGCAGGATGAAGCTCTCCACCGAGCCGCCCCCCGTGCCCATGGCGATCGGATCGTAACTTTTGCGCGCGCGCTCACGAAAGTCGGGATCAGCAGCGAGCTTGGCCTTGGCCGATTGGTCGCCCGCATTGGTGAATTCGAAAAACGGCTCAAATCCTTGCCAAGCGTTGTAGTCGGACACGATCGACTCGTTCCACGCCCGCATGCACAGGGCCTGAGAATAGATCTGCAGCCCACGTCCCTGGCACTCCTCCAACCATTTCAGGATGCCTCGATGATATTCTGGCAAGAAATCGAAGGGTGTGATGACATTGTGCAGGACCGGTCGTCCTGAAATCCTCGCCAGTGCCTCCACATGCTCACGGTTGCTGACGAAGACCGGTAGTTCGGCCAGGAACTGGATCGCCCCATGCCCGCGCTCGCGCAACACCTCTGCCAAAGGATAGATATCCTCAACATGCATGCTGTCGCTTGGCATGGGGCTGCCATCGCAGTCTTTGTGGCTATTGAATTCATTCAGATGCGAGAGCCCGAAACCCACCGCCCCATGATCTAGAGCCTCGATAAAAAGGCGCTTCATCTCGGTCTTTTCCGCCGTCGTGGCCCGGCGCGACTTGGCTGCTTCATAGCCCATCACGTAGATCATGAGCGAGTTGATAGGCATGAACGCGCCGATATTGACGCCCTTGGGGATGCTCTTCATGTGCGACATCCATTCGGGAAAGGTCTCCCATGTCCAGGGCAACGCCTTTTTCATGGCGCCGACGGGGATCTGTTCGGTGTTCTCCATCATGCGCATGTAGCGTTCGCGATCGGCGGCACGACAGGGCATGAAGCCGAATCCGCAATTGCCCACGATAAAGGTGGTGTTCCCGTGCCAACCGGAGTTGGTGCAGTAGGGGTCCCAGTTGATCTGGGCGTCGTAGTGGGTGTGCGGGTCGATCACACCCGGCGCGACGATCTTGCCGGTGGCGTCCAGCGTATGGGTCGCGGTACCCGGGATCTTCCTGCCGATGACGGCGATACGGCCGTCCCGGATGGCGATGTCCGCCTCGTATCTCCCCCCACCCGTGCCGTCGATGATTGTCCCGTTGCGGATGAGAAGGTCATATCCCTGCATGACGCCATACCTCCTGAGCTTCTTCCATGCCCGCCGAGCATGCGCGAATTTATTTTATACGTCTATTATTTCTCATTATGCGAACTCTGTCAAAGTAAAATGGTACGAGAAACATCATGAAGAAGTGTCAAGCGCGCAAGCGCGGGGTTAGGCGCGCCGAGGCTTCAGGCGCGATGATCGATTGAAAAAACGGAAGAACGAGCTGGGCCGCTAGGTCTGGCCGGTTATGCGGACCAGATCGAGCCGGTGCTTGGTGACGCTCACCAACTCGACCGTGTCTATGTGATGCACACCCGGCCAGCACCGGAAATTGTCGTGCACTAGATCGGCCAGGGTCTGGCGGTTTGTGGTGGTCACCAGAGTGACGACGTTGAATCGGCCGGTGGTCAGGGCCACGAAGGACACGAAGTTGAGCTTGGCCGCTTCTTCGGCCACCTTGCGCGCCACGCCGGGAGAGGTCTGCAGTCGCACGAAGGCGGCCAGTTCCAGGCCGACGGCGGCCGGGTTCACTACCGCCGCAACCTTGGCGGCCTTTTGAACCGCCAAGCGCTTCAAACGCTTGCGGATCGCCGCCTCGGAAACCCCGACGATGCGCGCGACCTCGCGATTGCTAGTCCTGGCGTCTTCGGTCAAGAGGGCGATGATCTGCTCGTCAAGCTCGTCGAAGCGCATTTAGCCCGCGTCCAGCACGCCGTAGCGCGTATCCATCTTGATCACGTCGAGGGCGCTCAACACTTCGTAGCTGATGATGCCGGCGATTGGAGCGATCTTATATTCGATTATGGACTGCAGGTCATAGCCATCGGCCGCGTTCACGTGGATGATGATATCGGGACTGCTCATGGTCACGGAGACGCTGGCGCAGTCCTCGATCAAGGCCAGCTCGCGCGCCACGTCCTCCGGCCTGCGCCCTTCTACATTGATGTCGATGAGGGCCATCATCTCGTAACCGAGAGATCGGACATCGCGCTGCATCATGACTCGAAGAACCTTGTGCTCCTTCAGACTACGGATGCGGGCGGCTATGGTGACCTCTGAGACCCCCAGCTGATCGCCCAGGACCTTATTAGTGACCGTGGGATCTTCCTGAAGGGCGGCGATGATTCCCAGATTCATCTCATCCAGTGGGCTTTGGCTCGGCACAGATACGCTCCTCCGTTAGCCATAACATGACGATCATCGCCCCTTCCGGCAACAGGGGCGGGATCGCCGCCCGCCAACCAGCCCGCCCCTTCATTCTGCCCGGGGGTCTAGAACTTCGCTGACAGATCGACACCGGCTTCTCGGGGCCGCGCGTACTGACCCGCAACGCCGGTCTGGGCCGCATAGAGTTCGAACTGCCAGTAGTGAGTGTCTTCTAGGTTCTTCACATAGGCCTGCACCGTGTAGCGATTGTGGTGGAAGCTATAAGCGGCGATCAGGTTGGTGACGGTATAGGCGCCCTGCTCGTCCGCCTTGTCGCCGAAGACGCGGAAATTTTTGCTGCTCGACGCAAAGGTCTCGGCGCGCAGGCGCATCTCGCCTTGGCCGACCGGGCGCACATAGCTGACGCCGGCGGTGAGGGTGGCGCCCGGCGAATTTGGCAAGGGCCGCCCATCAAGGTTCTGAAGGCCTGCCGCCGGGTTCTCGGTGTCGAAACTGGTGAATTTGGTGATCCGGCCATGAAGCAGAGAAAGTCCGGCGTTCACGTCGATGAAGCGGGAAACCCTGGCCACAGCTTCGATCTCGCCGCCGTACACTTCCGACTCAGGAATATTGTCGATGAAGGCGTCCGTCGTGTTGCGGAAGGCCAGGACCTGCAGCCCGTCGTAGCTGTAGTGGAAACCCGACAGATTCAGGGTGACGGCGCCGTCCGCCAGGACGGATTTGACCCCACCCTCCCAGGATTTGACCTTTTCGGGCGCGAAGACGTCGCCGCAGCCGGAGATATTCACCCCCCCATCTTTGAAGCCAGTCTCGTATTGGCCATAGGCAAGGATGTGGTCGGCCGCGTCCCACTCAGCACGCGCCTTGTAGTCGAACCGGTCATAGTCGAGCTTGGTCTCCAGCCCATGGCAAAGGGGAAGGGTCACAGGAACGCCGCTGAGGTCGGCGCCAAATGAGATGTTCTGGCCGAACCGCTTGCGGTCGAAGCTTTCACGAGCGCCGAAGTTCAGACGGAAAGTCGGAGCCACCGAATAGGTCGCATCCCCGAACACCGCATAGGATCGAGTTCGGGACGACATGGACTGCTGCTGGCCGGTGAATAAGGTGTCTGGATCCTGGGTCAGCGGCGCCAGCGCTTGTCCGAGTACCGCCTGGATCGTTGGGTCGAGGAAGACGCTCGGGATTGTCGCATCGGCGTCCTCCTGGAAGTAGAACAGGCCGCCGAGATATTTGAGGCGATCATCGAGCAATCGTCCGTGAATATTGAATTCCTGGCTGAAGGATCTGGAGGTCTGAACGCGGGGGCCGAAGGGCGCGCCGCCGCCGATATTGACGATGCCGAGGGAGGTCCCGTCGGCGTCAAAGACCGACGGACCATACTGGTGGTTGATGTAGCCGGTGACCGAGCGGACCGCGAAGGCTTTTGAAATGTCCCACGACGCGTCCATGGTCAGCCCCCAGGTATGGGCGCTTGTGTGAGGGCTGGTCTCGCCGGCGTCGTGATCCGGGCGGGTGTCGGTGACGATTTGGCTAGGCTGCAGCACGCCGGCGCCAATCAAGGCGTCGACGAAAGGATTGCTCCCGCGCAACAGCGTTTGAATCGGCCCATCCATATCCATGTGCTGATAGTAGCCGGTCAGATCGACGGTGAAATTGGGCGCGAACCGCTCGCGCAAGGCGCCGCGGAAGCCGTATTTTTCAAACCCCGCCTCGTTCCGATTGAGATAGGTGTTGCGGTAGTACCCGTCGTCGCTGGCGTAGTAGGCCGAGAGCCGGCCATCCAACTGATTGTCGATCAGGGGACCCGAGGCATAGCCGCTGGCCCGGGCGGCCGCAAAACTGCCTGTCCCCACAGAGATCGCCCCCCGGAAGTCATCGGTCGGTTTGGCCGTGACGAAATTGACCGCGCCACCGGTCGCGTTGCGGCCATAGAGGGTTCCTTGCGGTCCCTTCAGGATCTCCACCCGATCGATATCGACGGGCTCCACATCAATTTCGGTGGCCTGCGGCTGAAACACACCGTCGACATGCACGGCGACGTTCGGCTCGGCCACTCCGGTCGCCACCAGAAGCCCGACCCCCCGGACCGAAATCTGTGAAGCGCCATTGGTCTCCGTATAGTCCACCCCTGGAACTGACCTCGCCACGTCGCCGAAGGACTGAATGGCCCGGTTCTGGAGCTGCCGCCCCGAGATGGCCGAGACCGCCCCCGCCACACGTTGCAGACTCTGCGATTCCTTCTGGGCCGTGACGACGATTTCTTCCACGACAATGGGCGGCTGCCCGGGAGAGGAAGACCCTGCTGCCGGTGACCCCGCCTCAGCGTTCGCCGTAGCGCCCCCGCCGATCACCCCCACCAAAGACGCCACCACTAAGAAAATCGGGCGACCTGCGATATCCATGACGCTCCCCTAGATTGCGAACCGTTCTATGACGGCTGATATCGCATAATAAGAATTTTTATGGGACAAAGGTCAATACCCGTCCTTTTTCTGGATGGCGACATGCCTGATGGGTCCACCAGCATTTCGTCGCCTCAGGGCTAGACGATAGCTTCGACACGGCGATCCGGGCCACTTTAGTCTGACAGCACCCCACAAGGCGTTCGCCTGACGAGAGCGGCGCGGCTTGCCTCACCCTTGTCGGACGCGAGCCCCGATCAATTGGCCGACGAAACCCAATGCGTCAGTTGGATCGCCTCGCCGCTGGGGTAGGCCGATGTGCGTAGCCACCGGCGCCTCATCAATGGGCGAGCGGCCCGAGCCCAGACCAGCCGCGCACGAAAGCTTGCCTCACGGTCTATGAGGACCTCGAACCGAAGGTCGTGGCGGCCATCGGGGAGATCTCCGTAGGGCTCAGCCAGTGATCGGGCACGAGTAAGCACGGGATCCGCGTCTAGCGCGGCTGGACCTGTCCCGGGGCGACCATTTAGTCAGGTCGGCCCGCCAAGAGCTGCAGCGGTCCGCCGCCGGGCAAGGCGGCTAGGGCCAGCGGTTAGGGTGCTTGGGATCGGCGTAAGAAGGGAAGGAGCGGGGCCCCGCGGACTGACGGGCCCCCTGTTGACCGCCAACACGAAGTTCGGCGGCGTCCTTGTAAGGGACGACTTGGTCGTCGTCGCCCTGCAGAATGAGCGTCGGCACGGTGATCGCCTTCAGGTCCTCGGTCTGGTCGGTCTCCGAGAAGGCCTTGATGGATCACGCTTTGACACGGCCGCGCCCGGCCGATTGAAGCCATAGAAGGGACCCGAAGCGACATCGAGGAAGAACTGCGCGCGGTTGGCCGCCAGGGCTTGGCGGAAGCCGTTCCACACCTCGGTCGGTGTGCCGCCCGGATTGTTCGCGGTCTTCAGCATGAGCGGCGGAACGGCGCTGACCAAAATCGCCTTGGCGACGCGGCCCTGCGGCTGGCCATGCCGCGCCACATAGCGCGCCACTTCGCCGCCACCGGTCGAATGGCGGCTCAGATCCTTCGACTTTTCGTTGGGCGGCACCCTGGCGGCACCCTGCCCGGTTGGCGACAGCGGGCGGACAGGCTTCGCCCAAATTCTAAGTCGTTCGCCCAGCTAGGATGCCCTCGCGTGCCCGCAAGGTTGCCTGAATCGTTGAGATACCGCTCTGCAGGTCAGCGATGTTGTCTGCGATCCACGACGCCCCCTGGCCGTCGACAGCGGCGCGCAGAAGTTCGGAGCGCCCCACCAATTGCTCGTCTGCCTTGATCAGCCGCACCAGGGTGTCGGCCTCCTGGCGAAATCTGAGGCTCATCAGGTCCTGTTCCGGCGCCGGCAGATTATGCAGTCGCGCCTCGACGGCGACGATGTCCTTGCTCAGCCGCTCCAAGGTCTGGGCGCACGCGATCACGGCCGGGTCCGGATAGGGATTGGCGCGTGTGGGCGGGGGCAAGGCTTCGCGGCGAAAATCGGCCTCGGCCGCCTGGATGCTGGCGGCCGCCTGGCCGAGCAGCCAAGCGGCCTTGGCGCAGACCAGCTGGTCGTCCGCACGCACTCTGGCGTGGACAGTTTTGATGACCGCTTTTGGGGTAGCAGGCGCTACTGCAGCCGCCCGTGGCGGAGACAGGTATTGGCGATGGCCCGCTGGGCTCGCCGAATGGCAAGTTTGGGGAAGGGACCTCCTGGCAGATCCCGACCCGTTGCAGATGTTAGCGAGCGTCGTAAGCTAGAAAGATGATCCGAGTCGTTCGCACCACCATGGCGGTGTTTCTGGTAATCGGCACGACCGTTCCCGTAAGCGCTTCGGCAATTGTCCGATATGCGCAGCCGCCGAACGGCTTAGAAAAACGATGCGAGGAAGCAGGGAGTGGGTTGGAGAAGCTTAATTGTTATCTGGGCACCGCCGCAGAGTCCCGCGCCAAAGTAGAGCGGGCATTTAACAGAACTTGCGATCCGCTATTGCCCTCGACAGAGACTTCAACGTCGATGCTCAATCCAAAAAATTCTCGGATCATCACTGGCCGCTGGTCTGAGAAAATCTCAGACGGCTTGGATCAGATATTCTAAATCGCAGTGTTCGCTCGAGGGTGGTTCGTCGTTCAGCGGCAGTGGAACGGACATCCTCGAAGCCATTTGCCATCACCGCCTTAATCTACTGCGCCTATACGAAATCAACGCCGCTGAGAAGCTGTTAAACCGTTAGGCTTTAGCACGCTCATCAACCGTTTTGCGCACGCAGGGTCAACGGCGGCTCGCCACCCACCCCTGCCGGTCGGGATGTCTGCTTCCTGGAAATTGGCCCTGCTATAGGCCGGCCCGCACGGGATGGCGGCTATTGGCGAGCGGCTGGCCGCCGGGACGACGGCGAATGTCAGCGTGGGACCCGGCAGTCCAGAACGACCCAGATCAGCCCTTCGATCTCGCGAGGCAGCACACGGCCGAATCCGCGACCGGCTGTTTATCGAACCGTCTCCTTCTCCCTGGGCGCCGAAACGCGTCGCGTCTTGGTCTGGGCTTTGGGCTTGGGCGGGAGGCGGAAGCGGGTCTGGCACCACGCGAAATCAACGCCTACATCCAGCAGGGCATCGGAACGTCCGCATGGACAGGCAAATTCCATGACCGCGGCGACACGGCAGGTCTCTCCGGCTACCAGGGGCACGGGCCTTCCCGTGACATGGTTCGGGGCGGCATTGACGCATAGAACCAGATCGTCACGGCCGACAGCGTCGCTCATAGCTTCCGTCCATCACCCTGAGGGGAAGATTGGACCTTGACCCGCAAGGGCAAGGACCGGATTCTACCTGCCCTGCCGATCCCAGCGACCGCTTCCTGAGAACTGGCGCTACCGTAGGCTCCTCAGCTCGAATAACGGCTTCTGCCGGAAGCGCACCGCGACCAGAATGTCGGCAGCCAGCGAATCCCAGCGCACCCTGGCGCGATGCCAGGACCCGAAGCCGCCATTCGCGCAAAGCGCAAGCTGACCAACCGCCTAATCGCCGCGCATGACGGGTCTCGCCTGCGGCCGCACATGACCGACGACATCTTACTGATCGTCGGCAAAACGAGCCGCCGCTTCTCGGCAGGCGGTGCTTGAAACCACAATCGCCGCCACCCGGTCCCGCAAATCCTTGGAATATGGACGCCATGCAAGCTCTCCTCCTATCCAGCCAGATACGGTCACGCTCTAGCTAGCGCGAACGCTCAGAGAGCAACTCCTCAACCCTCCGGGCGATGTCGGGTGGCGGAAGCCCGCCCGCATGGGCGCGCTGTGATCGCGCAGCTTGCGGCGCGCACTGTATGCGGTATACACAAATCTGATACCGCGACGCTCCCCGATCCGTTCTCACGTCCCGATGGCCCCGCTCATGACGACACCCGATATCCAGCTGAAGCGGTCGCAACGCGGCCCCGAGGGAGCTCGGGCCCTCGCCGAGGCTCAGGCCTTCGCGGCGGGACGTTACAGCGGCCCGCCCATCGATGTGCTCGATCCGGCCAGCGGCCATTCCATCGGCGTCGTGCCCGGCCTCGGCGCCGATCAGATGCGGACGGCGATCGAAGCGGCGCGGCTGGCCTTCCCAGCTTGGCGCGCGCGCCTGCCGCGCGAACGCGGCGATCGTCTGATGGCCTGGCGAGCGCTGATCCTGGAGGACATCGAGGCCCTGTCCCACCTGATCACCATGGAGCAGGGCAAGCCGCTCGCGGACTCCCGGAGCGAGATTGAATACGCCGCAGAGTTCGTTCGCTGGTTCGCTGAGGAGGCCAGCCGCCTCTATGGCGAGGTGATCCCAAGCCATCTGCCGGATCGCAAGATGATGGTCCAGCGCGAGCCCGTCGGCGTCGTCGGGCTGGTGACGCCGTGGAACTTTCCCTCGGCGATGCTCACCCGAAAGGCCGCCGCCGCCCTGGCCGCAGGCTGTACGGCGGTCGCCGCCCCATCGATGGAGACGCCCTTCTCGGCCCTCGCCCTTGCGCGCCTAGCCGAACAGGCTGGCATCCCACCGGGCGTGTTTAGCGTCCTGACCGGCGATCCCGAGGCCTTGGTGGGCGAGCTGTGCCGCAACCCAACTGTGCGCGCCCTGTCGTTCACTGGCTCGACCCGGATCGGCCGGCTCTTGGCAGCCCAGTGCGCGCCGACGTTGAAGCGGGTCTCGCTCGAGCTCGGCGGCCACGCGCCCTTCATCGTGTTCGCCGACAGCGAAGTGGAGACCGCGGCGCGCGCGGCGGTGGCGGCCAAGTACCAGACCTCCGGCCAGGACTGCCTGGCCGCTAACCGCATCTTCGTGCACGAAGCGATCTATGCCAGCTTCGTCGAGGCCTTCGTCGCGGCCGCCGCCGACCTCAAGGTCGGATGCGGGAGCGACCCAGCCACGGACATTGGCCCGCTGATCAACCTGGCCACGGCCGCCAAATCGGCGGAGCACGTCACCGACGCCCTGGCCAAGGGCGCGCGCCTGGTGCTCGGCGGCGCCCCCCCGGCGCCCGGCAGCCTTCTCTTTCCACCCACCGTCCTGGTCGATGTTACGCCCGACATGGCGATCATGCGCGAGGAGACCTTCGGGCCGGTGGCGGCGATCCTGCCGTTCTCCGACGAGGCGAAGGTGATCGCGGCCGCCAACGACACCGAATACGGCCTGGTCGCCTACGTGTTCACCAAGGACTTGGCGCGCGCCCACCGGCTGGGCGACGCGCTGGAATACGGCATGGTGGCGATCAACACGATCAGGCTGACCGGGGCGCCGATCCCGTTCGGCGGGGTCAAGCAGTCGGGCCTAGGCCGGGAGGGCTCGCGCCACGGTGTCGATGAATACACCGAGCTCAAATACATCTGCATCGGCCTCTAGGCCACCGGATCAGGGGATAGCCTAATGACCAGGAAGACCGTCGCCGTCGAAGTCATCGAGACGTTGCGCGACCTCGGCGTGAAGCACGTGTTCGGCGTGCCGAGTGGCGGCTGGGTGGACTACATGGAGGCGCTACGCACCACCGATGGGATCGACTTCATCCTCACCACGCACGAGGGCGGGGCCGGCATGATGGCCGACGTCTGCGGCCGGCTGACCGGCCGGCCCGGCGTCTGCTTCGGCACCTTTGGACCAGGAGCGACCAACCTGACGACCGGCGTGGGCGAGGCCCTGCTGGACCGCTCGCCGATGATCGCCCTGACCGACGAGATGCCGGCGGCGATGCGCGGGCGCACCACCCAGATGGGCATCGACCACCAGGCCCTGTTCGCGCCGCTGACCAAGAAGACGACGCGGCTGCGCGAAGACGCGGTGCGGGACATACTGATGGACGCCGCCCGCGTGGCGCTCAGCCCCCGGCCCGGCCCGGTCCATGTCGGCCTGCCCGCCGGCTTGTCATCTATGGCGGCGGCGCCGTCCACCGCGCCGGCCTTCGAAGGCCCCGCCCCCACCCCCGCGGCCGATCCTGGTCGCTTGGCCGCCGCCGCCGACTGGTTAGCGCGGGCGCGGCTGCCCTTGATGGCCATCGGACTGGGGGCCGTGCGCGCCGGCGTTGGAGCCAAGGCCGTGGCCCTGGCTGAGCGCCACGGCATGCCGATGGTGCTGACGCCGATGGCCAAGGGCGTGCTGCCCGAAGACCATCCGCTCTACGCAGGTGTCCTGTTCCACGCCCTGAGTGACGTCGTGGGCGAGACCCACCAGCAGGCCGACTTGGTCCTGGCTGTCGGCTATGATCCGGTCGAATTCAACTTCGAGAGCTGGATCCCAAACGCCCCGCTGGTCAGCCTGGACACCGAGCCCGCCGACATCGACCTGGCGAGCCACGAACTGGCCGCGGACGTCGTCGGCGACGTCGGCGCCGCGCTGGACCATCTCCTGGAGCAGCCGGCGACGCGGACCGACTGGGACCTCGACGCGCTCGCCGCCCGGCGCGCCTCGATGTTCGCCAGGCTCGCCCCGTCCAACACCGGCTTCGGCTCCAAGGGCGCTTTGGCGGTGCTGCGCGAGGTGCTGCCGCCCGACGGAATCATGACCTGCGACGTGGGCGCCCACACCCATCTGATCGGCCAGCAGTGGCGCACGCCCGCGCCCGGCCTGCAGATCATGACCAACGGCTGGTCGACCATGGGGTTCGGCATCCCGGCGGCGATCGCGGCCAAGCTGGTCTTCCCCGACAAGGCGGTCTGCGCGGTCGTCGGCGACGGCGGCTTCCTGATGACGGTGGGCGAGATCGCCACGGCTGTGCGCTATGGCGTGAAGATCGTGATCGTGGTGCTGACCGACAACGACCTGGCCCTCATCCGGATCAAACAGGAGAAGAAGGGCAATCCGATCTATGGCACGCCCGTGCGGACCCGGGGAGCGATCGGCGGGCCGGACATCTTCGGCGCGCCGGTGCTGACCGCGGCCGATCCGCAGGCCTTCCGCGAATGCCTGACCCAGGCCTTCAAGGCCGATGGCCCGGTGATCGTCGAGGCGCTCGTGGACAGCCGCGAATACGACGACGTGGTCCTACGGAAAGACAAACCCTCAGCCTGAACGCGGGAATTGGCATGAACCGGCGCGACGTACTTCAATCCCTGGGCGGCGTGGGCGCCCTGGCCCTGTCACCCGCCACCGGGTTTGCGCTCGACCGGGGAACAGCCCCGCGCGTGGTCGTGATCGGCGCCGGCATCATGGGCGTGTCGATCGCCTATCACCTGGCCAAGGCCGGCGCCCGGGTCGTGGTGCTCGAGCGGGTGTCCCCGGGCAGCCAGGCCACCCAGGGCGCGTTCGCCATGCTGATCGCAACCCACGAAGGCTCCGACAAGGCGTTCAACGACCTCTATGGCCATGCGATCGACGACTGGCGCCGGCTGGAAGCCGAACTCGGCGGCGCGGTCCAGGTGCAGTGGGGCGGCGCCGCGACCTGGGCGGCGCCGGGCGCCAAGGGGGACGAACTCGCCGCCGTGACGCATCAGCTGCGGGGTTGGGACGCGCCGATCGAGACCCTGACTGCTGAGCGGCTCAAACAGCTTGTTCCGGGCATCGTCCCCGGTCCCTTCGGCGCCGGCAATTTCTCGCCGCATCAGGGAACGCTCGATCCAATGCAGGCGCTGGCCGCCCTGGTCGCCGCGGCTCGGCGGCGGGGGGTCGAGTTCCGCGTCCCATGCGAGGCGGCCGCCTTCACCGTGGACGGCCGCGTCGTCACCGGTGTGCAGACCAGCCATGGTCCGGTCGAGGCCGACATGGTCGTGGCCGCGGCTGGGGCGGCCACCCCGGGCCTGGCTCGGATGGTCGGGGCCAAGGCGCCGATCAAACTGGTCTCGGGCACCCTCGCGCACAGCAAGCCCTTCCCCCACGTGCTCGAACGGGTGCTGAACGGGCCCCTCGGCTCGTTGAAGCAGGATCCGGACGGTCGCATCGTCACTGGCGCGGACTATCGTCCGGGCGCCAGCGGCGCCGACGTCAGCCGGGGCTATGGAGAACAGCTCCTAGCCACGGCGGCCCAAGTGGTTCCGGCGCTGAAAGGCGCTCAGCTCGACGCCATGACCCTCGGCTACGTGCCGATCCCTGTCGACACCCGTCCGATCGTCGGATTTTGCGCGGCGCCAGCCAATCTTTACCTGGCGCTGACGATGAGCGGAATCACCATGGCCCCGCTGATAGGGCGCCTCGCCGCCAGGGAAATCCTGGAGGGCGCTGGGGTCGATCTGCTGGCGGACTACCGCCCCGCTCGCTTCGCCTGACGCCCGAAAGAATGCCTGACACCCGAAAGAATGATGGGCCGTATCCTTCACCGGACACGGCCCGATCAGGGTCTGGCTCAGAAGTGAGCCGACACCCGCACGCCTATGGTCCGCGGACGCGCTGGGAAGATGCGCACCCCGTCCAGCGCCGCCTTCGCGCCAACCTCGGCGACGGCGTTGGTGACGTTGTTGGCGAAGACGCTGACGTCGTAGCCCTTGACCCGCACCCCGGCCTTCAGGTCGACCAGGGTGTAGGGATGCAGCTCGGTGAAGTAGTTGGTCGGCGCGCCCGCCGGCGAGGCTTCCAGGGCGCTGTGCTCGCTGCCCCGATAGCTGACCGCGACCTGGCCATAGCCCATCAGGTCGCCTGACAGAGCGTGTTCGTACTGCACCAGGCCGGAGGCGGTGTAGCGGGGCACGAAAGGCGAGCTGTCGCCGGCCTTGCCGTAGGTGCCGGCTTCGGTCACCGCGGCGGGTAGGTCGGTGGCGAGGTAGGCGTCGACATAGGTCACGCTGCCCTGCACGGTCAGGCCGGTGATCGGGTGGAAGATGCTGCTGAACTCAACGCCGTTGATCTCGCTCTTGCCGACGTTCAGCGTGTAGTTGTAGACGCCCGCGGCCAGGGCGTCCTCCTGCTCCCCGGTCCAGTCGATGTGGTAGACGGACAGGTCGAGGTGCAGCCGGTGCTCCATCAGGTAGAGCTTGATACCGCCCTCATAGTCCCAGAGGCTGTCGGGTTGGTAGGATGACGGAACGGAAATCCCCTCCTGCGAGGCGATGGTCGCCGCCTCGTTGATGCCGCCGATCCGGAAGCCGGACGCGGCGCGGACGTAGAGGCTGAGATCGTCCGTCGCCTTCCACAGAAGGGAGAAATTGTAGGTCGGCTGGGATTCGTGCGCGGTCGCCTTCGAGGACAGGTGCGGGGTGGTGACGACGCCGCAGACGTATCCGCCGACGCAGTTTCCGAGACCATCAAAGGTCGGCGCAATGTCCTGCTGGTCGATCTGTTGGTCGTGGAGGTCGGCCATGAAGTAGCGGACGCCGACCGTCGCCGTCAGGTTGGGCAGGATCTTATAGTCGCCCTGGGCATAGAAGGCGTACTGGTCGACCCTGAACTGGTCCTCGTTGGCGAATTCCACCGGGCTGGCCGGGTCGAACGGGAAGCCAGGCTGGAGCAGGCCGGCGGACTTGCAGTGGGCGTAGGTGTCGCAAGGCGCGATCCCGGTGGCCAGATCGGCATTGATCACCGCGCCGTCATAGGTCAGGGCGTCATGCTCGTAGTAGACCCCGGCGACCATCTGGAACGGCCCCTTGAAGTCCGACGAGAAGCGGACCTCCGCGGTGTAGTCCGTGAACTGCGAGTGCGCCGAGAAGACACCAGGAAAGCCGAAGCTGCCGTTGCACAGGAAATTGGCGCAGTCGGAGGGGCTGGTGTCGATGAGTTCGAGCTCGTCCTTGTGGCCGTAGCTGCCCGACGCGATGATCTTTCCGAACCCGAGATCGTAGCGGCCGGTGAGGGTAGCGAGCGTATAGTCCGAGTTGTAGGACTCGCGGGACGGCGAGTGGTTCTGATAGGCGGGGAAGGGTCCGAGTTCGGCCCCGGCGTCCGGCCCGGAACCGTAGAGCGGACCCACAAACTTGGTCCACGACTGGGCGCCGTCGACCTTGATGTGCTGGAAGTTCACCGAGCCGGCCAGGGAGAACCGGTCGGTCGGCTGCCACAGCATCGCCAGCCGGCCGCCATAGACATGTTCGTCGTTGACGTTCTTGCGGGTGGTCGCGCCGATGGCCTGGTCGATGAAGCCGCCGCCATTATCGCCCCAGACGACCGCGCGCGCAGCGAGCTGGTCCTTGATCAGGGGAATGTTCACCGCGGCGTCGCCGTTGAACAGGGCGTTGCCGCCATCGACGCTTGCCCCGCCGGCCTCAACCGAGCCTTCGTACTTGTCGAACTTGGGTTGGTTGGTGACTACCCGGACCGTTCCGGACATTGAGCCGGCGCCGAACAGGGTCCCTTGCGGCCCCTTGAGCACTTCGACGTGGTCGAGGTCGTGCAACTCAAGGCCTGGCGTATTGTCGCCGAAAATATTGGCGTTGAACCCGCCCTGGAGCGGCGCCTCGTCGACATAGATACCGGCGGTCTGGCCGGTGGTCGACGAAATGCCCCGGATGATCACCTGCTGCTGGTTGGCGCCGAACGACTGGATCGACAGCGACGGATCGACCTTGCTGAGGTCCTGCAGGGACTGGACGTTGAGGCGCTCGAGCGCGCGGCCCGAATAGGCGTCAACCGCCATGGGGATGTTCTGCACGGTCTGCTCGCTGCGGCGAGAGGCCGTGATCACCACCTCGGCCACGCTGGCGGAGGGTGTGTCGCTGGTCGACGCCGCATGGCCTGGCGCTGCGACGGCGGAGACCGCCATCGTCAGAGCGGTCGCACACAGCAGACGCCGACGCGCCAGGCTCATCCCGCCGCCATTTCGATTCGCTTGCATCCCAGTTCCCCTGCTTGCATTTCGTCTCGCCCTGATGAGCGGGCAGTCTTGGCCTGACCCGAACCGGACTTTTTTCTAGAACGACGCGCCGCCGATGAGTAACAAACCCACGCCGCAGCAACTTTAAATAAATATCGGCACAGCCCCCGACATCTCGATCAGTTTACTTAGGCATACACCGCCCGATGATGGGGGCGGCACGCGGATACTTGACCTGACGCCGAGCGAACGGCGCCTGACGAGACCCGCCGGGCAAAACACCAACCACGTTCGGGCCGCTGCGCGCCTAGCGCTCGCCTGTCTCAATTTCTGTACACTGCACACAAGATACACTGCATACAGAATTCCGATGAGCAAGCAAAAAACGACGCCAGGGGAACCAGATTCGGCAATTGCCTTCAGAATATCTTTCTATTATTTTTCAATGGATTCAGTGAATATGACACGCGCCGCGGCGGGGGCGGCCATGGGCGCGCCGCCGGATCCCGCGCCCGCCATGGGCAAGGATCTGGCGGGGCAAGAATGGACGACGCGGCGAGACGGCGCCGAGCCGCCGACGACCGCGCGCCGTCGGACTAAAGCAACTCGGTGAACTCGGGCGGCAGCACATTGGTGTCGACCACCACCTGACGCTCCTTTAATAGCCAGCCGTCCCCATGGCGTTCGAACCGGTCGTAGTAGGTCCCGCTGGCGTGAAGCTTGGAATGCTCCATCTCGCCCGTGCGGATCATGATGAAGTTACTGACCGCCGTCGCGGAATCGTCGTCCTCGCCGCCCTGGACCTCGATGTTCGAGACTAGGTGCGTGGTCTTGCCCCGCGGCGACTGCCACATGCCCATCAGGAAGGCCGCCCGCACGTGAAGAGCGCGACGTCCAACGTCCTTGAACAGGTAGAGCCCGCTCGACTGGATGTTCTCATAGGTTATGGCCGAGTAGACGCCGTCCTCGGCGAACAGGCCCATCCAGTCGAGATACTTCTGATCGTCCGACAGGCGCGCGGCGCGAAAGATCAGAGCGACGATCGCGCGTTCGGTCGCCAGGCTCGGAAGTCCGACCGCAGGCTCGGCGGCGCTGAGGCTCGGATCTTTTACGTTGAATGGCAAGGGAATCCCCATTGATGGACTGAGTTGATCGAGCGCCGGCGCATGGACCGGTCAGACGAGGCCGCGAAGGCTGTCTCCGAGGTATTTCTTGTAGGCCACATAGAAGGCGCGCATCGAATACTCGTCGTTCTTGGCGCCCTCGTCGCCCGGCTCCTGCCCCCGATCCATGTTCGACCAGCGCACTTCCTTCACCGTGCCGAAGCCGACTGCACAACGGCGCACCGCCTCGGTGTCATCGCCGCTGATCTTGCCCGCCGCGGTCTGACCGTCGAGCGTGCCTTCCAGCCGCGCCTTGCGCACGTCGGCTGGCTCGTCTTTCTCTCCGAAGACGACGATCTCGACGATCGCCTTGTCGATGGCGACGGGTCGGACGATCTGCAGCAGGTTGTGATCCTGCACGGCGGAATGCTGGAAGTCGAGGTTTGGAAACACCGCCATGATCATGTTGCGGTTGTCGGTGAACTTGGGCGGGGCTTCGTTGGGTCGGAACGTCACGGCGCCGGCGTCCTTGCCGGTCAGTTTGCGGATCAGTGGGCCCAGCGCGCTGGGATTGCCCTGCGGCGGGAAGGCCAGCAGGCTGTGGCCTTGGGACAGGTCGTAGTTTTTGCCCTCGATTGTGACGCCCTGGTAGTTCACGCCGATCATCATGTGGGCGTACATCGGGTGGTAGTTGTCGCGGAAGTTCTCGTGCCAGAGCTTCCAGTTGCCGTCGAGCGCCCAGCGGACCCGCCCGATCACCTCGTTCTTGCCGGTGAACATCTCAATGTACTGCTTGGTCTCGCCGAGGAAGTCCGCGAGCGGCTCGATGTTGGGGTCGAGCGACACGAAGATGTTGCCGACGAAGGTCTCGAGGCGGACGGTGGGCACGTCGTAGCAGGGCTTGTAGAGCCGATCGCCGTAGGCGGCCGGGAGCGGCGCGGAGGTCAGCTTGCCTTCCGTGTCGAAGCACCAGGCATGGTAGAGGCAGGTGAAACTGCCCCCGCTGTTGCCCTTCGCGCGGACCGCGAGCTGCGCGCCGCGGTGAGTGCAGGTGTTGAAGAAGGCGGTGATCAGCTCGTCTTCGCCGCGCGATACGATGATCGGCCGGCCGGCGATCGTCGCCGTCACATAGTCTCCGAACTCGGGAATCTCGCTGTCGTGAGCCACCCACTGCCAGGTCTTGGCGAAGAGCTGGTCCTGCTCGGCCGCATAGACCTTGGGATCGACGTAGATGTTGCGGTCAATGACCCGCGTCCCGTCGAGTTGCAGGGAATTGGCATCCCAGATGTCGTCCGCCATCGTCGTCTCCGTTACGTTCAGGCCGGGGAACCGCGTCCCGACCGGTCACGCGTGTATCCTGAAAATTGACTGTGCTCAGAGCTGGAGGGGCCGACGGCGCCTCGAGCGGTTTGAAGCTATGGCCGAAGCAGACACGCCCTCCGCCGCGACCGGCGCGCCCTATTCCCAATAAGCGAAGGCCATGGCGCATCCGGTGCCGGCGGGGCTGCGGTAGCAGGGCACATAGTCGATGAGATTCATGGTCTTGTCTTCAAGCGCCCCGGCGAGCAGCGACCAGCAGCGCAGTTCCGAATTGCCGGACTGCAGCTTCTCGAGCGGGATCTTGGCGTGGCCTTCAGGACCGCCATTGGCCAGCAGGTCGAGGAATTCGCGGTCGAACGCCTCGTCCACGACGAAGTGGCTGAGCCCGCCGGTCGCCATCACCGCCACCCGCAGGTCCTCGGGCCAGGACTCGACCGCGTCGCGGATCGCCTGGCCGGTGTGATAGGCGCGTAGCGGCGTGACCTGGTTGGGCGGATAGTAGGTGTTGATGTTCACCGGGATGATCGGGAACACCTTGGTGGTCATGATCCGGTGGTAGACGTAGCCGAACGAGTGGCTCATCCCCTGGCCATCCTGATAGAACTTGGAATGGGCGGGATCGAAGCCGCGGTCGCACAGATCGCCGATCAGCCGGCGCGCGAACTGCGAGGCGACGGGATAGTCCCGCTCTTCTTGCGGATACCAGAGCTCGGTCTTCAGGTCGTCGGCGTAACGCCACTTCATTATGCCCGACGGCCGGTAGGGCAAGGCTTCGCCCCAGTAGACCGCCAGCGCCGGCATGTTGTCGTCCTGGTAGACCTCCTTGTGGTCGTCGCCGATGATGATGACGATGTCTGGATCGGCCTCGAGCAGCACCTCGGCCACCCGGTTCATCGCCTTCTCGTTGGCCAGGTGGCGTTGGCGCATCAGCGCGGGGTCGAGTTCCTTCAGCATCGAGCTGGGCGTCGCCGCCAGCAGTTCGTCGTACTGGACGCGCTTGCCGGTGAAGTCGTGCAAGGCGTGGAGGCGCTGATCGTCGCTCCCGCCCCGGGCGATCCACGCCGGCGGCTCCATCAAGAGGGCCGGGCTGTGCGAACTGCCGATCCCCATCACAATCTTCGCCACTTTGACCTCCTCGGTCGAACCGATGTCCTGGAATGCTGGCGCCTGTCGCGACGGGCCGTCCCGCCGCGAAGGGCCGGAACTAGGCGATCTTCATCTTCTCGCTGGCGCCCTCTTCGAAGTCGATTTCGCGCGGCAGCACGATCCCGACGGAGCGGACCCGGTAAAGTTCGGGCTGGCTGGGCAGCGCCAGTTCACCGGTTTCCCGAAGATGGCGCGCCTGGGCCAGTATCAGCTTGCGGAACCCCACGATCGCTGCATCGCCCGAGCCCAGGATTTCCCGCGTGCGGTCGACGATCGGCCCCATGGTCTCCTGAATCGCGGAGTCCTGCAGGCCGATGCCTTCGATTCCGGTGGAGCTGTGCAGCTTCTGGACATCGCGACGGATGCCGTAGTTGTTCGAGCCGTTGTTAATCGGCTTGTACGAGCCGTCGTCAAAGACCGGCACGTTCACCGCCGCATTGTCGAACTCGCTGGCGTCGCCCAGCGGCTTGGACGGGTTCCAGTGGAAGGTGAAAGTCCAGGTGTTATGGTCGTCGATCGGCGTCCAGGCGTGGCCGGCGATCGGGCCGTCCTCGTCGCGCCGAGCGATCATGGTGTAGAACGGCGCCAGGAACTGGGTAACGCGCCAATAGTATTCGCTCTCGGAGGCGATGCGCCGCGCGCCGATACGCATGCCGTAGGGCGTCGGCCGGATGAAGAACTTGGGCGCGGTGTCGCTGGCCAGATAGCTGACCCGCGAGTCGATTGCCTTCTGCCGCTCGCGGAAGCTCATCCCCGCCTTGGAGGGGTCCAGCAGGCTGTGCAGAATGCCGACGTGGCTTGAATCGATGCCACCCTCGACGCCCTGGGCGAAGTTGTTCTCCTGCAGGCGCTTACCCACGTGGCGGTGCGCCTCGGGCACCAGGCCCCATTCCAGTTCCGGCGGCTTCGGCGGCATCAGCGCCGGGTCGCCCATATAGGCCCAGATCACCCCCCCCCATTCGATGATCGGATAGGATTTGATCTTGACCTCAGACCGCAGCGGCGAGTTCGCCGGTTCGGCAGGCATGTCCATGACGTTGCCTTCGACGTCGAACTTCCAGCCGTGATAGACGCAGCGCAGACCGCACTCTTCGTTGCGGCCGAAGAACAGGTCGACCCGCCGGTGCGGGCAATAGCGGTCCAGGAGGCCGAGCCGGCCGCTGGTGTCGCGGAAGGCGATCAGGTCCTCGCCTAGCAACCGGGTGCGCAGCGGCGGGCAGTCGGGCGCGGGCAGCTCCTCGGGCAGCAGGAACGGCATCCAGTATCGGCGCAGCAGCTCGCCCATCAGCGTGCCGGGACCAACCCGCGTGAGATCCTCGTTATCCTGTTCGGCGAACATCTCTGCATCTCCTCCGTTGGACCCGCCACCCGCCAGGATTCGGCGCCGCCGCCGTTCCGCGAGCCGCCCGGCCCGTCCAAGCGGAACTGAATGTTGCATACTGTATGCGCGTGTCAACCGGGGCGGGCCCCGCCGCAGAAGGAATCCGCCATCCACCGCGCAGTGATTGACTGCAATGCGGCGGGCGCCCGGGAATCCGGCGCCGGGACATTCCCCCACACACCCGGCGCACGCCGTCTAGCCGGCCGGCCGAAAGCATGCAGTATACAGAAACCGCGCCCGTGGGGGCTGCTTCGGAGGTTGGCCCTTGGAACAAGGCGCGACATTGACAGCTCTGCCGGCGACCCAGGCCGAAAGCGATTTCACCCGGCGCGCTTGGTTCATGGTCTGGATGAGCATGCTCGGCACCATGTGCTGCTCGACCTCGGTGGTGCTGATCAATGTCGGGGTGTTCATGAAGCCGCTGGCCGGCGCGTTCGGCTGGTCGCGCGGCGCGATCGCGCTGTCGCTGTCGATCGGGGCGATCTCGATGGCGCTGGCCAATCCCTTCGTCGGCAAGGCGATCGATCGCTACGGCGTGCGGCCGGTCCTGATCGCGTCGCTCTTGGGCTACGGCCTGGCGACGGCGGCCATTCCGGTCCTGGTCGGCGTGGGCGACGTCTGGGGGCTCTACATCGGCTACGCCCTGGTCGCCGGGGTGGGCGCGGGATCCAACGTCATCGCCTATGTCCGGATTCTGTCCGGCTGGTTCTCGGGCCCGATGAACAATTATCGCGGGCTGGCGCTCGGCATCTCCTCGGCCGGCGTGCCGCTGGGCGCGGCGATCACCGGTCCGCTCGGCGTGCTGCTGATCGCCCGGTTCGGCTGGCAGGGCGGCTATTGGGGCCTAGCCCTGCTGCCCCTCGCCGTCGGACTGCCGATCGCCATGTTCGCGATCGGGCCGGCGCCGCACGAGGCGGCGTCCAATGAGACGGCGGGCGAACGGTCCGGCCTGACGTTGAACGAGGCGATGCGCACCCGCCCGTTCTGGGTCCTGATGGCGATCGTCCTATTGATGTCCAGCTGCCTGCAAGGGATCAGCATCCACGTCGCGCCCCTGCTGTCCGACCTCAAGCTTTCGCCCAACACCCTGGCGCTGGTGCTGGCGATGGACGGTTTCCTCGGAATCGGCGGCCGCATCCTGGCGGGCTTCCTGTTCGACCGCTTCTTCGCGCCACGGGTGTCGCTAATCATCTTCGGCATCGCCGCAGCCTCGTCCTTCGCGCTCGCGGGGTTCGCGGGCGTGGTGATCGCCATCGTCGCGACCCTGCTGATCACCATCGGCAGCGGCGCCGAGTCGGACTTCGTGGGCTATCTGGTCGGGCGCTACTTCGGGCTGAAGGCCTATGGCCAGATCTTCGGCGTCATCTATGGGACCTTCATGGTGGGCATCGCGCTCGGCCCCTATCTGTTCGGCCTCGCCTTCGACGCCTGGGGCGACTACCGCGTCCCCTTCCTGATCGCCGGACTGGGCCTGAGCGCCCTGTGCGGCCTGCTTCTGGCCCTGCCGCGCTTCCCGGCCGGCGGCGCCTTCCACCGGGAGGGGGCCGGCGGCTAGATCATCTCGCGCAGCGGCTTGTTGTCGATCAGCCGCTGGTAACCGAAGCGCGATAGGTCCAGCGTCTGGTAGGCGCCGGACACCATCAGTTCGGCCACCGCGCGGCCGGCGGCGGGTATGTGCTGCACCCCGTGCCCGCTGAACCCGTTGGCGAAGACGAAGTTCGGCGTGTCCGGATGCGGGCCCAGCACCGGATTGCCGTCGAAGGTGTTCAGCTCGATATGGCCGACCCAGGCGCGCGCCAGCTTCACCGTCTCGAACGCCGGCACGCGGTGCGCCAAAGCCGCCCAGACCTGGGCCTCGAACAGGTCGTGGTCGACATCGAAGTCATCGAGGTGCTCCGGCCAGGCCTCCTGCGGCCAGGCCGCCAGGAACAGTGCGCCCTCCGCCTTGACGTTGATCCCCAGCACGTGATCGAGAGTGACCGGAAAGCCGGCGATCGCCGTGGGCGATCGAAACGCGAAGGTGTGGCCCTTCAGGGCCCGCACCGGCAGGTCCAACCCGGCCATCGCCGCCACGGCCGCGGCCCTGGGCCCCGCCGCATTGACCACGCGGCCGCAGGCGATCTCGCCGCCGTCGCCCAGGATCACCGCGCCGATCGCGCCGCCCGCGTCACGCCGCAGGCCCGCCACCTCGCCCGTCACATAGACGGCGCCCTGGGATATCGCCTTGCGGCGCAGGGCCTGGAGCAGGGCGTAGGGATCGAACACCCCCTCCCCGCCGCCGCCCAGCACGCCGAAGCCGACATCATCCACGTTCATCCAGGGAAAGGCGCCCTTCAGGTCCCCCGGCTCGAGGACAATCGGCCGCGCGCCCAGGCTCCGCTGCAGCTCGACTTGCGCCTCGACCACCGCCCGGTCGGCCGGCCGGACCAGTCGCAGGTAGCTTTCGTCCTTCAGGCCGAGTTCGGGGACCTGGTCGCCCACGGCCAGGGTCTCGGCCGCCGCCTTCACGAAGGCCAGGCCGAACTGCGACATCCGCACGTTCTCGGGCGTGGAGAACATCTGCCGGATGCCGCCGGCGGCCAGGGTGGTCGAGGCGTAGGCGTAGGTCGGATCGCGCTCGCAGACCACGACCTTCAGGTCCGGCTGGAGCCGGGTCAGGAAGTAGGCGATCGAACTGCCGATGCCACCGCCGCCCACGATCACCACGTCAGCGATCGATGCCGCCATGTCGCGCTCCTTGTCGGGTTCGGGCGCTAGGCGCCCGGAAGGGATTCGAGAAAGGCCAGAAGCGCGGCGTTGAACGGCACTGGCTGCTCGAAATAGGCCGAGTGGCCCGCTCGGGGAATTTCCACATAGCGCGAGCCCGGAACCTGCTCGTGCATGAGCCGGATCAACGGCGGCGGGCAGATGACATCCTCCTCGCCGGCGACGAACAGCACGGGGACGCCGGTCGCGGCCAGCTCGTACGGCGACCAGGGCGTCGGAGCGCCTTTGACGGTCTTCAGATTGACGCTGTTGAAGCTGGCGATCTGCAGATAGAGCAGCGTGCGCTCCGGATCGTTGGCCAGGGTCGTATGGCCCAGCACCCGCTCGGCCTGAGAGAAGTTCGCGGTTGCTGCGTTCACCGCCGCCAGCTGGCTTGCATAGGGCTCGTCCAGCCGCACGGCGGCGAGGGAATCGCAATGGACCAGGCCGCGCACGCGATCCGGAAACCGACAGGTGAAGGCCGCCGTCGATCCGCCGCCCATGGATTGGCCGACCAGGACGGCGCGGTCGATTTGGAGCGCGTCCAGCAGCCGGGCGATATCGTCGACAAAGGCTGAGCGCCCGATTCCCTCATCGTCGTCGGAATTGCCGAACGCGCGGTGATCGAAGGTGATCGGCCGATGGGCCTTGGACAGCGTGGGGACCTGGTTGAACCAGCTGGCGTGGTTGCCGCCGATCCCGTGGGCCAGCAGCACCGGAGCCCCCGCGCCATAGTCTTCGTAGTATATGCGGCTCGGGCTGGGGGCGTAGGGCATGGGCGGTTCACTCGCGTTACAGGCGGCGCGCGCACGGGGCGTCCGCATTTATGCATACAGCATGCAGAGTATTGCAATCAGATTGAAGCACGGCGCATAACCGGCCCGCGCCTGCCCGCCCAGCCGGCGCCGGAACCCAGGCTTGCCCGACGCCGAGCGACCGTTCAGGGTCCGACGACTCCAGGGTGAATCGGTTGCGGATGTTTGGCGGACGCCGTATACGAAATACCGTAAGAACAGAGCGCATTGCACGGCAGGGGTGGTAAACTATGGCGCGAGGCGCGAAAGCCGTCGTTCCGGTGGAACGGTTGAGCGACCAAGTCTACGACCTTCTTCGTGACGATCTAAAGTCCGGACAGTTCAATCCCGGGCAACGGCTTTTGGAAGTCGAGTTGGCGGATAAATACAAGGTCTCGCGAACTCCGGTGCGTGAGGCGCTGTTTCAGTTATCGCGCGAAGGCTTGCTGAACGGCAACGAGCGCGGCTATGTCATGCCGACCTACACCCGGGCCGACATCCTGCATCGGCTGGAGGTCAAGCGGCTGTTGGATCCCCAGGTCGCGCGCCACGCCGCGGTCGACGCCGATCCGCAGCAGATCAAGGCCCTGACCAAGGCGCATGTGCGCGAGAAGGCGGCTCACGCCGCTGGCAAGGTCAAGGCGTTCAACCGGGCGAATCAGGAACTGCGCACCCTCTTCCGGTCGATGTGCAAGAACGACCTTCTGGTGCGCTGCCTGACCCTGGCGGACGACCAGTTCGAGAACGCGCGCTCGCGGATCCACGAGAATCCCGAAAATCGCCAGAGCACCATCGACCACGACGAGCGCCTGGTCGCCGCAGTGGCCGCGCGCGACCCCGAGGCCACCGGGGCCGAGATGAACGCCTTCCTCGACTTCCTCGAGGTCTATTACGCCGAGCACCCGGTGTCGGAATTCGGCTGATCTAGCTGCCCACCTTCAGCGGGGCGGTGAGCCCCTCGAGGGCGGCGATCATCGACAGGGCGGTGATCCGTCCCGTGCCCGGCTTTTCGAGCGACGGAACGTTCTCGATCGTCATTTCGAATCGAGCGGAATCCGCATCGATCCTGATCGTGTGAGTGTTGCGTTCCAGCGTCGGGTCGGCCCAGATCTGCAAACGGGTGCGATCGGGCCCGATGCCCGCGAGCGCCAGGGCGGCGGCGACGTTGACGTTCGCCGGGAAGCCCCGCGCGCCTTCCCGGGCGCTGCCATCGAATAATTTGGTCGCCTCGGTCAAGGCCATGACTTCCACGCCGAGGACGTCGAGATAGGGCGCGCCCTTCAGCGACTTGGGCGGCTTGCGCGTGATCATGGTGACCGAATAGATCTCGCCCTTGGCCGCCGCGCGCACCGCGTCGAGGCCCAGCAGGGCGCCCGTGGCCATGATGATTCGCCCGCCGCTGGCCTTGGCGGTTTCGACAATCTCCATGTGCTCGATCAGCGCCGCGGCGCTGACGGTGACCATCTGCCGCCCGGCCAGCATCGCGGGAGTCGCGATGGCCATGAACGCCGCCGTCGGCGCGCATTCGACGATGATGTCGCACAGCTCGGCCAGTTCCTGCGGCGAAACAATCGGGACGGACGCGCCCATCGCCGCCAGCGCGGCCTGCGCCTTCTCCCGGCCGCCACTGGTGACCGCGGCGAACTCAAGCCCCTCCATGCCGGCCACGAGGCGGCGGCCAACCGCCGCGCCGATCGTGCCGAACCCAGCAACACCCACCCGATAAGCCATCAAGCCCCCTCCGTTCGTGCATACTGTATGCGAAACCGTCGCAGTGGGCAACGCGCCTGTGCGACGACCGCACCTCGGCCATCGCCCTTGCCAGGCCGCCCGAGGTTGCGTCAACCGCACACCTCGTATACAGTATGCAGAATATGGAAACAGTCCGGACCGCATCGATGGAGCAGACCCTCACTCGCCTTTGCAAGGCCTCCGACCTTGCCGAGGGCGGCGTCAAGCAGGTGTCCGTGCCTGCGCTGGGGGCGGAGTACGCCGTCTATAGGCTCGACGGGGAATTCTACGCCACAGAAGATATGTGCACCCATGGCATGGTGTCGCTGTCCCAAGGCGAAGTGGAAGACGGCCAGATCTTCTGTCCCCTGCATGGCGGCGCCTTCGACATCCGCACCGGCAAGGCGACCGAGAAGCCCTGCCGCATCGCGCTCAAGACCTTCAAGGTCGTGGTGATCGGCGACGAGTTGCACGCCGACCTGAGCTAGGCCTCGCGCGCTCAGGCGAGCGTCTTCAGATCCGTCAACGGGTTGGCCAAGCCGGACGTATCGGCCGGCGCGGCCTTGCCGATAAGTCGTTTGGCGGCTCGCAGGTCGCGCGCGGCGTTGATCGCGCTGACGCCGACGATCGTCCCGCCGGCCAAATGAAACACCAGGAACGCCCCCGCGGTCGGATCGCCGCGCACCACGTCGACCTCGCCGATCGGCGCGCCGATGACATTCAGCGTGAAATCGTACTGGTCGGACCAGTAGGACCCCAACTCGGCATAGGCCTCGTCCGGCTGCACCAGGGAGCGGCCAACATGCCCGCCGTGCGCGTCGGCGTGGGCCCAGGTCTCCTGGCGGTCGTGCCGCTCGAACAGGCCGTTGAAATGCACCGCGACCTCGCCGGCGGCGAAGATCGCCGGATCGCTGGTCGCGCCCTGACCGTCGACCACGATGCCTCCCGGCTCGACGACGAGACCGCAGTCGCGCGCGAGGCGGTCGTGCGGCGCGACGCCGATCCCGACCACCACCAGGTCGCAATCGAGCATCTGGCCGTCGGAAAGGCTTAGCCGCAGGCCATCGGCCGTCTCGTCCACCGCGGTGACCGTCGTTCCCAGCCGCAGGTCGACGCCGGCCTTGGCATGCTGCGCAGCGATGAAGTCGCTGACCGCGGGCGCGGCGGCCCGGCCCATGACCCGCGGCCCGGCCTCGATCACGCTGACCGTCCGGCCGGGCGCGACGGCGGCCGCCGCCACCTCCAGGCCGATCACGCCGGCTCCGATGATCGCGACGCCGCGGGCCTCGGCAAGGGCGGCGCGAAGGGCCAGGGCGTCGTCCAGCCCTCTCAGATAGCGCACCCGCGCCCGTCCCGGCGGCAGGCTGGGCAGGGTGCGCACACCCGACCCCGTGGCGATGACCAGCCGGTCGTAGCCGACCCGCTCGCTATCCGACAGCACGATCATCCGGGCCTCGCGGTCGATGCCGACGACGGCGCGGCCCAGCCTGAGGTCGATGTCGAGCGCCGCGAGCGTCTGCTCTGGCAAGAGCGCGATCTTATCCTCATGCCCCAAGATCGACAGGACGGCCTTCGACAGCGGCGGACGGTCGTAGGGAATGTGCGGCTCGTCGCCGATCAGCACGATGCGGCCCGGAAACCCGGCTTCGCGCAGGCCCTCGGCCGTGCGCAGGCCGGCCAGGCCCGCGCCGACGATCACGACGGTCTGTCCGGCGTCGGACAGCGGCGAAAGGCGATCGGTCATCGGAACCTTAGGCGCTCGGGCCGGGCGTCAGGGCCACGCCGCCCATGCCGGTGATCCATTCCGGTATGGCCTCGTAGAACAGCGCCTCGCCACTCGCGCCCGGCGGCATGGCGCCGGCCATGAATAGCCAGGCGGTCAATTCCATACCGCCGTTGCCGGACGCTTCCAGCAGGGCTTCGCTCTCGATCTCGGCCAGCTCGTCCGAGCGCCCGGCGATCATCTTGTCCATGAAATCCCGATCGAAAGCTTCCGCGACCCGCCCCTGCGGCGGCAGGCAGAGCCAATGCGACATCCCGCCGAGCCCGACGACGACCACCCGTTCGTCCCTTGGGCGGACGGTCTCGACCATTTCGCGCAGCACGCCGCCCAACCGATAGCAGCGGCACGGCGAGGGCGGCACCGGCATGATCGCGTTGATGTAGACCGGAACGGTGGGAATCGCGTTCTGCGGATCGACGATCAGCTTGGGAATGGCCATGCCGTGGTCGGGCCTAACCTCCTCGATCTGCACCAGCTCATAGTCCCGTCGAGCAGCGAAGCGGGCGAAGGCCTCGCCGAAATCGCGCTGCCCTGCGAACGCCGTGGCCGGCGCGCCGCCATCCCCGAGCGTCGTGTAGGCATCGGCGATCCCGACCCCCAGCGTGACCTGCATGGCGAGGTTGAAATTGTTCAGGTGGTCGCTGCCGGCCAGGACCAGCACATCGGGCGCCAGCGCCCGCACGCGGCGGCGGATTTCCAGCAGCCCTTCGAACACCCGCTCGGCCTTCGCCTCCACGCCGTTCGGCGGGAAGAGGACGTGGGAAGCGGCGAAGCCGCCGACGATCTGGCCCATCAGCGCTCCAGGATCCGGTCGAGATAGGCCGCCATCGGCCCGCCCGGCGCGGCCGATCCGCCCGGCGCGCCCGCCACCGCCCGAAGCCGGGCGTACTTCATCTGCAGATTGGGATGGACGCCCAGCGTGTGCAGCGCGGGCAGCGACCCGTCCCGCAGCAGGGCCTTCTCGGCCACGGTCAGGCCATAGGCCTCGAACACCGGCTCCGGATCGCGGCCGAACGCCGCCGCGCCGGCGGGGTCCTTCATCAGGTCCTGGATCATCTTGTGGACCGGATAGCGCGCGACCGTCATTGCGCCGCCTTGAACATGTCCTTGGAGAAGAAGTCCGTCGTCACCGCCACGAACTCGGCGGGCGCCTCCATCATCACCCAGTGCCCGGCATGCGGCAGGACGAAGCCCCAGGAATTCGGGATCAGCTCCAGATAGCCGTAGGTCCGCGCGAGCACCGCGATCTTGTCGAGCTTGCCGCCGACCACCAGCGTCGGCGTCTGCACCTGGGCGATCACCTCGCGCGGATAGGTCATCGGGTCGGTCTTCATATGTTCCTGGATCGCCTTGCTGGCCTCGCGGGCGCCCGGCTGCATCGTCAGGGCGTGGCGATAGGCGATCAGTTCGTCGCTGACCTTGAAATGCGGCCCAGCGAGCACGCCGACCAGCCGGCGCATGCCTTCGGTCGTATAGTCATAGCCGCCCAGCGCGGCGCGCGATGAGGTGTCGGGATTGGCGATGTCCAGGCCGGCGGCGCCCATCAGCACCAGTTTGCGGATCAGGTGCGGCCGCTGGATGGTGACGCCGAGCGCGGTCGCCCCGCCCATGGAATTGCCGATCAGACAGATCGGCTCGCCGCCGGCGATCGCCTCGATGAAGGCGATCATGTGCTTGTTGCGGTTGGTCTGGCCGTAGCTGTAGGTGGCCGGATCCGGCTTGGCCGACCGTCCGAAGCCCGGCATGTCGACCGCGATGACGCGAAAGCGCTTGGCGTATTCGGAGATGCAGCCCTGCCAATTGCCCTCGGCGTCGGCCCCGGCGCCGCCGCCGTGGATTAGTACCAGGGCCTCGCCCTCGCCGTCGCCGGCCTCGATGTAGTGAGTCTCCACGCCCTCGATTGAAATCGTCTGACTGCGCCACGCCATCGACCGCCGAAGCCCCACATAGACGCCGGGCGCGGGCGCGCCGGCCGTTCTATGTATACAGTATGCGGTCTAGGTGCGGGGCGTCAATACCGATATGGGCTGTCCCGGCGCCGGCCCGGCGTCGGCCCGGCCAGGCTCACTCGGCGGCGATCGCGGCCGGCGAAGGGCGCAGGGCGTCGATATAGGCGTGCATCTCCGCCCGCGCGGCGGGCCCGTCGCCGGCCAGGACCGCCTTCAGCAAACGGGCATTGGAGCCGAGCTTGCGCTGGCGCTGCTCCCGGCAGGCGGAGGCCGCCCTGCGCGAGGCCTGGGCCTGATCGTCGACCAGCGCCGAGCGTTTGGCCAGCGGCGTGTTCGCGCACATGCTGCGCAGCGTCGCGCGGAAGTCGTTGTTGGCGGCGCAGAAGGCGGCCACCCTGTTCGCCTCGTGCGCCGCGCATTGCCGCTCGTGCGCCCGCACCAGCGCCTTGCGCTGTTCCGGCGCCCCCTCGATCGCGGCGTGATAGGCCAATTGCGGATCGAGCAGGTCGCGAATCTCGTCGCGGTGGGCGGCCGCCTGCGGCGTGTCCGTCGCGACCACATAACCGCGCGCGCCGCTGGCGGCCAGAAGGCCGTCGCGAACGACCTGGAACAGCGCCTCCCGCACCGGCGTGCGCGACACACGGTAGCGTTCGGCCAGCTCGACCTCGACGATCCGTTCGCCCGGCTTGAGCACGCCGGCCTCGAGGTCGTCGCGAATGAGCCGATAGACCTGATCCCGCAGCCGCTCCACCGGAACAACCGTGCCTGCCCGCACCATAACCCTCGCCGCTCCCTGTCCACCGACGACCCTTGTCGTCCTGGCCGAAGCGACGGGTCCGACGCCGGGAACATGGCATGCCGCATGCGGCATGCCTCCAATGGCGCGCGGAGTCGACTCCGGCCAATGCGGATTGAGCCGTGACGCCGGCCGCTCGTACATTGATCTAGGGCAGGGCCTCCGCGAAAATCAGGGGCTTCCGGTCGTTTTTCCCAGGCTCAGGGACGCAATGCGATCTTGCCCAGAAGGTCGCCGCGGTCGAGCAGTCGGTTGGCCTCAGCCACCTGCTCCAGCGGGAAGATGGCGCCGACCTCGATCATCGGCTTCGTGGCGAACCAGTCGTACATCGCCGCCGTCGCCGCCGGAAACATCGGGGTGGCGAAGAAGTCGTCCGCCGCGAATGTCTTGATCGCGATGGACTTGGCGACCCTGAACAGGTCGAACGGCGCCTTGCCGGCGACATAGCCGTAGGCCTGCAGTTCACCGAACGGAGCCATCACCTCGACATCGGATTGCAGGGTGCCGCCGCCGACGCCGTTGAACACATAGCCGACGCCCGCCCCGCCGGTGATCTCACACACCTTGGCCACGTAGTCCGTGTCCGTCACATTGATGATGTGATCGGCGCCGAGCTCGGCCAGGAAGGCCTCCTCCACCGGCCGGCGGCAGGTGGCGATCACCGGGCAGCCATGCGCCTTAGCCAGTTGGGTGAGCATCGAGCCCATGCCGCCGCTGGCGCCCTGGATCAGCGCCGTCGCGCCCGCGGGGACCTTGCTGGAGCCGTGGAACAACAGGTGCGCTAGGCGGAAGTTGACCAGATAGACCAGGCCCTGGGCGAAGCTGACGTTGTCCGGCAGCGGAATAATGTCCGCCGGCGGGATCTTGTAGCCGTTCGGCAGGGTTTGGGGCTTGGTCGAGGCCAGCACGTACTCCGCGCAGCATCCTAGCGACAGGATCAGCGCCATCACCCGGTCGCCGGGGTTGAAGCTGATCACATTGGCGCCCACCGCCGCGACGAAGCCGCCGGCCTCGCGTCCCGGGAACCAGGGGGTCAGAGTCTTGCTGAAATAGGTGCCGCGCCGCGCCTCCGCGTCGCCGTAGATCAGGCCGGCCAACTCCACCTTGATCAGCACGTCGTCGGGACCGACCTCGGGGATCGGCTTGTCGACCAGCTTGAGGTTCTCCGGCGGGCCAACCTCGTCAAGCCTGACCGCGCGCATCATTGAAGCCACACCGCACCTCTCGCCCTCGAAACCTTACGAGCAGTTTGCATACTGTATGCGAAACGGCAATGCCGGCCGGACAGATCGGCCTGGCAGGCCTAAAGGCTGAACAATCGCCCGGCGCCCGTGACGCGGATCGCCCGGCCGGCGCGCCGCATCGCGTCCCACAGGAGCGCCTGGGCGCTGGTTACCACCGGCCGGCCGCCGATCGCAGCCTCCAGCTCCTCAACAATCTCGGTCCCGCGCAGCGGGTGCTGTCAGTCCACAACCATTTCAATCAGGACCGTCACCTCATCAGCCGCGAAAATTACAAGGAGAGACGCTCAGCCGCACTGGCTGAGTGGCAGGCAGTTATGGCCTAAATCCCAGGTGGGTTTAGGCCCACTCCGTCTCAGCGGAGACAAGTCGCCGTTGGGCTGACAGCACCAAGTAAAGCCGTCGCCCAGTTCGTGATTTGATCCGCATGGCGCCGCTATCGGCGTCGCCCGCATGGCCCTTCAGGGTCACGCGTGATGACCGATGACGTCCACCAGCGCGGTCTTGTCGTGGTCGGCGCTCCAACCCAAATAGCCGTTTTCCAGATGACGACGCAGGCGCAATTCGGCGCCGTCGGCGTCTCCCGCCTCCATGTGGTCCACCAGTCGTTTGAGCGCCTTCAGTTCGGCCAGTTTCTGGCCTGGCCCCTCAGCCGCACCCAGCCCGGACTCCGGCTCGACTGGGCGGACGGGCTTGGTCTTGTGGGTTTCGACAACGCCCTCCAACACGGCCGCCAATAGCGCCAGGACCGGATTGCCGGTCAACTCGACCAGCAGGGAATGGAACTGCGCAACCGCGGCGCGGAAGACGTTGGAAGGGCTGGGCGCGTCCACGAGCGCGATCAGCCCATCCAGATGGGCGCGCAGCCGAGCTATGTCCTTTGGTCTGCGGGCCGCGGCCACGAGGCGGACGGCAAACGGCTCGACGGCGAGGCGCGCCTGATAGAGGTCGGACAGGTGGGCGCCTCGCAACTGCAAAGCAAAGCCCGCAAGGCGCGCCACGGCTTCGGCGTTGGGCCCGTGCACCCGGGCGCCTCGACCTGCGGCGTGAACTAGGCTGATCAACTGCTCGCTCTCCAGGATCCGGAATGCTTCACGGATCGTCGACCGCGATGTCCCGTAGTGCTTAACCAGCTGGATTTGCGACGGGAGGAACTCGCCTTCGGGGATGATCCCGCAAATGATCTGCTTACGGATGTCCGCCGCGATCAGCTCCGAGACCTTTGGAATCCGGACTGCTTTTGCGAGGTCCACAGGCGCGGCCCAACGCAGGTCGGCCGTGTTCCTGCCTTGCCATCGCAGGGTCGCGTCGTTCATGGCCGTATGTCGGTTAGTCGGCCCGCCACCATCTTCGCCGCATTCCATCACCATCATCAGAGCACAGGTCTATAGCTGATGGTTAATCACTTTTAGTTCACACCCAATGCGCCGTTCGCGCGAGAAAATCGGCTCGTACGGGCGTCAAGGTACCGCCTCCCGCGATAATGCCGCAGCCCCTCATAGCTTCACCGTCGCCCACCTTGTGGAAGCGCCGTGAACCACAAGCTGGTGTATCGTCAATTTTAGAGCCGGCAGCCGCCGTTTCGCCTGACCGCGACCCGGGAGTTGACGCAGGTCACAAACAGGTTGTATGTGATTTTCCACCTTGACGTAGTTAGATAGGTTCGCCCGAACTCGCCGCCAGAGCGAGCTCCTGTCGGGACGATCGTCATCGCCGCCGTTTTTGAGGCGCAGGCATGGCTTCGTCGGCATTCGCGACTGCGGAGTCGAGGGACGCGAATAGATATGGAGGCGACATGAGCAGGCCAAAGCAATCATGAAAGTCATCGCCAATCGGAACCTGTGTTCGGGCCACGCGCGCTGCGCCGCAGCGGCGTCAGAATTTTTCGAATTGAACGACGACGGCTATGTCAGTTTTGATGAGAAGGAGGTTCCGCCGGAGCTCGCGCAGCCGGCCCGACGCGGCGTCCGCGCATGTCCCGAACGGGCGCTGACCCTGATCGAAGACACGTAGTCGAAGACACCTAATAGCAGGCGGCTGCGGCGGCCGAGCAATATCCACAAACCAGATCCACTGGAGACCTAGGGATGAACCTGCCTCTGAAGATTTCCAATTCCGTCTATGTCGGCGGTGAGTGGGTTAAGGCCAGCGGCGAGCCCGAACCGGTGATCAATCCGGCGACGGAAGCCGTGATCGGTCTGGCGCCGGTTGGCGGCAAGGCGGAGGTGGCTGCGGCCATCGGGGCCGCTCGCGAGGCGTTCGACCGGGGGCCGTGGCCGCGTATGTCGCCAAGTGAGCGCGGCGCCAAGTTGCAGCAGTTGCACGATGCACTGATGGCGCGGCGGGGCGACATCACCCGCCTGTTGGTGGAGGAAGCCGGCTCAGTCGCAGCGATCATGCCGATCCAGTTCGACTTCCCCATGAGCCTGGCCAAGGACGCCATCGACCGGGGGTCCCGCTATCGCGACACGCCCCTGCCTCCCGGGACGGTCGCCAATGGCGCCGGCGGGAGCAGCCTCGTCGGCGGGGTGATCCGGCGCGAGCCGGCTGGCGTCGTGGCCGCCATCACGCCCTACAACTTCCCCTTCTTCCTTAATGTGGTGAAGCTGTTCCCGGCCCTGGTCACGGGCAACACGGTGATCCTTAAACCCTCGCCCTTTACGCCCTTTTCCGCCCTGATCGTGGCCGAGGTCGCCGCCGAGATCGGCTTTCCAGCCGGTGTGATCAATGTCGTGACCGGCGGCAAGGAGGTCGGCGAGATGATGACCACCGACCCGCGGGTGGACCTGATCACCTTCACCGGGTCCGACGCGGTCGGATCGGCCATCGCCGCGCAAGCGGCGCCGTCGCTCAAGCGGCTGCATCTCGAACTGGGCGGAAAATCGGCTCTGATCATCCGCAGCGACGCCAATCTGGCGGCAGCGATCGCCGCAGGCATGTTCCACTTGACCCATTGCGGTCAAGGTTGCGCCCTGACCACCCGCCATCTGGTGCACAACAGTGTCCGCAAAGCCTATGTCGAGGCCCTGGTGGGCGCCCACAGGGCGATGAAGATTGGCGATCCAGCCGACCCGACGGTCAATCTCGGCCCCCTGATCCGGGACACTCAGCGGGCGAAAGTGGAATATTACGTCGAAGAAGGTCGCAAGTCTGGCGCGAGCCTGGTCGCCGGCGGGCGCCGTCCGCCGGAGCTGGCCAAGGGCTATTTCTATGAGCCGACCCTGTTCGACAATGTCGATAACCGTTCCAGGCTCGCGCAGGAGGAGGTGTTCGGTCCCGTGGCGGCGGTGATCGGCTTCGATACCGACGAGGAAGCCGTGGCCCTGGCCAACGACTCCAACTTCGGCCTTTCCGGGGCCATCTGGTCCGATGATCTGAGCGCAGCCTTCGACATGGCCAGCGCCATCCGCACCGGCAGCATCTCGATCAACGGCGGCGGCGCCGCCTCTGGATCGCCGATCGTCGCTCCGTTCGGGGGCTACAAGCGCTCGGGCGTCGGGCGCGAATGGGGCGACGAGGGCCTGAACGCCTTCACTGAGTTGAAGTCGCTGTCGTTCCGGCAGATTTGACCGGGATGCTGCTGTCCCCGGACCAGACTGCCCTGATCACCGGCGGCGCGAGTGGTATCGGGCTGGCGATCGCCCGCGCGCTCGCCGCTCGCGGTGTCAGGCTGGTGCTCACCGACATCGATGACGAAGCCCTTGCCGCCGCCGCCAGAGCCCTGTCGGAGGCCGGGGCCGCGGTCCTTCCTCTGACCCTGGACATCCGCGATGAGGCGGCTTGGGAGGCGACGGCTCAGGCGGCCTGGGCCTGGAGCGGTGGCGTGCAGATCCTCTGCAACGCCGCCGGCGTGGTGTTCCTAGGCGCGGTGGCGGACCAGCCGATCAAGCTCTGGCGGCTGACCCAGGCGGTAAACCTCGATGGCCCCTTTTTCGGCGTCCACACCCTGCTGCCTCGGATGTTGGCGTCGGACGACGAGGGACGGATCGTCAATATCGCCTCGCTCGCCGCCCTTTGGGGGGAAGGCAAGCTCGCCTCCTACAGCGCCTCGAAGTTCGGCCTGCTGGGCCTCAGCGAAGCCTTGCAGTTGGAGCTGGCCCGCACCCGGATCGGCGTCACCGTAGTGTTTCCGGGGCCGACCCGAACCAATCTCGGCAGTTCCGGCCGGCGACTGGCCGCGGCGGAGGGCTTGATGGAAGCCGGGCCGAGGGGCCAGGGAGCCGCCCGCGGCATGGACCCCGACGCTCTGGGCCGCCGGGTGGCGGAAGCGATCGAGCAGGATGAATTCTACGTGATCACCCACCCCGAATGGCGCCCTCTGTTGGACGAGCGCCATGCCGCCCTGCGCCGGGCGTTCGGGTCAAGCGCCGACCCCAACTACGCCGAAACCGAGGCGGCGGTGGACAAGATGGCGCTCCGACTGGGCGCAGCGCTCGCCGGCGGTCCGCGGCCGGTGGGTTAAGCCGGGCGCGTATGACCGCGCAGATAGGTTTTGAGCCCGATCCACTCCCGCTAGCCATCGCGCCGCAACAGCACCGCACCACCCAGGCTGCCGCCGCCATTGCCAACCACCGAAACCCTGGGGTCCTTGACCTGCCGCGCACCCGCCTGGCCACGCAGCTGCAGCACGGCTTCGTGCAGGTGGCCGAAGCCATGCATGCGCCCCTCCGACAGCTGGCCGCCATTGGTGTTTAGCGGCAACTGGCCGTCGAGCGCGATACGATGGCCACCTTCGATGAAGGCGCCCGACTCCCCTTCCCCGCAAAGGCCCAGCGCTTCGAGCCAGAGCATGGTCAACCAGGTGAAGCCATCATAGAGGTGCGCCGTGCTGACGTCCTTGGGCTTCAGGTCCGTTCGGCTCCACAGCATCTTGGCCGCATCGTGCATGGCCATGTGCGGATAGTCTGACCGGCACAGCCAAGTGTCCATGCGGTCATAGGCGCCGGCGCCCACCGCCTCAATGACGATCGGCTTTTGCTTCAGGTCGCGGCCGGCATCGAGCCGGGACACGATCACCGCCGTCGCTCCGTCGCAAGGCACGTCGCAATCCAGGATCGTGAACGGGGTCGTGACCATCCGCGCCGACATGTAGTCGTCGAGCGTGATCGGATCGCGATAGATGGCCTTGGGATTGAGGCCTGCGTTGCGCCGCTGAGTGATTGGGATCGCCGACATCTGCTCACGGGTGATGCCGTACCGGGCCATGTGGGTGCTGGCGTGGCAGGCGACCCAGATCGAAGCCGACGCCGCCCAATAGGGCAGCACGAACTCCATCCAGCCACTGGGTTGCATCCTGGCATTGCCGCCGGCGCCGGCTGCGGCGGAGCCATAGCTGGGAACCCAGCGCTCGCCCAAGGCGCGCCAGCACAGCACATGGTCGGCATATCCCGCGGCGATGGCGGCGACGGCGTTGAGGATCGGCGACAGTTGGGCGGCCATGTCGCCGCCGCTGTGCCAGTTGAGTTTCAGCCCGAGGCTGGTGGCGACATCCGGGATGCTGGCCGCGCCCATCCCCGCCACCGCGCCGCTGGGCGTGGCGGGCCAACAGCAGGCCCCATCAATATCATCTGTGGTGAGGCCGGCGTCCTCGATTGCGCGTTCGCAGGCCTGCAAGGCCAACTCGAAGGGGAACACCTGGGGCTTGCGATAAATCTCTGACTGACCGATCCCTGAGATGCAGGTGGTCTTTTCGGCATATCGGCTCACGACGGCGCCCTCACACGGCTTCGAACAAGGGCAAGTAGATCTGGCCGTCCTGTTCGAAGAACACCTTGACCGGCAATCCCACCCGCACCGCCTCGATGGGCGTGCGCGGAAGATTGGTCATCAGCCGGACATTGGCCTGTTCCTCCAGTTCGACGATCGCCACCACATAGGGAACTTTGACGCCTGGCACCCAGGGCTGATGATTGACCGTGAAGCCGACCACGCTCCCTCGGCCTGAAACAGGCTGTGGTGCGATCTGGTCCGAATGGCATTGAGGACAGCGCCCCGCATAGGGGTGGATCCAGTAGCCGCACGCCTCACAACGCAACACATGCAGGCGCCCATCCTCGCCGCCGCGCCAGAAGTGCTGGTTCATCTCGGTGATCAGGGGCAAGGGCCGGCGCGGCGGGGTCTTGGTCAGTTCCAATGGGTTCCTCTTCGTGACAGTCGGTTTCACCGCGGCGACGGGGCGCCACAGCCTGTTCAATCCAGGCGACACCATTTCCATGGTCGCCGCAACAGAAATTGATGATTCGTCAGTTTATCCGCCACAACGGCTGGCGAACCTGGACAACCAAGGCCGCCGCTGCTCTAATCCTATATAACCTAGTTCAATAATAGCTCCGACCGATGTCAAGTTACATGACCCTGGCCAGGCGCAAACAGCTTTGCGGATGGAAACATGACGGAGCTCGCCGATGCAGGCGTCACCACGCCCGCAGTAGCGCCAGATACGCCCGACTTGCGGTCGATTGACCGATTCGCGCGGGCCTGGTCCGTGTTCGTCCTGTCGATGGTGGCGCTGCTTGCGGCCATCGACCGGCAGTCTTTTGCGGTCCTGCTGGTGCCGATCCAGAAGGATCTGCATGTCAGCGACGCGGCCATGGGAGCCCTGACCGGCAGCGCCTTCGCTATCATCTACGCCTTGATCGCTCTCCCTCTGGCGCGACTGGCGGATCGGTCCAACCGGCGCAACCTGTTGGCCGTGGCTGTCGCCATCTGGAGCGCCGCCACCGCTTTTTGCGGGCTCTCCGGCAGCTATGTCCAGCTGTTGGTGGCCCGGCTCGCGGTAGGATCGGCGGAATCGGTGCAGCTGCCCGCCGGCCTCAGCATGATCGGCGATCTTTATCCGCCCCAGCGGCGCGGCGCGGCCATCAGCTTCACCATCATCGGATCGGCGTTGGGTTTCGCCCTCGGCGCCGCCCTGGCCGGGGCCCTCAACGATCATTTCAACTGGCATGCGACGATGATGATCGTAGGCCTGCCCGGATTGTTGCTGGCCGGGCTTATGTATCTCACGGTCCGTGAGCCGATCCGTGGCGAGCAGGACGGTCAGGCTCATAGCGCGCCAACCAGGGAGAGCCTGGCTGAATGCCTGCGCCGATGTGCGCGGATCCGGACCATCTATCCCTTCGGTCTCGCCTGGATCAGCCTCCAGATGTGCTTCATGGGCTGGCTCACCTGGATGCCGGCCTTCCTCATGCGCGTGCATCACCTTAGCTCCACCAAGATGGGCGCGGTCTTCGGCGCGATCATCGCCTGCGCGACCTTCGCCTCGCTGATGGCGGGCCCGCTCAGTGACGCACTGGCCAAGCGCGGCGCCCGCTGGCGGCTCTATTATTGCGTCGCAGCGGCGGCGATCTCAATCCCGCTGCTCGCCGCCTCCACCCTGGTCACCACACTCGGCGAGACCATAGCCTGCCTGGTGGCCTACACTTTGCTTTCCGGCGGAATCACCGCGGTGGGGACCGCGACCTATGTCTCGTTCTCGCCGCCAACCATGCGCGGCTTTCTGGCCGCCATCATGAACCTGTCCTCTGTGCTGCTGGGCGCGGGGACCGCGCCGTTCATCTTTGGCGCCGTGAACGATGTGTTGAAAAGCAGCTACGGCGATCAGTCGCTGCGGTACACACTGCTTCTGTCGCCGCTGATGCTGGCCGTGGCCGGCGTCTTCTTCGCCGTCGCCAGTCGCACCCTCGACCATGACGTGGCGGCCGCCGGGTTGCCCGCACAGGATCAGTGATCCCTCAGTCCTGTCACCATGGCGATGAGCGCCTCGCCCGCTTCGACACCCGCTTGCGGGGGCGCCTCGGCATGGGCGATGAGGAAGGCCGCCTCGTTCAGGGCCGCCAGCACGAGATGGGCCGCCAGGAGCGGGTCCCTGGGCGCAATGGTTCCATTGGCGATCAGGTCCTCCATCGAGGAGACGAGCGCGCCCAGCGAGAATTCTGACTGCAGCTCTCGCCACCGGGACCAGCCAAAGACGGCCGGTCCGTCGATCAGCAGAATCCGCTGCATCTCTGTCGACGCCGCGATCAGCTGCAGATGGGTTTGCAGGCCCACCTGCAATTGCCGCCAGCGATCGGCGCCCAATGGCGCCACCGCCATGCTCGCAGCGATGAACAGTTCGCCGGCGACGTCGCGAAACACAGCTTCGAACAGCGCCTCCTTGTCGCGAAAGTGGTGATACAGCGCGCCGCGCGTCACGCCCGCGGCGGCGACCAGTTCGTTGGTGCCAGCCTCGTGATACCCGCGCTCCGCGAACATCCGCCGAGCGGTGGCGATCAGCGCGCTTCGCGTGGCCGCCGCCTGTTCCAGCCGCAGTTTGGGACGTGCATTCATCAACTACCCATTGACTGATCGTGCCACGCCTTGCAATCTACATACAGACTGTATGTCAAACTCAGCCGGCCAGAAGTCTTGCCCGCCGCGACCGCGATCAATCCCTCGCGGCTGTGGCTCGGCGCCAGACCGAAGCGCCAAGAGCCATGGGCGACCGGACAGCCGCCCCCAAAAGGCTAGCCCGATACGGAGGATTACGCGTGGATGATATCGCCGCCAAAGATGCGCCGACCGCTCAGCTCGACGCCTACCCGTTGCCCGCGCACGTGTCGCCGGAGATGGTCTTGGACGTCCGGAAATATATGGCTCCGAACAACCGTCCGGACCCGTTCGATCTGGGCGGCGATATTATGCAGGAGCTACCGCCGATCTTCTATACGCCGACCCGCCAGGGCGGCATGGCCGAAGGATCGTGGGTCGTCACGCGCTATGAAGATATTCGCGAAGTCTATCAGAACGACACCTTCTACTCGACCGCAGACGTGGCCAACTTCCAGGCGCTGGTGGGCGAAACGTTCCGGATGATCCCTTTGGCCGTCGATCCGCCCGAACACGGGAAGTACCGGATACTGCTCAATCCGTGGTTTTCGCCCAAGGCGATCAATGGGCTGGAAGCCAGCATTCGCGCCACCATCAACACCTTGATCGACGGCTTCGTCGAAAAGGGCGAGTGCGACGCCGCCTACGATTTCGGCCGCATCTATCCGGTGCAAGTGTTCATGAAGCTGATGGGCTTTCCGGCGGAGAAGTTCGAGGAGTTCCTTCAGTGGGAATACGCCGTGCTGCACAGTCATGGCGACCTCGAGCGGATGCGGTGGGGCATCGGTTCGGCGCTGGCCTATCTGCGCGGCTTCATCGCCGAGATGAAGGCTCAGCCCGCCGACAATCTGACCAGCCATATCGTCCACGGCCAGGTCGATTCCCACCCTCTGACCGAGGATGAAATCATCGGGACAGTGGCCTTCCTGTGGCTAGGCGGCCTGGATACGGTGGCGGCCACCACATCGCTGATGCTGCGGCGACTGGCCTTCGACCTTCCGTTGCAGGCGCGGCTACGGGAAAGCCCCGACCTGCTCTCGGACGCGGTTGAGGAGTTTCTGCGCATGCAGCCACTGGTGAACTCGACCCGCCTGGTCAAGCAGGACCACACCATCCACGGCGTGGCGATCAAGGCTGGCGATCATGTCACCTGCTTTAACTATTCCGGCAATTTCGACCCGGCTGAATTCGAACGTCCCCGCGAGTTTCGCCTGGACCGACCGTCCAACCGGCACTTCACCCTCGCCGGCGGTCCGCATCGCTGTCTGGGTTCGCATCTGGCCCGCCGCGAGCTGAGACTGGCGCTAGCCGAATTCCTGCGCCGGGTGCCGGAATTCACCATCAAGCCCGGTTTTGACGCCACCGCCTTCCCAGGCCTAATCGCAGCGCCGAGGCTGCAGGTGGTCTGGCGCACCTGAGCGGTCGCTTTGGGTTTGATCTCTCTCACTCTCAGCCGCACCCGGGCCGGCGAAGAACAACGCAACAGGAGCAGGACTTGGCCGAATTGGCGAATCTGAATGGACGCGCCTTCGCCATCACCGGCGCGTCACGAGGTATGGGATTGCGGTTTGCCCGGGCCCTGGCCGCGGAAGGGGCGAAAATAGCCCTGATCGCCCGCCCCTCGAATGCACTCGACGCCGCGGCCAAGGAGATCGTCGGCTCAATAGCGGCGCCGTGCGACGTCACCTCATCCTCGGCCGTGCGGGGCGCGTTCGCCGCCATCGAACGCGAGTTCGGGTGTCTGCATGGGCTGATCAACAACGCCGGGGCCTGTCTGATCCACAAGGTGGCGCAGTCGACAGACGAGGAATTCCGGCAGGAAATAGACACCAACCTTACCGGTCCGCTGTTCTGTATCCGCGAGGCGATCCCGCTGCTGAAAGCCTCCGGTGGCGGCGACATCGTCAACGTCTCTTCCGAATCGGTGCGCCTGCCCTTCCCCTATCTGACGGTATATGCGGCGACCAAGGCCGCACTCGAAACCCTGTCGCACGGGCTCCGCGCCGAGCTTCGGCCGGATGGAATCCGAGTGACCATCTTGCGCTCTGGCCATGTGGCCGACAGCAGTCTCGGCGCGTCCTGGGATCCAAAGCGGACCGAAGCCTTCTACGCCACTGCTCAGGCCTCCGGCCGCCTGCAGTTTTCGGGCGAGGCGGTCGCGCCCGAGACTATGGCGCTGATGCTGGTGCAGATGCTGAAGCTGCCGCGCGAGGCCAATCTGGACCTGATCGAACTTCGCGCCTTTTAGAGAGGACAGGTGGCCCCGACCTCGGATTCGAACGATCCGACAGGATGCATGCGAATCGAAATCGACAATTACTGACGACCCATCAATTTTTTTGATGCGATCGCCATGCCGTCGCGCTAGGATGACTGCAAGAACAGTACCGGCGCTCGGCGCCCCGCACGAACCCAACGCCGGGCCTGGGGATGGCCGATCTGTCGGCACGCATGGAGTCCGCCCGTGAACACCGAGGACATGATCCTGATCAGCGTCGACGATCATATTGTCGAGCCGCCAGAAATGTTCGAGCAGCACGTTCCCGCTTCACTGAAGGACCAGGCGCCCAAATATGTAGTGGAAGCCAATGGCGATGGGTTCTGGCGGTTCGAGGATCGCCAGGTCGCCAATGTCGGCCTCAACGCCGTAGTTGGTCGTCCGCGCAGCGAATACGGCATGGAGCCGACCGCGATCTCGCAGATGCGGGAGGGCGCCTACAACGTCCACAAGCGCATCGACGACATGAACGTCAACGGGCTCCTGGCCTCGTTGAACTTCGGCACCTTCGTCGGCTTCGACGGCGGCTTCTTCGTCCAGTCCAAGGACAAGTCGCTCGCCCACGCCATGGTCCAGGCCTACAACGACTGGCACATTGATGAGTGGTGTGGGGCCTATCCTGGCCGGTTCATTCCCATGGCCATTCTGCCGGTCTGGGACGTGGGTCTGGTGGTCGAGGAGATAAGGCGGGTGGTCAAGAAAGGCTGCCAAGCGGTTTCCTTCTCCGACAATCCCAGCCTCAAGGGGCTGCCCAGCATTCACAACGAATATTGGGAGCCATTGTGGAAGATCTGCACCGACAACAATGTCGTGCTGAACTGCCATATCGGCACCGGGGCCGCGGCCGCGCATCCGTCGATGGAATCGCCGATCGACGCCTGGATCACGGGCATGCCGATCTCGATCGCCAACAGCGCCTCTGACTGGCTGCAACTACGGGCCCTGCAACGCTATCCGAGCCTAAAGGTGGCATTGTCTGAGGGCGGGATCGGCTGGATTCCCTATTTCCTGGAACGCGCCGATTTCACCTTCGAACACCACCACCAGTGGACCCACACTGATTTCGGCGGACGCAAGCCCAGCGACATCTTTCGCGAACACTTCATCACCTGCTTCATCGACGACAAGTTTGGCGTGAAGAGCCGCGCGGACATCGGTGTCGATATCATTTGTTACGAGTGCGACTATCCGCATTCCGACACGGTGTGGCCCGAAGCGCCCGAATATCTGATGCGCAGCTTCGAAGGCGTCTCGGACGAGGACATCGACAAGATGACTCATCTGAACGCGATGCGAACCTATTCCTTCGATCCGTTCCAGCACATCGCCCGCGACGCCTGCACAGTAGGAGCTCTCCGGGCCCAGGCCGGGCATGTGGACACCACGCCACGGCCGGGCGCCGGCAATCGCCCGATCCCTGAAGGCGAGACCCGGATCGTCACCTCGGCCGACGTGATGAAGCTATTCGCCGCAGCCGGTCGTCCCCGACAACCCGCTTGATCCCATCCCGGCGGGGAAGACCAATGATCTGGGTTCGCTGGACCATGCCGGCGCTACTGGACGCCGCCGCCGCCTCGCCTTCCGTGGCTGACGCACCCGTCCGGTTCAGGCCCCGGCCAGCAGGACTGACAGGAAATAGGCCGCCGCCTGGTTTAGCGTGGCCCGCGTGACGCGGCCGACAGAGCCGACACTCGGCGTTGCGCACAGGCGCTCGATCATCGCCAGGAGAGCGCCGGCGGTTGAGAAGGGATGCAGTCCCGCGGGCAGCGCCCCGCAAGCCTGGCGTTCGGCGATGCGCTCTGCGATCGCGACTAGCAACGGCCGCACCGCCTCGCTGCGCGCCCGGATGAACCGTTCGTCTCCCTCGTCAGCCGCCAGGTTGCGCACGCGGAACAGTGCGGCGTGCCGCAGCCAGTACTCGACATAGAGGGCGATGAATTCCAGAGCTTCAGCGGCGAGATCGGGCCGCGTCGCGTCGCCCGACACGATCTCCATCAGTCGCGGCGGAACGGGAGACTCCTGATAGGTCAGGCAGAGAAGCGCGTCGGCGACGTCCTCGAAATAGAGATAGAAGGCCGACGTCGACACCTTCGCCAGATCGGCGATGTCCTTGATGGAAAACTCGCGCAATCCGCGGACGCGCACCAAACTGTCGGTCGCTTCGAGGATCCGGTTGCGGGTGTTGGCTCCCTTGGGTCCGATCAGTTGACCTTGCTTGTTGGTCGTCTGGGCCGAGGTTCGGAATTCAGCCCGCGCCTCGACTGGGATCGGCGCATTCGGCGGCTCTTGGACAGACAGAGCCGGCATAGCCGAAACGGCATCCCCTTCGCCCATGACCAGGATCGAGAAAAACGAAGCCGCGTCCACCAGGGTTTCGCGCGTGACGCCATAGTTCGGCGGCGCCAGCTTGAGGACGGCGATGCGTTCGATCAGCGCCAACAGGGCGCCGGCGACCGACACCGCCTGCACTGCCGAGATCAGGGCGCCGGTTTGCTGGCGTTGTTCGATGCGCCGCGCCATGCCCTCGATCAGGGACGAGATCGCGTGGATGCGCAGCTCGGTGAATCGCTGGTCGCCCTCGTCCGATGCGAGGTTGCGCACTCGGAACATCGCTGCGTGGGTGCGCCAATGTTCGACATAGCCGCTGACAAAGGCGTGGGCGCAAGCATAGTCGCCCTGGGAACCCCAAGAAGAGGCGAGCAACGACAAAAGGTTGGGCGTGCTCTGCGTAACCTCGCCGATTAGGGTCAGGACCGCCGCGGTCACGTCATTGAAATAGACATAGAAAGTCGCCGGAGACGTCTGGGCGGCGCGCGCGATATTGGCGACCTGCAGGTCGCGAATCTTCGTGGTTTCCAGCAAGGCGCTGGTGGCGTCGAGCAGACGTTGGCGCGTCTGATGGCCCTTGGGGCCGATGGCCTGTCCGAGTTGGTTGACACGGGCCAACGGCCGCGTCGCCTTGCGTCGCGCTCTGCCTGTCCGCACGCCGATCGGCTCACCTGGTGGCTCTGCGTTCATTCAACACCCCGTCCAAGGCCAAGGCCCTCTCGCCTCGAGCGCAACCACCGACTCCATAGCAGATATGTTATCAATTCCGTCACGAACCAAGGGAGGGTTCGAAGACCGGCCATGGCCGCGCTGGCCACAATCGAGGCGCCGGCCATATTTCACCGCTCAATTGGAGGGCGAAGGGCGTTTGGCGAAGGTTATCGGAATGCCCGGGAGGTCAAAAAAGGCGCCCCATAACTGGGACGCCTCAATTGAATCGCCAAGGAATCTATTCCTGGCCGAAGGTCTTGGTGATGGTCAGGCCATACATCCGCGGCGCCTGGGCGTTGGCGGTGGCGATGCCGAGGGCGGCCTGGAACAGTCCCACCGTCTGGTAGTGCTTGTCGAGCAGATTGGTCGCGAACAGCGCCACCGTGACGCCGTGATCGGGCAAGCGGTAATCGAGCCGCCCGTTCATCAGGCCCACCGCCCCGTAGAGCTTGTCCTGCAATCCAGGGGAAACCGCATTGAAAGTCGGCGAGGTGGTGATCGCGTTCTGGTTGGTCTTGGCGCGCCAGTTCCAGTCCAACTGCCCGCCCAGGATACCTGGGCCGACTTCACGCTCGTAGCGCGAGCCGATGTAGTAACGCCAGGACGGATCCGAAAACAGAGCGCCGGTCAGGTTGGCCGGGTTGCCGTCGGCGTTCACCCCATCCGGGAAGCTGTCATAGACGCCGCGCAGATAGGTCAGCGATCCGTTGATCGTCCAACCCTTCACCGGCAGCGCCGTGACCTCGCCCTCGAACCCGTCGATATGGGCGGTGGCGGCGTTGAACAGCACCGTCGTCGAGTGCAGTCCGGCCGCGCACGGACCAGACACGTACTTAACCGAACCGCAGAAGCTTTCGATAATGGTTTCCTGCTTATTCAAGTAGTTCGTGTGATACCCGGCGAGGTTGGTGCGCAGGTGGTGCTCGAAGAAATCGCTCTTCACGCCGACTTCGTAGTCCGTGTCGAATTCGGGTTTCACGCCAGGCAGTGACGGCGCACGGAACTGCAGGGCCCCGCCCCGGTAGCCCCGAGATGTCTTCACATAAAGCAAGGTGGCCGGTGTGATCTGGAAGTTGAAACTCGCCAGATAGGAAATGCCGTTCGATTCGATCGCCTGTGAAGCATACGGGCAGGCATTGGGGTTGTTACCCGGCGCAGACGTTCCATCGACACAGGAATAGGCGCCGCCAGCCCAGCTGAACTGGTCGGACCTATTCGTTTCACGCTCGGCAGTATATCGTGCGCCCAAGGTTATACTGACCCGATCTGATATTTTCAGGTCGTTCTGCGTATAAAGCGCCCAGGTTTGGGTCGTCTCGCCATTGGAGATCGTCGTCGTGCTGACCTCGCCATCCGTCAAATAGGGCAAGGAGACGTAAGGCTCGGCCCCAACGCCCTGCTCCCAGCTTCCGAAGGCCCCAACGAGCCAGGTCAGGCGACCGAAGGAACGCCCGGATAGATTAAGATCCTCGGTGAAGGAGTGGTAGGCTTCTTCCGGTATCGAGGGGTGCGTATAAGGCCCAAACGGCGCGATCGGCTGTATCTGCCCAGCGCCAACGCCGACATCCAGGATCTGCCACGGCACGCCCGCCAAATCCAGCGTGTTGTCGTCATGGACATCATGATATCCAGTGACTGACCTCAGCTTGGTGTTTGCATCAATATCCCAGGTGACATCTTCGCCGAAATGCATGGTGCGCACGTGACTTATTACATCCGCCGCAGACCCGTTCTTGAAGATGTTCTTATTATTAAGATACGGCGCCAGCGCCGCAGCGCCGCAACCGGCCAGGGCGGGGATATTGGCGAAGCTACCGCAACCCGTCTCCAGGCCCACTTCCAATGGGATGGGCGAACCCGGCGGAATCGCGACCAGTTGGGTCATGTAACCGTCGCGATGAAGGTTATCGAATTCGAATTTCGTCTTGGAAGACAGATAAGGTACGGGATCGAACGTAACGGAGACCCGCGCGGTGTCATCGTCGTGATCGTCGCCGAAGGTTTCGCCGGTGATGTTGGATTTACCAAAGCCGTCGCGGCCCCAATGCTGGTAGGCGACACGGACACCTAGGATGTCATCGATGATCGGCGCATTGACGGCCCCGCCTAGCTTCCAATCGCTATAGTCCCCGACTTCGGCCGATGCGAAGCCGTGATAGCCGTTGAAATCGGCGTCTCGGGTCAGAATATTGACCGCGCCTCCCGTGGTGTTGCGGCCATAGAGCGTCCCCTGCGGGCCCTTCAGGACCTCGACCCGCTGGATGTCGAAAAACGAACCCTGCAAACCATCCGGATGTGGGACATTGACGCTGTCTTCGTAGACGCCGACCGGTTGGCTCAGGGTGAGCAGGATATCGCCCGCAGTCTGGCCGCGGAGACTGAAGACCGCCGCCGATTCCTGCGATGAATTGATGGTGACGGTGAGGCTCGGCACGACCTCCTCAAGATCGGTGGTCTCACGGATGCCGCGCTGGGCTAATTGCGTTCCCGTCACGCTGGTGACCGCCACCGGAATCCTTTGCAGGCTCTCGGCCCGTTTCCGGGCGGTGACCACCACCTCACCGATCGATGTGACACCCGGCGCCGGCGCCGCGGCGGCGGTCTGCGCCATCGCCCGGTTCGCGCCTGTGGCGCAGGAAACGGCCATGGCGCCGCAAAGCAACACGTTCCGCAAGATCATCGGATTCCTCCCCAGGAATTAGGACTGACGCCTATTTAGTTTTAGAACACTAATCCCGGAGTTATCTTAGTCAACTAGGTTCCATATCTAACCAGATATCAACTCGCGCGCTTAAGCCCCAACAAGGCGTATTTGGCGTAAAAATGGGCCAATTTCGCCAGATAACGCAAGGAAGCCGCGCTCCTTCCTTGGCAAGGGTGGCGTGGAGCGAGCGGACGGCGGAGATGGTCGCAAGCCAGTCTCAAATTAAAACTGACACAGCGTCTGCTAAAATTAAGGCCAGATCACCGCTTGCCGCGCCATCAATCCGGACAACAGAGCCCCTGGCGGAGCGTCATGGCCGGCGAGAGTCAGCGCGCTCCGAGCATCGCTGCGCGGCGATCGCGCCCTCGGTCTCGGGATCCCCAAGCCGCAGCCGGACGAACAAGCCCGCTCAAGCCTGAGAGACCGGGCTTGAACGGTTGATCTACGGGATGAAGAAGGCTGCAATATAAAAAAAGGCGCACCAACGCGGGGACTGGGCGCCGTCAGCCAGATATCCTTATGCCCCTCATCCGGCGCGCCCGGGAATCTCTGAAGCCTGCAACTTCAGCCGCCCGGCCAGGACCGGATGGACAAGCTATTGAGAGCACATCCGACCAGGCTCTAAGCGATTGCGCCCTTGGTCTTTAGAGACTCGATCCGATCCCAGTCGAACCCGAGCTCCATTAGCACCAATTCGGTGTGCTCGGAGGCTTCCGGCGCGCGAGTGCTGGTGATCGGTTCGTGGTTGAACTGCACGGGGCTGGCGACCAGTTTGATCGGGGGGCCGCCATCGGCCGACTCGACCTCGAACACCAGATCATTGGCCAGCACCTGCGCATCCCTGCCCGCCTCAAGCACGTTTTGGTATGGCGCCCACTGCCCAGCCATGGTCGCCAGGCGTTTCAGCCAATAGTCAAACGGATGCTGGGCGAAGGCTGCGACGATCATCGCACCGGCCGCGGCGCCGTTGGCCATCAGCGCCTCCGCCGTGCTGAACCGAGGATCGTCCGCCAAGTCCGGCAGGCCCAGATGTTCGAAGGTATCGCGCAGATAGGGGCCAGGCGTCAGCACCGTCAGATTGATCGCTCGGCCGTCGGAGGTCCTGAACACGCCGACGAACGGATTGAACGGGCTGGAGCCCGACTTGGGCATGGCGTTCTGAAAGACGGGCTCATTGAGCTCCAGGCAGACGTCGATGCTGCAGGCTGTCGCCCACACACCAGAGGACAGCAGGGAGACGTCCACCTCCAGCGCCTCGCCCGTCCGCTCCCGGTGAAACAAGGCCGCAGCGATGCCCCCGGCGATGTTCATCCCGCCGATGGTGTCGCCATAGGCGGGCCCTGGCTGGGTCAGCGGCACCTCGAGGTCGGCGGGCGTCACCATCATCGCCGAGCCGCCGCGCGCCCAAAAGGCGGTGGAATCGAACCCTCCCTTTTCACGCTCAGGCCCCTTGTCGCCTAGGGCGCTGCCGCGGGCGTAAATGATGTTCGGATTATGCTTGCGGATATCCTCGACATCGATCTTCAGCTTGCGGCGGGCGCCGGGCAGATAGTTGGTGAGGAACACGTCGCACTGCTTGGCCAGCTCGTACAGCACCGCGACCCCTTCGGGCTTGGACAGATCGACTCCAACGCTGCGCTTTCCACGATTGGGATGTTGCATCAGAGCGTTGCGCTGCTGGTTCACCGCCAGGCGCTGCAGCATCAGGATGCCGCGTTGAGCATCGCCGCGCACCGGGTGCTCGATCTTGATCACATCGGCGCCCCAGTCGGCGAGGACTGCGCCCGCGGCCGGCACATAGGTGAACTGGGCTACTTCAAGGACACGAACGCCCTTCATGACCTGGGTCATCTAACGTCTCCTGACTATATACGCCCGGTTCAGGGTCTCTGCGTTACGAACAAATCGGCCATATCCGTGGAATGGCGCGTGACGCCGTCGATCGCCGCGTCAGGCCGTCATCGTCTTGGCGAGGAGTTTTTGGACATCGATCACGCCGGTCGTCACGCCGCCTGTGAAGCCGCCATCCACCGGCAGCGCCAGGCCGCTGATGAAACCAGCGGCGGCGCTGTTCAGGAAAACCAGCGGATAGGCCTGTTCCTCGGACGTCGACTGGCGGCCTGTCGGCTCGGCGAAGGCGTCGAAAACCTGCTTGGGCGCCACCTTCACAAAGTGGTCGGTCATCATCGGCGTCGCCGTCGGCCCCGGCAGGGTGACATTGAGCCGGACGCCCTGCTTGGCCAGTTCGGCGGCGCGCTTGAGGGTGTAGACGACAATCGCCTCTTTGGAGAAACCGTATCCGTCCGCGACGACATCGGGATGCTGCTCAACCCAGGCCACAGCCGAGGCGAAATCAGGGGTGTTGACCAGTTCGAGGGTGGTCGCCAACCGGTCCTGGTAGCGATAGGCGGCGTTCGAGGCGATTGTCACCACACCCGCCCCTTGGCTCATGCGAGGGATCCAGCGCTCAGTCCAATGGCGCATACCAATGAAATTGACCTTCATCACATCCAGCGCCGGAAAGGTCTGGGGCAGCCCCGCGCAATTGAAAAGCCCGTCGATACGCCCGCCGATCCCCTCGATCGCCGCATCTATGGCGTCCGGATCGCGCAGATCGACGGCGCGGAACGAGGCCATCGGAACGGCGCTCTGACGCACATCGACGCCATGAACCTCAGCGCCGAGCCGGATAAGTTCACGGGCCGTCGCTTCTCCCATGCCGGAGAAACAGCCCGCGATCGCAACACGTTTTCCCTCGTATGACCAGATGCTCATTGCCGCTTCTCTCCCATGATTTCGGGCGCTTGGCTTCCGAAAGATATCTAACTAAGTGGAGTATCAGGGTCTGGCATTGAGTATCAACCCGAAACCGGCGACGTCGATAAAAAATTGACTGATCGTCACTTATGAGCCGAACCCGCCGCCCTGCCCATCTGTGTCGCTCCGCGCCTAACGGATCGTCGACGAATTGGACTTTGGCGCGCCGCCGCAACCTCTCCGGCCACCCAAATCTCGCGTGGCCCCTGGTTCCCATTCGAGAGAAGGCGGCAGGCCTACAGATGAACCACGGTCGAATGGTGCGGTCGTTACGTTCGAAGCGGTCCAGAGCTTGGCTACGACGCTGGATCAAGCGATGGCGCCACCCCCTACGCGTTGGGCGTCCAGATCGACGTAAATTTCCGCACCCGACTTCGCCAGCTCGCGTCCCGAGGCCCCATCCCCATCATGGCGTCGCGAAGCGCCGTGTAATAACAAGGGATCCAGATCCCCACAGGGTCATGCCAAGGCCCCTTCCGAGAGTCACCAATGGCTTTGATGGTCTTAAGCGTGGTCGGCAGCGATCGGCCCGGCCTTACCAAGGCGCTCGCGGCCGCGGTCGTCTCGGCCGGCGGCAATTGGCTGGAGAGCCATCTTAGTCGCCTAGGCGGCCTCTATGTCGGATCGGTGCTGATAGAGCTTGAGGCGGACGGCGTTGACGGGCTGCGTTCGGCCATCCGTACGGTCGACGCGCATGGCCTCGATGTACGAATTGCGCCAACGACCGAAGGACCTGCGGCTGCAGGCGACGCGCTTCATCTCGACCTGGTCGGCCAGGATCGGCCGGGCATCGTGAACCAGGTGACCGCGGTCCTGGGCGGCCTCAACGCAAACATCGAGACGTTCAAGACCTGGATCACCGCGGAGCCCCACTCCGGCGTTCCGCTGTTCCACATGGAGGCGGCCCTCAGGCTTCCGCCCGAACTGCTGGCGGCCGAGGTTCAGGCGGCGATCGAGGAAATCTCGGCCGAGATCATGGTCGATATTTCGCTGACCCTCGCGCAGTAGCGCCAGGTGAGCCGTGAGGGGCGCCCGTCACGCCGCCCGCCCCGTCGCGCGCCGATCATTCGCTTGCTCGACACCGGCGCCTCCGCGACACTTAGACCGAAAGCCGTCGCCACGAGATGGCGTCCATCGGGGAGACCAAGGTGTCAGATTTGTTCGGCGATCTCGTCGTCATCGACTGCGCGAGCTTCATCGCTGGCCCCGCCGCGGCTACGATCTTGTCCGACTTCGGCGCGCGGGTGATCAAGATCGAACCCCCCGGCCTTGGCGACGCCTATCGCAACCTGATCCGCCTTCGCGGCGCAGCCGGCGTCATGGACTATTTCTGGACCCTCGATTCGCGCAACAAGGAGAGCCTTGCGATCGATCTCAAGCGCCCCGCCGCGCGCGAGGTGCTTGAGCGGTTGATCCGCAAGGCGGACGTCTTCATCACCAACTACCCCTTCCCCATTCGCGAACGCCTGGGCATTCGCGCTGAGGACATCACGCCGCTCAATGATCGGCTGATCTATGCATCTCTGTCCCCATATGGCGAGGAAGGTCCAGAGCGCGACCGCACCGCCTACGACACGACCGCCTGGTGGGCCCGGTCCGGCCTGATGGATATGGTCCGAGCCACGGGCGATACGGAGCCTGGCCTATCCATGCCGGGCATGGGCGACCATCCGACCGCCGTCAGCACCTATGCCGCCATTCTTACCGCGCTCTACCGCCGGGCCTCGACTGGCAAGGGCGGGGTTGTCACCACCTCCCTGCTCGCCAACGGCCTTTGGTCGAATGCCTGTCAGATTCAGGCCGCGCTCTGCGACATCGACCTGACGCCGCGAGGCCCACGCGGCGATCGCAGCGCGCTGACGGAAACCTATCGAACCGAGGATGGCCGCTGGTTTGTGTTAGCCATCGCCAATCCGGCGCGGGAGTGGCCGCTGATCGCCGCCGCCGTCGACCAGCCCGAATGGCTCGACGATCCCCTCTTTGAAACACCGCAGGCGCGCTTCGAAAATGCGCCCATCCTGGTGACCTATCTCGACGAGATCTTCGCCCAAAAGCCGTGGGCCTATTGGAATGAGCGATTGAGCCGGGCCGGCATAACCTTTGGCCTCGTCGGACAGATCACGGATCACGCCAGCGACCCCCAGATCGCGGCCAACCATCTTTTGCCGGAATTCGCCGACCAAGCCGGCTTGCGCACCGTCGACAGCCCCTTCCAAATCGACGGCGCCGTAAAGCGAGCGCCTCGCATGGCGCCGGAAATTGGCCAACATTCCCGCGCGATTCTGGGGGAATTGGGCTTCAGCGACGCCGACATAGAAGTCCTGACGTCAGAAACCTAGCGGGGAGACGCTGAGAAAGAACAAGCTCTCATCCCGCCTTCAACTGCTCGCGCAGGATGGGCTTGAGCACCTTGCCGGCGGCGTTGCGCGGCAGGTCCTCGATCAGCATCACCCGCTCGGGGGTTTTCTGACGCGCGACCCCCTTGGCCTTGAAGTGGGCCGACACCCGCTCCTGGCTCAGATCGGCCGAGGGCTCGGCGACAAGGAAGGCGCAGACCTTTTCGCCAAGCGTGGGGTGCGGCATGCCGACCACCGCCGCTTCGCGCACGCCCGGCAAGGTCATCAGAATGTCTTCGACTTCCCGTGAGGCGATGTTTTCGCCGCCGCGGATAATGATGTCCTTCTTGCGGTCGGTGATGGCCAAAAAACCGTCAGCGTCCATCTTGCCGATATCGCCGGTCCGCAGCCAGCCGCCGGGCAGCAGCACGCCGTCATTCAGCTTAGGATCGCGATAACCGAGGAACCGCTCGGGTCCGCGGGAGAGGATCTCGCCAGCCTCGCCAAGCGGCAGCGCGCGTCCGTCATCATCGACGATCATCACCTCGACCCCCGGGCACAAACGTCCGTCCGTGGTCAGGCGCTTCTCCAGGGCGTCTTCGGGCGCACCGCGGGAAATGGTCGGGTGTTCCGAGAGCCCATAGGAGCGATAGGTGCGCAGGCCGCGCTCGCTGCAGCGCGCGATCAGCGATGGCGGAATCATGGTCGCCCCGGCCAGATAGTTGCTGAGGCTTGAGAGGTCGATCCCACCCGCGTCCGCCGCATCCAAAAGCGAGCTGAGGTGGAACGGCGTTCCCGCGGTGGCGGTGATCCGGTAGCGCTCGATAAGGCGGGCTGCATCCGCCGCATCCCATCGCTCCATCAGCACCGCTGGCCGACCCAGCAGCCAGAACCGGCCCAGCGCCAGGACACCGGCGACATGGCCCGGCGGCCAGGGCGACAGGGCGGTCTGGTCAGGATCCCTGTCAGGCGCCGCATTCAGCTCAGCCAGGAGCGTGCGATGGCTATGCTGTACCCCCTTGGGGTCGGAGGTGGTGCCCGAGGTGTAGATCAACAGCGCGACGGCCGAAGCATCTCCCGCAGCGATGGCTTCGATCGGCGCGTGGTCCGCCAGCTGGCTCCAGGCGACCGCGCCAGCGGGGGCGTCGCCAACCACCACATGCTTGAAATCCGGCAAGCCACCCCGAAGCTGGGCCACGCGGTCGATATAGTCGGATCCCCGCCAGTGATCGGGCGTGATCAGAACCTTGGCGCTCGATTGCCGCAGAATGTATTCAACCTCCGCGCGCCCATAGATGTGAACAATCGGCAGGATCACCGCGCCGGCGAGGGCGATCGCGGCATGGGCGATGACGGTCTCGAGCCAATTAGGCGTTTGCACGGCGACCACGTCCCCCGGCGCGACGCCGATCCCCTGCAGGCCGCCGGCGATCCTTTGGGCGACCTCGAAAACCTCGGCGAGACTCGCCGAGGCGGAGCGATGATCCGACGCGATCGAAATCTGGGCCGCCGGACGCGTCTGGGCCGCTGCGGCGAACGCCTCGGCCAAGGTCATGTCTGTCGTCAACCCCTCGTGCGACCAACGCGCGCTCAACTCGGCCGGCGCCTCATAGGTCATCAGCGATCCTCCCGCTGCCGGACGCCCGCCAGCCTTCGACTGCGTTCTAGTTAGCTTACTAGGTTATCTTACTGAGGCCTCAGAGCGCAAGCCGCCGCGCCCGCAGACCTTGGGATGGATCCATTTCCGGAGCCGGACCATTGGACGCGAGCGGCCGGATGGCTCCGCTCAAATCTGAACCGCCCTGCCATGCCAATAGGCCTCGCGGACCTTGGCGCGTTCGATCTTGCCGGTCGCGTTCCGCGGCAAGGCGTCGACAAAGTCGACGGCGCGGGGCGCCTTGAAACCGGCCAGACGATCCTTGACCAGGGCGATGATTTCCGCCGCCAAGGCTGGGCTCGGCTGCGCACCCGCCCGAAGCGCGACCACGGCGCGGATCTCCTCGCCCCACTCCCGATTTGGCGCGCCGACACAGGCCACATCCTCCACAGCCGGGTGCGCGAGAATGACATCGTCGATTTCCTGAGGATAGATATTGACGCCGCCAGAAATGATGCAGTCCGCCGATCGCCCGGTCAGGAACAGATAGTCGTCCTCGTCGAAATAGCCGATATCGCCGAGCGTGAAATAGTCTCCGGCATGGCTGGCCTCGGTCTTGGCCGGATCCTTGTAATAGTGGAAGCCATTCGCCGCCGGCCTCTGGAAATAGATCCGGCCAGGCGCACCCGCTGGCGCAGGCTGGCCGTCATCGCTCAAGATCTTCACGCCGATCGTCGCCGGTCGCCGCCCCACGCTTCCAGGCCTTTTCAGCCATTCACAGGAGTCCATCATAAATCCGGCGCCGCCTTCGGTCCCGGCGTAATATTCATGCAGAATGGGTCCCCACCAGGCGATCATCGCCCGCTTCACCTCCGGCGGGCAGGGCGCTGCGCCATGCATGACATGCTTGAGGCTGGAGAGGTCATAAGCCTCGCGCACGGCGCTCGGCAAAGCCAGCAGGCGCTGAAACATGATCGGCACGAAGTGGCCGTGGGTGACGCCATGTTCCTGGATGGCCAAAAGCGCCGCTTCTGACTCCCAGCGATCCAGGTAGACGAGCGGAACCCCGATGGTCATCGCGGTCCGCGTATCCAGGGTCAGGCCCGCCCCGTGATAGACCGGCCCGGCGCAGAGCTGCACGTCGGTGTCGGGATCATATTTTTTCAGGGCGTCCGCCGCCAGCAGGTTCAGTCCCTGGCGGAACACGCCCTTGGGCCGACCGGTGGTGCCGGAGGTGTAGAACATGGTCGAGCCGAGGGTCGGATCGTCGATGTCGTCAGCGTTCAGCGCGGCGGCGGCCTCGTTAAGCCGCAGGAAGCCATCGATCGGCGCGCCGACGCCAATCTTCAGCAGGTCCGGCGTGCGCCGGGCCCCCTCGACAACGTCGGTGAAACGGTCCTCGACAAAGGCGGCCGCCGCGTCGCAGTCCTTCAAAATATAGGCGGCCTCATCCCCTTTCAGATGCCAGTTGACTGGGACCAGCCGATAGCCGCCGCGCAGGCAGGCCGCGAAAATCTCGACCACCTCCGACCGGTTGCTGGCGGCGAAGGCGATGTGCGCGCCAGGACCGATCCCCCGCCCCCTCAACAGCCGCACGATCTGATTGGCTCGCGCGTTGATCTGGCCAAAGCTTTTGCAGCCGAAACGATCATGGACAGCAGGCGCGTCAGGCTTCAATGACGCCCAATAGCTGATGCTCATGCCGCGCGCCTCGTCGGCGATGACCCTCTCAGGATCGAACATCCTCGCCTCCCTGCGATCCAAACCCGAATTCGACGCGTTAGCCGCGCACTTGGTTATCCATGTTAGCGACGCGAACGCCATGGTCGCAACCGAGTGGTTGCCACCGTGGCTGACCGCCTCTATCGGGCCGCGCCTGCGTCCGACTGGGCTTTCACGCCCAGAATCTGGTTCGGCCCCTCCCCATAGTAACGCTTGCGCAGTTCCCGCTTGAGCAACTTGCCCGTCGGCAGCCGCGGCAGGGTGTCGATGAAGTCAATGGTTTTGGGGCACTTGAAGCCGGCGAGCTTGGCGCGGCAGAAGCCGATCAACTCGGCGGCGAGGGTGTCGCTGGGCTCGACGCCGGGCGCCAGTTCGATCACCGCCTTGACCGCCTCGCCCATTTCGAGATCCGGCACGCCGATCACCGCCACATCGCCCACCGCAGGATGCAACGCCAACACGCTTTCGGCCTCCTGAGGATAGATGTTGACGCCGCCGGAGATGATCATGTGCGAGGCCCGGTCGGCCAGGAACAGGTATCCCGCCTCGTCGATCCAACCCATGTCGCCAGGCCTGGACCAGCCCTTGCCGTCGAAATACTCGGCGGTCTTGCCTGGCTCCTTGTGATAGTCGAACCGCGCGGCCCCCTCGAACATCAGATGCCCGACCTCGCCGGGCGGTAGCTCGCGGCCTTCGTCGTCGACCACGTGGATCTTGCCGCCCGTGGTGCGGCCAACCGTGCCCTTGTGCTCCATCCATTCTTCCGGACGCACCATGGTGAAGCCGCCCCCTTCGCTGGAGCCGTAATATTCGAAGATCACCGGCCCCCACCAGGCCAGCATCTGCTCCTTGACCTCGATCGGGCACGGGGCGGCCGAGTGCACCACCATTTTCAGGCTCGACAGGTCGTAACGCTCGCGAACCGCAGCCGGCAACTGCAACAGGCGCACAAAGTGGGTCGGTACGAACTGGGCGTGAGTGATCCGATACTGTTCGATGTGCTTCAGGGCCGCCTCGGCGTCGAAGCGCGGTGGGACGACCGCCACCCCGCCCAGGTTCACCGCCCCCATGGTCCAGCCCAGCGGCGCGGCATGATAGAGCGGCGCCGGAGAATAGAACCGGGTGTCGGCGTCAAAACCGAAGGCGCCGCTCATCAAGATTTCGATATCAAGCAAGGCGCCGAACGGCTCGCCGGAAAGCGGTCTAAGGATGCCCTTGGGCTGGCCGGTGGTGCCGGACGAGTAGAACATGAAGTTCCCTTCCATCTCCGGCGTCAGGGGCTCGTTCGGCTCGGCGGCCAGTGTTTCGGTCAGAGCGGCGAAAGGGCCAAAAGCCTCTCCGTCCGAGAGCAGGATCTCCAGGCCCGGCAAGCGGGCCGCCAGTTCCAGCGCCAGTTTCGCCAGGTGCGGGGATGCGACAAGGGCGCGGGCGTCGCAATTGTCAGCGATGTAGAGCGTCTCCTCCAGGTTAAGGTGCCAGTTGATCGGCACGAAACGCAGCTGCGAACGCCGCGCGGCCCAGGAGACGACATGATAGGTCGGACCGTTTTCCAGCAGGAGCGCCACCCGGTCGCCCGGATCCAGCTTGCGGCGCAGCACGCGAGAGAGGCGGATCGAGGCGTCGTCGAGCGCGCAAAAGGTCATGACCGACCCGCTTTTCACGTCGATGAAGGCGGGCTTGTCCGGTGTTTGATCAGCGCGTTCGAGCAGAGACATCCGGAGCTTCCAATCCTAGAGGCCGCGGTCTTTTTTTGAAAACGCCGCAGCCTTGTTTGATGGTTCCGACCTCATCGCACTCACTTGACACCGCGTCTAGTTATTGACGCTGGGGCTGGGCGTGAAAATCTACCTCTGCGCGGCCCCCGGCAGTTCTTCGAATAAGGCCGCCTCGAGACTCCGCCCCGGCTTAGAATTTGGCCCCAACTTCGACGCCGAACACGGCCGGGTACCCATAGATCGCACCCGTGCCAAAGCCGCTGGGGGCGAGCTGGGTGACATATTTGGTGTCGGTGACGTTCTGGCCGAAGACCGATACGCTCCATTTGTCATTTGGCAGAACCCAGGTCGCCTTCAGGTCCAGCGTGGCGTAGCCCGGCTGTGAGAGCGAGTTGACCGGGTCGAAGAACACCTTGCTGGAAAAATAGACATTTCCCGCCAGGACCAATCGCCCGTAGGGCAGATCCGTCTTGTAGTCGGCGCCAATGGACGCAGTGAAGTCTGGCGCGCGGACCAGGGTCTTGCCCTTGGCGTCCGTAACCGTCTCGGTATTGCCGACCAAAAAGGTCGTGCCGCCGATCACGGCGCTGTTGGGCGTGTAGGTGGCCGCGCCCGGGAAGGAATCATAACGACCGTGGGTCCAGGCGCCGCCGAGGTGGATGTCGAAATCCCGGGTGAAGTTATAGGTCAGCTGAGCGTCAGCGCCGTAGATCGTCGCCTTGGCCGCATTCTCCAGCTCGATCACCGAGGTGCCGTTCGGCAGGAACTGATAGGCGGTGAACTGCAGGTTTTTATAGTCGTAGTAATAGGCCGACGCGTCGAACCGCCAACCGTGCTGCGCGGTCTTGAATCCGACCTCATAGGCGTCGATCGTTTCTGGGTTCACCGGCGTCGGCGCCCAGGACAGCGAATTATAGGCGCCGCTCTTAAAGCCGTTGCTATAGGAGGCGTAGACATTGCTGTCGTCGCTGAACTTATAGCGCAGTACGGCGCGCTCGTTGACGCTGGTCCAAGTATGCGCATAACGGGCCACGGCCGGCGTGCCCGGCGTGACGAACGGCGCTAGCGGCGAGTCATAGGAGAAGGTCTGCTTTTCATCGCTATAGCGAACGCCGGCGGTCAGATAGAGATTGTGCACGATCTGATAGGTGGCGTCGGCGAACCCCGCATAGGCGTTGGTCTGTACCCACTGCGCGCCGCCGACATCGGCTGTATTGAAGAAGAAGTGCGGATAGCCGCTCTTGTCGTGATCGTAAAAGGCGCCCACCACCCAATCCAGAGGCCCCTTGCCGGAAGACCCCAGATTGAATTCCTGGGTGAAGGTGTCCTGTTTCTGGTTCCAGAAGGCGCTGAAAACGGGTGCGTTCGAAACGTCGAGATCGGAGACCTCCTTATCCTTCTCCTTGTGATAGCCGGTGTAGGAGGTGAGTGTCGCCCAGCTCATCTGATACTGGCTCTTCAGATAGACCGCGTCCGATTGAATCTGGTTCTTGGGCTGATCATTGAATGAGGTCTTGGCGCGCGCGGTCGTGACCACCGCGCCCGGAATCTCGTTGCCGATAGAATTGCCCCGCCAGGCCGAATAGGCCGCGCCGATGGGATCGCTGATATTGGCGTGTTGCAGGGTCAGGACAAACTTCAGGTCCTTAGTCGGTTCGAACAACAGTTTACCGCGAATATCTGTGGTCCTGACCGGGGCCGAGTGCTGGCCAGTGACCGCATCGGTTTTGAAGCCGTCGCTCGAGCGTTCATAGACCGCCAGATTGGCCGCGAGCTTGTCGCCGAGCGGTGTCTGCACATAGAGCTGGCCGCGCACGTCGTTGAACGAGCGATAGCTGACCGCGGCGTCCCCCGACGCGGTGAAGCCGGGATCCTTGGTGGTGACCAGGATCGCGCCGCCCGTGGCGTTTCGGCCGAACAGCGTGCCTTGCGGTCCCTTCAGCACTTCCACCTGGGTGACATTGCTGAGGTCGAAATCGTTACCCGCCTGGCTGGGCTGATAGAAGCCGTCGACATAGGTGGCGACATTGGAGTTCGCCCCCGGCCCGGTGACCGCCGAACCGACCCCCCGGATGGTGGGCTGGGTGAAGATGCCCGTCTGGTCCATGCGCAGGGCCGGCGTGACCGTCACCAACTGGCGCAGGTCGGTGACGTTCGAGGCGGCGAGCTGCCCCGCGGAAAGCGCGGTGATGGCCACCGGCACATCCTGCAGACGTTCCGCCCGCTTTTGGGCCGTCACCACGATCTCGGCGCCGACCGCCTCGGCGGCTGGAGCGCTGGCGGCCGTGGGCCTCGCCGCCTGGGCGCGCGCCATCATCGGGGCGGCAGCCGCGGTAGCGAGCAACAGGACGCAAAATTGCTTCTTCATAGGCTTCCCCCTCTTTCGCGGCGCCGCCGTTAATCGACGAGCCGGTTAGCGATGACCGATCGCCGGCTTGGGGCGATGGGCGATCATCGAACTTGCTTCATTGAGCGTCGCCGATTTGATATTCACTACACATGATGTCAAGTGACTTTTGCGCCGGACGCGACGGGCGACGCCGATGGAAGTCGTCATTTGGATTGATTATTCTAGGTAAATGGCGCATTCCGAGGCCGCCTCACCGGCGGGCGGCCCGATTTTCCAATTGACGTTCCGTCTAGTTAGATTCCACCATTGAGCGTGTTCGCTAAAACCGGGAACCGCTGGCGATGCTTCGGGAGGTTTCTCGCGCCAAGGGCTCGGAAAAGCCGAGGCGGCGTCGGCGTCGCGCAACGGGTCGGGCGGCCGTTGGACAGAAGGCACATGCAATGATCTTCACTAGGCCGGGTTTGGCCGCCGTCCTGAGCGCAGCCGAGGCCTGCCCGGCTAAGCCAGGCCGCCCATGGACGTTACGATCGCCACCGGTTGCGCCGCTAGAGGAATCCCGCCATCCGAGGAGCGGCGATTCCTCCCGGATGAAGATGGCGCAGCTCCATGACTAGCGACGTCGGCCCTCCTCCCCTGGCGTCGGACGGCAATTGGGTTTCGGCGCCGAAGAAAGAGCGGGAAACCCTCAGGGACGTTCAAAAGCGCCGCACCCGCCGCAAACTGCTGGCCGCGGCGAAAAAGCTCTTCGCCCACGGGGGCTATATGACCTGCCGCGTGGAAGAGATCGCCAGCGACGCCGGCGTCAGCCGCGCCGCCTTCTATCTGCACTACAAGAGCAAACACGCCCTGCTCTCCGACCTGCTGACCGACGAGATGAAGTGGCACCGGAGACGCTACCGCAATCTTCGGGCCGAGATCGCCCCGACCGAAGACGAACTGGTGGCCTGGATCGAAAGCTTTGCCCGCGGCTTCGCTGCTGGCCGGGATTCCCTTAGCCTGTTCAATTTCGCCACCTCGTTCGACCGTGAGCTCCGCTCCCTGACCTACGTGAACCGGGAACAATTCGTGCGTCTGCTCAGCCAGCAGGTTCCGGCCTTCTCGATCCAGGACCGCGATGGGCGGATCGATGATGAGCGGTTCGCCAGCCTGCATCTGTTGCTGTTCGAACTCGAACAGCTCTGCGTGCAGATCGCCCTGGGCTTTTGGCCCACCGACCCCAAGATCGCCATGCGAACCCTCGCAGGACGGTTTCTGGCCTTCGCCCGTTAGACACCGGTTCGCGAAACAAAGGTTCGCGCGCTAGTCTTCGCTGACGCTTGCCACCGCGCGCCGCATGGGCGCAAGGCCCAGCAGGAACGCGACCAGGGCGATCGGCGCGAAGATCAGGAAGGTGGCGCTGAGCGAGTCGCCGATACGGGCGTCGTCGTGGAAGACCTTGCTGGTGAAGAGCGCGACCGTGGACGGCCCCAAGGTCATGGCGGCCAGGCCGCTGACCATCAGATAGACCGCGCTCATCCGCCCGCGCAACGGCGCCGGCGTCACCATCTGGATCGCCGCGGCGCCGATCGCCGCCATGTTGAGCGCGACGGCGCCAAGCGCCATCAGGGCGAAATAGAGCACGGGCGTCGGTGCGTGAAACGCCAGGGCTCCCGAGACGGCCAGAACGGCGGCGGCGACGACGTAGAAACGAAAATGAGCATCGGCGACTCCTCGCCGGACCATCAGGTCGACCGTGCGCCCGCTGAAAACGAAAGCGATCGCGCCGGTGGTGAAGCCAAAGAGCGCCAAGGTCAGCCCAACCCGCGTCACGGGCCAGTGGAAGCGGCGCATCAGGAAGCTCGGTCCCCAGGCGAGATTTGCGTAGGCCAGGGTCATGATGCTGGCGAAGCCTATGAAGTGGCAGGCGAAGAAGCCGGCCCTGGCGGCGATGAACCGGCCGAGGTCGGTCCAGCGGCCGCCGCCGAGCCCGGCTCGCGCCGTGCGCCTGGGCTCCGGAATCAGGAAGATCAGAAACGCCAGGCCGATCCCAGGAAGGCCCGTGATCAGAAACGCGGTCTGCCAGGCGTGCCGATGCCCCACCAGCGGCAGGTCCACGCCCCCCGCCGCCCACCGCACCACCAAGGCGCCCAGCGCCAGCGACAGGGCCGCGCCCATGAGCGCGCCGATGGAATAGATCGACAAGGCGAAGGTCAGTTTGCGGGCCGGAAACAGGTCGCTCAACATCGAATACGCCGCCGGCGCCAGCGCGGCTTCGCCCATGCCCACCAGCAGCCGAGCCGCCAGGAGCTGCGGAAAGGTTCTGGCCAGTCCGCAGGCGCTCGCCGCGAGCGCCCAGACCAGGACGCCGAAGAACACGACCCACCGGCGCGGCCAGCGATCGACCGCGAAGCCGAGCGGCAAGCCGCAGAGCGAATAGAGCAAGGCGAAGGAAAAGCCCTGCAAAAGGCTGATCTGGAAATCGTTGACGCCCAGGTCCTTGCGCATCGGCCCGACCAGCAGCGAGATCACCTGCCTGTCGATAAAGGCTAGGCCATAGAGCAGCAAAAGAACCATGACCGCCGTCCAGGCCGCACCGGGTCTGAAATCAACGGCCCCACTGACGGCGCGGGCAGGGTCCTGGCCCAGGCCTCCCGAGGTTTCGCGGCTGTCGATCAGTGGCGCGTCCACACTCCGGCCCAAGGTTCACGCCCCAATGAAATGTATTGTTGACGTGAGCATGGCGTTTAATTAGACACAGCGTCAAGTGAAATGGCCATGGCCCACCCGGCTTGGACGCTCGGCCCCGTTCCGCGCGCTGGCGGATCGGCCCTAGGCCTTGCGGTCGTAGATGACCTCGCCATTCAGGAGCGTGAGCACGACGCTATCCGCGCTCAAGGTCGCTAATCCAGCGTCAAGCGGGCGATCGAGAAGGCAAAGATCGGCCGGGGCGCCCACGGTTACGGGACGAGGTCGCCGGCCAGGGGCGCTGGCCTCATCCAAATAGAGCGCCAGCGCCCGCTTGGGCGAAACCCGCTCGCGGGTCCCCAGCGCATGGCCCAAGCGAGTGCGTCGCCCTATAGCGGCTGTCATTCCAAGCCACGGATCCGCCGGCCCGTAGGGCGCGTCGGAACTTGCGGCGACGGGTACGCCCGCCGCCAGAAGGGACGCGCAGCGATAGAGATCAGCCTGTTCCTCAACCGCCACTTCGGTCAAATAGCGGTCGCCGCGGTCGCGCACGAACCCAGGCTGGGTCACAACCGTCAGTCCCATTTCGCGCAACGACAAGATCGCGGAGGAAGGAATAACGCCGCCATGCTCGATACGGTCGCCGGGCAGCGCGCCGGCGCTCTCGAACGCAGCCAAACTCAAAGCCAGTTCTCCGGCCGCCACGCAATGCACCGCCACACTGCGGCCCCAGTCCCGAGCCTCAGCGATCCTGCCGATGAAATCGTCAAGGTCTGGAAGATCGTGATCGTCCAACAGGATCTTCACCGGCCCGACCGCGAACGCCGCATCGTCGGGCGCTTTTAAGTCACCGCCGCTCATCAGCGTCAGATGTTGAGGAAGGTCGCCCTTGCGGAACGCCTCGGCCAACAGGGCGGCGGCGCCGGCATCGGTCGTGACGCTGGCGTCGGTGAGGTGGGTGACGCCCCAGGCGGCCAGCTGGCGGCCAACCGGCGCGAGCGGCGGAATCTGGGCGCCGATACGCCCGCGCAGCCAGGCGTCGCCGCGCCAGACGCGCCCGGTCAGAGCCCCCTGCTGGTCCCGCTCGACGCAGGCGGGCAAATCCTCGGGGCCGAGGCTGGCCAGTGCGGCGCTGTTCAAGATCCATAGCGCGCCCGTCTGGTGTTGCAGGCGTAGCCTATGGCGCGGGGCGAGTTGGTCGAGATCGCGGCGCGTTAGTTCGCCCGCCATCCGCTCGTGATACCCTGTGGCGCGGATCCAGGCGCCCTCCGGCTTGCCGTCCGTCGCCTGTGTGATGCGAGTTGCGAAATCATCCGGCCTGCTGACATCGCTCAGATCGACGGAATCCTGCTGCGCCGCTAGGCCAAGGAGATGGATGTGGTGGTCGGCCAGTCCTGGCAGCAGCGCCCCACCCCCTCCGTCCACCGCCCAGCCGGGTCCTGGCAGCCGAGCCCCGATCGCGGCAATCCGGCCGTCGGCGACCCTCACGTCCAACCCGGACCGACCGCCAACCTCCACATTTCTGAGTATCAGCCCCCTCATCACAGCGCCGACTCCAAGCGCAGAGCCGTCGCTGCGCCCGCCGCGCAGCGGGCCAGCGCCGCGTCCACGATGACGCCGCCCCCGGCGATCAAGCCTTTTAAGGCGCCGATGGCGGCCGCCAGCCCGGTGACGGGATCGGCCAATGCGTCGCCCAGAAATTGCGGCGAGCCGTCTGGGGCCCAGCGCACGAGCCCCCCCGCCGCTGCGGCGTCATCGCCAAAGGCCACCCGCTGCGCCTCCGAGCCGTCCCGGCCATAGCCGGTGATGGCGACCCAGACGAGATGGGGATTGGCGGCGAAGAGCCGACGCGGCTCCAAGCCAAGCGCCGACAAGGCCCGCGGCCGGGCGCTGGTGATCAGAACATCGGTGGCCAGGATTTCGTCCGCCAGTCGCGCCCGATCAGATGGATCGGTGAAACCCAACTGCAGTTCGGTTTTTTCGCCGTTCAGGCGACCATAGAACAGCGGCGTCGAGATCCGGCTCGGGTCCGGCCGGCCCCGGCTTTCAATTCTGAGGACGCTGGCGCCCATCGCCGCCAGGATCGCGCCGCACAGAGGCCCCGCCCAAAGCGCCGACAAATCCACCACCTTGACCGGCCGACGAAGGACCTCACCAGCCGCGCCGGAGCCCGGCCGAACGAGCGGCGCTTCCAGGCGGCCACAAGCCACCTCCCCAACCGCCGCCACCGGCAGGCCCAGCAAGGTTGCGTCTGCGATAAGCCTATCCCGCGTCCGACCGCGCAAGGTCCGCTCGAGCTCAGGCCAATCCAGTTGGCCGCTCTCCTGACCTAGCCATGCTGGCAACAGTTCGCGATCCTCGTCGCGCGCGAGATTGAGCGCGATCCACCCCTCGGCAGTTTCAATCAAGCGACATGATCCATTCGGCGACTGCCGACCGGGACGTCCGAGGCGCATATCCCCGTCGCGATCGCTGATCCTCAAGGCCTGCGCATCGACGCGCCGTCCCAGCCCTGCAGTCAGGCTGGCGATCTCAGCGAAGAGCCCCGGCAGGACCGGCGCCAGCGGGTTCATGGACCAACCGCATCGATCAAGCCCCAGGACAGGGCGGTCTCGACATCGATCACCGCCCCGCTGATCGCCATGTAGCAGGCGCGATGACGGCCGATCCGGCGTGGGATCGAGGCCGTGCCACCCGCACCGGGGATCAAGCCCATGGACACTTCCGGCAATCGAAACGCCGCGTTTGGCTGGGCCGTCACGACGGCGGCCGCCGCGGCGACTTCGATCCCGGCGCCGATGCAGGCGCCATGGGCCTCGACCTGGAGCCGATCCCCGAGCGCGTGGGCCAAACGGGCGGGGGATCGCAAGCAGCGGATCAGGTGGGCGACACTCAGATCGCCGGCGCTGCCGAATTCGTCGAGGTCACCGCCAGCGCAGAAGGCGGGGCCAAGTCCACGCAGCACGATCGGCGGTCTGTCAGGATGAGCGAGGGCGAACTCGAGCGCGGCGAATAGCTGATCGCGCATGTCCGCATCGACCGCATTGCGCGCCCAGGGTCGGTTCAGGGTGATCGTGATCGCCGCCCCGCCCACGTCCACCAGGATACGGGGCTCGTCCGCCTCGTTGCGGCGGCGGGCGGGATTGGCCGAGCGCCACGCCCTGAAGCCCGGCGACGCCAACAATAGGGAATAGGCGAGCGATTCAACGATCAGGGCCTGCTCGAAGCTGAGACAGAGGCTCAGGCGCAGCGTCTGGGCGGCGACGCTGGCCGCCGCCGGTTGGGCCTCCACCAGACGGCGGAGTTGGGCGAGCGTTTCCCAAAACCGGTCCGGGCGCAGCCCGACCCAAGGCTGCGGCGCGGCCGGGTCGTCGCTCAACAGGATATCAAACGCCTCGATATCCAGACACGGTGTCCGATCGCCGTGACTGAGGCCTATGCGGATCGCGCCAGAGCCCGATGACGCCGCAGCGGTCTCGCCCTCGGCAAAATCGGTGATCACCAGACCCGCGCCGCCCAGGTCGATCAGATCGGATAGGGTGGGGTTGATAGCCGTCCCCGTCGTCATCACGCCTCTCTTGCGGCTTGTCGGCGCCCCAGGTTCCTCTTCGCCCTCGCCGGAGGTTGGTTCCGCCTGGCGACCGCTGAACACAGGCGCCTCGGACCATCGGCGGATGAACGCCAAAGCCCCATCGATTCCGGCCTTTCTACCGCGAGCCAGGAAGGCAGGCCCTCTGATCTTGTGCGCCTTGGAGGCTTGGAAGATCAATGCGCGATGCGTCTCCCCTATCGACGGCGGAGCGTCTATTGCGTAGCTGGAGCGGCTCTTGGAGGTCTGCACCAATTTCTGGATGCGAGGATGGCTGGCCAGCCGATTGGGACTAGGGCAAGCCGCCGTCGACGCGGATCACCGAGCCGGTGGTGAAGCTGGACTGCGGGCTGGCGAGATAGAGCGCCGCCGTGACGATCTCCTCTGGATTTCCCGGTCGGCCGAGCGCGTTGGGCGCTTTTCGCCGCGAACGTTCATCCCAGGCCTTGGCGATGTCGGTCAGGAAGGGGCCGGCCATGATGCAGTTGACGCGCACGGTCGGGCCAAACTCCTTGGCGAAACCTTCTGTCATGGCGTTCAGCGCCGCCTTGGCCCCGGCATAGGGCAGAAACCGGGGCTGTGGCCGGATCGCGCCTGTGGAAGAGACATTGATGATGGTTCCGCCGCCATCCTTGACCATGCGCTCACCGACCAGGGCGGCCAGGCGGAAGGGGCCCTTGAAATTGACGTCCAGCACCTTGTCGAACAACTCTTCGCTGGTCTCGGCCGAGGACGGCGCCAAGGGCGACATGCCGGCGTTGTTGACCAGAATGTCGACGCGGCCGAACTCGGCATAGGCCGCCTCGACCAGCCGCTCGACATCGCCCCAATGGCCGACATGACATGCGAAGGGCATGGCGCGGCGACCAAGGGCTCTGACCGCGCCTGCGGCCGCTTCGCAGGCCTCGAGCTTGCGGCTGGCGATCACCATATCAGCGCCCGCCTCGGCGAAGGCTTGCACCATCTGTAGGCCAAGACCCCGGCTGCCGCCCGTGACCAGGGCGACTTTTCCGGTCAGGTCGAACCGTTCCGCCGGGCTCATTCCGCAGCCATTCCATGGCTTTTAAGAAGGTCGGCGTACCGGGCCCTGGCGGCGGCCCGTTTGGTGGGAATGTGTTCGGTTGGAAACAGCCCTGGCGCCGGCTTGGCGTTTTTCAGGAGCGCCTTGGCGACGGCCGCCTTGTGCACTTCGCTGGGACCATCGGCCAGGGCCAGCGAGGCTGAGCCCACATACATGCCGATCAGCGGCATTTCCGGCGTCACGCCCAGCGAACCGTGCAGGTGAACAGCCCGGTCGGCGATATCGTGGCTGAGCTTGGCCATCGCCACCTTGCACATGGCGATGCCCGTGCGGGCCGCGCCGTGGGGCTGGGTGTCGATCACCCAGGCCGTGTGCAGCACCATCAGGCGGAATTGCTCCAGTTCGATGGCGCTGTCGGCGATCGCGCCCTGGACGAACTGATGGTCGGCGAGAAACCGGCCCTGGGTGCGGCGCGAGACGGCTCGCTCCAGCATCATCTCGAGCGCCCGTTTGCATTTGCCCACCGTGCGCATGGCGTGATGAATGCGCCCGCCGCCGAGGCGCGCCTGGGCCACCTTGAAGGCCTCGCCCCGTCCGCCGAGCATGGCGTCGGCCGGCACCCGCACCTTCTCATAGCGGATGTAGCCGTGAATACCGGTGTCGTGTTCCTCGCTCTCGCCGATGGTCGGCACATTGCGCAGGATATTGATCCCTGGCGTCTCCGCGGGGACGATGAACATCGACATGCGCTGGTGGGGCGCGGCGTCGGCATCGGTGACCGCCATCACGATCAGGAAGGCCGCGTAACGCGCGTTCGACGAGAACCACTTCTCGCCTTCGATCACCCACTCGCCGCCATCCTGATACGCCCGACAGATGAACTCCTTGGGGTCCGCGCCGGCCTGGGGTTCGGTCATGGAGAAGGTGGAGACGATATCGCCGTCCAACAGGGGCTGCAGGTAGCGCGTCTTCTGCTCTGGGGTTCCGAAGAGGGCCAGGATCTCGGCGTTGCCCGTATCGGGGGCGGCCGTGCCGAACACGGTCGGCGCCCAGTAGGAGCGCCCAAGGATTTCGTTCATCAGGCCGAGTTTGACCTGGCCATAGCTAGGCCCGCCGAGCTCCGGCCCGAGGTGGCAGGCCCACAGGCCCCTGGCCTTCACCTGCGCCTGCAGAGGCTTCAGGATCGCACGCGACACGGGGTTCTTCACATCATAAGGATCGCCGCCCTCCGGAAACAGCAGATCCAAAGGCTCGCAGTCTTCGCGGACGAAGCGCTGCATCCAGTCAAGCTCTTCCTGAAACGCCGGCTCGGTCGAAAAATCCCACATGGCTCTGCTCCTTCAGCTTTTCGTCAAGTCAGGCCGGCGGTGCGCGCCGCCTGGGCGATCATGATCGGGACGGTGGTCTCCATGGCCTTGTGCTGTGGCAGATCGGACTTGCCGGCGGCGTAGCGAGCGTAGGCGCCCTCCATGATGATCCCCAGCTTGAACAAGGCCAGGGCGATGTAGAAATCGAGCCTGTCGACGGAAAGGCCGGTCAGCTGCGCATAGCGCGACGCGATTTCGGCCCGCGACGGGAAGCCCAAACGGAAGTCGGTGAATTTGGCCCAGGTTGGCCCCGAGGTTTCATCCTCCCAGCCTCCCAGCAGGTGGCCAAGATCCACCAGAGGATCGCCGATCGTAGCCGACTCCCAATCGACGATGGCCGCAAGCCGGGCGGGCGTCGTTGGCGCGAACATGACATTGGCGAAGGAATAATCGCCGTGCATCAGGCCGACTCGCTGCGTCTGAGGGGTGTTGGCGCGAAGCCAGGTCGCCACCGCATCCAGATGTGGAATCTCGCGGATCTTGTAGCGAGCCAATTGGCCGAGCCACCGATCGACCTGTCGTTCGAGGAAGCCATCCGGCTTGCCGAATCCCTCCAGCCCGATCGCCTTCCAATCGAGATTGGCGACATCGGCAAGCGCCTCGACCACCTCGAACCCCATCTGGCGGCGGACAGCGGGAGCGGTGGCGAAGGGTTCGGGCATCGGATCCCATGGCGTGAAGCCGTCGACCCAGGCCATCACCACAAACGGTGCGCCGACCGGGCCAGGATCGCTGGACGCGGCGATCATTCGCGCATGACGCACCGGGGTCGCAGCCAAGGCGCCCAGAAGCTGGATCTCGCGCGTCATGTTGTTGGCGGACGGATCGTTGGCGGCGCGAGGCGGGCGGCGCAGGGCGAAGGTCGCCTTACCCCGGCGCGCCTTGAAAAGAATATTGCTGGCGCCGCCTTTGACCTTTTCGAGCACCACCGGCGCGGATGGCCCGGGCACGTGTGCATCGAACCAAGCCTGAAGGCCCTCAGGGTCGGCGATCAATCCATCAAAGCTCGCATTGGACGGCGCGACAGGCTGATCCGTTGTGGGCGTGGCCATCGAACTCACCGTCCTCCCGGCCCGGAAGTCAGATTCACTTCAGGGCGTCGTTTTCTAAAGCGATAACTATTTAGCAAACTGGTTGCAAGGAATTTCTGTCCGACTATTATGCATTTGGACTGATCAAAATCGAGAGAGCCGCCCTGATGCCTCCTGCGGACGTCACTGCGAACGAGGCCGCGGGGGCCAAGGCGACCAAGGCGAGCTTGGTCGCCGAGACTCTCCGACGCGAGATCGTAGCGGGCGTGTGCCCGCCCGGTTCGGACCTACCCCCGGAAACCCAGTTGATGCGCCGCTTCGGTGTGTCTCGCCCCTCGCATCGCGAGGCGTTGCGCGTGCTGGAGACCGAAGGCCTAATCCGGATCGCGCGCGGCGCGCGCGGCGGCGCCAAGGTGCTGCTTCCGGACATAGACGGCGTCTCCCGCTCGATGGGTACCTACTTGCAGATGCGCGGCGCGACCTTGTCAGAACTGTTCGCAGCGCGGCTGACCTATGAGCCCGCAGCCGCCAACGCGATCGCCCTCAGGGCCGACCCGGAGGTGTTGAGCGCTCTCGCTCAATGCGTGGCCGCCCAGGAATTCAGCGTCCACGACCGCGCCGCCTTCAACCGGCAAGAGATCCGATTTCGCAGCCTCCTGCTCGAGCATTGTGGAAACGCCGTGCTGGCCTTGGTGGGCGGTCTGTTGGAGGAGGTGTTTCGCCGCCACATGGCCAACCTTTCCCAGCGCCTGCCCCCGCTGGACTGGGAGGTGGACCACCTGACCGATGGGGTCATCGCCAAGCAGAAGCTTGTCCGGCTGATGGCCGCGGGCGAGGCCGACGCGGCGGAGCGAGCCTGGGCCGCGTATATCCGGCGCTACTGGGACCGTGTCATGGCTCATGTGGGCGCCGACAGTCCCATAGAATTTCTCTCCGCGCCTCAATCCCATCTGGTCGGCCCTGCGCCTGAACTGGCCTGAAGCCGATGAGCCAAGCCGCTCCTTTCCGACCCACCCCCTTGGGCTGATCTTGCGTCTGCGCCAACCCTAAGTTATCTTACTAGGTTATCGACCATTAGACCGCGCGCGAAAGACGTGCTGGCGATGGGCTCGGGGAGGATCAATGAGCGACTACGAAATCCTGTCGTTTAAGGTGGGCGACGAGTTCGCCGCGGCGTGGAAGCGCGTGCGAGCGGACGATGCGATCAATGCCGCGGCGCTGCGTTCGGTCGCGCCGCAGACCGTCTTGAAATACTGTCAGACCGGCGGTCCCGTCGGCATTGCCCAGATCGATCGTTCAGCGATCATGAGCTGGGCCAAGAGTTTCGCCTACCGGTGACCCGCGCGGCCCCTCAGCAGGTGCTCATCCGGACGCCGAAGACTGCGGAACTGGTCGCAGACCACATTCGCGGCCTGATCCTCAAGGGCGAGCTGGGCGAAGGCGATTACCTGCAGCCGGAGCACCAGCTTCTCGAGTCGCTGCACGTATCGCGTCCAACCTTGCGCGAAGCTTTCCGGGTGCTCGAAACCGAGAATTTCATCGTTGTCGTGCGCGGCTCCCGCCGCGGCGCGCGAGTGCGCCTGCCCAAGTCCGACAGGCTCGCGCGCTATGCAGGTTTCGTCCTTCAGGGCGAAAAGACCTATCTTCGGGAGGTCTACGACGCCAAAGAGCTGATCGAACCGACGCTGGTCTACGCCCTCGCCCAGGATCATCGGCCGGACCAGATCATCGCGCTTCGCCAAGCCATCCAGGCTGGCTACGCCGCCTTCGACGCCGGCGACCGCAAGGCCCTGGCCGTCAACGCCTCCCTGATCCACAAGGCCATTGTCGACCAGTATGGCAACCGGCCGTTGGCCCTGACGGTCAGCCTGCTGCAGCACATTGTCGAACGGCATCAGGCTAATGTCGGGGCCGCCGACGCGGATGCGGACGCAGCTTGGCGCAAACGCGTGGCGGCCGGCCTCAAATCCATGTCGAAGCTGGTGGACCTTGTCGAGGCCGGCGACGCGGTTGGAGCCGCCAAGCATTGGCGGCTGCATCTCGGCAACGCCAAGGCCCGGTGGCTGGAGGGCCACGCCGAGACCCTCCTGATCGATGTGATGGACTGAATTGGCGCATAATAGATAACCTAGTTATACGTATATGTGTTGGCAGGCTAACGTTCACAGTCGGTCGCTGTGGAAGCGCAGGCTTCACTCCTAAGCTCCCACGAGCATCAAACTGGCGCGGGCGGCGGCCCTACGCCGCCCGCGCGTTCTTATGGGCGGGTGACAGGATTCGCTGGGCGACCGCTTAGTTCAGGACGTCGATGATCGCCGTCTGGTCATAGCCGTACAGCCAGCTGGCGTTGGCGTTTTCAATGTGTCGGCGCAACTGGGTCTCGGCGCCGTCGGCGTCACGCGCTTCGATCAGATCGATCACCTTCTTGAACGATTTCAGCGCAGAGCGATTATATTTGAGCAATTCCTCCGCGGACATGGCCTGCGTCTTGGGCGACCGCGCGACGAAGTTCGACTGATGACTCTCGAGCACCCGCTCGAGCATGGCTGCGATGAGGGTTAGGGTCGGATTAGCTGCGATTTCGATGATCGAATAGTGCAGCCGAGCGACCGACACCCGAAATTCCGCCCCCTTCGCAGGGTCCTCCAGCAAGGTCGACAGAGTGTCCAGTTGGATCCTGAGCCGCGCCACATCGGCCGGCGCGCAAACCATGGCGGCCACGCGCGCGGCGAATGGCTCAACTGCGAGCCGGGCCTGATAAATGTCCGAAAGTACGGCGCCCTGAGCCTGCAGGGCGAACCCGGCCAGGCGCGCGACACTGTCCACCTTCGGCGCATGCACGCGCGCGCCGCTACGCGAGCCGCGAGTGATGCTGATAAACTGCTCACTCTCCAGGATTCGAAAAGCTTCGCGAATGGTGGGACGCGAGGCGCCGTAATATTCCAGAAGTTGAGCCTCAGGCTGCAAGAAACCACCTTCCTTGATAAGACCACGGATGATCTTCTGGCGGATATCCGCCGCGATCACTTCAGCGGTCTTAGGAATCCGCGGCATTTGGCCGAAAACCGGCATCGGTCGGGATTTCAGCGGCGTCGGTTTGGAAGGCTGTGGCGACGACGCCGGGGCTACGGACGCTGAGGCTCTCTTGACCATGACGATTTAAGGATACTCCGGGAATCCAATGAAACCTAGCCGGGAGTCGCCAAGGGCGCCCGACTATAAGGGTCCATTATCAACCCGGGGTGATCTCGCGCAATCGGCAAACACCAAGCTCGACAGGCCGATTGATCGTCTTGACTGACCCTGCCCTGGAAGCAGGCGCCTACCCCGGTAATTTGTCGAATGGCACGTCCTTGTCGGCGCGCATCTCGCTAGGCATGCCGAGCACGCGTTCCGCCAACTGGTTCCGCAACACCTCGTCCGCCCCACCGGCGATGCGCAAGGCTGAAGACCAGATGTAGTTGTAGAAGACATCGTCGCGATCAGGATGCGCCGGCTCGGAAAACAAGCCGTCATATTCATCCAGATCCATCAGGAAGGCGTTGGCCTGCTGCATCTTGGTGGCCGAGACCAGCTTGATCATGGCCACGGCCGGTGGCGGCGCCTCGCCTTGAGCCGTCGCGGCCTGGATGCGCAAGCCGTAATTCTTCAGACCCTGCTCCTCGACATACCATTGAGCGAGCTTGGCTCGCACGGCGGCGCTGTCTAGCGCCGTGCCGTCCCCGCGCGGCGTGCTTCGCGCGGCCTGGATCAAGGCGGAGACGGCGGTCGGGTCGTTGCTGCCGCCTCCAGAGCCATTGCGTTCGTTCATCAGCACGGTCATGGCGCAGGCCCAACCTTCGCCGACCGCGCCGATGCGGCAAGCGTCCGGAATGACCACATCGGTCAGGAAGGTCTCGTTGAAATCGGACTTGCCGGAAATCTGCCGGATCGGGCGGACTTCGATGCCGGGCGCCGTCATATCGACCAGGAAGAAGGTCAACCCTTTGTGCTTGACCACGCCGGGATCGGTGCGCGCCAGAAGGATGCCGTATTGGGCATGGTGCGCCCAGCTGGACCAGACCTTCTGGCCGTTGATGATCCAGTTGTCGCCGTCCCGAACCGCCCGGGTGCGGATGGCCGCCAGGTCCGATCCGGCGGCGGGCTCGGAGAAAAGCTGACACCAGGCATAATCGCCGCGGATCGTCGGCCTGGCGAAGCGCTCGTACTGCTCGCGCGTGCCGTGCCGGCGGATCACTGGAAGCGCCATGCCGAGCGCAATGCCCATGCCGGTGAAGGTTGGTGTCGCATAGCGCGCTTCCTCCTGGGTGAAGATCGAGGCGTGGCGCTGGGTCAGGCCACCGCCACCTACTGTCTTAGGAGCCGTGATGGCGGCATAGCCGGCCTCGGCCTTGCGACGCGCCCACTCGCGGCTACGACGGACCAGCTCGGCTTCGGCCCAAGGTTCGGCCGGCGGTTCGACATATTCTGCGGCGTTCGCGGACAGCCAGACGCGGACTTCGGCGCGGAATGCGTTTTCGTCGAAGGGGATCTCGTCAGTGTCGGTCATGCTCGTTCTCGCTCAGGCAGCCTCGGCTGGCGCATTGGCCGAGGCCAGCTCGTCGATCAGGCGGTCGGTCCAAACCTCGGCCGAGCCGATGTTCAGCGCCAGGAGGCGGGCTCTGCGGTAATGGAAATGACAATTGGCCTCCCAGGTGAAGCCAATGCCGCCGTGCAGTTGCAGGTTCTCGCGGGCCGCGGTCTCATAGGCCCGGGTGGCGGCCAGCCGAGCGGTGGCGGCCGCAGCCGGGACGCTCGCCCGCCCCTCCTCCAGCGCCTTGGCGGCGAACAGGGCGTTGGACCGCGCCAGCTCGATCATCACCAGTATATTGGCGAGGTTGTGCTTGACCGCCTGATAGGAAGCGAGCTGACGCCCGAAGATGTAACGCTGCAGGGCATAGTCGCGCGCCATGTACAGCGCCGATTCGGCGGCGCCGATCTGTTCGAACGCCTCGTACACCGCCCAGCGATCCCACAGCCGACGTAAGACGTCGGCGCCGTCGCCGGCGCCCAGCAGCTCCGCCCTAGCCTCGCAGAAATCGAGGCGGCTGTGATGGCGCAGTTGATCGAAACCCTTCATCGGTGTCGCGGCGACGCCAGGTTCGGCGAGGTCCACTAGGGCCAGGACCAATCGGCCGGCTTGGCTGGCGACGACCACGCAGATCTGGGCGATCGTCGCGTCAGGCACTGGCGACTTGGACCCGCTAAGAGCGCCGTTAGCAAAGCGCGTGACCAGACCGTCTAGACGAGGCGCGCCCGCTCCTTCCGTCCAGGCGAGGGTTCCAACAACCTCGCCCGAAGCCAGTTTCGGCAGCCAGGTAGCCTTTTGCGCTTCCGAGCCCGCCAGAAGGATCGCCTCGCTGGCCAGGCAGGCAGAGGAGAAGAACGGGATCGGGGCCACGGCTCGGCCGACTTCTTCGGCGAGGACGCAAAGATCCATGGGGCCAAGGCCGACGCCGCCAAATTGTTCCGGGATCGCCGCACCCAGAAGCCCGAGCTCGGCGAAGGCGCGCCATAGCCCCTCGTCCCAAGGGGCGTTGTCGGCGATCAAACGGCGCAGGACGTCAGGCGTCGCCCGCTCGGCCAGAAGCGCTGAAACTTGTTCCTTGAGTTCCTTCTGGGTGTCGTTCAGCGCTAGATTCATCCAGCGTCCCCCGGGCTTCTTGAGCTATATAACTAGGATATATATTTTGCCGACCAGGCTGGAAAGCCGGAAATCTCACGGCGTGCCAATGGCCTGTCGCTCTACGGTCGTCTCCAGCCTCCATCATCGCGACCCTAACGCCGCCAAAAGGATCCCCAAATGAGCCAAGCGCCTAGTGTCGAGAGCGAAGCCCTGGATCTTGAGGGGGTGGTCAATTTCCGCGACTTCGGCGGCCACGAAGCGCTTGACGGTTGTCGCGTGGTCCAAGGCCGCCTGTTCCGCTCAGGCACGCACGGACCCGCGACTGATCGGGATCTGGCAGCCCTCGCTAAACTCGACTGGGGCGTGATCGTGGACCTGCGCCGACCGGCCGAACGGCAGCGGGATCCGGCCCGCAGGCCAAACCCATTCAACGGACTGCTGATCGAGCACGAAGGGCCATTGGAGCCGGCCACGGCGCCGCATCTGGCCTTTCTGGCGGTTCCCGATCTGACCGAAGCCCAGATCCTCGCCCAGATGACCGAGGGTTATCGCGGATACCCGTTCGATCCGCACTATGTGACGGTCTACCGACGCTATTTCGAAGCTCTGGCGAAATGCGACGGGGCAGTGCTGATCCATTGCCATGCCGGCAAGGATCGGACGGGCGTGCTGGCGGCCTTGACCCTGCACATCCTGGGCGTCTCGCACGACGACATTCTCGAGGACTACTTGGCCACCAACCGCCACAACCGCGTCGAAGACCGCCTGCCCGGCCTGATGGCCGACTTCCAGCGGGACCACGGCATACCCGCGCCAGAGGCGTTGTTGCGCCGGGTGATGGGCGCGGAGGCGCAATATCTGGACGCCGCCTTTGAGGCGATCCTGGCGGGGCACGGCTCGGTCGAACGCTACATGGATATCGCGTTGGGCGTCGGCGTGGAACAACGGAAGCAGATCCAGTCGCGGTTTCTGGTCCCAACCTCCAACTGAACCGGCTGCGGATTTCCCATTTGAACATTCAACCTAGTTATATATGTTGAATCCCAAGGGACGAAACGACGGAGCCAAGGCGCATGAACGAGTCCGTGCTGTTGACGATCGAGGACGGCGTGGCTCTGATCACGCTCAATCGCCCCGATCGGCTCAACGCCGTCAATGGCGACCTCATGGAGGGGTTGACTGAGGCGGCGCAGGCCGCCGCCGATGACCCGGCCGCAGCCTGCATCGTTGTGACCGGCGCCGGGCGCGGCTTCTGCGCCGGTGGCGACACAAAGGAAGGCGCCAGCCGTAGAGCCTCCGCTGATGGCGCGCCCCCGCCGCCGGAGCTGATCCGCGGCGTCTCCCTGCGCCGCGGCGCTGAAGCTTCGCGGCTTTTGCGCGAAATGCCCAAGCCCACTATCGCCATGGTCAACGGCCCTGTGGCCGGCGCCGGGATCGGCATAGCCGGATCCTGCGATCTGCGTTTCGCCTCCACCACGGCGACCTTTTTGTCGGCCTATGAAAGGATTGGCGGCGCGGGCGACTATGGCGCGACCTTCGTCTGGCCGAAAATCCTGGGCGCGGCCAAGGCGCGCGAGTTGTTCCTGCTCGGCGAGAAGTTCACCGCGGAGGAGGCTCTGGCTTTCGGCATTTACAACCGCGTCTACGCCGAGGACGAACTCAGGCAAAAGACCATGGAGGCGGCGCACCGCCTGGCGGCCGGCCCACGGTCGGCCTGGGCTTATATGAAAGCCAACCTCAACGCCGCCGAGGACGAAACCTTCGCCCGCCACCTGGACCGCGAGTCCATGAACATGGGCCTGGCGACCCAGGCCTATTTCTCGGCGCAGAAAGCGCAGCGCGACGCTGCGAAGTCTTCTTGATCACCTTTCACCACAAGCCCTGCCAGCCAGCGGCCATGCCCCAGGGCTAGCCGCCGTTCTGAGGACAGGGCGCCCCCCGGGGCGTCGTCAACAACAGGACCAGGGCGGCGGCCACATCAAGGCGGAGCGATAGGTCCGCGAGGCGCCGGTTCTGAGCGCGCGCCATAGCCGGCGTCCGGATGAACCGAAAGGAAAATGCCTTCCGGCCGTCGCTCGACCGTCGGCGTCACCGTGACGATCCGACGCGACCGCGCCGCGTCGATCGCCGCGTCGACCGTGGCCGACTGGGCTAGAAGCTCAAGGTTCAGCATCGTCGGGAACAGCACCTTGCGTTCACCGGCGCGCGCCAGCGCCAGGGCTCTGGCCGGGCTCATCCAGTCGACGAACACCGTCTCGCGCCCGTCGCTGACGGGTTCGATATCGCTCGTTAGACCGCAGAGGAAGAAGTGGGTGTCGTAGCGCCTGGGCGACATCTCCGGGGTGATCCAGTGGGCGAAACGGTGCAGGCCGTCCAGATCGAGCCGCAAGCCGTTGGCTTTCAGCCGTGCCGCGAAGTCGTCAGAGGCGGCCTTATCGGCGCCCTTCGCGGACCGGCCCCCTAACAGGAGCCCAGTCTCCTCGTAGAGCTCGCGGAAGGCGGCGATACGCAACGCCCGCTCGGCCGGCCCGAGCCCTGCCCCGCCATCGGCCATCTGGTCCCAGGCCGGGGTGAAATCCTCTTCGCCGACCAGGCCGCCCGGGAACACCAGCGCCGAGGAAAAGTAGGTCTTCTCGTGGCGTTCGACCATGAGCACCTCAAGCTCGTCCCGCTGTCGAACGAGCAGCACGGTGGCGGAGGGCCGCGCGGGCGCTGGAGTCGTCATGGATGCTCGACGGCGAACAGTTCGCGCACCGCCGGGGCGCTGACCTTCATCGACGGCGTGCGGGGCAGATCCTCGACGATCTTGACGGCGGTGGGGACACAATAGGCCATCAGGTGTTCACGCACCCAGGCCACCAGTTCGGTCTCGTTGGCGAAGGCGCCTTGTTTCAGAATCACGGCCGCGACCGGGACTTCGCCGAGGCGGCGATCGGGCACGCCGACCACGCTGGCTTCCCGCACAGCCGGATGTCGCTCCAGCACCTGGCAAACCTCGTCGGGATGCACCTTGAAGCCGCCGCGATTGATGGCGTTGTCGAGCCGGCCCCTGATCCACAGGAAGCGGTCTTCATCCAGCACGGCCCGATCGGTCGTGCGGGTCCAGCCTTCACCGTCGCCCACCTGATAGCCCTTCAGCTCCAGAACGCCCTCCTCGCCGAACGGGAGCGCCAGGCCGGTCTCGGGGTCGACCACCTGGGCCTCGACCGTGCGATGAAGCCGCCCGACGGCGCCGCGTTTGGTGGTCCAGTATTGGCGAAAAGCCTTGAGCGACCAGCTGGCCACGCCGCCGGCGAACTCGGTGGCCCCATAGTTGGTCAACACCGGCAGGTCGTAGCGGGCCAGGAATTCATCGACGATCTCTGGATCCACCCGGGCGGTGCCGGCGCCAACGCTGACCAGGCTGGCAAGATCCTCTTTCGGCAGGTTGGCGTCGAGGATCATCCGCAGGGCCGCCGGCGGCCCGCCAACCGCCTTGGGACGAAACTCCACCACCTGATCGCGCCATTCCTGCACGGAAAACTTTTCGGACAGCACGAAGGGCCGGCCCGACATGGCGGCGCCGAGCACGCCCCACACCCCGCCGATATGAACGATCGAGCCATGCATCAGGCCGGGCGGGTTCGCCGCACGCGGCTGATCGGCTTGGCCATGTCCGATCGGCGCCGCCGCCGAAGCGGCTTCGGCCAGCTGGCGCTGGATCACCGAAGCCTTAAGGGGAACCCGCTTGGGCTTGCCGGTGGTGCCAGAGGTCAGCATCAGGATGGCGATCTCCGGCAGGGGCGCGCCATGACCCCCCTCCCCGATCCGTTCCAGACCCTCGACGGCTTTGACGGCAAGGTCATGTTCGCCCACGCTGAAGCCAGCGGCGCCGATCCGCGCCACGGCTTCCCGCAAAGCTGGCCGAGCCCAATCGTCAGCGCTGGCCAGGACGACCGCCGGCCGCGCCGCCTGAAGATCCTCCACCAGCTTGTCGTCCGGAAGCAGCCCATTGAACGTCACCACGCACCGTTCCGCGGCGACGACACCGATCATCATGCCACAATGTTCCGGCCGATTGCGCAGGATGCAGCCGATCTGCGCGCCAGGGGGCAGGGCGAGGCGCTCGAAAACGGACGCCAGGCCAGCGGCGACGGCGTTCAACTCGCCCCAGGTCCACCAACGCCCCTTGAAGCGGATGGCTTGAGCGTCATCGTGCTGGGAGAGGCCGCCCTCCCGGACCATTTCGGCCAAGCTGCTCATGGGCGCCTCATCCCACGGCTTCGGCGCGCAGACGCTCGCGCAGTTCGACCTTCTTGACCTTCCCCGAGGGCGTGCGGGGCAACTCGTCGACCAGCACCAGCCGTTCAGGCGTCTTTTGGCGGGCAAGACCAAGGGTGCGAAAATGGGCGTCCACCGTCTTGAGTGTCGGGATCACGCCCGGCTGGGCGACCACAAAGGCGCAGACCCGTTCTCCCATCTCCTTGTCCGGCATGGCGGTCACCGCCGACTCGATCACGCCAGGCAGGCTCGCCAGGGCGTCTTCCACCTCCTTGGCGGAGATGTTCTCGCCGCCACGGATGATGATGTCCTTCTTGCGGTCGGTAATGGTCAGATAGCCCTCGGCATCAAGGCGGCCGATGTCGCCGGTTTTGAACCAGCCGCCGGGCAGGAAGCATTGCAGGTCAAGGCGCTCGTCCACATAGCCATAGAAAAGCTTGGGGCCGAGCGTCGCGATTTCGCCGGCCTGACCGACCTGCAGATCTCGGTCATTGTCGTCCAGGATGCGGACCTGATTGTGTTGGGCGATCTGTCCGTCCGTGAATGCACGCTTTTCAAAGCTCTCATCGCCGCCCATGGACACCGCCGGGTGCTCGGTCATGCCGTAGATGCGACCGCTCGGAAAACCCAGCCTGTCGGTCCAGCGGATGTTTTCCGGCGTCACCGCGGCGGCGCCCAGGCCGAAGCGTTCGAGCGAAGAGATGTCGGCGCCGGTCTCCTCCGCAGCCTGCATCAGCGTGGTAAGGAAGATCGGCGTGCCGACCGAAGACGTGATCCGATGGCGCTCGATCAGCCGCGCCGCATCCTCCGCCGACCACTGATCCATGAAAACGGTCTCAGCCCCCCAGAGGACCGGTCGCATCATGGAAAGATAGCCGGCGATGTGACCGGCGGGGAACACAGATAAGGTTGGTCCCGCAGCCGCCGCGGCGGACAGAATCTCCGGCGCCGCCCGCGCGATATTAAAATCGCTGAGCATCGAATTATGCGTATGCTTGACGCCCTTGGGATCGGCGGTCGTCCCCGACGTGTAGAGGATGACGCAGACCTCGTCGGCGCCGCCGAAAGCCAGCGGAAACACGCCGCCAGCTTCGGCCTCCAGCTCATTCCAGCCGATCGCGCCATACGGGACATAGTCGCCGACCACGATCAGGTGCTGCAGATCGGGCATGTCCCCGGCGGCCTGGACGCGTTCCAGATAGTCGTGTCCGCGCCAGCGATCAGGCACGATCAGGGCCTTGGCCCTTGTCTGGCGAACGATGAAGCCGATCTCGCGGCCGCCATAGATGGCGACGATCGGCACGACGACCAAGCCGAGTCGAAACGCCGCCAGATAGGCCAGCAAGGTCTCGTGCCAGGTGGGCAACATGACGGCGAGACGGTCACCGCGGACCAGGCCGCGACGGTGAAGAGCCGCCGCCAGGCGATCCGCGGCGGCGGCGCTCGCCGCCACCGTGACCTCGCGGGGGCGAAGACGTGAATGGAACACCATCCGGGTAGCGCCGTGCCGGGCAACGCCCTCCGCCACCGCCTCTGCGTGACCAAAATCGGCATAGACACCGCGCTCGCGCCACAGCGCCCTCCGCGCCGCCCGGTCGCGCTCGAGGGTTTCGGGATCGGTCATGCGATCGGGCGCCTAGGCCACTTCGACCTGATAACCCTTCTCCTTCATGATCTCGCCGTGGCGCTTCCACATGCGGATGGCCTTGAGCTGCTCCTCGACCGGCGGCTCGGGCAGCAGCACCGGACCGTGCTCGCGGCTGGGCAGGAGGACCGTCGCCTCGCAAACCGTGGTCACCGTGCCCCGCTGGTTGGTCATCTTGACCATCAGATCGACATAGAAGCGGTGGTTCTCATGGCGTTTGGCGACCACCTCGCCATGGATGAATTGCACGTCGCCCATATAGTTGAACTTGCGCACTTCGTCGTACTGGCGGAACACCCATCCGTCGTCGCCGACCCAGTCGGTCAGATAGTGATGCAGCCAGCTCTCGCGCAGCACGCTGTAGTCGTAGGCCATGGGGTTGCCGATCTTCTGGGCCCATTCCGAATTCCAGTGCACCCGCTGCGAAACGTCGGGCACGCCATATTCGTCCTTGATGTAGAAATTGCGAACCCGCTGGCGGTTCTTGTGCCAGAGTCGCGAGCCGCTGATGCCGTATTCGAGGATCCCGTAGCCGCCGGCGTGGAACACGATCAGTTCTGTGACAGTCAAGGGTCCTTTGCAGTATTCGGGCATCTTCTCGCCGATCTCGACGTCTTCCCAATAGCGGGGCTCGGCGCCGCGGCGGTGTTCCTTGGCGTAGACGGCGTCGATCCTTTCGATCTCTTCGTCGGTATAGACCGCGGGCTTGATGTCGGCGTATTTGCCCTTCTCAGCGGCGGCCTTGCGTTCGGTGTGGATGGCGCGGCCGCGGGCGACGAAGGTGACCTCTCCGCGGGGATTGAGCCGCACGGAGCGATGGTAACGGGTCACCGAGCGGCCGGCGAACTCTGACGGCTTGACCTCGATCCCATCCACGCCGCCAAAACCGCGCAGGACGTCATCGGCGTAGATCGGCCTATACCAATACTTGTCGGCCCCGGCGACGAACACGTGAATGCCGCGGAACAGGCTGCGGGTCTCCTTGGCCAGCTCCGGATCCATGGGATCGCCGAACATCGGGCTCATCATGTGCTGGGCCATGCTGCCCGGTGCGATCATAGAGCCCCAGCGTGTGCCGCGGCCGTAATTCGGGTCCCAGTACAGCGGATTGTCGTCGCCGACCGAATAGGCGAAGCGCTTGATGGCGTTGGGCGTGGCGGGACCGACCCAGGTCTGCTCGCGTGAGCCGCGGGCGATATCGATGCCGATCAGCTTGCGGGCCTTTTCGATGTCGCCATCGTCGATGGTGAAGTCCTGCGCCTTGGCGATGTCCTTTTCGACCTGCGCCTTAACGGCGGCGGCTTTGGCCTCTTCGGCGACGTCGACCTGGCTCACTGTTTGCTCTCCCGGTCCTGGGTGGCGCGTGGCCAGCCCTGGCCTGTTTCCCGTGGGTTTTCTTGCTTGCGTGATTATAGCCAGCGCCGAGCCAGAACGGTCAACAGGTTTGCGACGAGAACCTAGCAAAATAATTTAGATGATTGGAGACTAACCCGCCTCGCCGAAGCGCCCGTTTCTAGTCCAGCGGCGTGAAGCGCGCCTTGGTCAGAGCGCCCATGGCGTCGCCCATCAAGGCGGCGTCGCGCGCAACCTGGGCGTTGCACAGGCGGATGGCGGCGGCTGTGTCGATCTGACCGGACGCCACGGCCCGGCCCAGCGCTTCACGGCCTTCCTCCAGGTTGGTGAACGATCGCCCGAGCGCGGCGGACAGCGCAGCCAGTTCTTCGGTCTGCAGAGCCGGCCCCAAACGATCGATCGTGCGCCACCACTTGATCAACCGCGCCAGACCCTTGGCTTTGGCGCTCGCCCGCTGGTCGGAGATCGCGGGCACGATGGCCTCGCGCAGATCTTCGAGCGCGATCTCGAACGATAGATCGCGGGGGCCGGGTGGAACCTCTGGGATCGCAACAGGCGCCAAGGTCACGCCCGCCGCTTCCGCCAGGGCCTCGCTCAGGACCCTGCGATGGATGGTGGAATAGACCATGTTCATCCCAAGGTTCGGCGGCCGCGGCGCCTTGGGATCGGCGAAGCGGCGTCCGGCCGCGAAACCGGTCTGGAAGAACAGCCGGTAGTAGCGCACGCGGCCCAGGTCGACCCTGACCCCGCCCGCCGCCTCATAGGCGGCGAACGCCTCGGGCAGCGGGATGAAGGGTTGGAACAGGTTGCGCAGGCAGAGCATGGCGAGATCGGCCACAGGATCGCCGAAATGAACCAACTCCCAATCCAGCAGCGCCGTCACCCGGCCATCCTGATAGAGAAAGTTGGCCGGACCGGCGTCGCCATGGACGATGACCACGCGTTCCGGATCCGGCGGAATGTGCGTTTCCAGCCAATCTAGGCTGAGCCGCAACAGCGGATCCTCGCCGTTCGCCCGGTTGCGCGCGCGAAGGGCGCCCAGCCTTTCGCGGATCATCTCCGACGGTAGACCAGGCTCGCCCATGCCCTCGATGTGGGCCGCCTGGGCGTCGATCGCGTGCAGGGTGGCGAGCTGGGCCATGAAATCGTGGGCCACGGCGCGGCGGTCTTCGGTCGATTTGAGCTTGTTGTAGTCCGCCTCCCCTGGCGCGAATTCAGCGATCAAGGCCCGGCTCTCGGGGATCGACGCGATCAGTCGCGCGGTTCGCACCCCGGCGCCGGCCAGGGGTCCGCTCAGCGCGCGCAAGATGGCGGCCTCGCGCAAAAAGGCGGCGTCGTCGCCGGCGCCAGCTTTCTTAACGTCGTAATTCATATAGGCGCGAACCTCGCGGCCGTCGGCGCGGCGCAGGCTCAGTTCGGCGCCCTCGCGTGAGGCTCCACCGCCACCGCGCGGCTTAACGCCAATCAGTTCCGCGCCGGTCGCAGCCTCCACCTGCGCGCCGAGCCCAGCCGGCAACAGGTCCGCCGGGGGCCTCTGCGGCCCATTCGAGGCGCCGTCCGTCAACGGATCGACCTCAGGGCGTCGAGCATGCGGATGAAATGAGGGCCGTTCCACACGTCCTGATCTTCCCCCCAACCCACCTTGCCGTCGAACTCCCAGCGCATGAGCTGATTGACGCCATAGCCCTGCTCGCTCATCCGGCTGACAGACGCGCCTTCCACCTCCAGGGTCCGGCCAAGATCGTCCGCCAAATCGACCTGCATGTGCGAACTCCAACCCGTGCGGTGATCGCGGAAATTGATCATGCTGGAGCGGCTCTTATCCAGGCGGCCGAACACGCCGTCCTTGAGCAGCCAACCCACATTCATAGGCGCCCAGCCCGAGGCCTCACCGTCCTGCACCCGCACAAAACCCAGGAATCCGGCGTCCGGACCCGCATGACCAAAGATGTATTGAATTCTTCCGCGCCCGCGCTCACGCTCGATCCGCCGCCAGCGCGGGCCGCCGGCGTGCAGCAGCCTGGAGGCGTCGTCTGCATAGACCTTGCGGCTGGCGGCATAGGGTCCGCCGCGCGGTCCCCAGGTGCGATCACGTACGCTCCAGCAATCGATCGGGATCTTCTCGCCCCTCAGGGTCAGCACACCCTGTACGTGGCCGAGCTGGTCGAAATGCGGCGTCTGAATAAAGGGCGGTTCGCCGGGCTGGAAGCGATGCGGCGGGTGCGCGCCCGTATGGATGAATTCGAGGCCGAAGTTCCGCTCGGAGTCGGCATAGCTCAACTGATATTTCATGCAGGGCTCGAGCACTTTCAGGCTGTAGCCGCCCTTGGGGAAGGTGATGTCGCGCAGGTCCGGATCGTCCGGCATCGGCGCCTCCTCGACCCGCTTGTAATAGGCCAGCCGCGCCGGGTCGTAGCCCTGATCATCCCAGACGAAGATCCGCCAGGTCACCGTCTTGCGGTTTGGATAGTAGGGGGTGTGGATCCAGCCACCGATCTTCCGGTCGGGAATATTGAACGACCACCAGTTCGTCTCGGTCTCGTATGGATCGTCGGACAGCGCATGATAGCGGTCGTCTTCCGGCGTGAACGGAGCATCGATGGCGAGCAAGGGGCGATCCTCAACTTGGCCGCGGGCTTGATCTGCTCGCGGCGCTGGTGTTCACTAGATGAACAGTTGTGTTCATTTTGCGCGGGACTTCGCCGCAAGGCAAGTGGTCGGCGCCCGTCCGCGAGGTCCGATGACAGCCTATCAACCCGTAGAGGCGTTGCTGCGCGGGCTGAAAGTCCTCGAAACGGTGAGCCGTCTCGAGACCTGCGGCGTCCGCGAACTCCAGGCCGCGACCGGGCTAAGCCGCGCCACGCTGATCCGCATGCTCGAAACCCTGGAATTCGCCGGCTACGTGACCCGCGAGCCGGGTTCAGCGCGGCATGCGCTGACCAGCCGCGTTCGCCTGTTGAGCGCCGGCTATCGGGCGACGGACGCCATGGCGGCGCGGGCGACCCCCATCCTCGCCGACCTGCAATCCAAGGTCGCGTGGCCCTGCGACCTAGCCATCTATGACGGCGCCGAGATGGTCATCGTCGCCGGCAACCCAGCCGAAGGTCGGCTGTTCTATAACCGCGGCCCTGGTTTCCGGGCGCCGGTGCTTGGGACCTCGCTGGGACTGGCCTATATCGCCTTCGCCAGCGATCTCGAACGCAGCCGTGTCTTGGCCGTGGAAGCGGTCGGAACGGGCCCCGGGACGGACCTGGCGCGCGACCCGGCCTCAGCGCAGTCCGTGTTCGACCGGATTCGCGCGCGGGGTTACGCCATGGTCGATCACCGCGGCTCCGATCGCGGACCAAGCGCCAGCCTTGCGGCAATAGCCTGTCCGGTGATCATCGCCGGCCGGCCGGTGGCGGCGCTCAACGTGATCTTCCTTCGCGAGGTCCTCGCTCCGGAGGTCGCCGAAACCACCTTGACCGAGCCCCTGAGGGAAGCCGCTGTCGCGGTCGCGACGGCGGTGGGTGATCTCTTCGACTAGTGACGGCGTCATCCGGTCCAGGAAACGATCAGGTCGCCAGCGCCACCGCCAAGCCAGACCCGCGCGGCGTTGTCCATGTGCCGGCGCCAATGCGCCTCGGCCTCGACGCCGTCGCCAGTTTCGATCAGATCGACCAGCTTCTCCTGCGAGCGCATTCCAGCATTGAAGTTGCGTCGCCGCGTCGCCTCCGTCCCCTCATGCACCTGGGCGACATAGGTCTGATGCCTTGCGACGATTCCCTCCAGGACGCTGGACAGCAGGATCAAGGTTTCGTTGCCCGCCAAGCGGATCAGGCTGGTGTGGAAGTCGGCGACAAGAAACGCAAACTGATCCGAATCGCGGGCGGCCCGTTGTTCCGCGATCTTATTGCGGAGAACCGTTGACGCCTCTGTTGAGCGCCTTTCCGCCAGAAGGCGGGCCGCTGGCGGCTCGATAATTGAGCGGGTCCGATAGACGTCGGCATAGCGCACATTGCGGCTTTGCAGCACGTAACCGGCATAGCGCGCCACCATCTCCGGTTGGGGCGCATGGACCTTGGCCCCGCCTCGAGACCCCCGGGAGACGCTGATCAGCTTTTCCGACTCCAAGATGCGAAAGGCTTCGCGAAGGGTCGGCCTCGAAACATTGAAGTCCTGGAGGATCCGCCCCTCCGGCTGCAGGGTATCGCCCTCCCCCAGAACGCCGGCCGTGATCAGCTTGCGGATCTCGTTGGCCACCAGTTCAGCCGTCTTCGGGATGCGGATGACCGGTCCGCGCGCCGGCGGCGCCACCGCATCGCCATCCTGATCCGCCTTGCCACGCCCGCCAGCCATATGACCGCCCCGTTCTGGTATGGACGAGACCTGCGCGGATCATCCGTCCGCGTCAAGCTTGCGCGCCCAAGCGCACGGCGAGGCGTTCGCGCCATCCGGGCTGGTCGATCGCGGCTTCAAACTCCCTGCGAAGGCGATCGACGACGACCTGGGTCGTCGGCGCATCGTCGATCAGGCTTGTGCTGTGGCCAGAGCTCCAGATATCGCGCCAAGCCTTGACGCCAAGGGGCAACTCGCCGCCACGCCTTGAGCCTCGAGGCGGCGGCAACGCCTTGGGATCCAGGCCATGAGCCAGGATCGAGCCCTTCAACCAGTGCGCTGGGATGCCGGAGACGGATTCCGACAGGAGCACGTCGTCCATGCCGCTTTCGACCAGCATGGCCTTGTGTCCTTCCGGCGCCCCGGACTCCTGCGTAGCGATGAAACGCGTGCCCAGGCAGGCCATGTCGGCGCCCAGCGCCAGGGCGCCCGCCACCCCCGCGCCATCGGCTATGCCGCCCGCCGCCAGGATCAAGCCATCGAACATGCGCCGCACCCGAGGGATGAACGCGAAGGGCGAGAGCGCGCCTGTATGGCCTCCGGCACCGGCGCAGACCAGGAGCAGGCCGTCCACGCCGGCGGCGATCGCCTTTTCGGCGAAGCGCATGGTGGTGGCGTCATGGATGACAAGGCCGCCCCAACCATGGGCGCGCTCAACGATCGCGGCCGGATCGCCAAGGCTCGTCACCAGCAGCGGGACCCGAGCCTTTTCACACCAGTCGAGACGCTGAGCCATGGCGTCCGCATCGCCACCGCTGGCGAGCAGATTGACCGCATAGGGCGCGAAGGGTCGGCCTTGGTCCTCGGCTTCACGCTGGGCCGCGCTCAGGGCGTCGAGCCAGTTCCGGAATTCTTCCGGCGTACGGGGATTGCCGGCCTGCCAGGCGCCGACCACGCCCGCGCGGCAGCAGGCCATCACTAGCGCCAGGTTCGAGACGATGAACATCGGCGCGGCCATCACCGGAAGCCGAAGCTGATCTAGCAGCCGGGCGCGGACCCCGGTCATGTCTGGCTCGGGATCTTGCGCGGGAAACGGGTCGTCGCCTCGAACGCCAGGCCGTCATCCAGGGTGTGGGTCTCGCAGGCGCGATAGAGGGTCTTGTAGGCGGCGATGGCGGCGGCGTCGTTGGCGATGATCGCAGTGGCCAAAGCCTCGATGCGGGCGTCGAGTTCGACCAGGGGCGCCACCTCCAGCACCAAGCCCAGGGCGAGCGCTTCCGCCGCGCCGACCCGGCGCGCGGTGAAGGACATTTCACGCGCGCGCATCTGGCCGATTCGTCGCGGCAAGCGCTGGCTGAGGCCCCATCCTGGCCGCATGCCCAGCTTTGCATGGGTGTCGCAGAAGACTGCGTCCTCGGCGGCGACGATCAGGTCGCACGCCAAGGCCAACTCCAGGCCGCCGGTGAAGCAATGGCCCGCCACCCGTGCGATCACGACCTGAGGCATGGTCTCGAACAGCACCGCCAGACGTCGCGCCTCGTCGCTGAAGCGGCGGACCGCCTCGCCGCGGAAGTCGGGATTCTGGGCGGTGGACTTAAGGTCGACACCGGCGGAAAAAGATCGGCCCTCCCCCGCCAACACCAGGACGCGGGCGTCTGAGGCGGCCACGGATTCGGTCGCAGCCAAGGCCTGACTGATCAGGTCGGGCGAGAGGGCGTTCAAGCTCGTCGGGCGGGCGAATGTCAGGCGCGCTACGGCGGCCTCCCGCGTCAGCTTCACCTCCGTCAGATCCGGCGCCGCGATCATCGCGCCTTGGCGCCGGCTTTTCGATCCGCGGCGGCTTGCGCCAGTATCGGGACCAGTTCACGCTTGAGCACCTTGGCGTTCTGGTTGTGTGGGAGGGCCTCCAGAATCACGATGGTTCGCGGAACCTTGTTGTCGGCGATCCGCTCCCGGCACCAAGCTGTCAGTTCCTCGACCGTTGCGGTGGCCCCAGAGCGAAGCGACACCGCCGCGGCCACATCCTCGCCCAGCACATCGTGGGGAATGCCGACCACCGCCGCATCCTTCACCGCTGGGTGGCCGTGCAGCACGGTCTCGATCTCAAGCGGCGTGATATTATAGCCGCCGCGGATGATCAGCTCCTTCGACCGCCCGGCCAGAATCAGATCGCCGTCGGCGTCGACATAGCCAAGGTCGCCCGTCTTGGTCCAACCGTCGACCCACCCCTTGGCCGAGGCGTCCGGGTCGCGCCAATAGCGGCGTGGATTGGGCTGGCGGCCGAAGATCTCGCCGACCACGCCGGGCGGGGCCACGAGGCCATCTTCACCACGCACCTGCATGTGCGGCCCCAGCTTGCCGACGCAGCCGGGCTTGAGCAGGGCTTCCCGCGTGCGGGTGGCTGCGCCGACTCCGCCTTCGGACATGCCGTAACTGTTGCGCATGCTGACATGCGGCCAAAGCTCCAGCGCTCGCACCACAGAATCGTGCGGAAGCGGGGCGGTGCCGGTCAAAAGCCATTTGACGCTCGAGAAATCGAACCTGGCCACGTCTGGCAGGTCGAGGATAAGGCGCAGCATCGAGGGCACCAGATAGACCGTGGTCGGCTTGCGGCTTTCGACCAGCTCACAGAAACCGCGCGGTTCGAACTGGGGCTGTGTGAAGGTGGTCGATCCGGCGCGCACGGGCAGGATGAGCGTGCCCAGATTGCCGCCGGAACCTGTGAACGGCAGGGCGTGCAGGGTCGATTGCGACCGCTCGCGAGTGACCCCGTCGCAATTGCCAAGAAGGTCGGGGTGGCTGACGACGACGCCCTTGATCTTGCCGGTGGTGCCCGAGGTGCCAAGGATCTCTGCGTCAGCCTGAGGGTCGAGCGATGCCTGGTCCGGCAGGGCCGCTGCGTCGCGCGGCATCTCCTCGACCGTCCAGCACCGATCCAGCGCCAGCCTAGCGAGCTTTTCGGGGACGTTGGTGATGGCGAAACGAGGTTCGACCAGGCCGGCGTAGTCGAGGATCTCGGCTTCGGAAAAGCGGGTGTTGATCGGCACCACGATGCCGCCCGCACGCAACACACCCATCATAGCCACCGCCATTTCGACGGCGTTCTTGTTGCTGATCGGCAGGAACACCCGATCGCCGGGCTGAAGACCCGCCGCAACGAGACCGCCGCCCACTTCGTCGGCCTCCGCGTCCCACTGGGCGAAGGTCAGCGTGCGACGGGTGTCGTCGTGGGCGATCTGCTCGGCCTGGTGCTCGGCCCTCACCTTTAGGGCGTCCGGCAACCGCCTGATCGTCGTGTTCAACTCAACGCTCTCCCCCAAGACGGACATCGGTGCAAACAAATAGTATAACCTAGTGCACCAGGATAACGCCGAGCCACCCTCATTGGGAAGCCCCCAGAATTCGCCTTGGGGAGCGGACCGCCGCCGGTCGATAGATCCTGGCGAAACCGAGACCGGGCCCTCGCGCCCAGCGAGCCCGAAAAGGGTTGGCCAGGCTGGCCAGAGCGGGCCAAGGTCGGCGGCCATATCCGGCGGAGCGGACCGCACAGCGTCCGGCAGCCCGCGATCAGTTGACAGCCGCCCCGGCCGTGATCGATCCATTCCAACGGCCCAGCCTTGCCAGACCCGGCCCGCGGCGCCTATGGAGCGATCTGGCGATGAGCCAATCCACCGAGCACCGGGGCCCCATGGCGCGCAGTACAAAGAGCCTGAAAGCGACGAAGCCCGCGCCGGACGTGGCGGCGGCTCGTATCGTCAGAGCTCTACGAGAAGACATCCTCGAGCGCGCTGAGGGCGAATTTATCGGTTCCGAAGAAGAACTTCTGGCGCGGCACGGTGTGAGCCGGCCAACTTTCCGGCAGGCGGCGCGCGTGCTGGAACACGAGCAGCTGATGGTGGTCAAACGCGGAATTGGCGGCGGTTACTATGCGCGTAGGCCGTCGATCGAGTCGGTCGAACGGGCTGCGGCGACCTATCTGCGCTCACGACATACTTCGCTGGCCCAGCTCCTGGAGGCGGCGGGTTCGATGTCGCGGGCTCTTGTCAGATTGGCCGCCCAGTCCGCCGACGAAGAGGCGCGCCAGAAGTTGCGCCAGCATTTCGAAAGGGGGTTGAAGCGCGGCGACGCTGAGATTTCCGTGGCTGAAGCCAATGCATATGACGCCGAGGGCGCAGCTCTGATCGGCGCCTTGTCAGGCAATCCGCCGCTGGAATTGTTCTTCGCGACCCTCTACCAGGTCGGGCTTGATGAGACGCGGCTTTGGCTCTTCAAGGACCGGCCGGACAGGATCACGGCCTATTTCGAACGCCGCCTCGATATTGTCCGCGCCATTCTGGCCAACGACCCCGAGGTCGCCGAAGTGCTGCAGGAGCGATCCAGCCGGGAGCTCCAGGCGTGGCTCAAGGCCAATTCCCAGTCGGCGGACAGCATAGCGAACTAAAGGGCGCGCCGCTCGTGCGCCGCGTCCTTGCAGATCGGAATGCTCTTAGGGCTTCGGTTTCGCAGCGACCGCATTGCAGCTGCTCAGGCGCGAGGCGCTGAACGGTCCGCTGCTGGTCGCGAACGCCGACACCGTGCCGACTTCGCGCACAATGCTGCGGCAAGCGGTCAGCTGGTCGGCTTCGGATGTATCCGAGGTGGCCTGACAGGCAGACCCTTCGCAATCCCAAACCACCGATCCCGCGACGACATTGACCTTGGATTGTGGCTGGACCAGCGTCGCCGTCCATTGTGAGTCCGCAATAGCAGGCGCAGCGAAGGCGGCCAAAGCGGCCGTGACGATGAGAATCCGCATGAAATGAAAAACCCCTGGAAATGCTGTCGAAATCAACCCGCACCGCGGCGTTTCCAAGATCGCAGCACTCTGGCGGCTTGAGTCCAGATAGCCGCCAAGCCGGTGCATGTCATCAAGAATCAGTCCGAACCAGATCTCCGCTTAAGTTGAAGCGGCGTGCTTGATCGATGACCCGGAATTCAATTCCAGAAGCAATTTCAGTAAGATTCCTCCGATGCGGTCCAACGCCGATGACCACTACCGACAAGGAGTCATCGCCTACCTATCTTACTAGGTCGACTTTCATTTCTAATATGATATCGGTTTAGGCGAGCGCGCTGTCGCCGATACGGATTGCGCGGTCTTAGAATGAGTCGGGACGGCCAAATCGCCGCCCAGGGAGGAGACCTAGCCACTGCATCAAGGCCGCCCGCGCGGCCGTACACCCTCCCTTTGCGCTAAACAGCCCGCCGGCCGTATTCGCCGGCCCCTGACTCGGAAGAGTGTCGGTAAAGCGTGCGCGTTCCGATCAAACCAAGGCGCCCAGCCGCAGCATAGCGGGATGGCGTCGACCCCGGGGAGGGATTAGATGACCTATAAGCTTGCACTGTTCTATGGTGTTATAGCTTTCTCGGCTTCTTTCGCGGGAAATGCCTGCGCCCAGCAGGCTTCCGCATCCGCCAATGCCATAACTGAGGTCCCCCAAGTGGTGGTGACCGCGCGAAAGCGGCAGGAAAGCCTCCAGTCGGTTCCCGTGGCTGTGACGGCCCAAACCGGTGTCCAACTGCAACAACAAGGTATCCGCGAGCCCAGCGATCTAGGCCGCATCGCCCCAAGTCTGAGCATCGTGGCCGGTCCGTCTTCTCCGACGGGCGTCTTGGCCAGTCTTCGCGGCCAGGCTGCGTCCGATGTGCTTTTGACCCTAAGCCAGCCTGTGGGTTTCTATCAGGACAGCGTCAATATTCCCCATCCTGCCGGCACAGATGTGGGCTTCTTCGACCTCAGCCGCGTCGAGGTGCTGAACGGCCCGCAAGGCACCCTTTATGGCCGCAACACCACTGGCGGGGCCATAAATGTCTACACCCGCAACGCCGACTACAACGGACTGCACGGCTTCGCCGGCGCCGAGGTTGGCAACTACGACGACTGGAAGCTTGGGGGCGCGGTCAACATTCCGATCGTCGAGGACAAGCTTGCGGTTCGTCTGGCTTACCAGCATTGGGACCGCGAGGGATTCGGCCGTTCGGCGGTCACGGGCGAGCGCCTTGGCGATCCCCGCGACGATGACGTGGCGCGTCTGTCGATCAAGTTCGATCCGGCGACGAACTTTTCGGTCACGGCCAAGGTCGAGTATGACCAGGCCCGCCGCACAGACGATCTTTATCAGACGCGCGCCTTCACCCCGCCCGGCATGTTCACCACCGCCCCGGCGACCTGCGCCGGCGGAATCCCCCTGGCCACCGTGGCCGGCCTGCCTTCGTCGGGGGACTACTGCCCTGCCCTGAACGGTACGACCGCCGGCGGAGCCGGCACGGCCTATTTCGAGTGGCTGACGGAAGGCATGAAGGGCGGCGTCAATCCCATCGCCCTGGTGGCGGGCGCCAACGCAGCCAATAGCCTGTTTACCAACTATTCCGCCGTCAGCACTTTCGAGCACGTCTCTTCTTGGCATGGCGTCTTGGACATGGCCTGGACCGTCCTGCCCGATGTAACCCTGCGCTCGATCACCGGCGTGCACGAATTCACCGATTACCGCACCTTCGACCTGACCGGCTTGCCGGTTCAGGCGTTCCTGGTCGGCTATGGCGCGGGCGGACTGACGCCGGCGCTTGGCGCTGACACGCGCCCGCTTCAGCCAGACGGCCAGTCGACCCAGTGGACCCAGGAATTAAACCTCAGCGGTCTGGCCTTTGACCGCAAGTTGACGTGGCTGGTCGGTGGCTTTTACAGCAATGATAGCGGCAATGAAGACGAGCGGGCATCCCTTTTTCAGGGACTTACCGGCTTCGACCTCAATTTTCACTCACCGTCGATCACCAACACGTCCTGGGCGATCTTCACTCAGGAAGACTATAAGATCACCGATATCTTCAGCGTGACCGCGGGGCTGCGCTACACCGAGGAAGACCTCAGCCAGACCGCTGAGGACTATATCTACTTCCTGCCCGGCGGCGGCTCGCCGATCGCTGGCCTTATGAGCTGCCTGGCTGGGGGTAGCGGCCTGCCCACGCCCACTGAAGCCGGGTGCGCCGTCAATCAGTCGCTGCATTCGCACGGGGTGTCCTATCTGGTCAGCCTCAACGCCCAAGTGACCAAGGCCATCCTACTCTACGCCAAGACCGCGCGGGGCTTCCGGGGCGGGGCCCTGCAGGCCCGCGCGCCACAGGTCGCTGCGGCAAGGCCAGAGACCGACACCGACTACGAAATAGGAATGAAGAGCGACCTGCTCGACCGTCGCCTCCGCGTGAATCTAGACCTCTACGACACGGAATATTCCAACAAGCAGGAAACTCAGATCGTCGATATCAATGGAGCTCAGACCACGCCGATCGAGAACGCCGCCACGGCCCGTATCCAGGGCGTCGAAGGCGAATTCACCGCCGTGCCGATGAACGGCCTAAGCTTCAACGCCAACTTCGACTACCTCTATGGCTACTATGTCCATTTTCCGACCGCGCTGACACCGGACAATACACCGGTCGACGCCTCCAATGTTCAGTTCGCCATCCCGCACTGGACCTTGGATATCGGCGGGCGCTACGTGCGGGAGATCGGACCGGGTCAACTCTCATTCCAGATGGACTATTCCTGGCGCTCCGACACGCCGCAGACCGTGCTCAATGTCGAACCAACCTTGAAGGGGATCAACCCCGCCGTGGTGAACGCTTGGTACGCCGCGGTTGGCCTCGTCAACGCCCGGCTTGAATACAATCTTCCGGATCACGGGCTTTCCGTGGCGTTCTTCGCCACCAACCTGTTCGATAAACACTATCAGACGTCAAGCGGCGTCGCCTTTGTCGGCTCAGCCAGCGACTTCGGTTGGACCGGCCAGACCCAGGAGCCGAGGATGTGGGGCGTCCAGATCAAGAAGGTCTTCGGCGGCGGCTGATCGCCTCGTTCAAGATCCCCAGGCCGGAGCGTTCGCCCCGGCTTGGATCGCTTGAGATCAAGCCGAGTTGGTCGTGTCCGGCAGGCCCAGAATGCGCTTGGCGACGATATTGTTCTGGATCTCGGATGAGCCGCCATAGATCGACATGGCCTTGCCGGAAAGCCAGTTGCGCACGGCTTCGATCTCGCTCGCTTCGAATCCTTCGCCGTCCCAACCCAGACCTTGCGCGCCCATGATTTCGAGGATCAGCTCCGCGCGGGTCTGGGCGATGTCTGTCGCCGCGTTCTTGAGCACCGAAGCGGCGTTGCTGGGGCCGGCGTTACCCTTTGATTCCGCCGTGACCCGAGCCAGGGTCAATCGATGAGCCTTAGCGTCCATCAGGTGGCGGGTCATTCTTATGCGCAGATCGCGATCCGTCAGTTGGCCGTTCCCGTCCAGGCCCAGATAGCGCTTGGCGATGTCCTGCAGGGGCGTCATCCGCGGCCCCGCGGGGCTGCCGGTCTGGCTGGCGCGCTCGTGCTGCAAAAGGCGCTTGATGACGGTCCAACCGCCATTGAGGGGGCCGAGCATGTCGGTCTTGTCGGCCCTGGCGTCGGTGAAGAAGGTCTCGCAGAACGGCGAGGCGCCGGCGATGAGGGCGATCGGTCGGGCGTCGATCTCCTTCTGGTCCATAGGCAGGAGGACGAAGCTGATGCCCTCGTGCTTCTTGGCCTTGGTGTCGGTACGCACAAGACAGCCGCACCACTGGGACCATTGCGCGCCTGAGGTCCAGATCTTCTGGCCGTTGATGAGCCAATGATCGCCCGCGTCGGCGCATTTGGTCTGGAGACTCGCAAGGTCAGAGCCGGCGTTCGGCTCGGACAAACCCAGACACCAACGCGCCTCGCCCCGCACGATCGGTGGGATGTGCTTCTGTTTCTGGTCTTCTGTGCCGTAGTCGAGGATGGTCGGACCGACCATGGTTACGCCCATGCCGGCGGTCAGCGGATTGACGGCGCCGACGCGATTCATCTCCTCCTGCAGCACCCGGGCTTGTCGGGGACTGAGGCCGCCACCGCCATACTGCGAAGGCCAGGTTGGCGTGCCCCAGCCCTTTGCGCCCATCCTCTGCTTCCACAGCAGAAGGTCACCGTCAGGCTCGCCGCCCTCCATGAGCGCCATGGCCAGGCCCGGCCGCCCCTTCAGCGACGAGGGAAAATTCTCCTCGAGCCAAGCGCGGGCTTCGCCGCGGAAAACGTCCAGGTCCGGTTCGACACCGAAATCCGCCATGACTTAAGTCTCCAACGAGAGCAACGATCTGAAAGCTGGCCATGAACACTGGTCCGCCTGGTGGCGGATCGGCGTGGCCGACAAACTGCTAGGTTTTACTGACGCAGGTCTGGCGATATTCGACGTGCCGCGCCTACTCGGCCGCAACCGCGGCTTTAGGCTGCGGCAGGCGGAACAGGCGCGCGGCGTTGCCGCCCAGGATATCGGCCTTGTCCTTCTCGCTGATGTCGATGTCGTCGAACAGGTGAGCGATGACTTGGCGGGTTCGTCCGAAGGTGCCCTCGTGGTGCGGATAGTCTGCGCCCCACATGATGGCCTGCGGGCCGGTGACCGAGCGGGCCATGACGCAGGCGCGATCATATTGGAACGAGCAGGCCACCTGACGGGCGATGATTTCGCGCGGGGTCAGCGACAGCTTGGGCTTCACGAACATGTGGTGGGCTTCATAGACCTCGTCCATCCGCTCGGTGAGCGCGGCCAGCCAGCTGGCGCCGGACTCAATACAGGCCACCTTGGCGCCGGGGAAACGGTCGAGGACGCCGCCGGCGACCAGATGCATCACCGAGTGCATGCCGTCGCACATCTGTATGGTGTAGTTGATGATCGCCCCGCCCGGCCCTTTCTGGGCGCGCACATCTTCCCGACCGGTGCCGGTATGCAGCACGAAGACGATGCCGTACTCCTGACCGGCCTCGAAAACCGGGTCCCAGGCCTCGTTATTGTAGAGCGGCACCCCGGAATTGGCCTCGATCAGGCTGGGTAGCATGGCGGCGGTGAAGCCCATGGACGCCAGACGCTTGATCTCGGATACCGTGTTGCCGAAGTCGTGCACCGGCAGGATGCCGCAGCGAACGAAGGTGTCGAGGTGGCCGGCGAAGAAGCCGTTGTTCCAGTCGTTGTAGAGCCTGCAGCTTGCCAACTCGGCCTCGGGATTCTCGATCAGGGAGACGAACAGGCCCTGGCTCGGAAAAGCGATTTCGGCGTCGATGCCCTCGGACTTCATGTCCTCGAGACGGGCCGGAATCTCGCGGATGCCCAGGCGATTGGGGCGGCCGAACTGTTCGACAGTAGGGTCGGCGACGGGCGGCGGCCGGTTGATGGCCATCTTACTCATCACCTTCTTGCCGTACATCATGAAGCGAAAGCCATCCTTGACCTCCACGTGCATGCCGTGTTCGCGCAACTCAGGGGGCAGCCCTTCAAGAAACAGATTGGCCGGCTCGGCGATGTGGCCATCGGCGCTGAAGACGAAATGGGACATCTTGGAGTTCCTCTCGCTTTTTCAGATGGCGGCTCGGCGTTCGCCACCCTTAGTTCGGCCTTCATGTTGCAATATATGATAGGTTATAAATTTTACGGCGTATAAAAAAGCAGGCCGGCAAATTTTCGAGCCGCCTTCGCCAGGCCGGGCGCTTGACCTCGCCATGAATTCCAGAGCCAATCATCTAAAGACGATAAATAGGTTGGGGAGAGGTGGCTATGCCGGCGGTGATCGCCAACGTTGCAGCGGGGATGCCCCCGGCCGCCCCCGCCCTGCCCCCCGAAATCTCCAAAATCCGCCGATCCTGGATCACTCTGATGTTGGCTCTGGTGGCTTTTCTAGCCGCCACAGACCGCAATATTCTCGCGGTCCTGCTCGTGCCGATCCAAAGGGACCTGCATGTTGGCGATACGGCCATGGGCGCCCTGACCGGATTGGCCTACGCCCTTGTCTATGCGACGATCGCCCTGCCCATGGCGCAGATCGCTGAGCGGGCCAATCGCCGAAACTTTCTCGTCGCCGCGGTCGCCGGATGGAGCGTCATGACCGCCCTGTGCGGGCTGGCCGGCAACTATGTTCAGCTCCTGCTGGCTCGGTTCGGCGTCGCCGCGGGTGAAGCCGCCTCGACGCCCACCGGGCTGTCGATGATCGCTGACGTCTATCCGCCGACCAAACGCGGCGCCGCTATTGGCGTTATCACCATTGGCTCAGCGCTCGGCTTCTCGGCCGGAGCGTTCATTGCGGGCGCGCTGAATCAAAGATATGGCTGGCATGCGGCGATGTTGGCGGTGGGCCTGCCGGGGCTGGCGGTCGCCGTTCTGGTGCGGCTCAGTGTTCCGGAGCCGCAACGCGGCGCGCACGATCGCCACGCCCTGCCGCCGCTACCGATGATCGACGGCCTCAGACGGCTTCTCGCCATTCGCACCTTTTGGCCCCTCGCCTTGGGGATGGTCTTCCTCAATATCGCTTTCCTCGGCTTTCTGGGCTGGCTGCCCACGTTTTTCCTACGCGTGCACCACCTGTCGACCTCAAGCATGGGCGCCATGTTCGGGCTTATTGTCGGCGTTGGCGGCGTCGCGGCCAACGCGATCGCCGGTCCCGTGAGCGACCTGTTGTCCCGCCGCGGCGCGCGCTGGCGGATGTATTACTGCGTCGCGATGGGCGTGATTTCGACACCCTTGATGCTTCTCGGCCTGGCGGCGACTGCGACGCCGATCGCGGTGGCCGTGCTGATCGCCTACACCCTGGCGGCGGGCGGCCTGACGACGGTGACCTACGCTTCGATGATCAGCATTGCGCCGTCAAATCTGAGGGCGACGATCATGGCCGTCACCGGCTTGGCGGTGACCGTCTTTGGCGCAGGCTTCGGACCGCTCCTGATCGGGCTTCTGAACGACGCCTGCAAGGGCGCGTTCGGTGAACTGGCCGTACGCTACACCATGATGTCCGGACCCGTGGGCCTGCTCGTCGCCAGCGTGATGTTTTTCATCGCCGGCCGCACCATCGAAGCCGACTGCGCCGAGGCCACCGGAGAGCCAGCTAGTCCGAATCGATCAGGTCAATGACGGCGGGCCTACAGCCGTCAACTCGGCCTTGAGCAAGCGGCGAAGCAGCTTGCCGGTTTCGTTGTAGGGCAAGGCCTCCCGAAACTCCCAGATCTCGGGCGTTTTGGTCGAGCGCAGCTTGGACCTGACCCAGGCTGTCAGTTCGTCGGTTGACGGCGCCTGCGCCCTGGCGACGAGCACCGCCGCGACGCGCTCACCCCAATGGTCATCGGGAACCCCAAACACCGCCACGTCGGCCACCTCGGGATGTTGGCGCAGCACGTCTTCGATTTCACCGGGCGAGATGTTCTCGCCCCCGCGTACGATCACATCGTCAAGCCGGCCTTCGACGAACAGGTATCCGCCCTCATCCATCCAGCCGCCGTCGTTGGTGGCGAACCAGCCGTCGGACTGCAGCATGGTCTTGTGCGCGTATTCACCTGAGACCTGCTCGCCACGGACATAGATCTCGCCGGATTGGCCGGCAGGCAGCCGTGCGCCGTCAGGTCCGCGAATCTCGATCTCGACGGAGTGCAGAGGCTGGCCGACAGAGCCCAAACGACGGCGCACATCCTCGTCTGCGGAAGTCGCCGCCTGGCGATGGTCATCGGGTCCCAGCACGCAAATGGTCGAGCTGGTCTCGGTCAGGCCATAGGCGTTGACGAAACCCACATGCGGCAGAAGTTTCAACGCCCGTTCTATGACCGGCCGTGGCATGCGTCCGCCGCCGTAGGACAGGGCCTTGAGGCGTGGCAGACTCTCGCCGCGCGCTTCCATGATATCTAGAATCCGGCCCAGCATGGTCGGCACGACCATGGCGTGGGTCACCTTTTCCCGAGCCGCCGCGTCGACCCAGGCCTCGGGGGTAAAGGCTGGCAGGTGCACCGTCCTGCGACCACCGTAGATCCCGGTCAGGACCGCGGAAATGCCGGCGATGTGATAGGCGGGAACACTGACCAGAGCGGCCTCATCCTCTCCCGCCCCGAGGAACTCCACCGTGGAAATAACATAGGAAGACAGGTTGCGGTGACGCAGCACGGCGGCCTTGGGATCGCCGGTGGTGCCGCTGGTGAAGAGCAACACGCTGACATCGGGATCGACGAAGGGCAACGCGATCTCGGCGTTGGCGGCGTCCTTATAGGCTATCTCGAATTGGCTGTGCGCGACAACAGTGACGCCTTCGATCGCCTGGAGACGCGGCAGCATGTCGTCGTCCACGATGACGACGGACGGCGCGGTTCGCGCCAGAAGCTTACAGAGGCCTTCGTCAGGCAGTCGGTAGTTCAGCGGGGCGAAGGGTTTGCCCAGGAACCCGCTGGCGAACACCGCCACCGGAAGAGCGGGGCTATTGAGGCCAATGAAGGCGATCGTATCGCCGCCCTTATCCAAAAGCCAACCGGCTGCGGCTTTGGAGCGGATCTGCATCTGGGCGAAGGTGACCCCGTCGTCCACACCGCCCAGGGCCAGCCGGTCCGGGGCGGCTTCCGCCGCCATGTCGAGAAGAAGCGTCGTGTGCATATCCGCCTCAATCTGACGCGGGCAGCTTTTTGGCTTCCTTGGCGCCAATCGCCCGGCCATCGACCGTCAGGGATCCCGCGCCGGCCTTGGTGCACAGCAGTTCGAGCCCGCTTACCTCGTCGAAAAAGCGCTTTCCGGCTTGGCAACCAGCGGCATGATCCGGCGAAAGGACCAGGCCCTCGGACTTGGCCGCTGCGTGCGCCACCAGCGGATGGCCGCCGCATTCCAGCTGGACCGGCTCCTTCGGCGGCCGAACCACCACCAGTTCCGCGTCGCAAACAGCGCTCTTCCATCGCGATCCGGGTTTCAAATCCATCACCTAGCTCCCGTAGGACGCCGTAGCGGCGGTCGCCGGCTCCGCGTCGCATTCTTCATAGTCTTCAACCTCTCCCCGGTTAAGCGCCGAAGTGGTTCAGGCGCGCTACGGAGCCCGATCCCACCAGCAGGCGGATCAGGTTTCGGACAGGTCAGTGGCCGTCTCCTCAATGCGCGGACAGAATGACTCTCGCCGGCATTTTCGTATAAGTTATATTACTAGGTGAGTTATCTCGGCATCGTCAAGACCGTTGCGGCCAGGTCCGGTTCGTGGAGCGGCTTAAGCTGGCCGGAACCGAGGCGCCGCCAGGGTTTCACTGATCTTTTCGAATGTGACCACCACCTTGTCGCCGATACGAATCTTTTCCGGATCGCAGTCGATGACATTCGCCATGATGCGCGCGCCGGCGCCCTGTGTGCCGTCCAGCTCGATGATCGCGCCCACATAGGGAACGATCTCCGCCAACTGAGGCCTGAGCGGGTGGCGGACGATCGTGAAGGTGTAGATGGTTCCAGCGCCCGGCAGTTCCTCCCAGGCGAATTCACGCGTCTGGCACACATAGCAATAGGGAGGTTTCTGTAGCTGCACGGTTCCGCAGTGAGCACACTTGGCGCCCATGAGCCTGCCTTGCAGCGCACCGTCCCAGAACGGCTGGGTGTGCTCGTCGGCATAGGGATCTTTGATGGGCGGGGGATAGACGCCCTTTTTGAGCTCGGTCATCAGTCCCTCCTCAAAATCGTGCCGCTGACCGGCAGGCCGGCTGGGCCGCCGGTGACCAAGGCGATCTCCGCGTCCTTGACCTGATTGATCGCTACGCCGCGCAGCTGTTCGACCGCCTCGCGGATATGGGTCATGCCGATGATATAGGCCTCGGACAGATTGCCGCCGTGCGTGTTCACCGGGATCGAGCCGGTCCCGAAGCGGATATTGCCATCGCCCACAAACGGGCCGCCTTCGCCGACGCCGCAGAAGCCATAGTCCTCCAGCTGCATGATCACCATCGGCGAGAAGTGGTCATAGAGCAGAGCCACATCGACCTCCTTGGGTGTGATCCCAGCCATTTGATACAGGCGCTTGGCGACCGGTCGATGGCCCGATGAGGCGAAATACTCGTCCGGCATCTGGAAATAGTTGAAGATGGCCGTTCCCCAGCGCCCCATGCCACCATGGGCCGAGCCCATGATGTAAACCGGCTTGTGTTTGAGGTCCTTCGCGCGGGCGGCCGAGGTGGTGATCACCGCCACCGCCCCGTCCGACTCCATCGTATAGTCGAAGAGGCACAAGGGGTCGGAGATCATCCGCGCGTTGAAATAGTCGTCCAGCGTCAGGGGGTCGCGTCGAAGCGCCGTGGGCCGGGTCATCGCGTTGTTGCGTGTGGAGATGCAAACCTCGGCCAGATGCTCGCGCTTGGTGCCGTAGAGGTGCATGTGGCGCTGGGTGAGCAGCGAGAAACTGTGTCCCGGCGAAAGCATGCCGCTATGGGCCATATAGGCCAGGCCCGGAGGGATGCCCCCGGCGCCGTAGGGGCTGCCGCCGCCCCCACCTCCACCGCCGCCTTCGACCTGGGTTCCGCCCAGGCGGCGCTTGGCCTGCTGCAGGGTCATCAGGGAGACAACCACCTCGGCCTGACCGGATGTGATCGCCGCCGCCGCAAGGCCGAGCGAGCCCGCCGCGCCCCCGCCACCGGAGGTCAGGGTTGCGGCAAAACGGATCTCCGGAACCCCTAGGGTCGCGCCGACGGTGGCCGGGTCGCAGGAGCTGGAATAGATGGCGAAGCCGTCCAGATCCTTGATGGTCAGGCCGGCGTCGGCCAATGCGGCCAGGATCGCCGTGCAGGCCATGGACAATTCGGTTTCTGGAACCGACTCGCCACGCGGATAATAGGGGGTGGCGCCGACACCCACGATCGCCGTCTGATCCTTCAGGCTCACCTGCTTCACCCGTTTTTTAAAAATTTATACCTTATATATTCTATGCGCATCGCAGATCGCCTGGAACCCCCCGCCGCGCCAAATTTTACGCCCTATCGATTAGGCGAGATTCAGGAACGGCCAATGACTTTCCGGTCAGCCAGGTCCAAGAGCTCGGCCTCGGTGTAGCCGAGCTCTCCCAGCACCAGATCGGTGTGCTGACCGATCAGTATGCCGGCCTCCGCCCGCGTCTGCGACCGCGAGAAGTTCACCACCGCCTTCAGACGCGGATGCTCGCCGAACAACGGGTGCTCGACCGTAGCGACCATGTCCAACTGATGGGCGAGTCCGCCGGGCGCCATTAGGGTGTTTTGCGACGGGCCAGGATCAGCCTCGACACAGGCCACGTCGGCCCCGGTCAGCAGCGTCTCCCACTCGGCCGCCGAGCGCGTCTTGAACACCGTCGCAAGGCGGGCGGCGAGGTCGTCGGAATGCTGCGCGCGCCCTTCCGATGTGGCGAACCGCGCATCGTCGAGCCCAGCCGATTCCGGCATGATCGTCGTGAGCGCCGCCCATTCCTTGGGTTCCGGCGCCGCCAAAAACACCCAACCCTGACCGGCTTCATAGAGGCGATAGAGCGGACCGAGGCCGTACAGGTCAATGTCCGCCGCCAACGTCTCCGACCGGCCGGCATATTCGACCATGTCCTCAGACAAGACCTGGGCGAGGGTGAGAAGCATGCTGGTCAGGACCCTTTGACCACCGAGGCCGCGTTTGCGGGCCAGGAGCGCCAGGGCCTCGGCGCAGGCGACCCCCAGGGCGGAAAACCCATCCGCGTGGCCAACGGTCATGCTGGAGGCGGCCATCCGAATGGCGCCGTCCTTGACCTGATCCAAGGTCAGGCCGGGTCCCTCCGGGACCGCCGATTTGACATTGCGGCGGGCCATTCCGGAGCCGGCGCCGATGGTCGGCGCATAGGCCGGCCGATGACCAAAAGGGCCACCGACGCCAAAGCCGGGCGCCTCATGATAGATCACATCGGGGTTGATGGCGCGGATCGAAGCCTCGTCGAGCCCCAGGCGCTTGGCCACACCCGCGCGAAAGCTGTTGAGCACCAGATCGGCCTTTGAAAGGATTTGCTTGATGATCTCCCGCCCTTCCGGTTTGCCGGCGTCGATGGCCACGCCTAGCTTACCCTGGGTGACCTTGACCCCGCCGAGCTCGGGGAACGGCAGCTGGAACCGGATGGTGTCGCCTTCCAGCGGCTCGATCTTGATCACCCTTGCGCCGAGGTCGGCCAGCACGGTGGCCCCGAATGGCGCGGCGTAGAAGCCGCCGAGTTCGGCGATGGTGACGCCCGCAAGCGGCAGACCGGTCGCGGGGGGGCCGCTGACGGGCGCTTCTGAGGTTGTCGCCGTCCGCGCCCGAAGTTCCGCGCCGTGCTCGTCGACTTGCGGGGGCGGACGATCTCCCACGCCGGGCGTGTTCGACAGACCGACGAACGGCTTGGGCGCCTTCACCTCGCCCAGACCCGCCACCGGGATGGTCGCCACCTGATCGTCGAACACGATCTGCGGATGATGGAGCAGCTCGGTGCCCGAGCGGAAGACCTCGGCGAAAACATCGGGATGGGCGTCGAAGGTCTGCTGCCACTCGGCCACGGTCTTGCCGCGCACCGCCGTAAGAAGGCGGTCCCAAAACGCCTCCCGGCGATCCAGATCCTCATCTTCCCAGGCGTCGTTCCAGGCCGGATCATCCAGGCCCGTGGCCGTCAGAAAGGCGCGAAACAGCTTCGGGCTGGCCTGTGAGAACTGCAGCCAGCGGCCGTCCTTGGTCAGGCCCTGCAAAAGCCCGTAGGAGAGCCAGCTATTGGGTACGCGCCGTGCGGTGCTGACCACCGGGGCGGCGGTGAAGGCGTCCGGAAATTTACTGGCCCAGAAGGAGATCATCCAGTTCCACGTGTCGTGCGCGGCGATGGCCTGAACCAGGGTTGTGTCCACGTGCTGGCCTAGGCCGCTGCTCTCGCGCTCATAGAGCGCCACCAGCGCCCCGGTGATGGCCAGCTCGGCCGCGCTCGCGGTGCAATAGGGCACTGTGGCGAAGGCGGGTCCTGGACGGGATCCCATGGCCGAAAATTGCGCATAGGCCCCGATCTTGGCCATCACCACGCCTTCGTAACCTTTGAGCTTGGCGTAGGGACCCTTGCGGCCGAAGCCGGTGATCGACGTGGTGATCAGGCGCGGATTATGGACGGCCAGCTGGTCGTGGCCCAGACCATGGCGCTCAAGCACGCCAGGTCGGAAAGTGTCGATAAGAACGTCGGCGTTGCGGGCCAGCGTCTGGACCGCGGGGTCGTCAAGACTCGCCTCCAGGCTTTTGGATCCGCGCAGCCATAGGGGCCACGCTGGCTGGGAGCGGAGCGGGCTACCGCCCGGCGGCTCGACCAGCACCACTTCGGCGCCGAAATCTGCGAAGAATTGTCCGACGAACGCGCCACCGAAGGCCTGTGAGAGATTAAGCACCCGCAGACCGCCCAGCGCGTCCGCCTTAAAGTCGTCGCCCATATCGATGCGCCCCACCTATTCCAGTTTCTCTATACCGTAGGTCCGGCCGATTTTACGGCCCGAATTGGCAATAATGATAACTGTATTGCACAATAGCGTGCAACGCCTAGATCACCTCGGCGGCGGCGCGCTCTGCGTGTCTGAGCCGATCGGCGAGCGCTGGAACTTCGGCCAGAGCGCGCAAAGCGTCGTTCAAATGGGTGCATCCGGCGACGCCGCGCAGATCCGCAAGCACTTTTTCGCGCAGATCCGGCAAGGTTGCGCCGACCATGCGCTGAGCGTTCACCGCCGCGGCCGGACACTCCGCAAAGGGCAACACACGCGGCTCGGCGGTGAGCGACAGGAGCTTGAGCGAGTCAGGATCCGCCGTGGCCGTAAGCCGATACTCATGCACCGCCGTGCGTCCGCCCTGCGGATCTGTGGCGCTGTCCTGGAAGGCGGAGTCGATCCGGATCACACCGTCCAGCCAGACGTCTATTCGCCGGGCGCGCCGCATGCCCACCCCGGTCTGGAGGGTGAATTCGTGCCAACCCTGCGGATCATCCGGCCGTCGCAGATCCTCAACGCGCGCGAAGCTTTGTCGTGCGGACGGGGTTCCATCCGTATTGAGCGCGGACGAGCCTGGCCGGAAGCCGGTGCATATTCCCTCCATCTTGCGACGGGGCGGCCGGGACGGTGTCGGTCCGCTCGACGCGACCTGGCCCCAGTCGGTGATCCAACGTGACCAAGCCCAGCCAGCGACCAGGCTCGCGCCGGAGACATCGTCCAGCAAGAGATGCAGCGGCGTCGCCTGGCGCCGCTCATCAGGCAGGACTTCATCCACGGCCACGCGCAGATGGCCCCCGCCACGTTCTCCGACGAGGCGCTGTATTTCCGCGCGACCAGGCTGAGTTTCAATCTCCACGATGGTCCGATCCCAGCGCAGGCGCGCGACAAAGACATCCTCCGCGCAAACCATCGGGGCGCCGCCGGCGGCCGGGGTGACGGCGTCGCGAGCGCGGCCGACCATTTGCATATTGCCGGCGCGACCGTCGGGCCAAACGGTGTCGATCGTAGAGGTGCGGCGAATGGAGGCCGGCCGGCGCGCCGACGCTGGCCCGGCCGAGTTTCGTGGCGCCGCCGACAGTTCCTGCTCGCCCATCTGGTGATCCGCCTCGTCCTGCGCGACAACACGCTCAAAATCGATAAACTATCAATTTAGATTGAGACGCCGCAGATGCAAGCCGATACAGCCTCATCTTGTCGATCACGGGGACGTAGCGCGAAGCGCCGAGCGCGTTTATGACAAGGTCGTGCTCGCCAGCTAGGCTGCAAGGAGGTCGAGGGATTGCCCGCGTCAGCGCCGAAGCCTGCGACCGCAGCGACCGATGCGGCGCCGAACAAACTGGGTCAAAGCCTTGGCGCGAAAGGCGCGCGAACGCGCCGCAGGATCATGGACGCGACCCTTGAACTGATCGCCCAACGCTCCTTCGCCGAGGTGCGCATCACCGATGTCGCCCGGGTCGCGCAAATCGCTCAACCTAACTTCTATACCTACTTCTCCAGTGTCGAAGATGTGCTGCGCGCCTTGGCGGACGAGGTCTCCCTCGACTCGCTGGCCCTGTTGCTGGAAGAAGACTGGAGCGGGCCGAATGGCTTGCCGCTGGCCCGTCAACTCGTCGAAGAGGCGCTGGCCCTATGGGCCGCGCACCGGGCCGTGCTTGGCCTGACTTGGTTTTTCGCCGACAAGCGGCACGGCGACTTCCCGGAGGTACGCGTTCGCCAGGTGCGCGCCCTTTATAAAGCCTTCGAATCCCAGATCAGGCGCTCGCAAGCAGCGGGCCGTATCTCACGAGCGATCCAGCCTCGCCTGGCGGGCTATGAATGCCTCGGGCTGATTTCGTCGGCGGCCAACAACCATGCCCTGCTGTTGGAATCCGGCTTCACTCGCAAACAGTTGATCGAAACCAACGCCCGCATCGTGCACCTGATCGCTACAGGTCTCACCCCGCCGCTCTGACCGCTGGCGGATCGGCCCGCGCACAACGCCCCCCCGATTCGCCGCCCGACACGAGGTCCTCGAACTCGCCAAAGAGATCACACAAGCTGTTCCTGCGAGCCTTTCAGCCAGACTGACCGGCCGAAAGGCCAAGGGCGCTGCTCTCCCTCGCGCGCACTGCGATAACGCCAGAACCCCACGCCTGAACCTGAATTTTTAAACGTCACGCGGCACAATGTATCAATCGTCGCCGGCCTATTTGGCGGTATAATTGGCATATTTCCACAACAAGTCTGCGCAAAGATGGATTTTACCAACCCATATAACTGGCGATATCATTATAATTACTAAATTATACAACGTTATGTAAATTTATTAGTCACAATTACCAACTATTGCTATCATAATTCACGGATATGTACCGACACATCTTAAACGTCAGCCAGGACGAAGGTTCACATCGCGCGCCTAGGGCTGAGACTTTTTTGGCCGATTTCCGATCGAGGCCCGCCACGAAGGCGACCAAACTGATCACGCTATCACCAGGACCACCTTGCGCACTTGTGTGACATAGATATATAACTCAGCCTAAGTCCGGGGAACGGGCAAACATTGGGAGGGTCTCAAATCATGTCGCTTGGCCGCAGCAACCTGCGCATAAACGCGCTCGTCTCACGCTTCTCGCAGGTTTCTTTAATCGCCTTGGTCGCCGCGGCCAGCGCCTTCAGCGCGCACGCCGCCGACGGGGCGGCTGCGACCGCGCCTGCCGCCGACCCGTCGAACGCGATTGAAACCGTGGTCGTGACAGCGCGACGCAGAGAAGAGAGTCTGGACCGGGTCCCGTCCTCGATCACCGCCTTTTCGCAGAAGATGCTGACCGAAAAGTCGATCGCGTCGGCTTTTGACCTGGACCGCGCCGTACCCGGATTGCAGGTGTCAGCCGGCTCAGGCGTCTCCAGCAATCCCTACTTCGCCATCCGCGGGCGCGGCCAGAACTACGGCGCCGCAGCGGGCAGCGTGGAAACCTATTTCGCCGACGTGCCGCTGAGCGGTCCGTTCGGAATGCCGTCGATGTCGCCGCAGTTTTTCGATCTTCAGTCGCTGCAGGTGCTGAAGGGGCCGCAAGGCACCCTGTTCGGCCGCAGCACGACCGGCGGCGCGGTTCTGTTCGTGCCCCAGGCGCCGACGTCAGTGTTCGGCGGCTATGCGCGCGCCCAGGTCGGCGACTATGGCGACTATCAGTTCGAAGGCGCGGTCAACGTGCCGCTGGTCGAGGACAAGGCGTCCCTGCGACTTGCCGGCTTCGAGTGGCAGCGGAACGGTTATGCACACACTCTGGGTAGCGCCAATTTCGCCAAGCTGGGCGGGGCGGGCGCCTTCTTCACCACCGATCCTTTCGGCCGACCCGTGCCGTCGCAGTCCTATGAAAATCAAGACGACACCGGCTTCCGAGCGACCTTGAAGCTGACGCCGACCGACCACTTCACCAATTCGACGGTCTTCACCTATGACCGCACGGACAATCGGTCGACCTCCAGCCTGGCCGTGGCCAATCCGAACGGCGCCGTACCGATTCTGGCGACCTTCCCGAACATCCTGACCCTGGGCCCGAGGGTCGCCGCGACCAATGTCAACATCGGCCGCCTTCCCAGCGAGGACTGGGCGCTCATCAACACCAGCACCCTCGACCTGACCCCAAACCTGCTGCTTAAGAACATCTTCGGCTATATCGACGCCCAGGGTCCCGGCAACACCTCCAACGATCCCGACGCCTCGCCGCTTTCGGTCATCGACCTGCCGGAGGTTCCGCGTCGCGCCGAAACCATGCAGACGACCGACGAACTCCAGCTGCAGGGAAACAATTTCGGCAAGCGATTGACCTGGATCGTCGGCGGCCTGATCGACGACATCCGCACGCCGGGCGGCGACAATATCAACATCTTCACCAACTCCGGGGCGTTCGACACCCTGTGGACCCAGAACACGGACACGGCCTATGGGGTCTTCGGCTCAGCGACCTACAAATTCACCGACAAGCTGAGCCTGACCGCCGGTGAACGCCACAGCTGGTTCGATGTCACCAATTACTCCATTGAGGCCGCCCCGTCGGGAGCCGGCGCCACCGCGATCGCTGAGCGTCTGGCCAACCCCAACCTGACGCCCAGCGGCGCGGTCGCCGCGGGCTGGACCTTCTCCAATCCGGGCCAAAAGCTGTCGGCCAACTATCAGGGCGACACCTACAATGTTGGCCTTGAATATCAGGCGACCGAAAAGGCCCTGATCTATGGCGGCTATCGGCGCGGCTGGAAGCCGGGTGGGTTCAACGCCAAGCCGCCGGCAGGCCTGCCCGCAGAAGCCTCCTTCGCCCCGGAAACCGATGACGACTACTATATCGGCCTGAAGAGCCGCTTCAGCCTTGCCGGCATGGCGACCCGCTTCAACATCGAAGGCTATTACGACCTCTATCAAGGCAAGCAGGTCAGCTATCTGACCGCCTCGTCAACGGGCCTGGCCACAGTGACCATCAATGTGCCCAAGACGCGCTACGCCGGCTTCGACGCCGACCTGGCGGTGGAAGTGACGCCCTGGCTGCAGGTTACGGCCAACTACGCCTATATCGACGCGGCCTTCACGTCCTGGCCGGATCCCACCTATCCGGCGACCTTCGGCACGGTGGCGAACTTGAACCTCGATCTCAAGTCGAACCCGGTGGCTTTCGTGTCGCCCAACAAGTTCAGCATCACGCCGCGGTTCCATACCGCCCTGCCCGGGGACAAGGGCGAGCTCGCCTTCGCGCCTACGGTCAGCTATCAGGACGGCTGGTATTCGACCGACAACGCCTTCATCCTGCCGCAGGGCGAGACGGCCTTCCTGATGCCGACCAATCCCCTGTTCAATCCCGCGAAGTTGGGTGGGGTGTTCATCGACGGCTACACCCTCGTGGACCTTCATTTCGAGTGGAACCACGTGATGGGCAGCCGGATCAATGCGGCCGTGAACGCCACCAACGTCACCAACAAGACCTACGCCACAGGCTCGACCGGCACCTTGGCCTTCGGCATGGAAGGCCGCTCCTATGGGCCGCCGCGGATGTTCACCTTCGAACTCAGCACCAAGTTCTGATCTACGGACTGATCGTTGATGGGAGCCCGCGCCTGACGGCGCGGGCTTTTTCATTCTGGCGCAGCGACTGGATCAGCCAGTTCACCCTGAAAGCTCGCCAGCCGTCGGCCATCACCACCGGGCCTTCCGGAAACGCCAAGCCGTCGGCGATCAGGTCAAACCCTTGGACCATGAAATCTTCGCGCTCAAGACTGCTGGTTTTTCAAACTGCGATCCAAGATCCCACTGGAATCGCTGGTCGACAGGGTCGAGCCGCCATCGACCTTGATGTTGGTTCCAGTGACGTATCCGGCCCTCGCGGACGCCAGGAAAAAGCAGGCGTGGGCGATATCCGCCGGCGTACCGGGTCTGGGCACGGGGATGCCGGCGGAATAGGCGCTCAGGCCGGCATCGCCCAGGATATCCTTGGCGCGCGCGCTCGCGATCAGGCCCGGCACGACGGCGTTCACGGTGATGTTTTCGCGGGCCAAATCCAAAGCCGCGCCCCGCACAAAGGCGTCGAGCGCCGACTTGGCCATGCCATAGGCGGTCATGCCGGACACCATGGTCACCGGCCCACAGACCGAGCTGATAGCGATGAACCGGCCGCCATCCCTGGCCTGGGCGAGGTGCGGCCTCGCCGCCTGGAGGATCCACCACGCCGCCTTGGCGATGCTGTCGAACCCGGCGTCGATGGCCTTGTCGCTGACCTGGCCCAGACCGCCGTGGGGAATATCCGCGGCGCTGTGAACAATCACGTCGAGGCCGCCGAACCGTTCAACTGTCGCGTCGACCAGCGCCAGGCACCGGGCCTTGTCCTTCACGTCAATCTGGAAGATTTCCGCCGACCCGCCCTTTGAGCGAATTTCGGCCAAAGCCTCTTCGGCATAGCTCATGGTCCGGGCGGCGATCATCACGTGGGCGCCCGCCTCCGCAAAGGCCTCGGATACGCCACGACCGACGCCTCGTCCGGCACCAGTCACAATCACGGTCTTGTCCGCGAACGATTCCATCAGGCGCGCCCTCCGTGAGCCGCGGTTTGCGTTGGCGCTGGGCGATCCGGCGCGCGCGGCAGCACGTCCGGCGGCGCGCGCTGCATGGCCACCATCCAGAGGGATGGCAGCATCAAGCCCAAGGCTACGCCATCGAGAGACGTCGCCAGGGGTATCCATCGTGGATCAGGGGCAAGGGCGACGACCAGAAGGGCCAAGGCCACCAGGCCGTAGGCGGTGAGCTGGGGGCCGGTCGCCAGCCAATAACCACTGGTTCTTGACGCCGCGAACACTGTAAGACCGGGCGACAGGCTCGCTCTTATCCCTAGCCTTTCGACCAGGAAGCCGCTGAACAATCCAGAAATCATGACGCCAAGGACCAGGATGTACTGGCCATCTGGGCCATCGACTCCCGGCCCCGTCCACCGCCGAAATGAAGCGCGATTTGATGCAGGATCGGTGGCAGCACATCGAAGATCAGCGCCTGGGCGCCGTCGCCGGCGAAGATCGCTGCGACGATGGCGCCGCTGCGCAAGGGATTCATCCGCGCTTCGCCAAGGCCACTGACCTTGCTGGGCAGACTGTCGCCGCCATGTTCCGTGCCAGCCAATTGCGCACCTCCAGGTCGGCCGTTTCGATCTATGTCGAACCTAGTTAGGCAACCTAGTTATAATTCTTAGGGCGATCCGCGTAATTCACAAGGCTTGTTTTGCCTCTTTCGACATGAGCGTCGCCATGCCTCGGCCGAACGCTCCGCTGGAACGATTCAGAGGTTCACCATCAGCCACGCCTTCCAAAGACCATTAACAGGAACCTTTTATATCCGCGCCGGCGCCAACTATGCGCGGATAGGGACGTTATTTGGCGCCCTTCATCGGCCGCCCCCAATTAAGCGATATCTCTTTATGCATTTTTCTATTGAGAACCACGGGCGCATCCGCTTTAGCTGGTCTGGATCGCCGCTTCGCGGCCACAGCTCATGATGGTCTGAGGACCAGCCCGTCACGTCCACTTTTCTGGAGCCTTCCTAATGCGCCTACTCCTCGTCGCCGCAGCCATCGCCGCCCTCTCGTCACCCGCCCTCGCCCAGACGGCCTGGACCGCCACCCCGGTCCAACCCTTGGTCAAGAAGGATTTCGTGGCCAGTTCCGTGGTCTGGGACTGCGACATGACCCACTGTGTCGCCACATCGGACACATCCGGGGCGACCGAGATGGTCGAGTGCCGTAAGCTGGTCGGCGAGGTCGGCGCCCTGTCTCAATTTGTCGGCGCCAGCGGTCCGTTCAAACCGGAGCGGCTGGGCCACTGCAACGAGGGCGCGGCCAAGCCCAAGTCCTGAAGCAGCGAGAACAAAGACCACACAACATGACCGCGCCGAACACCGCCAAACTATCGGGGGTCACCAACTTCCGCGATTTCGGCTGGCTCCCGACCTTGTCGGGCGGATCAGTCAAGCCCGGGATCCTGTTTCGGTCCGGCCATCTGGCTGACGCCGATACCGCGGACATAGCCGCGCTCCAGGCCTTGAACATCGCTCATGTGGCGGACCTTCGCCGGCCTGAGGAGCGCGACAAACTGCCGACGCCCACGGCTCTCGCCACCGGTTGGCGCACCCTGGCGCACGACCACCCCACGTCCCAGACCGAGCCGCCCCATCTGGCCGTGCTGCTGGCGCCCGACGTATCGGAAGCGGCGATCGTCGCCCGCATGCATACGGGATACCGCGGCTATCCCTATTATCCGGCCTTGACGGAGGTCTATCGCCTCTATTTCGACGCCCTGGCGGACCAGGACGATGATCAGGCCGTCCTGGTGCATTGCCATGCCGGAAAGGATCGCACCGGCTTTCTGGTCGCTCTGACCCATCACCTGCTACAGGTCTCGCCTGCAGCCTTGATGTCCGACTATCTGCGTACAAACCAGGACAGCAGGCTCGAGCAGCGCCTGCCCGGCGTGATCGCTAACTTCCACAAGGAGCATGGCGTTGCGCCGCCGATCGATGCGCTGCGAAAGGTCATGCAGGTGGAAGCCGACTACCTGCACACATCGCTGAAAGCGATCACCGACACCGACGGGTCGGTGGAGACCTATCTGGATCGCCATCTGGGCGTCGACGCGGCCCAAGTGCAACGCATACGGCGCCGACTCGTACGCCCCAACTGAGCCGTCACCGGCGAGCCAATCCTTCCGTACGGCTGCCGAGACTCCACACAGAATGAAAACGGCAGTTTACATACACTGATGTATCTGAATACAATGACGTCATGTCTCGCCTGAACCGCCTCGAAAGTCAAAACGCCACCCGCACCCGTCTGAGGCGCGCTGCGCGCCACGAGTTCGCTTCAAAGGGCGTCGCGGCCGCGTCCATCGACCGGATCGCCGAACAGGCCGGTTTTTCGCGCGGGGCCTTCTATTCGAACTACGCCAGCAAGCGCGAACTGCTGCTGGAGCTTGTCGACGAGCACAATGTCCAAGAGATCGCCACCTGGCAGGGCCTGATCGATCAGGCCGACGATCTCGAACAGGTGCTCCCAGAACTGGAGCGCCAGTTCAATCAATATGCCGCCGACCGCCAGTACTGGCTGCTGGCCGTCGAACTGCTGCTGGAGGCCGAGCGCGACGCCGAGTTCGGCGCAGTCTATCGCCGCCATGCCCTCAAGGTCCTGCTCAAGGTACGTGAACTGGTCCGCGCCATGGCGCTCAAGGCCGGCGCGGCGGATGACGCCGATATCGACACCGTCGCCGTGGCCCTGCAGTCGCTCAGCCTTGGACTGATGTTCGCTCAAAGGCGTAGCGAGTCCGGTGGCGACGAGGCCCCGGGTCAGGCCATGACCCTGTTCCTTCGGAAAATTCTCCAAAAGGGGTGAAGCCGCTCCGCTTCGTCCTCAACACACAAAAGCAATAGGGTGGAAGATGGAAACTCTCGCATTGGCGCATCCGGCCCATGTTCCCGCCGACCGGGTGATCGATTTCGACATCTATGACTTCAAGGTCGACAACGCCGACTATCAGCTCGGCCTGAAGGCGCTGAACGGGCCGGGCGGGAAAGACATCTATTGGACACCGCATCAGGGCGGCCATTGGATTGTCACCCGCGCGGCGGCGATCGACCAGGTGCTGAGCGACTATGCGCACTTCTCCTCCAACCAGATCACCGCCCCCAAGATGCCGGAAGCCACGCCCAAGCTGAAGCCGTTGCAGGTGGATCCGCCGGAGCACATCAATTATCGCAACCTCTTGGCCCCCGCCCTGTCGCCAAAGGCGGTGACCAAGCTGGGCGAGGCGGCGCGCGCCTTGACCATCTCGCTGATCGAAGGCTTCCAGGTGCGCGGCGAATGCGAGTTCATCAGCGAATTCGCCCAGCACCTGCCCATCGCCGTCTTCATGCAGATCGTCGACCTGCCCGAAAGCGATCGGTCGCTGCTCACCAGCGCCGCCGAAAGGGCCATGCGCGGCGCGACCGAGGAAGACCGCAACCAGGCCCGGATGATGCTGGCCATGTACGGCATGCAAAAAGTCGTCGAGCGTCGGGCCAATCCAGGTGACGACCTGATCAGCACCATCGCCAACGCCAAGGTGAATGGCGAGTTGCTGGATGACGCCACCCTGACCGGCATGATCACGCTACTGCTGTTCGCAGGACTGGACACCGTGGCCTCGATGCTCGGCTTCTTCGCGCGCTTCCTGGCCCTGCACCCCAGCCATCGCCGCCAGTTGATCGAGCACCCGGAATTGATCCCCAACGCCGTCGAGGAGTTGCTGCGCCGGCATCCGATCGCCATCCTGGCTCGGGAAGTGGTCGAGGATTTCGAGTTCGGCGGCGTGATGCTGAAGGCCGGCGACATGGTGGTGGCGCCAACGCCGCTGGACGGCCTGGACGAGCGCAAGTTCGACGATCCTCTCGCCGTCGACTTCAACCGGCCCAAGCCGATCCACGCCACCTTCGGCGGCGGCTCGCACCGCTGCATGGGTTCGATGCTGGCGCGCGCCGAATTGCGCATCTTTCTGGAAGAATGGCTCAAGCGCATTCCGGACTTCGAGATCAAACCGGGCGCCGAGGTCCAGGTCAGCGCGCGATCCGTGGCCACCATCACCGCCCTGCCCCTCGTCTGGACGCCGCGATGACCGCATGGCGCAAGTGGCAGTGCTTCTTCTGCGGCTATATTTATGACGAGGCCCTGGGCGATCCTGAGCACGGCCTCGCCCCGGGGACCCGATTCGAGGATATTCCTGACGATTGGTGCTGCCCCGATTGCGGCGCGATGAAATCGGACCTCGGCCCGCTGGACGACTGATCGGGCCCTCTAAGATCAGGCGTCGACGATCCGCTGCAGGGCGTCGGCCAGCCAAGCACGGGCCGAGGGGTGCAGCCGCCCCTCGAAAGGCGCCAGCGGCAGCATGATCCGATACAGGAACACTCCGGCGGTCAGGGCCAGGATCTCCGCCGCCCTCACGTCACCGTTCGGATCGCCGAGCCAGACCGCCAGCGGCTCAGCCACGCGCTTGCGCAACAGGTCCAGAGCCACGGCCTGGGCCCCGGGATCGCTTGAGGCCTGCATCAAAATAGGCAGCGGATTGATCGCCGGCGCTTCGCCGTCGAACAACGCGCTGACCAGACCGTCGCCAAATCGGCTCCGCGGCTGGGTCCACAACTGGTCCGTGCGGGTCAGGGCATTGTCGAGCGCCGCTTCGAACAGTTTTTCCTTTGGCCCGAAATAACGGGCGACCAGGGCGATATTGACGCCGGCCGCCAGGGCGATGTCACGAATGCCGGCATGGGCGTAGCCTCGGCTTGCGAACACCGCCTGAGCCGCCGCCAGAATACGCTCGCGGGTGCGGGCCGCGTTGCGTCCAGGCTTGGCCGCCATGGACATCGGCGCGGCGTCCGCTGCGGTTTCCTGAAGATTGGTCAAGCGGATGGTCATCTCCCTGACAACAAGCGGACAGGCGGCCAGCGGTCAAGGCCGTCGCGTCCCTACATACGGCCGGCGTCGAACCGCTCCGGGGGCAGATCTATGCCTATGCCCGCGGCCGTCTCCCAATCCGCCCAAACCAATGATCTTGGCATTAGATATATAACTTTGTAAGCTATGTCGGAGGCTGGGCCAGGCGCCGTTCTGGCGGCCGATTTGGTGAAAACCCCGGAGGAATCGTGACGACTTCCCTCTCCCCTGGCGAAGAGATGGTCGAGATTCGCCAGCTTCTGGCCATCTATAATCTCAACGGCGACCGTCTGAGGCTGGACGAACTGGCGGGAACCTTCGCCCTGGACGGCGTTCTGGAGACTCCCACCGCGACCTATCAGGGGCGAGACCAGATTCGCGCTGGCCTTGGGTCAGGGCGCGCCCGGCCCGCCGCCCCCATCGCCCATACCTTCACTCGCCATCATCTGACCACATCGGGCCTTCAGGTCACGGCGCCCGACAGAGCGGCGGGGCGCACCTATTTTCAGGTTTTTACCGACATCGGCCTCGATCATTTGGGCTTCTATGACGACGATCTGATCCGCGAGGCCGGCGCGTGGCGCTTCGCCCGCCGGCGGGTGCGCCTGGACTGGGTGAGTGATCAGACCCTGATGCCGGCGCTTCTGGCCGCCCATCGGGCGCGGCGGGAGGCCCGCTCATGAAGGTGCTTGTCCTGGGCGCCACCGGCTTCATCGGCGGTGGCGCGGCCGCTCGGCTGCAAGCCGCCGGCCACGCGGTCAGTGGTTTGGCCCGCAACGCCACCAACGCTGAAAAGCTCGGCGCCTCGAAGATCACCCCCGTGCTGGGCGATCTGGAACAAGGGCTGGCCGCCATCGTCGACGCCAGCGCCGCGTTCGACGCCGTGGTCTTCGCGCCCCAACTATTGCTGGAGCCGGAGCACCAGGCCGTGGCGGCCCTGCTCGACAGAATGCAGGGCTCCGGAAAGACCTTCATCTTCACCTCCGGGACCGGCGTGCTCGGCCAGCGCACCGAAGGCGGCTGGAGCCAGGACAGCTTCTCCGAGTACGATTCCTTCGTTCCAGCCCGCACCCTGGTGCGCCGGGTCGAAACCGAGGACCTGGTCCGCGCCGCTGAACAGCGCGGCGTTCGAGGCATGGTCATCCGCCCGCCCCTGGTCTGGGGACCGGGCGACCATGGACACATCGCCAACATCTACCGTTCAGTCGCTGTGACTGGCGCCGCCTGCTATGTCGGCCCAGGACTGAACTGTTATTCCAATGTCCATATCGACGACCTGACCGACCTGTTCGAACGGGTTCTGGATCGGGGAGTCGCCGGCGCGCTCTATCATGCCGTCGCTGGCGAGACGCCCAATCGCTGGATCGCCGAATGCGTCGCCCGCGATCTGGGATGCGAGACCAGGAGCGTCAGCCTGACGGAAGCTTTCGACATCTGGGGCAAGTTCGCCACCCTGATCGTCATGGCCGCGTCCAGCCGCTCCCGCGCGATTCGCGCCCGCGAAGAGCTGGGTTGGACCCCGCAACATGCCGACATGCTCAGCCAGATCGGCGCCGACCGCCTGCGGGCCTTGGCGACTTCAGCCGCCGACTGAAGCCTTGGGGTCTACCGAACCTGTCGCCAGCTGAACTTCGACCGATAGCCTGTCGTGCGGTCAGCCGGGCCCGTCATTGCCGCCGCCCAATGGGCGCGCGCATGACCTCGCCGCTGTCGACCGCCTGCGCTCATGGATCGGCTTGCCGGAAAATGGGCAAGACCCACTCGTCGCGGATCGGGTTCCAGTCCACCTGGACCTTCAGACCGATCTTCACGTCTTCGGCCGCCATGCCGACGAGATTGCTGACCAGCCGTGCGCCAGGGGCGCCATCGAGATCGACCACCACCGGGACATAGATAAAGTCCGGCACGTCGGGGAACGGCGAGCGATTGCAGATGGCGAAGGAGAACACCGTGCCGGTCCCGGGCAGTTGCGGCCAGTTGATCTGGCGGCTCTGACATTCCGGACAGAAGGGCGACGGCGGCATGCGGAAATGGCCGCAATCCGCGCACTGGCAGGCGACGAGCCGGTGGTCCTTGGCCGCCTGCCAGAAGGGTTCGGTGCAGGGGTCGGTGGTGATGCTGATATGGTCGCCGGGGACGGCGACAGCGGGGCCGTAGCTCATGACTATCTCCTCAGGACCAGACCGGAAACGGGAAGCGAGGCCGGGCCGCCGGTGACCAGGACCAGTTCGGCATCCTCGACCTGATTGATGGCGACGCCGCGCAGTTGCTCGACCGCCTCGCGCATGTGGGTCATACCAATGATATAGGCTTCGGACAGCTGGCCGCCGTGAGTATTCACGGGGATGGAGCCGCCCTTGTAGCGAATGGCGCCGCTCTCGACGAAGGCCCCGCCCTCGCCCTTCTCGCAGAAGCCGTAGTCCTCCAGCTGCATCACCACCATGGCCGAGAAGTGATCATAGAGCAGGGCCACGTCGATATCGGACGGCTTCACGCCCGCTTGCTCCCATAGGCGATCGGCCACGGGTTTGTGGCCCGACGAGCCGAAATCTGGATCGGGCATGCCCATCCAGGCGAAGGCACGCCCCCAATTGCGCGAGCCGCCGTGGGTGGACCCGTGAATGAATACCGGCTTCTGCTTCAGATCCTTGGCCCGGTCGGCGCTGGTGGTGATGAAGGCCACGGCCCCGTCGGTCTCCAGGCAGAAGTCCAGGCGGCACAGGGGATCAGCCAGCATGGGAGACTGGAAATATTCCTCCAGGGTCAGGGGCGTGCGGCGAATGGCCGTCGGCCGGTTCAGGGCGTTCTCGCGCTGGGAGATCACCACCTCGGCAAAGGCCTCGCGTCGGGTGCCATAGAGATACATGTGGCGGCGGGCCAGCACCGACATCAGGTGGCCCGGTCCGACCAGGCCCGAGGGCTGGAGAAAGGAATTTTCGGGGCTGGGCGCCGTGGCGCCGAACACCGTGCCCAGGCGCTGACGATATTGCTGCAGCGCCATGACGGTCACCACATAGGTGGCGTCTTCGTTCATGATCGCCGCCGTGGCCAGCCCCGCCGCGCCGGCCATGCCGCCGCCGCCGCTGGTCAATGCGGCCGTAAAGCCCACCTCCGGTATGCCCAGGGTTTCCATCAGGCTGGCGGTGTCGAACTTGTCGGTATAGCCGGCGCCGGCACCGGAGTAGTAGGCGAAGCCGTTGATCTGCTTCACATTGATCCCGGCGTCATCACAGGCGGCGAGTATGGCGGTCCCTGCCAGTTCGTTGATGGTCTGCGGATAGCTCTGCCCGCGCACATAATAGGGCGTGGCTCCTATGCCGACGATGGCCGTCTTGTCCTGATTGACCCAGGTCACGCCCGTCCCTTTCGATTCCCGTCCGCTTTTTGGACTAGTTATATAACTAGGTTCATTATGCTGAGCGCCATTGCGATGTCTAGTCCAGACGACGCGGAGCTTTAGCTCAAATGCAGGCGCCGGTAGCGCCCGCGAAAATACAGCAGCGGATCGCGCCGCGGCTCGAACCGTGCGCGCAACACCAGCCCCACCAACAGGATGTGATCGCCCCCCTCGTGCGCCGCCTCGCGCGCGCATTCGAAATTGGCCAATGATCCGTTCAGAAGCGGGACGTGGAACTCGCCGTCCTCCCAGGGCACGGTCTCGAAGCGGTCGACATCTCGGCGCGTGAACCGGTTGGAGGTTGGCTGCTGGCCGATGTGCAGCATGTTGACCGCGAACCGCTCGGCGGCGAGGAAGCTTGGCAAGGTCGAGGCGGTCTTGCCGATACAGACCATGAGCAGTGGCGGATCCAGGGAGACCGAGGCGAAGGAATTGGCGGTCAATCCCACCGGCTTTCCTTCGGGCGCATAGGTGGTGACGATGGTCACGCCCGTGGCGAAACAGCCCATGGCGTCGCGCAGGGTCCGCGCGTCGCTTCCGGCTCGGTACTCGGGCGGCGCACGGGGGATCTTCCGCTCGAGAAAATCCAACAGTAGGGCGTTGAAGATGTCCGCCCGATCGGCGGCCACCAGATGGCCGGCCTCGTCCACCTCGACGAATTCCGCGTTGGGCAGCAGGCGCACGAAGTCCTCCGCCACCTCGTGGGGGGTCAAGGCGCTGGCGGAGCCGCGCACGAACAGCGTCGGCAGGGATAGGGTCGGCGCCACCTCGCTCAGCTGTCGGGTGATCGCGGGCGTATCCATGCCATCTAGAAAATGCCTGTCCCAGGTAAGCCTGTCGCCCCGTTCCGCCGCATGGCGCCTCAGCTGATCGCTGAAGCTCTTGGCCACATCAGGGTCCAGCCTTGGCGGGGCGTCTGCCAGCACCAGTCCCGTGGCCAGATGGGCGCCCTCGCCGCTGAGCGCGACCGTGGCGATCCAACCCGCCAGAGAGGCCGCCACCACCACCGGCCGCGACCTCAGCTGGCCCAGCGCCGCTCGAAGATCCTCGACATAGGCCTCGAAGCCATAGCGCCCGGCGCCCGGCCAATCACTTGCGCCGTGACCGCGCAGGTCGAGATTGACGACCTGCCGTCCTGCTTTCGTCAGGGCCGTCGCGGCTTCCGCCCAGACCTTTCGGGTCTGGCCGCCGCCGTGCAACAGCAACACAGGCGGGTCCTCCGCGGAGCCGGTGACGTCCGCGACGAGCCTGATACCCTCGAAGCCCTTGAATTCAACTTGGGTCATCACCCCCTACCCTATCCCCAGTCGGCTCGAGATTCAGAGCCGCGCTGGCGTCGGCGCCAAATTCCGCGATCCAGCCGGACACAAGATCGGACCGCCGGCGCATCATCAGGCGCGCCACCTCGGGATCTCGCGCCAGCACGGCGTCGCACAGGCCCCGCTGACGGACTCGGTTGGCCAGCCGGTCATCGGCGCGGTGATAGAATTTCAAATTCTTGGACAGGAAACCGAAGGCATAGACGATTTCCATGAACAACAGGATCGCTGGATTGCCACTCATCAGGCCAAGCAGGTGAGCCAGTTCGCTTTCGCGGTGGATCACCTGGGCAGGGGTCTCGTCCTCCTGCGGATCCGCCTCGATGTCCGCGCGAAGTTGCGCCAGCTGCGCGCGCAAGGCGATGTCTTCGCATCGGCTGGCCTCGGCCGCCGCTTCTTCGGAGATCAGCCGGGTGACGGCGTGGACGTGGCTGATGCTGGCGCCGTTCATGCGCAGATAGAGCGCCGGGGCGCGGATGGCGTCGCGAGCGTGCGGTCGGGCGGCGAAAAATCCGCCCTTCAGGCCCCGCTTGACCACGATCAGCCGATCGCTCTCGACGATCTTGGCGGCCTGACGCAAGGTGGGACGGCTAATGCCAAGCCGCTCCAGAAGATCGTTTTCCGCGCCAAGATAGACGCCGTCGCTCGCCGCCAAGCTGAGGTCGGCCAGGGCGCGCGCCGTGCGGACGACAAGACTGTCGGCTTTTTTCTGCGCCGATCGCGCCGCGCCCTTCAATTTCCGCCTCCCGAAGTCACTTTTAGCTGATAAAAAGATATCTGTTTATGGGGCATGTCAACCTTCATCCAACTCCACTTGCCACGCATCGATAAAAGAGGTATTTGTTTTGGCAAGACAGGTCGATAAAACCAAAACCCTGGGAGAGCCGCACCGTGAAGCCGTTCATCTTCAGCGCCGACGCGCACGTCATGGAACCCAAAACCCTGTTCCTCGATAACCTGCCTGCATCGCTCAAGCCTCATGCGATTCACTCGCGCAAGGAGGACGATTTCCTCATCACCGGCACGGAAAAGAAGATCATCTATCGTCTTCGGGTCGGGGCGAAGAGTGAGAAGCAACTGGGCGACAATGAGCGCCTGGGTATCCGCGAATTGAGCGGCCGGCTGATCGACATGGAAAAGGACGGTATCGACGGCGAAATCTGTTTCCCGAGCCTTGGCCTGTGGCTGTACTGCCTGGACGACGCTGAGGCCGAAGCCGCATCCTGCAAGATCTACAACGACTGGAACGCGCAATATTTCGCCGGCAATCTGGACAAATTCGTCCGTTGCGGCGTTTTGCCGGTGCAGGATTTCTCGAACACTCTGGAAGAGCTGAAACGCTTGGCGTCACTGGGCTTTACGGCAGCCATGTTGCCGGCCGTAACCCCGCCGGGCGTGCCCAAATATAATGACGAGAAATGGGACCCGATCTTCCATCTCGCCGGCGAACTCGGCGTCGTCTTCGTCTGCCACACGGGCACGGGCCTTGAAACCGTAGTGGCTGAGCGCGGTCCCGGCGCAGCGGTGATCAACTATACCAACCAGATGTCCGATGCGATCCATACGGTCATGTACATGACCGCTGGCGGCGTGCTGGATCGCAATCCCAAGGCCAAGGTCGCCTTCATCGAGAGCGGCGCAAGCTGGCTGGCCAGCGTCGGCGAGCGGATGGACGAGGTCTATGACGCCCACCAAGTCTTCGTCCGGCCGGCCCTGAGCCGCAAGCCCAGCCGGATCATTTCTGATCAGATCACGGCCTCGTTCCAGCATGATCGTGCCTGTATCGAAGCCCGCAAGGTCACCGGCGCCCACGCGATCATGTGGGCCTCGGACTATCCACACTCGGAAGGCACCTTTCCCCATTCCAAGAGCGTGATCGAGGGCCTGTTCAAGGACATGGATATCAGCGACGAGGACAAGGCCTTGATTCTGGGCCTCAACGCCGCGCGTCTGTTCAAGCTCGACAATCCTGTGGTCAAACTCGCCGCCTAAGCCCTTCCGCCTCCCCGGAAGACCTCAAGGCCGCCCCTTGGTTGGGGCGGCCGATTTTCTTGGCTCCCCTAGTTCGAGTAGCGGCAGCCGAGCAAGACCTTGCGAAAGTCGCCTTCCGCGCGGAACGAGGCCACCAGCACATAGGCCAGGGTGAAAAGCCCACCCAAATTGATGGCCAGCACAGCGCACAAGGCTCCGATCGCTAAGGATCGGGTACGGTAGATCATCCAGGAACCCGCCAGCAATAAATGAAGGCCGAGATCAGTATTGAACTGGGCCCGCCAGGGGTGATCAAAGTCGGAAATGAAGACCGTCCCGGCTGAATTCAGTCCCATCAGCTGCAAGGCTTTGACCGATACGGCGAACAAGCCCAGCCATCCCACGGCTAGACCTATCCGATAGACGGTAACGCCGATCCTTATCCCGCTTACCTTCCGGTCCACCCGATCACCCCGCCTGGCTAGGCAAGGTCAGCGCGCCTTCGGCGTCCAGCGGCATGTGCGGGCTCCAGACCAGCTCCCAGCTGTTACCTTCGGGATCGGTGAAATAGCCCGAATAGAGGCCGCCATCGCGGTCTCGCACGCCGCTGGCAGATGTCGCCCCAGCCGCCAGCGCTCGGTCGAACCCCTGATCCACCTCCGCCTTCGACGCCACGAAGATCGCCAGGGAGGTCTTGCCGCCCGAGGTCACGGGCTGGCCCCGTTCAGCCGCGAGATAGGCGTCGTTCAGGAACACCAGGACGCTATGGCCGACCTTGTACATCACCGACATGGCCAAGCTTGGGCCCCACGTCGTCCAACCCAGGCCTTGCTCATAGAACAGCCTTAGCCGGGCCACATCTTGCGCTCCCGTCATGATCATGCTGACCCTCTGATCCATGGGACGCTCCAATCCAAATTTAACATGACAATGTCATGTGAAAACCTGTGCTAACCCATGGATGAAGTCAAGCCACGTCGAGGCTGGTCGCAGCGCGGCGATACGGCCCGCGCCGAGACGGCCGACGCCACGCGCCAGCGCCTGATCGCCGCCGCCCGCAGCCTGTTCGTCGAAGAGGGCTATCACGCCGTCGGGGTGCGCGAATTGACCGCACGGGCCGGCGTCACCCGCGGGGCGCTCACCCACCATTTCGGAGCCAAGGAAGGCCTGTTCCTGGCGGTGTTCGACCAGATCGAGCACGAACTGATGGAGGCTTCGGCCCGCCAAGGCGACGATACCGAAAACCTCGACACCTGGGCCCGGTTTCGAACCGGCATTCAACGTTATCTGGACGCGGCGCTGCGCCCCGACGTCCAAAGGATCACCCTGATCGATGGACCGGCGGTGCTAGGCTGGAGCCGATGGCGCAAGCTCGAGGAGGGCTACAGCCTCGGCGGCCTGACCACGGTTTTGCAGGCGGCCATGGATCAAAAGGTCATCCGCGTTCGGCCCATCGAGCCCCTGGCCCATCTGATCCTGGGCAGCGTCATGGAAGCGGCGATGCTGATCGCCAATTCGGACAAGCCCGAGACCCGACGGACCGAGGTCGGCGAAGCTTTGGATGATTTGTTGAAGGGGTTGGAGTAAGCGGGTCCACGGCCGTCACCAACGCCTACCGCTCAAGCGCCTCCAGCATCCAGGGCGCCGGCTTCCGCCAAAGCCGTCGCGGTGGCCTTGCCCAGGCCTGAGGCCCCGCCGGTGACAATGGCGGCCGTGTCTTTGGTGATCTGCATGATGGTTTCCTCTCTAAGGGGTTGGGTGACCAGCCGCGATCTCGTCGAACAGCGCCACGATCTGTTGCAGGGCGGGTTTCATGGAAGCCGTGCGGGGCAGGTCCGCCACGAAAATGAAGCGGGTCGGCGCCTGATAGGGCAGCAACTTGGACTTGGCGAAGACGGTCAAAGCCTCGACCGAAGGTGGCTCAGCGCCCTCGCGCAGGATGACCGCCGCCACAGGGACCTGGCCAAGACGCTCGTCCTTGATCCCCACGACCGAAGCCTCCCGCACCGCAGGATGCTGTTCCAGCACCCGCACTACCTCGTCGGGATGGATTTTGAAGCCGCCACGCACAATGGCGTTGTCGGCCCGGCCGCGGATGAACAGGAAGCCGTCAGTGTCCAAAATCGCCCGGTCGGTGGTGCGGAGCCAATCGGCCTGCTTACCGAGTTGCGCGCCTTTCAGCTCCAGCACGCCTTCGTCACCGCTGGGTTTGAGTTCGCCGGTCTCGGGATCGACGATCCGCGCCTCGATATCGGCATGGACCCGGCCGGCCGCACCGCGCTTTTGGCTCCAATGCGCGCGGAAGTCCTCAATCGACCAGCCGGCGACAGCGCCAGCGAACTCGGTCGCGCCATAGTTAGCCAGGATCGGGACGCCGTATTTCGCGTAGAACTGGTCCACCACGTCGGAGTCCAGCGGCGCGGTGCCGCTGATGACGGCGGCCAGGCTAGCCAGCTTTTCCTTGGGCACATCGGCTTCCAGAACCATTTTTAGGGCGGCGGGCACGCCGGGCGCCACCCGAGGTTGGTGACGATGGATCGCATCGCTCCAAGCCTCGACGGAAAAGCGCTCCAACAGGCACATCTTTCGGCCGGCCATCAAACCGCCGATCACACCATAGATGCCGCCGATGTGGGTGATCGGATTGACCACGATCTGCACGCCGCTGCGCAGGCGCGGCGCGTCAGCGAAATCCCGGCCCTTCTCGTAGCGCGTCACGGCCTCAAAACTGGCGTCAAAGGCCTTGCGGGTCAGGGGAACGCGCTTGGGGGTTCCGGTGGTGCCGCTGGTCAGCATCTCGATAGCCACGCCCTCGGCCAACCGGCCAATTCCGCGCTGAGGCGCCTCGCGGCCGGTCACAAACTGTGCGCCCTCCAGCAGCGCCCCGATCTCGATCACCGCCGCGCCGGATTGATCCAGCGCCGCCGCCATGCCTGGCCGCTGCAGGTCGCACGCCTCGCCGATGACCACCGGAGCGCCGAGCCCAGCGATGTCGGTGAACAGCTTGTCGTCGGGCAGGATCGGGTTGAGCGTAACAAGGCAGCGGTCAGTGGAAAGCACTGCGACCGCCGCCGCAATATGACCTGGCCGGTTACGCAACAGCACCGCCACCTTGGCGTCGATGGGCAAGCCCATGCCGTCAAGCAACCCTTCAAGGGAAGTGATCACTCCGGCCAGCTGGCCCCAGCTGAACCAATGGCCCTTGAACTCGATCACCTCGGCCGATGGATCGACCGACATCACGCCGCGCAGTTTCTCGGTGATCAAAGCCATGGGCGCAAAGGGGCCTTTCAGCCGACAGCCAAGTTTCCTCCACGTCCTTGGGTCGACGCGGTTACGCCTCTCATCAGATATCAGATAGTTGACGTAGTGCAACAAGTGCGGCCCGCGGAATTCGATCCACGCCAATATTCGCAGGCTCAGCGCTGCGATGGAGCCGGCTAAAAGAGAGTGTCCTGCTCTACGCCCCTACGACGTCCGCGGCGGTTTCGCCAAGGGCGTCGACTATGCGGCCGGCCTCGTCCGGAGCGACCCAGGCGTCATTGGCGTTGTGCAAATGAAGCTGCCAGTGGGAAACGGCGGCGTCAGCATCGCCAGCCTCGATCAGTTCGATCACTTTTTCATAGGATCGAATAGCCGATCGAAACCGCTTCAGCGAGACTTCGATGGGGTTTGGATGGCGACGATAGTAGTCGACCTGATGGCGCGCAACCAAGTCCAGCAATAGCTGGTTCAGGAACGTCAAGGTGGTGTTCCCGCCGACCTGTACGAGAAGACGGTGGAAGTAGGCGGTGCCCACGATAAAGTCGACATATTGCTGATCGCGAACCAGCGCCTTCAGTCGGTCCACCTCGCCATAGAGGCGCTCGACGGCGTCCTCGGGCGCGTTTGCACACAGACGCCGGACGATGTGGGGTTCAATAGCCAGTCGCGCTTCATAGATATCGGAGACCGTCGTCTGAGAGGCCTGAAGCACGTAGCCGGCATAGCGGGACACCAGCTCCACCTTCGGCTGGTGGACGCGCGCGCCAGAACGCGAACCGCGCACCACGCTGATCAGATTCTCGGACTCGAGAATACGGAAGGCTTCGCGAAGGGTCGGTCGGGAGATGCCGAACGAGGCCATCAACTGGCCTTCCGGCGGCAAGGAATCGCCCTCTTGAAGCTCCCCGCGCACAATCTGGCCACGGATGTGATTGGCCACAATTTCAGAGGTCTTGGGAACCCGGATGCGGCGCGGCGCATCCACTCCAGAGGCTGAGCCCGCGGCTGCGTCCAGTCGCTTGGTGACAGAATAGGGTTTCAACGATCGCCTCGCCGACAAAAATACAGCATGCGAACCCGGTTTAGCGTTGTTTGCGGCTTAACCGCAATCCACGCCTACCAAACCAGGCGGCACAGTATTGTCGGACAGGGGGCCCTGTGGGGTAAGCGCAATCTGGCCCGCTAGTATCCGAAAAATCATGTCAGCCGCCTGACCATCTCAGTTAGGAACAAGATCTGGCCCAAACTTCCGCCGTCAGATCCGCTTCAGGCTGGCTAGACGCTGATCGATAACCGCGTCGGCTTCGACGATAACTCGGTCTATCAGCTCCTGTACGGTTGGAATGTCGTGGATCAGGCCTTGCGCCATTGAGGCCCAGAAGACGCCTGCGCTGAGATCGCCGGTCTCCAGCAACCTGCGGCCAGCCGCGCCATTCACAAGCTCGGCCACGTCGGAGAACCGGGCCTCGGGCTGGGCCAGCCGGCGCACGACCTCGTCGGAAACCGGGCTTTTGCCGACGCGGGCGGTGTTCTTCAGGCTGCGGAAGATCAGGTTGGTGCCGCGCTCGTCATTGTCGACATAGGCCTGTTTGACGTTGGGGTGGATTCTCGCCTCCTGGGTGGCGCAAAAACGCGTGCCCATATTGATGCCGTCGGCGCCCAGGGCCAGGGCCGCCACCAGGCCGCGCCCGTCGCCAAAGCCGCCCGAGGCC
>FTKX01000041.1_pt1 | contig 107138 bp, 101 predicted proteins | sample 1641081 | NCBI WGS metagenome assembly FTKX01 (sample SAMEA3914789, study PRJEB12502) | metagenome | biome: forest; material: soil | place: Canada | collected 2011-07-03 | depth 0.3 m
CCCGCTTGCGCGCGCCCTCACGCACATCCGGCCCCCGGCGTTCAACGCCGGCGCGCGCCACGGAGATAATTTGAATGTCGAAAAGAATGTTGATCGACGCTGTCCACGCCGAGGAAACGCGCGTGGCGGTGGTGGACGGGACCCGGGTTGAAGATTTCGATTTCGAGAGCCAATCCAGAAAACAGCTGCGGGGGAACATCTACCTCGCCAAGGTGACGCGGGTCGAACCCAGCCTCCAGGCCGCTTTCATCGAATATGGCGGCAATCGTCACGGCTTTCTGGCCTTTAACGAAATCCACCCCGACTATTATCAGATCCCCCTCGCCGACCGCGAGGCGATCCTGCGTGAAGACGCCGAGGACGCCGACGAGCCGCCGATCCGCGGCGGCGGCGGTCATCATGACGATGAAGCCGGCGATGACGACGACGACGACGATGTGATGAGCGACGAGCTCGCGCGTCGCAATCGCCGCCTGATGCGCCGCTACAAGATCCAGGAAGTGATCAAGCGCCGCCAGATCATGCTGGTGCAGGTGGTCAAGGAAGAGCGTGGCAACAAGGGCGCGGCCCTGACCACCTATCTGTCCTTGGCCGGCCGCTATGGCGTGCTGATGCCCAATACGGCCCGCGGCGGCGGCATCAGCCGCAAGATCACCACCGTCACCGACCGCAAGCGTCTGAAAAGCGTCGTCCAGAGCCTGGACGTGCCGCAGGGCATGGGCCTGATCGTGCGCACCGCCGGCGCCAAGCGCACCAAGGCCGAGCTGAAGCGCGACTACGAATATCTGATGCGCCTGTGGGAGAGCATCCGCGAGCGGACCCTGCACTCCATCGCCCCGGCGCTGATCTACGAAGAAGAAGACCTGGTCAAACGCGCCATCCGCGACATGTTCGACAAGGACCTGGAAGGGATCTGGGTCGAGGGCGAGGAAGGCTACCGCGAAGCCCGCGACTTCATGCGCATGATCATGCCGTCCCAGGCCAAGAAGGTCATCGCCTATCGCGACCCGACGCCGCTGTTCGTCCAGGCCAAGATCGAGGACCATCTGGCCCAGATCTATTCGCCGGTGGTGCCGCTGAAATCCGGCGGCTATCTGGTGATCAACCAGACCGAAGCCCTGGTGGCCATCGACGTCAATTCCGGCAAGTCGACCCGCGAACGCAATATCGAAGCCACCGCGCTGAAGACCAATCTGGAGGCGGCCGAGGAATCGGCCCGCCAACTGCGCCTGCGCGACCTGGCCGGGCTGATCGTCATCGACTTCATCGACATGGACGAGGGCAAGAACAACCGCGCCGTCGAAAAGGTGCTCAAGGACTCGCTCAAGGACGACCGCGCCCGGGTGCAGATGGGCAAGATCTCCGGCTTTGGCCTGATGGAGATCAGCCGCCAGCGCCGCCGCACGGGCGTGCTGGAAGGCACCACCCACGTCTGCGAACACTGCGCGGGCACCGGCCGTATCCGTTCAACCGAATCCAGCGCCCTGGCCGCCCTGCGGGCGGTGGAGCTGGAGGCCGTGCGGGGCGGCGCCGGCGCCGTCACCTTGCGCACCTCGCGCACCGTCGCCCTCTATATCCTCAACGAAAAGCGCGGCTTCCTCGAGCGTCTGCGGCAGGCCAAGGGCCTGGCGGTGACGGTCGTCGTGGATGATATCCTGGCCCATTCCGAACACGGCATCGAGCGTACCGAGACCCGAGAATACGAACCGACCGAAGCGCCGGTGAGCCGCACCGCCTTTGCGCCCGCCCCGGCGGACGACGAAGACGACTTTGTCGTCGACGAGGCGGAGGAAGAGGAAGACGAGGAAGAAGAGGACGAGGAAGAAAACGAAGGCGGCCTCGTCGCCGAGGGCGTTCGCGAAGAACAGCGCCCGCCGCGGGCGGAAGCCGATGGCGAAGGCCAGAGGCGCGGCCGGCGCCGGCGCCGGCGCGGCGCGCGGCGCGGCGATGAGGGCGAGCGTCCCTTGCAGACCGCCGAGGGCGCCGACGAGGTCGGCGAGGCCACCAGTGAAGGCCCCGAAGGCGAGGATGACGCCTCTGACGACAGCGTCGAGGGCCGCAACCGCCGCCGGCGACGCGGCCGCCGCGGCGGTCGGCGCATGCGCGAAGACGTCCGTCCCGACGAGCCCTATGCCTGGTCGCGCCCGCGCGTGCCAGACGGCGACCCCTATATCTGGATGGATCCCAGCCAGCCCGCGCCGCGCCAGTCGCCCCCGCCGCAGTTCGCCGCCATCCAGGCGGACGCCCCGGCCCCAGCCCTGGCGCAGGCCGCCGCGCCCGCGCCGGTCGCCGAGATCGCATTGCCCGGCGCCCCTCAGCCAGAGCTTCTAGGCGAGGTCGAGGCGGTGGATGTGTGGGTCGAGCTGCCGGCTCCGGCGGAAGCCACGGAGAAAAAGCCCCGGGCGCGCCGTTCGCGGGCCAAGAAGCCCCCCGTCGAGGTGGGGAGCAGCGCCGAGGCGGAGACCAGCCTGGAGGCCGTGGCCGAACCGGTGGTCGCCGAAACCCCGGTCGCGGCCGAGGCCCTGGTCGTGGCCGAGGCCTTGGGCGAAACCGAATCGCCGGCGCCCAGCCCCGTGGTCGCCGCCGAGCCCGAACCCGCGCCGGTCGTCGCCGCACCGGTGATCGAATCCCAGCCCGAGCCCGCGCTGGAATTGACCACCTTGGCCGAGGCGGTTCCCGCAGCGCCCGTCCTGGTCAGTGTGGATGCGGCCGAAATCTCGGCCCCTCCGGCCAAGCCAAAACGAGGTTGGTGGCGCCGAGGCGGTTGAGGCCTGGCAAGCAAGCTGGCATGAGGAAACGGTAGTGAAGCGCGGGGGCGCAACGGATCGTCGGAGCCTCTGGCATGAATAGCCACCCGCCTCGTATCGTCGACGACGGCGAGGGTCATCGCCAGGGTCTCCGGCGTCCGCCAAGCCGCGGCGGATCGTGGATCGGCGCCGTCGCCAGTGCGGCGGCGCTGGCCGGCGGCCTTTTGAGCCCGGTCGCGCCGGCCTTCGCCCAGGACGCGCCGCTGTCGCTGATCCGCGACACCGAGATCGAGGCCATCCTGCACCAGGACGGCGACCCGGTTCTGATCGCCGCGGGCCTGGACCCCAAGGTGGTGCAGTTCCACATCGTCGGCGACAACGAGCTCAACGCCTTTGTCGCCGGCGGCCAGAACATGTTCATCAACACCGGGCTGATCGTCCGCACCAAGGCTCCGAACGAGTTGATCGGGGTCATGGCCCACGAAACCGGGCACATGGCCGGCGGCCACCTGGCGCGCTCGGGCGCGGGTGAGAAACAGGCCCTGGCCACCTTCTTGCTGACCATCGGCCTGGCGGCTGTCGCCGCCGCGGCCGGCGCGCCGGATGCCGCCGGCGCCCTGCTCTACAGCTCGGACTACTTCGCCACCCTCAGCATCCTCGGCTACACTCGCGAACAGGAAGCGCGGGCCGACCAGGCGGCGATCACCTATCTGGAAAAGTCTCACCAATCGGCCAAGGGCCTGGTGAATTTTTTTGACAACTATCGCTATGAAGAGGTGTTTTCGGGCGCCAAGCGCTACCCCTTCTTCCAAAGCCATCCCCTGACATCCGAACGGATCGAGGCCCTGCGCGTCCGGGCGGCGCAGCAGTCCAGCTACAACGTGGTCGACACACCCGGGGCCGTGGCCCGCCACGAGGTCATGGTCGCCAAGCTGAAGGCCTTCACCAACCTGCCGCAACAGACCTTCGTCGACTTTCCTGAAAGCGACACCGGCTTTCCCGCCCGCTACGCCCGCGCCATCGCCTATTACCGCGACCTGCAAACGGACAGAGCGGTCAAGCTGACCGACGCCCTGTTGGCCGAACAGCCCAACAATCCCTATCTGTGGGAGCTGAAGGGCCAGATCCTGTTCGAATTTGGCCGCCCCAAGGAGGCCGAGCCGGCCCACCGGCGCTCGGTCGAACTCAAGCCCGACGCGCCGTTGCTGCGCATGAACCTGGGCCAGACCCTGCTGGCCGAAGACGATCCCAAAAAGCTGGACGAGGCGGTCAGCGAGATCCATCGCTCGCTCGATGTGGAGCCGGACAACCCTTATGGCTGGTTGCTGCTGTCCCAGGCCTATGACCGCAAGGGTGAGCCGGGCATGGCGCGGCTGGCGGCAGCGGAAGAGGAATTTTCGTTGGGCCAGGCCGTAGAGGCCCGGATCTTCGCCATGCGCGCCCGTCACCAACTGCCCAAGAACAGCCCCGAATGGCGGCGGGCCACCGACATCGTGCTGGTCTCCAAGCCCAGCAAGGAGGACCTGCAGGCCCTGGCGCGCGAAGGCAGCGTGGACGCCCCCGTTCGACGCTAGGCGTGTAGTCCCCCGCCCAAGACTTTAAGGTCCCGGTGATCCGGGCCGACCGGAGATCTGTTGTATGACGCTGTTGCGCCTTCCCCTCGCCCTTATGGCCTGCGCCCTGGCGCTGACCGGTTGCAGCCGGGCCGACGAGACTTTCGACGCCAAGGTCCACGCCTATCTGATGGCCCACCCCGAGGTGATCCAGGAGGCCATGACCAAGCTGCAGGAAAAGCAGGAGGCCCAGGCCCTGGCGCAGGCCAAGCTGACCATCAACCAGAACCGCAAGGCGTTAGAGCAGGATCCCCGCGACTTCGTCGCCAATCCAGCGGGCAAGATCACCCTGACCGAGTTCTACGACTATCGCTGTCCGCACTGCGTCAATGTGGCCCCGGCCATGGTGCAGCTGATCCAGACCAATCCGGACGTGCGGGTGGTGTTCAAGGAGTTTCCGATCTTTGGCCCGACATCGGAGCGCGCCGCGGCCGGCGCCATCGCGGTGAAAAAGGCCGGCGGCGACTATCTGGGCGTCTATCACGACTTCATGGCGGCCCGGCCGCTGGATGTGGCCGCGATCGACGCAATCCTGCGCACGCGAGGCGTGGACCCGGCCAAGCTGGATCAGCCGGAGCTGAAAGCCGCCGCGACCCAGCAGCTGACCGATGTGCGCAACCTGGCCATAGCCCTCGACATCCAGGGCACCCCGGCCTTCATCGTCGGCGACACCCTGATTCCCGGTGAGGACCTGGCCGCAGTCAAGGCCGCCATCGAAAAGGCCCGCGGCAAGGGATAGAATCGGGGCGAGGCTAGATCAGCCCCGCCAGCGGCGAACTGGGATCGGCATAGAGGCGCTTGGGCATGCGGCCGGCCAGATAGGCCTCCCGTCCAGCGATGACCGCGTGCTTCATCGCCCGAGCCATGCGGATCGGGTCCTTGGCCTCGGCGATGGCGGTGTTCATCAGCACCGCGTCGCAGCCCAGCTCCATGGCGATGGTGGCGTCGCTGGCCGTGCCGACCCCGGCGTCGACCAGCACGGGCACCCCGGCCTGTTCGACGATCAGGCGGACATTGACCCGGTTCTGCAGGCCCAGGCCCGAGCCGATGGGGGCGGCGGCGGGCATGATCGCCGCAGCGCCCGCCTCCTCCAGCTTCAGGCAGTAGACCGGGTCGTCCGTGCAATAGACCATTACCGAAAAACCCTCTGAAACCAGCAGCTTAAGGGCGCGCAGGGTTTCTTCCATATCCGGATAGAGGTGCTTGGTGTTGGACAACACCTCCAGCTTGACCAGGTCCCAACCGCCGGCCTCGCGGGCCAGGCGCAGGGTGCGGACGGCCTCCTCGCCGGTGAAACAGCCCGCCGTATTGGGCAGGAAGGTGAAGCGGTCAGGCTTGACGTGGTCCACCAGCATCGGCTGGCTGGGATCGGACAGGTTCACCCGGCGCAGGGCCACGGTGACGATCTCGGCCCCGGCCGCCTCGGCCGCGGCGGCGTTCACGGCGTAGTCCTTGTACTTGCCGGTGCCGACGATCAGCCGCGATCGGAAGGTTCGGCCGGCGACGGTCCAGGTGTCTTCCAGGGGCGTGTGGGCGTTCATGGGATCAGCCGCCTCCAATAAAATGCACGATCTCGATACGGTCGCCATCGGCGAGCGCGGTGTGGGCGTAGATCGAACGGGGCACGATCTCAAGATTGCGTTCGACCGCCACCTTGCGCGGGTCCAGGCCCAGTTGGGTCACCAGGGAAGCGATGTCCGAAATCTCCGAAAATCCCCGCTCTTCGCCATTGATCACCAAACGCATGCCGGCCTCCAATCGAGCCCTGCTTGTGAGCCCCGCCGTGCAACGATACAAGACGGCGGATTCGACAATGGATCACTGACCGCGGAGCGGCATGACCAAACCGATCTATGTGCTGAACGGCCCCAATCTCAACCTTCTGGGGTCGAGAGAGCCGCACATCTACGGGACCACCACGCTCGAGGACGTTCGCGGCCTTTGCGAGGCGCGCGCGGCGGCGCTTGGCCATCAGATAGTGTTCCATCAGTCGAACCACGAGGGTCAGCTGATCGATTGGGTGCAGGAGGCCCGCAGCGGCGCCTGCGCCCTGGTGATCAACCCGGCCGGCTATGGCCACACCTCGGTCGCGCTCCTGGACGCGCTCAAGGCCCTGACCATTCCGATCATCGAATGCCACCTGTCCAACCCGGCGGCGCGCGAGGATTTCCGCAGACACACCTATGTCTCCCTGGCGGCGACAGGGGTGGTCTCGGGCTTCGGCGCCCACAGCTATGAACTCGCCATCGAGGCGGCGGCTGGCCAGGCGGCCAAGACCGCCGCGTCCGCGTAGCAGCAAGGTTTTATCGTCCATGACCGACCCCAAGGCCCCCGCGTCCAAGGACGCCAGCGGCTCGATCGATCCGAAGCTGGTGCGCAAGCTGGCCGACATCTTGACCGACACCGGCCTGACCGAGATCGAGGTCGAACAGGGCGGCCTGCGCATCCGCGTCGCCCGCGAACTGTCCGCCGCCCCGGCCCCCGTGCATTATGCGGCGGCCCCCGCGCCCATCGCCAGCCCGGCGCCTGTGGCCGTCGCCACTACCCCCGCCCCGGCGGCGGTCGAGCCTGAGCGCGGCGAGCAGATCAAGTCGCCCATGGTCGGCACCGTCTATCTGCAAGCCCAGCCCGGCACCCCCCCCTTCATCAAGGTCGGCGACCAGGTTTCGGTGGGACAGACCCTGCTGATCATCGAGGCGATGAAGACCATGAACCCGATCCCGGCCACCAAGGCCGGCACGGTGCTCAAGATCCTGGTGGACGACGCCCAGCCGGTCGAGTTCGGCGAACCCCTCGTCGTCATCGAGTAGGGCGATGTTCGAGAAAATCCTCATCGCCAACCGCGGCGAAATCGCCCTGCGGGTGATCCGCGCCTGCAAGGAAATGGGCATCGCCACCGTGGCCGTCCATTCCGAGGCCGACGCCAGCGCCATGCATGTGCGGCTAGCCGACGAGAGCGTCTGCATCGGCCCGGCGTCGGCGGCCAAGAGTTATCTGAACATCCCCTCCCTGATCGCCGCCTGTGAGATCACCGGGGCGCAGGCCGTGCATCCCGGCTACGGCTTTTTGTCGGAAAACGCGCGCTTCGCCGAGATCGTCGGGGCCCACGGCTACACCTTCATCGGACCGAAGCCCGAGCATATCCGCATGATGGGCGACAAGATCACCGCCAAACAGGCGGTGAAGGCGGTGGGGATTCCGGTGGTACCGGGCTCGGACGGCGGGGTCACTACCGAGGAAGAAGCCTTCGAGGCGGCGGCCAAGATCGGGTTCCCCGTGCTGATCAAGGCGGCGGCCGGGGGTGGAGGCCGGGGCATGAAGGTGGCGATCGACGCCGAAGGCCTGGCCGAGGCCGTCTCGACAGCCCGGACAGAGGCGCGCAACGCCTTTGGCGACGACACCGTCTATATGGAACGATACCTGGCCAAGCCACGCCATATCGAGCTGCAAGTCATCGCCGACAGTTTCGGCAATGTGGTCCATCTGGGCGAGCGTGACTGCTCCCTGCAACGCCGCCACCAGAAGGTCATGGAAGAGGCCCCCTCGCCCGCCATCGACGCCCCCACCCGCGCCAGGATCGGCAAGGTCGTGGTCGACGCCATCAAGGCCATCGGCTATCTGGGCGTGGGCACCATCGAGTTCCTGTACGAGGATGGCGAGTTCTTCTTCATCGAGATGAACACCCGCCTGCAGGTGGAACACCCGGTCACCGAGGCCATCACCGGTATCGACCTGGTCCGCGAACAGATCCGCATCGCCGCCGGGCTGCCCCTGTCCTTCACCCAGGACGAGGTGACCTTCGACGGCCACGCCATCGAGTGCCGCATCAACGCCGAAAGCCCTCGCACCTTTACGCCCTCACCGGGCCTGGTCACCGATTTCCACGCGCCGGGCGGCCTGGGCGTGCGGCTGGATTCGGCGCTCTATGCCGGCTATTCGATCCCGCCCTATTATGACAGCCTGGCCGGCAAGCTGATCGTGCATGGCCGCGACCGCGCCGAATGCATCGCCCGCGCCCGGCGCTGCCTGGGCGAAATGGTGGTCGGCGGCATAGAAACCACCATCCCCCTGTTCCAGGACCTGCTGGTCCAGCCGGACATCATCGCCGGCGCCTATAATATCCACTGGCTGGAGCAGTGGATCCGTCAGGGGAACTGAACCGGTGCCGCCAGGGGGATCGCGTTCCGCCAAATTCACGGTAGAGGACCTGGTCGACTGCTATCGGCGCGGGGTGTTCCCCATGGCCGACGCCCGCGACGACGACCGCATCTTCCTGGTCGATCCGGAGCACCGCGGGATCATACCGCTGCACACGGTGCATATCCCCCGCCGCCTGGCCCGCACGGTGCGAGCCGACCTCTACCAACTGCGCGTCGACACCGCCTTCGACACCGTGGTCGAAGCCTGCGCGGCGGCCAAGCCTGGCCGCGAGGACACCTGGATCAATTTCCCGATCCAGGCCCTCTATGGCCAGCTCTACCGCCTTGGCCTGGCCCACAGCGTCGAGTGCTGGCTGGAAGGGCGGCTGGTGGGGGGGCTCTACGGCGTCACCCTGGGCGGCGCCTTCTTTGGCGAAAGCATGTTCTCCACCGCCCGCGACGCCAGCAAGGTCGCCCTGATCCATCTGGTCGCGCGCCTGACCGCCGGACAGTTCAAGCTGCTTGACACCCAGTTCATGACCGAACATCTCAGCCAGTTCGGCGCCCTGGAAATCCCCCGCGCCGCCTACCGCAAACGTCTGGCCGAGGCCCTGATCTCCGAGGCGGACTTCTACCGCCTGCCCGCCTATGCCGACGGCGCCGCGGTCTTGCAGGCGATCAGCCACGCGTCATAGACGGGGTGCTGGAACAGGTTCAGCCCCGGGGAATTGGAGAACATCCAGCCTCGGAACACCTGCTTGCCCGGCGGCGGCGGCTTGTCGTCCGGCCCCTTGGGCTGGGAGACGATCTCCACATGGGCGGCGGCGTCGGTGATCACCTCGTCCGGCGCGGTGGTCTCGCAGGCCCGCACGATGAAGATCAGCGACTTGTAGCGGATCGGCTGGTTGATCGGCGCCTCGAAGCGCAGGGTTTCGGCCGAGACCTTGTCCAGGGCCTGGATCACGGCGATGGCGTAGCGTGGACGGGTCAGCGGAACCACGGGCTTGGGCGCCGGCTTGCCGGACGGCGCCTCGGCGTCATCGGCGCTGTCATCCGAGGCCACGGCGGTGGGCGGCTCCGGGGTTGGCGCCTCAGGCTCGGCGGCGGGCGCCGCCGGCTGCGGGACGGCGCGCACGGGGGCCACGTGGATGATCCTGGGTCCGGCTGGCGCGGGACCGCCCGGCTCGTCCTGCTGGGCGCGAACCAGGCCGTTGAAGCCCAGGGCCAGACTTAGCGCAAGGGCGGCGCTCGCCAACAGGTGAGGCCGGCGCGCCACCGACTAGTGCCCCTGGGGCGCGGCGGGCACGCCATAGGGATCTGCGGCGCTCGCGGCGGGGGCCGCAGCCGCGGCCGCCGGAGCGGCCGACCCGCCCGAGGCGGCGGGGGAGCGGATGAACTGACCGATCAAGCCGAACAGGTCGACAGCGCCCTGGGTGTTCTGGAATTCGTCGCCCGGCTTCAGGTCACCCGGCGCTCCGCCCGGCTCGATGGAGATGTGCGAGCCGCCCAGAAGGCCGTCGCTGGTGACCTTGGCGCTGGAATCAACCGGCAGCTTGACCGTGGGATCCAGGCTCAGCTTGGTCACGGCCATGAAGGTCTTGGGATCCAGGGTGATCGAGGCCACCGTGCCGATCTTGACCCCGGCCACGCGCACGTCGGCCCCTGGGGCCAGGGCCCCGACCTGGCCGAACTTGGCGGTCAGGTCATAGCCGCGCGCATTGGCGTGGATGGCGCCCGCGCTCAAGGCGTAGATCAGGAAGGCGGCCGCGGCGGCGAGCACCACCGCGCCCAGTCCGGTTTCGGCCCATTGACCTCGCGCCATCGTCCTACTCCGGTTTCCAGGCCTGGTAGTCGCCGGTGGCCGCCGGCCTCTGGCCGGTCTCGGCGATCGAGCCTGGCGGACGCCAGGCGTCCAGGGTGCCGGTCAGGTTGGGCTGATGATCCTTCTCCCACGACCGGCGCAGCAGAGGCTCGACCGTTGGCGGTTCTTCGAAGGTGTAGCGCAGCCAGCCATGCCATTCGGCCGGCACCTTGGAGGCCTCGGCATAGCCGTTATAGATCACCCAGCGCCGCTTGCGGCTGTCATAGCTGTCCGAGTTGTCGCGGGCTTCGTAATATTTGTTGCCGGTCTCATCTTCGCCGACAAACTTGCCCCGGCGGGCGACGGTGAACTTCAGGCCAAGGGCGCCGCCGTTCCACCAGGTAAAAATCGTCTTCAGCACGCCGCTTGCGCTCCGCCGCGAACAGGAAAAAGCGCCCCAAGGCGCGCGCTGGGACTATAGGCGGCGCCCCGCCCCTCGTCCAGCGATGGCGAAGCTACCCAGCCGCCCACAGCCACACAAGATGTTGTGGATAGTGGGCACGCACCCCGCAATATCTATTGAAGACCGGCAAATCCGATCCTAGGCTCGCGGGGATCGGCGGAGGATCGCTATGCGCTTTGAGACTCAGGACCGGCCCAATGGCGCCCTAGATTCGGGCCTGGAATCGGCTTTCGAGCTGCGCTGGATCGAGCGTGGCGCGGGCGTGATCGAGGTTTTGGCGCCCGCCGCCTGGACCCATGCCCGCATCGACGCCTGGCTGGATTGGGCCGACGCCCAGCCCGCCGAACGGTCGCAGGAGGATTTCGCCGAACTGGGCCCCGCCGATCCCGTGGCCGCCCAGGTGCTGGACGGCGCCCTGGCCCGCTACGCCGATACCCTGGCCTCTCGCGGCGCCGCCCTCGGCGCCTTTAGCGGTGTCGGCGACGCCCACCGGTTCCGCGACAGCCTGCTGGACAGCCTGATCAATGGCCGCGCGGCGCCCGCCACGCCTTCGCCCGCCCTGTGGGCTGAGCTGGAGGTCGTCGATCTGTCGGCGGTGGAATTCACCGGGGCTGTGGAGCGCCATCTGGGCGTCGGCCGGCGTGACGCCATGCTGCGCGACGCCGCCGAAGCCCATGACGACCGCCTGCAGGCGGTGATGGACGCCATCACCCGCTGCGAGGGCGAACGGACCGCCTGCGCGGACCCCAGTCTCAACCCCGTCCTGGGCCGCGCCGCCCGCCGCGCCCGCGAGGCCGGGGTGTCCGATGCTCTGATCCGCCGCGCCATCAGCCTCGCCCGAAGCGGCGCCGCCCTGTGGGCTTCCGCCGGGGTCGAACCCGCAGCCATCACCCCGCTCCTGCTCAGCGCTCCTCGCGCCACGGTGGAGGCCGCCGAGCCCACCGCCGCGCGCGCCGCCACGGCCGGCTGGGAGACGGGTCACGTGATCCTGACCTTTGATCCCGCCGACGCCGACGCCGCGGGTCGTGCGAGCGCAGCCTGCCGTGCGGCCATCGACCTGCGCGCCTTCGACACTGGGGAAATCTTCGATATCGACGGCTTCACCGCCGAGGTTCGTCTCTGGACCCTGGCTCTGGACCTGGAGACCTCCATCCGCCGCGCGGCCAACACGGTCTGGCGCCCCCTGGGCCTGACCCTGGCCGGGCTCGGCGACGTGCTGGTGGCCCGAGGCCTGGCGTTCGATTCCCCTCAAGGCCGTACCTTGGCTAGCGAGTTGTTCGCCCTCGCCGCCGCCGCCGGCCTGTCCGCCTCTGCCGAGGCCGCCTTTGCCCTGGGTCCCTATCCGGCCTTCGATCAGGACCGCGATGCGCGCCTGGCCGCCATCTCCGCCTGCGCCAGGCGCTGCGACCGCGCCAGCCCCGTGGGCAAGGGCGCCGCCGACCTGTTCGCCGCTGTGCTGAAATCGGCGCGCCGCACCGGCCTGCGCAACGCCCAGGTCACCGCCCTCTTCGCCGACGAAGAACTGTCCCTGCGCCTGGGCGGCGCAAATCTCGGCGCCGCGCCATGGCCCGGCCCGGTGACGGTGATGGAGTTGGCTGAAGGCCAGCTGGTGCGTGTTCTGTCGCCAGCCGCCGCCAGAGGCCTCGTCCGCCTGGGCGTCGATGTGGACCAGGCCATTCTGCGCCTGATCGGGACCCGCGACCTGGGCGACGCGCCCCAGGTCAATCGCAAAAGCCTGCAGGAACGCGGCTTCACCGATCACGAAATCGGCGCGGTGCAGATGGGTCTGTTCGGCGCGCGCGATCTGCGCTCCGCCTTCTCCCCCGCCATCGTCGGCGAAGGCTTCGTCCACGATGTCCTGGGCGCTTCGGCCGAGGCTCTGCGGGACCCTGATCTGGACGTGCTGGCCCTGGCGGGTTTCAGCCCGGCCCAGATCGACGAGGCGCAGGCCGTCCTGTTTGGCGCCGCCCTGGGTCCGGACGACCTGACCGCCGAAGCCCGCGCCCTGATCGCCGGCCCGGACCAGATCGCGCTGAGCGCCCGCCTGGCCTTGCGCGTGGCGGCCGAGGCCTTCACCTGCGCCCCCGACCTCTCGCCCCTGCGCCTGGGCTGGGCGGACGAACCCGCCGTGGCCGTGCGCCTGCAATCGGCGGCGGCCCGCAGCGGGGTTCGCGCCGTGCGCCTGATCCGCGATCCCGTCCCCGCCACCGAGCCGCTGGACCTGCCGGCGCTTGGCGAGGAGCCGCCGCGCCGCGCCGTGGCCGCCCCGCCGGTGATCGCCGAGCGGATCGTCGAGAAGATCGTCGAGCGCGACCGCACCCGCCGCCGCCTGCCCGACCGCCGCAAGGGCTATATCCAAAAGGCCGCCGTGGGCGGGCACAAGGTCTATTTGCACACCGGCGAATACGAGGACGGCGAACTGGGCGAAGTCTTTATCGACATGCACAAGGAAGGCGCCGCCTTCCGCTCGCTGATGAACAATTTCGCCATCGCCGTCTCCATTGGCCTGCAATATGGCGTGCCTCTGGACGAATTCGTCGACGCCTTTGTCTTCACCCGCTTCGAGCCGGCCGGCCGGGTCACCGGCAATGACACGATCCGTTCCGCCACCTCGATCCTGGACTACATCTTCCGCGAACTGGCCGTCTCCTATCTGGACCGCCAGGACCTGGCCAATGCCGACCCCGACGAGTTCAACGCCGACGGCCTGGGGCACGGCAAGGCGGACAGGCTGGCCGAGGGTGAGGCCGAGCCCCTGCCCGCTTCGAAATTCATCTCCAAGGGCTTCTCCCGCGGCGCGGCTCCCGACAATCTGGTCTTCCTGCCGACCGGCCCCAGGGTCCGCCCCGCTGGCCGGGAAGGCGGAACCGAACACGATGTCTGCCCCGCCTGCGGCGACCTGGCCCTGAGCCGCCACGGCGCGCGCCTGGTGTGCGAGACCTGCGGCGCGGCGCCGGAAAGACTGGGCTAGGCTCGGTGGGCCTGGGCTGCCGAAGGCGAGAGTTTAAGGGTCTGCGAGTGAAATCCCGCTAGGTGTAGAGCTTCGCTTGGCCCCAACCTTGCGAGTCTGATGCCCAAACCCGCGCCTGTGCGCCCTGGACGTGTCGAAATGAAAATCCTCGCCCTCGCCGCGGCCCTCAGCCTGCTGACCGGTCCCGCCCTGGCTCAGAACGCCGCCCAGATCGCCAAGGTGCAGGACGGGGCCAATTGTCCCCGTTGCAACCTGTTTCAGATCGACCTCTACAACAGGCAGGTGCGGGCGCGGAACTTCGCCGGCGCGCGCATGCGCCAGGGGGATTTCAGCCTGTCGGTGTTCAACAAGGGCAATTTCGCCAATGCCGACCTGCGGGACGTCAACGCCTATGGGGCCCTGTTCAGCGGAGCCATCCTGCGCGGCGCCGACCTGACCAACGCCACCTTTGTCGGCGCCTATCTGGAGGGCGCGAACCTGTCCGGCGCCAAGCTGTCGGGCGCCAACTTCTCCGGCGCCCAGATGGACCGCGCCATCGGCCTGACCCCTGGCCAGCTCAGCCGCGCCTGCGGCGACGAGACCACCACCCTACCAAGGGGCCTGCACATCCCGGCCTGCAAGTAGGCGGCAGGCCTTCCCCCGTGAAGGGCTATCGGATTTACACATCGGTGGCGGGGCAGACCTGATGTCTTCCTTCCCCCCTTGCGGGGGAAGGTGTCGGCGGAGCCGACGGATAGGGGGTGAGGCACCCATGCTTCAATTAAAACAATGGCTTGACCAACTGCTCCCCCGCAACGTTGTTCGGCGCTGACACCCCCCATCCGACCCGCTTCGCGGGCCACCTTCCCCCGCAAAGGGGGAAGGAAGACGATACGCAAGCCGCTGATCTAAAACGCTGATTGGGGATGTGTGAACACGGTAGCCCCATCGAGGGGAAGACTTCTCCTGCAGCTCATCTTCAATTCAAGGTGAACGTCGCCTCCCGCCGGCGCAGGTCCACCGACACCTTCTGGCACTGACTGAGCACGTCCATGCCCAATAACAGGGCCGGCTGACGCGTCAGGCCAAAGCGGTCGAAGGTGTGAAGTTGGGCGAAGGCCATGGGCATGTTGCGGATCTCCAGCCCACCGATATGGGTCTCGGCGATGTCGTCCAGCTCCACGGTCATCTTGCGCCCGGTGACGCTGACGATCTGGGTTTCCAGGCGAGGGTCCCGGGACGGCTTGCCGCCCGTAAGCAGCTTGAGCAGCGCCGGATTACCCACCGACAGCTGAGAGCCGGAATCCAGCACCACATACACCGGCACGCCGTGCACCTCGGCGTCGACCAGGATCAACTGGCCAAAACGGCTGCGGCCATGGACCACGATGGTGTGGCCATCGGAAGGCTCGGGCCGGCTGGGCGAGCTGGAGAGCCGCATGGCCTTGAAATCCATGACGATGTGCAGATTGTGCAGCGCGTCGACACCCAGCATGCCCGCCGCGCCCAGATTGGCGGCCGACAGGGCCGGCGCCTCGATGTGGTCGATCCGGTGATTGCCGATGGCCAGGTGGTCGATCACCACCGTCTGCACGTCCTCGACCCCGGCGCTCTCGTGCATGGTCACCTGCGGCCCCTGGGGCAGGTTGAGGGTGGCGGCCAACTCGCGCGAGATCACCGTGCGGTCCGAACCGGTGTCAATCAGGAATTCGAACGGCCCCTGGCCATTGACCATCACCCCCAGGGTCAGGCGTGAGGTGGGGTCCTGGACCAGCTTCAGGCTCTGGGCCGCGTCGGCGGGGTCGGTGGGCGCGGGGGCGGTGGTGACGGCCGCGGGGGCAGGCGGGACGGGGTCGGTGGGCGTGGCCGCGGCGACCGCCGCCGCCCAACCCGCGAGCCCCACGGCTGTAAGCCCTAAGGCCGCGAACCTACTGACAAAACCTCCCGATGCGGGTCTGGATCTCATGGCATCGCCCTCCTCCGCGACCGTCAGTAGGCGCGCTTTTTTAGCGGAGGGGAAGAGATTTGGTTATCGAGGGTAGACGGCAAGTGTCCGGCACTCCCGTTCTGGCTGAAGCCCAAGATCGCGCTAAGCTAGCCTCTTAGAACAGCGCGCAGATCAACCGCCGGGGCCATGTCGGGGGCGCATCTCGCGGCGATCACGCTACGCCGCTGATGAACCTATAACGATCAAATTATACGCAGCTGGCGGGCCCCTAAACCTTCACCGGCTTCACCACCCGGATGTGCAGCTCCTTCAACTGCTTCTCCAGCACCTCGGACGGGGCGTTCATCATCAGGTCCTGGGCCTGCTGGTTGAAGGGGAAGGCGATGATGTCGCGGATGGCCGTGGTGCCCGCCAGCAGCATGACGATGCGGTCGACGCCGGGGGCGATGCCGCCGTGGGGCGGTGCGCCGAAGCGGAAGGCGTTGAGCATGCCGGCGAACTGTTCCTCGACCGTCTCGGCGGAATAGCCGGCGATTTCGAACGCCTTCATCATGATCTCGGGCAGATGGTTCCTGACCGCGCCGCTGCTGAGCTCGATACCGTTGCAGACGATGTCATACTGATAGGCCAGGATATCCAGCGGATCGCTGGTCTGCAGCGCCTCGAGGCCGCCCTGCGGCATGGAGAATGGGTTGTGCGAGAAGTCGATCTTCTTGTCGTCCTCGTTCCACTCATACATCGGGAAGTCGACGATCCAGCAGAACTTGAATTGGCCTTCTTCCACCAGGCCCAGGTCGGTCCCGACCTTGGTGCGGGCCGCGCCGGCGAACTTGTAGAAGGCGCTGGGCTCGCCGGCGGTGAAGAACACCGCATCGCCGACCTTCAGGCCCAGTTGCGCCCGGATGGCCTCGGTGCGCTCGGGACCTATGTTCTTGGCCACCGGGCCGGCCGCGCCGTCCTCGCCTTCGCGCCAGAAGATATAGGCCAGGCCCGGCTGGCCCTCGCCCTTGGCCCAGTCGTTCATGCGGTCGCAGAAGGCCCTGGAGCCGCCGCCCGGGGCGGGAATGGCCCAGATGGCCGCCTTGGGGTTTTCCAGTATGCCCGCGAACACCTTGAAGCCCGAGGCGCGGAAATGGGTTGATACGTCATCCATGACGATAGGGTTGCGAAGGTCGGGCTTGTCGCTGCCGTACTTGGCCACCGCCTCGCGGAAGGGAATGCGCGGAAACGGCGCCGGGGTCACGGTCTTGCCGTTGGCGAATTCCTCGAACACCCCCTGCATCACCGGCTCGATGGCGGCGAACACATCGTCCTGGGTGACGAAGCTCATCTCCATATCCAGCTGGTAGAATTCGCCGGGCGAGCGATCGGCGCGGGCCGCCTCGTCACGGAAACAGGGCGCGATCTGGAAATATCGGTCGAAGCCGGAGACCATTAGCAGCTGTTTGAACTGCTGCGGCGCTTGCGGCAGCGCATAGAACTGGCCGGGATGCAGGCGCGAGGGCACCAGAAAGTCGCGCGCGCCCTCGGGGCTGGACGCCGTCAGGATCGGCGTCTGGAACTCGGTGAAGCCCTGATCAATCATCCGCCGGCGCAGGGAGGCGATCACCTGGGAGCGCAGGACGATGTTCTTGTGCAGGGTCTCGCGCCGCAGGTCCAGATAGCGGTATTTGAGGCGCATATCCTCAGGATAATCGGGCTCCCCGAACACCGGCACCGGCAGTTCGGCGGCTTCGGACAAGACGGCCACCGCGCGCGCGCGAATCTCGATCTCGCCGGTCGGCAGGCCTGGATTGACGGTCTCGGCGCTGCGGGCCACCACCTCGCCGTCGATGCGGATCACGCTCTCGGCGCGCAGACGCTCGATCAGGTCGAATCCGGGGGTCTCCGGGCTTAGCACGATCTGGGTCAGGCCATAGTGGTCGCGCAGGTCGACGAACATCAGCCCGCCATGGTCACGCTTGCGATGAATCCACCCCGACAGCCGCACATTGGCGCCAGCGTCCGAGGCTCGGAGGGCGCCGCAGGTATGGGTGCGATAGGCGTGCATGGGGGTTCACTTATAGCGGTCGAAAGGCGCGGAAGGGCGCATGGCGGCACAGGGTTGTCAAGTTTGGCGGCGTCCCGCCACCGCCTACTTCACGTCGGACGGCACATCCACGTCGCACACCGTATAGTCGCCGCCCCGGGCCGCCTTGGTCTGGGCCACCAAGGCCGTGAAATAGGCGCTTTTGGTGTCGACCACCCGCACATTGGGACGCGAGGCCGCCGGCATGTCGGCCAGAATCTGGACCTTCAGCATCCTGTCCTGCGGCGCGGCCACCGGTTCGCCGGTCTTGATGCGACCCGCCACGTCCTGGCCCGCGATCACCCGGCCGATGGCGGCGTAGCGGGTGTTCAAGGCGTCGTGGCGGGCGCGCATGATGAAGAATTGGCTGTTGGCCGAGTCTGGGCTGTCGGCCCGGGCCATGCCGATCACCCCCGGACAGAACAGGCCGTGGGCGCTGACCTTGCCGTCGGCCATCAGCGGCGCCATGGCGATGGGCTGGCCCTGAACCGGCAGGGTTCCGATGAAGCCGATCTCCTGGCCCGCCGCCTTGTCGACAACCGCCACCGGCGCGGCCGGGCTACGCCGGAACGAGAACTCGCCAGGAACATCGGGCAGGCTCGAGCCGCCCTCGCCGGTGTTTTTTGGATCGCCGGTCTGGTCCATGAAGTCGTCGATGACGCGGAAGAAGGTCAGGCCATCATAGAGATGCTGGCGCGTCAGGACCTTGAGCCGTTCCACCGACAGCGGCGCGACCATGGGGATCAGTTCGACGATGATTCGGCCCTGGTTGGTGTCGATGACCAGGGTGTTGTCGGCGTCCGCCGGACGCCAATCGCCTGGCGCAGGCTGGGTGAAAGCCGCCGCCGTGGCGGGCGCGCTGATCCCGGCCAAGGCGATCGCCGCCAGCCCAATCATCCCCGCTCGGGCCGTCATGCCACGCCGCATCAATTCATCTCCATTGGCCGAAGCCTTCAATAAAAGCCGGATCGCGTCGGAATCGTGGCCGTCAGGCCGGCTTCAGCTTGGCCAGCATCCGCTTGGCCACGCCAGCGGGCACGAACGGGGTGATATCGCCGTCCAGCTTGGCGATTTCCTTGACCAGCCGCGAAGCGATCGCCTGGTGGCGCGGATCGGCCATCAGGAACACGGTCTCGATGTCGCGATTGAGCTGCTGGTTCATGGCCGTCATCTGGAATTCGTATTCGAAATCGGCCACAGCGCGCAGGCCGCGCACGATCACCTGGGCTTGGATTTTCTCGGCGAACTTCATGGTCAGGCCCTCATAGGGTTCGACCACGATTTCGGCGAGGGTGCTCAGGTGGGCCGTCTCTTGCTGGATGATCTCCGCCCGCTCTTCCAGGGAGAACATCGGTCCCTTGTCGGGATTGATGGCCACGCCGATCACCAGCTTGTCCACCAGCTTCACGGCTCGGCCGATGATATCCAGGTGGCCGTTGGTCACCGGGTCGAAGGTGCCCGGATAAAGTCCGACGCGCGCCATGCCTGTCCCCGTCTTATCTGCTTTGGCAGCCTTCGCCCCTAGAGCATAAACCGATACGCTTGTATCGATTTATGCTCGTCGGCCCCAAAAAATCTTGGCCATTTTTCTCCGCCGAACGAGCCCGCTCCGATGTCAGTCGGCTTGCGGCGTGTCGCCCTCGTCCTCGACCTCAGGCTCTCCGCCTTCGCCTTCCAATCGCTCGACACCGACCACGTGCTCGTCCTGGGCGGTGCGGAAAATAGTGACGCCGGAGGTGTTGCGGCCGGCGATGCGGATCTGGCCGATCGGGCAGCGGATCAGCTGGCCCTGGTCGGTGACCAGCAGGATCTCGTCGCTTTGGTCCACTGGGAAGGAGGCCACGAGCCGGCCGCCCTTCTTGCTGAGGTCATGGGCGATCAGGCCCTGGCCACCGCGGCCCGTGCGCCGATAGTCGTAGGCGGAGGTGCGTTTGCCGAAACCTTCGGTCGAGACCGTCAGCACGAACTCCTCCGCCGCACCCAGTTCGGCGATGCGCTCCACCGACAGGCTGACCTCGTCGGTCGCGGTATCGTCCTCATCCTCGGCCGGCGCCGCCACATCCTCGGCGTCGTCATTGGCGGCCGCCCGCATGGCGGTGGCGTGCTTGATATAGGCCCCGCGCTCGGCCGGGCTGGCGTCCACGCCGTGCAGCACGGCCATGGAGATCACCTGGTCGCCCTCAGCCAGGCGGATGCCGCGCACCCCGGTCGAATCGCGGCTGGCGAACACCCGCACCTCGTCCACGGGGAAGCGGATGCAGCGCGCCAGGGCGGTGGTCAGCAGGATATCGTTGGCGGGGGTGCACAGGCCGACGCCGATGATGCTGTCGCCCTCGTCCAGCTTCATGGCGATCTTGCCGTTGCGGTTGATCTGCACGAAGTCGGACAGCTTGTTGCGCCGGACATTGCCGGTGCGGGTGGAGAACATCACGTCCAGCCGGTCCCAGGTCGCCTCGTCCTCGGGCAGGGGCAGGATCGAGGTGATGGTCTCGCCGGGCTCGATCGGCAGCAGGTTGACAAAGGCCTTGCCGCGGGAATTGGGCAGGCCGACCGGCAGCCTCCAGACCTTAAGCTTATAGACCTTGCCGCCGGAGGAGAAGAACAGCACCGGGGCATGGGTCGAGGCTGAGAAGACCCGGGTGACGGCGTCCTCGTCCTTGGTCGACATGCCCGAACGCCCCTTCCCGCCGCGTTTTTGCGTGCGATAGGTGGCCAGAGGCGTGCGCTTGACATAGCCGCCGTGGGTGACGGTGATGACCATGTCCTCGCGGGCGATCAGGTCCTCGTCCTCGACGTCGGCGTCGCCGTCGACGATCTGGCTGCGGCGCGGCACGGCGAAGGCCTCGCGCACCGCGACCAGTTCCTCGCGGACGATGCCCATGATCCGGTCGCGCGACGACAGGATGTCGAGATAGCCCTTGATCGCGGCGGCCAGTTCCCGGGCCTCGTTCATGATCTCGTCGCGGCCCAGGCCGGTGAGGCGGGACAGGGGCAGGGCCAGGATCGCGCGGGCCTGCTCTTCCGTCAGCCGGACGCGGTCGCCCTCGACCACCACGGTGCGCGGATCGGCGATCAGCTCGATCAGGGCGATCATGTCGCCGGCCGGCCAGTCGCGAGTGACCAGTCGCTCACGCGCCTCCGCAGGATCCTTCGACGAGCGGATGATGTGAATCACCTCGTCGATATTGACCACGGCGATAGCCAAGCCGACCAAAAGGTGTCCGCGATCGCGGGCCTTGCTCAGTTCGAACTTGGTTCGGCGGACCACCACCTCTTCGCGGAATTCAACGAAGCAGTCGATCAGGGGCTTCAGCCCCATCTGCAACGGCCGGCCGCGATTGAGGGCCAGCATATTGACACCGAACGACGATTGCAGAGGCGTGAAGCGATAGAGTTGGTTCAGCACCACCTCGGCCGAGGCGTCGCGCTTCAGCTCGACCACCACCCGCAAGCCCTGGCGATCGCTTTCGTCGCGCAGGTCGGCGATGCCTTCGATGCGCTTTTCACGCACCAACTCGGCGATGCGCTCGACCATGGCGGCCTTGTTCACCTGATAGGGCACCGAGGTGATGATGATCGCCTCGCGATCCTTGCGGATCTCTTCGATCGTGGCTTCGCCGCGCATGATCACCGAGCCGCGGCCGGTCATCAGCGCCTGGCGTGGACCTGTGCGGCCGATGATTTCACCGCCAGTGGGGAAATCGGGGCCCGGCACGATGTCCAGCAGTTCTTCCAGGCTGATCTGCGGGTTGTCGATGGTGGCGAGGCAGGCGTCGACGATCTCGCCCAGATTGTGCGGCGGAATATTGGTGGCCATGCCCACGGCGATGCCGCCGGCGCCATTGACCAACAGGTTGGGGATGCGCGACGGCAGCACCACCGGCTCGCTCTCGGAGCCGTCATAGTTGTCACGGAAATCGACCGTGCCCTTGTCCAGGTCGGCCAGGATCGACATGGCCGCCTTGGTCAGACGCGATTCGGTGTAGCGCATGGCCGCCGGCGGATCGTTGTCGATCGAGCCGAAATTGCCCTGGCCGTCGATCAGCATCAGCCCCATCGAGAAGGGCTGGGCCATGCGCACCAAGCTGTCATAGATCGCAAGGTCGCCGTGCGGGTGGTATTTACCCATCACGTCACCGACGATCCGCGCCGACTTCACATAGGAGCGGTCAGGCGTGTGACCCTCTTTGTTCATGGAATAGAGGATGCGCCTGTGCACGGGCTTGAGGCCGTCGCGCGCGTCCGGCAGGGCGCGGCTGACGATCACGCTCATGGCGTAGTCGAGATAGGAGCGCTTGAGTTCGTCCTCGATGGCGATGGGGGCTATGCCCCCGCGCCGGGCGTCGTCCGGGGTGGTGGTCGGAGTATCGCTCAAGGGAAATCAGCCGCGGGAATCGAGCGGAATGGTCATGGCCGTCTGTTAGCACTCCCCGCGCCAGCACGCAAAAAACCTTGCGAAAAAAGCGCGTCCATGGCGCCCTTTTGCGCGTTGTCGCCTGAACACGGCCGCTGTGGCGGCGCGTGGCGGGCGCGCTTGCAATCACAGCGCGAACGCGCACCTTGTCGGCCCCACGCAGGAGAAATCGCCATGGCCCGCCTTCGTCCCCTGATTGTCAGCCTCGCCACTGGCCTGACCCTCGCCGCCGCCCAGGCCCCCGCCACGCTTGCCCAGGCGCCCGCGCCTGGATCATCCTTCACGGCCACTATCAAGAGCCCCGACGGCGCCAGCATCGGAACCGCTATCCTGATCGAGGCGCCGTCCGGCCTGCTGATGCGGGTGGAGCTCAAGGGCCTGGCGCCCGGCTGGCACGGCATGCACTTTCACGAAAAGGGCGACTGCACGGACTCGAAATTCATGAATAGTGGAGGCCACGTGCAGATGGCGGGCATGAAAATGCCCCACGGCCTGCTGAACCCCCAAGGTCCCGACTTCGGCGATCTGCCCAATCTCTATGTCCAGGCCGACGGCACGGCCAAGGCCGAAGTCTATTCGACCAGGGTCTCGCTCAAGGGCGGTTCCGACCGCTCCAACCTTTTGGACGCCGACGGCTCGGCCCTGGTTATCCACGCCAGCCCGGACGATCAGACCACCCAACCCATCGGCGGCGCCGGCGCGCGCGTCGCCTGCGGCGTGATCCGCTAACCGCCGGCCTTGGACCGGGTCGAGCCTGGACTGGGGGCTGGGACGCCACAGCGGGCCCTGCCCTGCCCGCCCCTGGCGATCGAGGGCCTGGTCGGCAGGTCTGTCGATCTTGAAAGCCTGAGGCTCGACCGGCACGCCGCTGATCTTTGGGCGGCGATCGGGGCTCGGCCCGAGGTCTGGCGGAGCATTCCGTCCGGGCCGTTCGAGGGTGAGCCCGCGTTCCAAGCCTGGCTGGCCGAGCGTCTGGCCAATCCGGCCACGCTCATATTCGCGATCCTCGACAAGACCGGCGAGCGGCCGTCCGCGGCCGGACTGTTCTTCTTGCTGCAAACCGACCAAGCCATGGGTCGCACCGAGATCGGCCTGGTCTACGGCGCCGCGCTCACCCGGCGGATTGGCGGCACGGAGGGCTTCTTCCTCCTGGCCCGGCATGTCTTCGAGGCCAGCGGCTACCGCCGCCTGGAATGGCGCTGCAACCCAGACAACACAGCCTCCCGCCGCGCCGCGGAGCGATTTGGCTTCACCTTCGAAGGGACTTTGCGGGAAAATCTGTGGGTCAAGGGCGGCGTCTGGGACACCGCCGTCTATTCCCTGCTGGACCATGAGTGGCCGGCGACCGCCGAGCGAATGGCCGCATGGCTGTCGCCGGCGAACTTCAGCGCGGAGGGTCGGCAGTTGCGGGCCCTGGCGGCCCCGACATAGAGCCGCCCAGACATAGAACGGCCCGACATGGGGCGGCCCTGCAAAGCCGTCCAGGACAATCCTACTGCGCCGCGACGGTCCGACGCGGCAGGGTCCAGTTGGGCCGCGGGAAATGGCAGGTATAGCCGTTGGGAATCCGCTCCAGGTAATCCTGATGCTCCGGTTCGGCTTCCCAGAACGGCCCGACCGGCTCCACGGCCGTGACCACCTTGCCAGGCCATAGGCCCGAGGCGTCCACGTCGGCGATGGTGTCTTGCGCGATCAGCTTCTGGTTTTGGTCGACATAGAAGATCGCCGAGCGATAGCTGAGACCAAGATCATTGCCCTGGCGATTCAGGGTCGTCGGATCATGAATCTGAAAGAAGAATTCCAGCAGGTTTCGATAGTTTGTCTTGGCCGGATCGAATTCGATTTCAATGGCTTCGGCATGAGTGCCATGATGGCGGTAGGTGGCGTTTGGGACATCGCCGCCGGTATAGCCCACGCGCGTCGACAGGACGCCGGGCAATCTGCGGATCAGGTCTTGCATGCCCCAGAAACAGCCCCCGGCCAGGACCGCGCGCTCGGTGCTCGACATGGAGAGGTCTCCCATCCCTTGCGATCTCGTCGAGGCCACCATGGCGCCGCCCAAGACCGATACCGTTCCATAGCCCATGCCGGCATGGGCTTCTTGCAGAACGCACGCCTAAGATAGTGCACGCCGCCGCGCCGCAAAAGGCGGAGCCCGCCGGCCTAAGCAGCCTCGCGTGGCTGCTTAGGCAAGAAAGCGGTCGGAAACGTTCGCCGCCGGCCACCTGGATCAAGGGGAAACTGGATCAAGGGGAAACCCGCTATCCCTAGAACGGGATCTCGTCGTCCAGGTCCGCCGAAAAGCTTTCACGGGGTCCGGAGGGCTGAGCGCGCTGGGCCGGCTGAAAGCCGCCGCCGCCACTGCTATAGCCGGCGCTGTCGTCACGTTCATCGGATCCGCCGGCCTTGCCGTCCAGCATGGTCAACTCGCCGCGAAACTTCTGCAGCACCACCTCGGTGGAATATTTCTCCTGGCCGGATTGATCCGTCCATTTGCGGGTTTGCAACGATCCTTCGAGATAGACCTTGGAGCCCTTGCGTAGATAGCTTTCAGCGACCTTGACCAAATTGTCGTTGAAGATCACCACCCGGTGCCATTCGGTCTTTTCCTTGCGCTCACCGCTTTGGCGGTCGCGCCAGGTTTCCGACGTGGCCAGGGTCAGATTGGCGACCCGATCGCCCGATGTAAGGGTGCGGATCTCCGGATCCTTACCCAGATTACCGACCAGAATGACCTTGTTGACGCTGCCCGCCATGGAATCCTCACCTTAGTGTCCGTGAAATCCGCAATCCCCGCCGACCCTATCGAAGACCGGCGCCAGGATCAATGTTCTTGTTTCGTTCGAGCGATTCAGGGCGCTGCAGCCGGCCCCGCGCCGAGCTTGGCCAGCTGACCATCCCCCGTCCGGACCAGCAGCAGATAGCGGCTGCCCTTGAAATTCTGCGCGGTGAACACGCCTTCCTTCTGCAGGAACAAAAACTGTCCCTGATAGGCGCCGGTAATGATTTCCGAGGTTCCGCCGAGGGCCAGAAAATGCAGACGCATCCCCTCGAGCGAGGCGGCGCAGGCCTCGATCGACGGTTCGTGCTCGGAGACGATGTTGAACGCCGGCTTGCCGTCCTTGCTGACAAGTTGCCAGCAGACACCCGTGTTCATCGGCGCTTCCAGCTGCTTTTCGCAACCAGAAAGAGCGCCACAGGCGGCGAGCGCAGCCGCAACGGCGGCGGCAAGGATAATCGGCCGAGTCATGGGCCTAGGCTACACCGGCCCGCGCAAGGGCGCGATAGGGACTCTGAGCGCAATGCACAGCTTATGATCGGCCCGGTTCCGCGCCGGGATAGGCGGGCGCGTCGCAGACGGTCCCGGCCCAGGCGGGCCGGTCACCCGTATGAATCTGGGCCTGCACCTTCAAGCCCTCCGGAGCCGCATCCAGCGCCCCCAGGCGCAATCGCAGGACTTTCGGATGGTCATCACGGCGCGAATAGAACGGCGATCCGCAAGCCGCGCAGAAGGCGCGCTTCTTGCCGGGCGAAGATTCGAATTCCCGGATCAGATCCGCGCCACCCAATATCTTGAAACCCGCGGCCTCTGCCGGCGCGACCGCCGCGGCGAAGCCGTGAGCTTTGCGGCAAGCGCCACAATAGCAGACCGTGACCGCTCCGAGGCTCCCGCCGAGCTCTCCGGAATAGACAAAGCGGACACCGCCGCACAGGCAGCCTCCAGGCATTTCCAACGCATAGGTCATGGCTCAAAAATCCGGGATGGCGCAGGTGGCGTCGGTTTGGTCGGCGAGCGGCCGGAACGTCATATTGTCCGAGGACCACTCGACCTTGTGCGGGGCCAGCCTCAGGGTCTGACCCATCCAGCGTCCATAGCTGGCGCCGCCAAGCTTCTCACAATGACCGGCGAACAGGGTCTGCACGCAGGCGTTCAGCGTGACGCCGTCGCTGACCTTGCGCCATTCACCGCCATTATAGCGCAGGCAATCGCCAAGCGCGGTCTTGGCCGGCGGCGTCGCTGCATCCATGGGAGTCTCGGTTGGCTGGGCGGCGGCCTCCGCCGGCGGCAGCGGCGTCAGATTGGCCCCCGCCTCGCCGGCCGCGGCCAGGGCGCCGGAGGAATCCACGCCGACGTCCAGGGCCTGGGTGGCCACCCCGTTCTTGCGCGCGCAGTCGGACAGGGTGTCCATGCCGACAAATTGTCCGGCCACGAAGCAACGAAGCGGCGTTTTCGGGTCCGGCTTGGCGTCATCCGGCCGGCCCATCTGCACGACCAGGCCACCGGTGGAGGCTGGCGGCGGGGCTTTCGACGCATGCTCGTGTTTCAGGATCGCCAGGGCGAGGCCGAGCGAAATCAACAGCACCGCCACGCCGCCGCCCAGGGTCAGCCAGAGTCTGCGATTCTGAGCGATATCCATGGTGATTGGCTACGACGTGCCAGCGTCAGTATCAAGTCAGGCGCTGGAGCGAGATGAGGAAAGGTGCGAAGCGGCTTTCCGCCCCCATCTCGCCCTAAACGCCAAGAATCGATCACGTTTTATGATTTCGGATCGATTCGATCCGAAATCATCGTGATCTAGGGATCAGGCCAGGATCTGTAGCGCCAGCGACGACGAGGAATAGCCGCTGGAGGTCGAACTCGATGTCGACGACGAGGAGGTACTGCCGGTCAGGCGGGCGAGCGCGCCCTTATAATTGGCGATCTCGGAGGTCAGGTAGGCGGGAACGGTCCCCGTGACCGCGGGGGCCGGAGGATTGGTGGCCGTATTGAGATTGTAATAGGCGTTCTGCACCTTGGCCATGGCGCTCTGGATCGCCTGCTGAGCCGCCTTGATTCCCGCCGTCGTCGTCAGGTCGAAGGTCTGATCGAGATTGAGTCCGTAGCTGTCGGTGGGGAGCTTCTTGGATACGGATGTGGCAGGCGCTCCGGCCACGGCCTTGGGCGGCGTGACAATCGCCGGCCCGGTCTGGATAAGGCCGGGATTCAGTCCCAGGGGCGCCAAAGCGTCCTTGCCCGACGGTCCCGGCAGCAACTGAAGGGTCTGCGTAGGATTCTGCGGCTTGATCTGGACCTCTTCCTTGCCGTTCAAGGCCGCCACCGTCACCGTCACCTGATAGCCGGCGGCCTGAGTGATCTTGTGGGCCAAGGTCTGTGGCGTGTCGGTGGCGGAGATCGTGACTGTGCCGAGCGACCCGCCGGCCTTGGTCTGGATCTGAAACTGATCGCCCGCCCGCACGGAGGTGGCTGAGGTCAGCAGTTGCGAACTGGTATATTGCAGCGTGCCGTTCGGCAGGCCTAGACGGTCGAGCACGCTGGCGCCCGACGCATCGACCGCGATCGATTCGGGCGCGTCGTAGCCGTCCTGACCCTGCAGGACCTGCGACCATTGCACGGCGCCGGTGGCCACATTGATATTGGCGACGTAGCCTTCCTTGGTTCCCGCCGCGCCCTGGAATGTGGGGTTCGCCAAGCCAGGCAAGCCCCCATTGGAAACCCCGGCGATATAGACCTGCCCATTGGCGACGGATAGCGCCGTGACATTGTCGTTCCCCGTGCCGCCGTAATAGGCCACCGCATCGCCGGACGACGGCGTCAAATTTTCCGAAAGCTGCGCGACAAAGGCGTCCTGGCCGCCAGAATAGCTGGATGTGACAGCCCCGGCGGAAAGCGCGCCATTGGTCGTGGTCCCCGCGACCACCACCTGACCGCCGTTGATCGCCACCCCGGCGATTGACCCGCTGCCCAGATTGCCAAGGTCGCGCGTGGCGCCGGCGGTGGGCGCGCCGACCGCATTGAGGGTGAAGCTTCGCAGCACCCCGTCGCCGTTTTCCACCCCGGCAACGACCACGTTCGAACCGTCGACGGCTATGGATTTGGCGGCGTCGGTTCCCGATGTGCCGAATTGGGTCGTGAACAGCTTCGTGCCGGTGGCCGAGTAGCCTTGAAGATAGCCGTCCTGGCCGCCATTAGACGACCCGCCGCCCGGCAAGCCGCCGCTGGTCTGGCCAACGACATAGACCGAGCCGTTGGTCCCAAAGGCCACCCCATTGGCCTGATTGGCGCCCACGGCGTTGTTTTGCTGGGTCCACTGGAGGTCACCCTCGGAATTGAACACGCTGACAAAGCTTTGGACCGTCTTGGTCGAACTCGCGGTATTGGTCGAACTGGTCGGGGTCGCCACATCGGGCGCGCCATTGACCGAGCCGGCGACAGCGACATTTCCGGTCGCGGAGACGGCGATGGAATAGCCGCTGGTTATGCCCGAGGCGCCCAGGGTGGTGGCGGACTGAAGCTGGCCGACGGAATCGTATTTGAGCAGGGCGACGTCCTGGCCGCCCTGGATGGTTTGTCCGGCGATCGATCCCGTGACGTCGGCGACCACATAGACCGAACCATCGGGGCCTGTGGCCGTGGCGTGGATGGCGCCGACCTGGGTCCCCAGAGTTGTCGCCTGGGCCTCCCCGGCGACCGAATTGGCCGTCCCCGGCAGGGCCAGGGCGGCGGGCGGCGGGGTGGCCGTGCTGGAGTCGCTGGCTTGCAGTTTGATCAACTGCTGAATTGGAACCAGGTCGGCGGCCGCGCCGGTCTTATTGACCGTGCTCGTGGCGGTGGTGGCCGTTCCGGCCGGATTGCCTGATGTCTGGGCGACATAGACGGCGGCGGCGGTGGACGGGGCGGAGAAACTGACGGCTTCGGCGGAATCGCCATTTATCTTGAAGGCCCACTGGTCCGGCCCGGCCGGCAGGGTCACGGTCTTGCCGCCGACCTGAATGGTCTGGGCCTTGGGCGCCGTCATATTGGTGGCGAACCGCGTGGCGACGCCGGCCGCCTTGAGTTGGCTGTTGATGAAATTGACGACATTGGGCATCGACCGCGTCAGCGACGGATCCATCTGCGACAGGTCGATGGGCACCGAGGTCTGGGTCTTGCCGAACTTGGTCACATCGATGCTGAACTGCACGTTTCCTTGAAACGCCGGAACCGCATCGTTCAAGCCGCCGGTGAAGATGACACCGGTGGTGAAGCTGTCATTTTCGACCGCCGGGGCCATGGCCGTGGTGGCGCTGGACGAAACCTGGCCGTTTGTCAGACGCACATTGGGCAAGGACAACCCGTTCACATAGCCGGTGACTTGGGACAGTCCGGTATTGAATGCGGTCGCCGCCTGCTTGTTGGAGAGCGCGGTCGACGAGGTGGACAGCATCTGGGCGGTCAGTCCGCTCAGCGCGTTCAGACCCTGGTAGAGCGTGAACAGGCTCTTGTACTGAACGCTCGCGCCGGGGACATCGGTCTGAGCCGCATTGGGATTGATGACATTGTGGCCGCTCAAAGCCAGGGCGGCCAAAGCGCTCGGCGGAGACGACGTGCCGTCCCAGGGCGGGGTCGGCGCGGCGGTGGACGAACTGCCGCTGGTGGTCGGGCCCGACGTCGACGCGCTGGAAGACCCGTTAAGGATCCCCTCCTTGGAGTTGTAGTAACTCAACAGAACGCTGCTATCGATCGATATCACAGCTGAAGCCTATTCGGGACACAGTTCGGACGCAGTCACCATGCGCCCCAAACCCTTCCCGGAGCTTAATTAGCCTACTTAAGGTGGCCGTGATCAGGCGGCGATCAGATTGGAAATCGCCAGGTCGCGGCGCACATGGTCGCGCCGGGCGCCCCATTCGTCGGCGAGGATCGCCAACAGGACCACATCGCGAAACGCGCCGTCCTTTTTGACGTGCCGCCGCAGATAGCCTTCGCGCCTGAAACCCGCGGCGGCCTGGGCTTTCAGCGCCGCTTCATTGTCGGCCAGAACCTCAGCCCAGACCTTTTGCAGCTCGAATTCTCGAAACGCCAGATCAAGGCCCAGGGCCTGCGCCGCCCGGCCAACGCCTCGCCCACGCGCCCACGCCTCGCCGATATACCACCCCCAGGAGGCGCGGGCGTGGCGACCGGCAAGTCCGCTCAACGTCAGATAGCCGGCTGGGTCGCCATTATAGGTGATTATCCAGCCGCGCTGGTCGGGATCGCGGTGCATGTCTTCGAACCAGCGCGCGTGCTCCAGTTCAGTCTGCGCTGGCAGATCGCTCATCCAGCGATCGACTTCGGGCTCACGACGCCATCGAAACAGTCGTGAACAATCTTCATCAACCAAATCGCGGAGTTCGATCATACGCGGTTCCTGCCCCTATCGCAGGACCACACACTATCGCTGATTCATGACGCCGCGAGCGGGACTTTTGGAAAATCTACTTGAACAGCGACAAGATCACCTGAGGCGCCTGGTTCGCAATCGACAACGCCTGGGCGCCGAGCTGTTGCTGCACCTGCAAAGCCTGCAGCTTGGCGCTCTCCGACGCCATATTGGCGTCGACGAGGTTGCCCACGCCGGTCGTCAGGGTGTCCTGCAGCTTTCCGACAAAGGTGTTGTGCGCGCTAATTTCACTGGATTGGGAACCGAGCTGGCCCAGGGCGCTATCCACATTGGTCAGCGACGCATTGACCAGGGTCAGCAGCGCCGTCGCCGCCGTAACGGTGCCGATGGTCGAGGTCGCGCCGATCGTAATGATGCTACCGCCCAGCGTCAGGCTCAAGGTGGACAGGGTGATAAAGGAAGAGCCATCCGAGTTGGCGAGAAAATTGACGCTCGAACCCAGCGATCCATTCAGAATATTGGCGCCGTCGAACGACGCGTTGTTCACAACATTGGTGATTTGAGACAAAAGCGACTTGTAGTCGTTGTTGAGCAACTGCCGTGAGGACGTATTGTTCGATGGATCCATCGCCGCCACGACCTTGGCCTTAAGCTGCGATAAAAGATCCGAGACCGACTGCCCCGCCGTGCTGGCCACATCGGCGATCGATGTCGCCCGGTTCAGGCTCATCTGCACCGAGTCGAGGGCGTTGATGTCCGCCCTTTGTCCCTGGGCGATCGCCCAGACAGACGCGTTGTCCTTGGCGGAACCGACCTTCAGCCCTGTGCTGATCTCGGCCTGATTGGTCGCCAGATCACCTTGAGTTTTGTTCAAGTTCTCTAGCGCGAGGAGCGCTGCGTTGTTCGAATTGACGCTAAGCGTCATGACTGCCTCCGTCGGCTTCACCCCAAGGTCGACGCCAGATTTCCGGCGCTTGGGGAATCGCTTCTGTAGGCAAAGGGTATGGTTAACATGGTGAGCAGATGGTTAACGCACTTCGACCGCTCACCGGAAGCCGGTGGCGGTTAAGGCGCCCCTCGCGGGCCGCGCTCGATATCGCCAGGCTAGGCCTGGGCCTTGATCACGTCCCCGGCCAGGTAGCCATCCGCCTCGCGCAGCTTGACGATCTGCTCTTGCGGCGCCTGCTGGACGACCTCTCCGGTCGTGCGGTTGATCACCTTGTAGACGAAGCACCCCGCCGCCTTGTCATCCTCGATCACCAGCCTCAGATCGGCGGGGTTCGAGGCGGGCGTTGGCTTGGGCGCGGGCTTGGTGTCAGAGACCGGAGCAGCGGAAGCTGTGCTTGACGCGGGTTTGAACGCGGCGGCGTCGCCCGGAGTTTACGGGGCGACGGGAAGCGAACCGGGATCGGGCTTGCCGATAATGTTTTGAATTGGACTGACCATATCTCCCTTACGCCGGTGTTCGGCCGGCGCCTCCGACGGCTAGCGGAGGCGGGCGCGAACGCCCGCCTCCTTGGCGTGGACTAGCGGAAGAGCGACAGCAAAGACGACGACGAGGAGTTCGCGATCGACAGTGCCTGGATGCCGAGGGACTGCTTGGTTTGCAGTGCCTGCAACTGGGCGCTTTCTTTGGCGAGGTTCGCATCGACGAGGTTGCCGACGCCTTGGTCGATCGTGTCCTGCAGCGTGCTAACGAAGGTCAGCTGCGAGGTCAGGGAGTTCGACGAGGCGCCCAGGGTGGCCAGCGAGTTGTTCACGTTGCTGATCGAAGAGTTGATCGCAGTGAGCGCAGCGCTGGCGGTGCCGGCGGTGCTGATCGTCTGCGTCGCGGACAACGTGATGATGCTGCCGCCCAGGTTCAGGGTCTGCGCCGCAACGGTCAGGTGGTTCTTACCGTCGGAGCTGGCCAGGGCTTGCAGGTTGGAGACGCTGCCGTTCAGCAGGTTCGCGCCGTTGAAGCTGGCGTTGGTGATCACGTTCTGGACCTGCTTCACCAATTGGGTGAAGTTGGTGTTCAGAGCGAGACGGCTTTGGGTGTCGATCGAGGTGTCCGTGGCCGACAGAGCCGTGGACTTCAGTTGGTTCAGCAGATCGGAGACCGAGGTGCCGGCCGAGGTGGCCACGTCGACGGTCGATTGGACGCGCTGAAGCGATTGTTTCACCGAATCGAGCGCAGTAGAGCTCGAACGCTGGTTCTGAGCGATGGCCCAGATAGCGCCGTTGTCCTTGGCGGAGGAAATCGCCAGGCCGGTGCTGACTTGGTTTTGAGCCTTGCCCAGCTGAGATTCAGTGGAGGTCAGGTTCTGCAGGGCGATGAGGGCGCCCGAGTTCGTGTTAACGCTTAGCGCCATGACGAATAAATCCCATTCAGGTTGTCCGACGTCATTTTGACTGCCGGAGGCGTTTTGCCTGACCTGAGGGAGTGCAATGGACGGGCCAGAATCGGCCGCCCCATGGCGCAGCTTAGACGATTGGATTCATGGCGTTATAGGTCGGTTAAGCCTGTTTCTATGCGGCAATTTTTGCCCATCCAGGGACTCAGCCGGCAAATCTTGCCGCGCCTGCCCGGTCGATTTTGCCGGCCCCGGTCCGCGCAGCGGCCGAAGGAGCCGGACGCCTTGGCGGCGCCCGGCTCCCAGCGGCTATTTAAACAGCGACAGGACCAACTGCGGCGCCTGGTTGGCGATGGAGAGCGCCTGAATCCCCAATTGCTGCTTGGTCTGCAGCGCTTGGATATTGGCGCTTTCCTTGGCCATGTTGGCATCCACCAGATGCCCAACCCCCGTTGTCAGCGTGTCCTGGAGATCGAGCACCGATGTGGTTTGCAGCGTAAGGGCGTTGGAAGACGTCCCGAGGCTGGCCATGGCGGCGTTGACGTTGACGATCGAGGCTTGCACGACATTGATCAGAAGGCTGGCTATGGTCGCTGTGGCGAGCGAAGCGGTCGCCGTCAGCGTGAGGATGGAGCCCCCAAAGCCCAGGGATTGCGCGCGGACCGTCAAAAGGGACGCTCCGTTGGCGCTGGCCAGGAAGGCGAGATCCGGCGCGCCGGCGTTCAACAGGTTGGCCCCGTCGAAACTGGCGTTCTGGATCACCGAAGCGATCTGATCGCGTGTTTGAGTGAAGTCGGCGTTGAGAGCCTGGCGGCTGGCCGTGTCCAAGGACGCGTCCGAAGCCGACAGAGCCTGCGCCTTCATCTGGTTGAGCAGGTCGGATACGCTCTGACCGGCGGACATGGCGACATCGACGATGCTGGAGCCGCGGTTAAGCGAACTCTTCACGGAGTCGAGAGCGGAAATCTGGGAGCGCTCGTTTTGCGCGATCGCCCAGACAGCCCCATTCTCTTTCGGCGACGCCACCGCTAGGCCCGTACTGATCCGGTTTTGAGCTTGGCCCATCTGTGCACTGGCTGAATTGAGATTTTCGAGCGCGATCATCGCGCCCGAGTTGGTGTTCACCGAAAGCATTCGGCGCTCCTTCCATTCTGGGCGGGGATGACGGCTTTTGCCGCTGGGCTTCTAGCCCGCGCTCAGAGTGGCAAGGATCGCGCCAAGCCAGGCGGCGACCGTGACCAATTATCTAGTTGAAATTATGGGGATTTTTCTGGAGACTGCGAACCGCAAACCGTCCGAACCCAACGCCCGGCAGCTATTGCCGCAGCGGCCCGGCAATCATGGCCGGGCCTTTATCGACAGGTCAGGCGGCGGCGGGACGACTCGCCAGTCCCTGCATCATGATGCGGTTGATATCGATCAGGGCGTCGATGGGCTCCTTGCCGCGCATCACCAGGCTGGTGTACCGGCCGACCCACATGCTCAGCGAAATAATCTGGGCGCGCAGCGTCGGCGGCAAGGCGTTTTCCGGCTGGGCGCAGTCGGCGGCCATGGTCGACCACATGCGCCGGTTCCAATCCAGCGCATTGATCCGCGTCTGCAAATCATCCGGCGCGGCTTCCGCCGCGTCCATCAAAGCCCGCGTGACCTGCCCGAATAGCCGGTACTCGGCGTCTCGTGGCGATTCACTTCGAGACCTAGCCTGCTGGTAGGCTTGAAGCGACATTTCCTAACCTCTCATCTTCGTATTCGATAAGCTTCCGGCACAGCATGAGCGCCTTATAATATTCCCGCTCAAGCAAGTATTTCGAGATATTGACGCATTCCGCCATGATATTGGGATTGGCGATAACCCCCATGAATTCAGAAAGGCGCCGGACAAATTCGTCATGATAACGCGCCGCTCCGGCCTCATCGAGATACATCATCATGACCGGAAAATAGATATGCCGGGCCGGCGAGGTGACCTCGTCTTCCTGCATGATGTCGCGTTCACGCAGGACCGAGGCCTTGTTCTGCAGCAAAAGCACACTGCGCCGATCACCGTTTTGAACCACCGCACCGTTCAGCACGAATTTTTCGCCGGGCTTCAGAGATAATTTCAAAGGCATGGCAACCGCCCTCCATGGATCGGCTCGAGATCATACCTGCTCCCCACCGCTCCCGCATCGACGCTCGCCGCACCGCTCGTTCAGGGAATGACTAAACGGCACGGAAGTTAATGGCGCGTTTCGGGCGACCAGCGCCCCGGGCCAACCGATGACGTCCCGAGCGGATGGGGACAGGAATTCCGCATCTTGCGGCGATTCTCCGAGCGAGCCGAACCAGCAGAATTCTGAGCCGTGCGCCGCGGAATGCGGCTCTCCGCAACCGGCCGGGCGCCCCAGCCCCCCTCGACTGAGGCCGCCCACAATGGCGAGGCCGCGGCGGAGGGTCGCACGTCCCGATCTAGCGGCGTCGGCGGCCCAGGCGAGTTAGCGATACCTTAATCCAGCCTCGTCAGCATTAACCAACCCATCGCACCGTGTGAGTCCCTCCATGTCCCCGCGCCGACACCTGCGTCACCAGACCTCCGCCTCGGCCCTGGCCGCGGCGACCGGAGGCGGCGTGACGGCGCCGCTTCGATTCAGTGACGGCGACCTGGACCGCGCCGCCTCTCAGCAGGCCCTCGCCCGCCTCAACAAGGCCGTGGCGGACCTGCGGACCCTCACCATCCAACCCCTGCTACAGCGCGCCGTGGCCGCCATCGGCGCCGAAGATCATAAAAGCGCGGCCGAACTGGCGCTGAAAGTGCTCAATCGCGACGAACGTAACGGCTATGGCTGGTACATCCTGGCCATCGCGCGCGAACGGGCCGGTGACTTCAAGAGCTCCATCAGCTGCTATGAGTCGGCCCTGGCCTTGCTGCCGAACCATTCCGACATCGCCAACGACCTGGGACGGCTCGCGCTTCGCCTGGACAATCCGCTCCAGGCGGCGAAATTCTTCGCCATCTATTGCGAGGCCAATCCCGATTGCGCTCACGGGGCCAACAACATGGCCAACGCGCTTCGCGAATTGAACGACTATGACGGCGCGATCGAGATGCTGCGTCCGGCGATCCTGGCCCATCCCGAGGCGTCGGTGCTGTGGAACACCCTGGGCAGCGTCATGAGCGAACAGGGTTTTTCCGACAAGGCGGTCACCTTCTATGAGGAAGCGCTGCGCCTGGAGCCGAGCTTCGCCAAGGCGCGGCACAATCTGGCCAACGCCAAGCTGGACCTGAACGATATCGATGGCGCCCTCGCCGACTGCGACGCGGCCATGCTGACCGCCATCGGTCCTTCCGACATGGCCATGATCCGCCTGGCCCGCTCGGCGATGCTGCTGTGCCAGGGGCGCGTGGCCGACGGGTGGGAGGCCTATGAGGCCAGGCTGGACCCCTATTTCGCCAGCGCGACCCATTTCATGATCGACCGGCCGCGTTGGAAACCCGAAGACGATCTGACCGGCAAGTCATTGCTGCTGATGGGGGAACAGGGTCTTGGCGACGAGGTTCTGTTCGCCAATATGGTTCCCGACATCCTGGACGCCCTGGGCCCCGACGGCCGGCTTTCGATCGCCGTCGAGCGCCGGCTGATCCCCCTGTTCCAGCGTTCCTTTCCAACCGCAAATATTGGCGCCCACAGCACCTATAAGGTGGATGGCGTCACCATCCGCGGCGCTCCCTTTATGAACGACGAGCCCATCGACCTCTGGACGCCCATGGCCTCCCCGGTCCGCCGCTTCAGGCGATCGGTCGACGCCTACCCCCAGCGGCCGAGCTTCATGATCGCCGATCCCGAGCGTGTCACCTATTGGCGCGATCTTGTCAGCACGCTTCCCGGCCCAAAAATCGGCCTGCTTTGGAAGAGCCTGAAACTGGGCGGCGCCCGACTGAAGCAGTTTTCGCCGTTCGAACAATGGCGGCCGGTCCTGGAAACCCAGGGCGTCTCCTTCATCAATCTGCAATATGGCGACTGCGACGCCGAACTGGCCGAGGCGCATTCGATGCTCGGCGTGGAGATCTGGCAACCGCCGGGGATAGACCTGAAAAACGACCTGGACGAGGTGGCCGCCCTGTCCTGCGCCATGGATCTGATCCTCGGCCCCTCCAACGCCACCACCAATATCGCCGCGGCCTGCGGCGCGTCGGTCTGGGTGGTGTCGAGCCCGGCCGCATGGCCTTTGCTCGGGACCGACCACCACCCCTGGTATCCCCAGGCCCGGATGTTCATTGCCGACGGCTACCATAATTGGGGCGAGCTCATGCCCCGGGTGGCTCACGCTCTTGGGCAAGAGGCGCCCAAGCTCGGCGCCAGACCGGCTTGATCGCCGCGCAAGCGGCGCGATCCTGACACAGGCCATACACCCCCGAACCTGAAGGCGGCCGTCGATCCCTCCGGGCGCAGATTGAACGCTTGTTCGAATCGCCCTTGCAACGGGCGGCGCTCTCCGTAGTCTACGGGGATAAGTCGAACAGTTGTTGGGCGCGCTCCGGACGCGCCGAAGGGGATAGGATGAGTCAGAGATTTGAGGGCACCAGCGACTACGTCGCCACAGAGGATCTGAAGGTGGCGGTCAACGCCGCCATCGCCCTGGAGCGGCCTTTGCTGATCAAGGGCGAGCCTGGCACGGGCAAGACGGTCCTAGCCTACGAGGTGGCCAAATCGCTCAACGCCCCGTTGTTGACCTGGCACATCAAGTCGACCACCAAGGCCCAGCAAGGGCTTTATGAGTACGACGCCGTCACCCGCCTGCGCGACAGCCAACTCGGCGACGAGCGGGTCAAGGACGTCAAAAACTACATCAAACAGGGAAAGCTGTGGGAGGCCTTCGCCGCCCCCGCCCGTCCCGTGCTGCTGATCGATGAGATCGACAAGGCCGACATCGAGTTTCCCAACGATCTGCTGCAAGAGCTGGATCGCATGGAATTCTATGTCTACGAGACCAATGAGACCATCAAGGCGGCGATCCGTCCCGTGGTCATCATCACCTCGAACAATGAAAAAGAGCTGCCGGACGCCTTTCTGCGCCGCTGCTTCTTCCACTACATCCGGTTCCCCGAAGCCGAGACGATGAATGCGATCGTCGATGTGCACTTCCCCGGGATCAAGAAAAAGCTGGTCAGCGAGGCGCTGCGGATCTTCTACGACATGCGCAAGGTGCCGGGCTTGAAGAAGAAGCCGTCCACCTCCGAACTGTTGGACTGGCTAAAATTGCTCCTGGTCGAGGACATCGACGACGAGGCCCTGCGCGAGCGCGACCCGACCAAGCTGATCCCGCCCCTGCACGGCGCGCTCCTCAAAAACGAGCAGGACGTCCATCTGTTCGAGCGCCTCGCCTTCCTCGCGCGCCGCGAAGGCGCCGGCGGTCGGCCGGGCCAGAGCTGACCCGCGACAACTTGGCCTGAAGCCATCATCGGACGCGCCGCCCCGCGGCGCTAACCGTCTGACGCCAGACTGTTATCCGGTCAGCAAACGATCCTGGGACCTCGGCTTGTCGGGGCCCTAGGCGTTGCGTTACCGCGATTTCACTGGACGTAGCCCGGAGCGAAGGCGAGGCTAAGCACCTGTTTCGACACGGGAAGGACTGAATGCCAAATCGGTTGATGTTCGGAAGCGCGGCCCTGGCCGCGATCGCCTTGGGAACCTCGGCGTGTCATCCGGTGCGTCAAGCGCTGCATATCGACCAAGACCGCCCCCTTACGGTCGCAGCGAGCCTCAACTGCCCGGATGAGCAGGGCCGCCTGACTCGCCTCTCGGCCAGCGCCGACGGTCACGACTGCGTCTATCGCGGCGAACAGGGCGACGAGGTCACGCTGACCTTGGTGGCGCTGAATGGCCAGACGCCGCAGATGGCCCTGGCGCCGCTGGAGAAACGCCTTCGGGCTCTGGCGCCGGACGTTCACGCCGAGTCCGCGTCGGCGGAAGCCTCCACGGCGCCCCAACCCCCGGCGCCGCCCGAGCCGCCGAAGCCGCCGGGCGACGGCGATCATGCCAAGTGGGCTGGATCGGCCTCGCATCGCGACGCCAGCGACTCCGACAGCGATTCCGATCATGACGACGACAATGATCGGAGCGAAGATCATACCAAGGTCGACCTTCCCTTCGTCCACGTCGACTCCGATGACAGCCACGGCCACAGCCGCGCCAAGGTCGACGTGCCCTTCGTCCATGTGGACGCCGATGACGACACGGCGCACGTCAAGGTGTTCGGCGTGACCATCGACGCCGACGACGACAACGCCAATGTGCACACCCACTGGGGCTCCAAGAGCGCCATCATCAAGACCGGGCCCAAAGGCGCCGAGATCCGCTGCGCCGACCTGCGGCACGGGGCGGACATGCTCTACATCCTGGCCAGCGACAATCCCGGGCCCGCCGGCTATCGCAGCGTCGGCTATGTCGCGCGCGGCCCGACGTCAGGCCCGCTGGTCGTCGGAACCTTCAAGAGCAAGGGCGAGCATCACGGCGACTTTCATGACCACGACGTGGACGCCCTGATCAGGCTGAACGTGAAATAGCAGACGCCCCGAGCCGCCTTCACGCCCTGCGCTCACTGGGCGAGGATCATACCAACGGCCTTGGAATTTGACCGTTGGTGTATGTTTTTCCGTCATGGTCGGCGCATGCCGGCCATCCATGCCGTGAACGAATGACCGAGGCCATGGGCGTGGGACTCTTCCTGAAGGCTTGGTGCGGCTTGACCTTCACGGCATGGCTCACCGCGACGAGCGCGGTGACGACGGCGATGGATGGACAGACCCGCAGAGGTCAGTCTCAAAGGCCGCTGGTATCACACACAGGGCGTCGCCCGCCGCCTATGGCGCCTCCTCAGGCCGGGACGACCTCGGTCACCTTGTAGGTCAACAGGCGGCCGTCCTCGTCGGTGATGCTGACATATTCGCCGACAGCGAAACGGTGGTCGCCCAGGCGATAGAGCGGCTCGTCGGCCTCGGTGTCGTCGCCATAGTCGAAGAACCAGCGTTCGCCGCGACGGGCCAGCTTGCCCTCGACCGGGTCTTCGTCCGGTGCAAAGCGGCGAACGACACACTCGCCCCGATGGGCGCGAAACTCCGCCTCATCCAGCTTGCTGTCCGGTGTCAGGGGCGCGACCAGCGAATAGCCCCGGTGATCGTCTCCGTCGGCGAACTCGGTGCCAGGATTGCGCGCAAGACGCATGACGATGCGGTTCAAGCCCATGACTTTCTCCTTATTGGTTGGGGCTAATGCGACAGGAACAGGGACGGGGCGCCGGCGGCGTTCAGGAACGAGCGGGTGGTTCCGCCAAAAATAAATTCCTGCAGGCGTGGGTGGCCGAAAGCGCCGGCGACGAGCAGGTCCGCCGATACGGTCTTGGCCGCGTTCAGCAGCAAGGAGGCGGCGTCGCCGCTGTCGCTGACCCCGTGAATGTCCGCCGTAACCCCCCGCTCGGCCAGAAACTGCTGCAGCCGCTTGGGCTCGAAATATCGCGAGGATGACGCCGGAGCGGCGATGATCACCACGCGGCTGGCCTTCTGCAAAAGGGGCAAGGCTGTGCGCGCCGCGCGACTGGCCTCCTTGCCCCCGTCCCAGGCGATGGCGATCACCCCCTGGATGTTCAGGCCAGGTCGCGCCACCAGGGTCGGCCGTTGTTCGTCCGCCACGATCTGTTGGAAGCTTTCCGCCAGTGGTCCCTTTCCGCGCGCGGTGGCGTCATCGAACACCACCACATCGGACAGCCGACCTTCCATGGACAGCGCCGACCATACCGGAGAGGTCAAGGCGGTGAAGGTTTTGCGCGCATAGGCGCAGCTTTCCAGATTGGTCCGGGCCGCGCGCTCGCCTTCGGCGGCGGCGTCCTTAAGGCTCTGGACCGCGGCCACCTGGACCCCGCCCATGAAACCTTCGCCCATCCAGGGCATCAGATCGGCGACATCGGCCGGAGCATAGACCGCCGCCAATTCCGCTTCGAAAGGCGCTGCGATCGCCGCGGCGGCGGCCAGCACCGCCGCGTCCGCGTCACCACCTGCGACCGGAGCCATGATTCTGGCCCAACTCACGCCCTGATGGCTCATTCTTGTGCTCCCTTGTCGCCCTGACGGCGCTATTGAGACTACGCTCGTCGCGAGCGTCAGCTAATTGATTTACAGCAAAGGAACGCGTTTGTGGCGAGAGGGCTGCGTCAAACCGGTAAGGCCGAAGCGCCCAGGGCTTGGCAGCGCATGCTGTCGGGCCGGCGGCTGGACCTTCTGGACCCCTCGCCGCTCGATATAGAGATCGAAGACATCGCTCATGGCCTTGCCCGCGTCGCGCGCTGGAACGGCCAGACGATCGGCGAGCATGGCTTTTCGGTCGCTCAGCACTCGCTGGTGGTCGAGGAGATCGCGGCCCACGTCCAGCCTGGACTGGAACCGCGTTGGCGGCTCGCGGCCCTGCTGCATGATGCGGCGGAATATGTGATCGGCGACATGATTTCGCCGTTCAAGGCGGCGCTCGGCCTGAACTATCGCGCCTTCGAGGATCGGCTGGAGGCGGCGATCCATATCCGCTTTGGCCTGCCGCCCAAGGTTCCGGCCGATATCAAGGCCTTGATCAAGCAGGCCGACCGGGCCTGCGCCTTTTACGAGGCCACCCAGTTGGCTGGCTTCAACCACGACGAGGCGCTCAAACTGTTCGGGCCTCCGCCCAAGGGCTATGGCCTGACCATCGACCCGCAGCCTGCGTCCCAGGCCCAAGAGCACTATGTGCTCCGCTTTCACCTGTTGTCCGAGGCCGCGGGTTATGAGCCGACCCCAGCCGCCTTCGACACGGAATAGCCGATGAGCGCCGTCGTCATCGGCCTGTCGGCCGTGGTCATCGCCATCCGCAAGAGCGAGGCGGTGGTGCTGTCGGTGCGACCGCACGATACGCGCACCCAGGAAACCTCGGCCCTGGCCGGCCTGCCCTTCGGTCCGTTCGATCCCGACGGCCACCGCACCTTCGAGCTCGGCCTACGGGCCTTCGTCACCGAACAGACGCGATTCGAACTGGGTTATGTGGAGCAGCTCTACACCTTCGGCGACAAGGGCCGCGACGCCCCGCGGGCCGATGTGGGCGCCGGCGCCGCCCGGGTGATCTCGGTCGGCTATCTGGCCCTGACCCCTTACGCGGCGCCGGATCTTGGTCCGGACACCGCCTGGGCCCCGCTGCAGCTGTTTTTTCCCTGGGAAGACTGGCGCAAGGGCCGCCCCGCCCTGATCGATGAGGTGATCGCCCCCGCCCTGCGCCGCTGGGCGGTCAATGACGAGCGCCTGGCGCGCGCACGGCTGCTGTTCGCCCTGGATGGCGCGCCATGGAACGAGGAGCGCGTGCTGGAGCGCTATGAACTGCTCTACGAAGCCGGCCTGGCGCCCGAGGCGGCGCGAGACCGCGAGCGCGAACGGGGCGGCCGGGGCGCCGAACCGTCCGACTATGCCGCCGCCCTGGGCCAGCCGATGTTGTCGGACCACCGCCGCATCCTGGCCACCGGCCTCGGGCGCCTGCGCGGCAAACTGAAATACCGTCCGGTGGCCTTCGAACTGACCGCACCCGAATTCACCCTGTCGCAGCTGCAGCGGACGGTGGAGGCCATCGCCGGGGTTTCGCTGCACAAACAGAACTTCCGGCGGGTGCTGGAGCGGACGGATCTGGTGGAGGGCCTGGGCCGGCTGCACCCCGAGACCGGCGGACGGCCGGCCGAGCTGTTTCGGTTCCGGCGTGAACTGGTCCGGTCCGGCCGCGCGCCCGGATTAGCCCTGCCGCTGTTGCGGGAAGGCTGAGGCCTATTCCCCCCGGCCGGTTTCGCCGGCCCCCGCCGCGGCCAGACGCGCCCGCCATTTGCGTTTGATCTCTGCCGATGTGTCGCGCGAGCCGTCGGCGCTCCAGCCGGGCGGCCCGAACACATAGCCCAGCGCTTCGCGCGGCGATCTGGCGCGCAGCAGGTCGCCGCCGATAGCGATCCATTCATGGAAGGCGGCGCGCAGGATGTTGAAATCGCCGAGATTCTTGACGATGCCATAGCGCGGCGGCTCGTCCTCGCGTTCGGGCTCGAAACTGCCGAACAGGCGATCCCAGACGATCAGTATGCCGGCATAGTTGCTGTCCAGATAGCGCGGATTGCGGGCGTGGTGCACGCGGTGGTGCGAGGGCGTGTTGAACACCGCCTCGATCGGCGCCGGCAGGCGCTTGATGGCCTCGGTGTGGATCCAGAATTGATAGACGAGGCTGATCCCCCTCTCGATGGCGATCATCGCCGGCGGAAAGCCCAGAAAGGCCAGCGGCAACCACAATATCCAGGTTCCCGCGATCCCGCCGGTCCATGTCTGGCGAAGGGCGGTCGACAGATTGTAGTGCTGCGACGAATGGTGGTTGACGTGGGCCGCCCACCAGATGCGCCGCTCGTGGCTCAGGCGGTGAAACCAATAATAGGTCAGGTCTTCCAAAAGGAAGATCGCAGCCCAGGCCCAGATCGCGGTCATGGGGATGGTGAAGGCGCGATGCTGGTAGACCCACAGGGTCGCCGCCACCGTCACCCCGCCGACCAGAAGGCCCGCCAGGGTGCTGCCGAACCCCATGCCCAGGGAGACGGCGGTGTCGCGCGCCTCATATTCGGCCTTGGCCTTGCCCAGGCGCGCCAGCACGATCTCGAGAATGATGGTGATGATAAAGAAGGGCGTGGCCAGGGTGACCGGATCGAGCGTCATGCCGAGGCTCCGAAGGCCGGGGGCCAGGCGATGTCGGCCGACAGCCGCAACCGCGCTTCGGGCGCGCCGACCTCCCTGAACTTCAGCCGCACATGGCCGCCGTCGGCTCGAGCGTTACAGACCTCGGTCCAGGACGCGGCGCGCGCGACATAGACATCTCCCGCCCTGAACAGGATCAAGCCGGTGTCGCCCGCACGGGCCACCGCCCCCCGACCATCCGCCGACAGCCAGATCTGCTGTGGCCGCGCGTCGGGAAACTCCTCGGCCAGCAGACGGCCGGCGGACTCCAGGTCCAGCGGCGGGCACGGCCGGCCGATCCTGGCCCAGCCCGCCAGCCCCACCAGTAGGGCGATCGCGATCAGCGACGCCGCCGATTGGATCAAATAGCCTGATGACATCCATGCCTCCCGAGCGCGGGAAACTCGGCTGATCCTGACGGCTGCGTCAACAAAAATGACGCGCCCCGCGAAGGGCGCGCCATATTGGGATGTCACCCCATTCAGGTCTGCGCGGCTCTAGAACTTGCGCACATAGGCCATCGACCAGACGTTGTCCGCGCCGGCGTCATGATCCTGATAGTCGTAGCGGGTGTAGTCGACCCTCAGGCCATTGGGGCCGCCATGGTAGAAATACTGGCCGCCGACGCCGTAATTGATGCTGTCCCGGCCGATGCGATAGGTGTCGCCCACGACGGCGTCGCTGATCTTGAAGTTGGACTGGCCATATCCGACCCGCGCGAACAGATCCGCGTTCGGCGCCAATGGCAGATAGCCCACGGCATAGCCGGCGACCTCATTGCTCAGGCGGACCTTGGAGGCGTCGCCGGCGATGGTCGTATGGTCGGCGTCGAACCCGCCGGTCAAATCGCCTTCCACGCCCAGATAGCGGCCGATGCGCGCGCCAAGCCGGCCTTGAATGCCGTTGAGATCGGCCCCGTCGCCGCTGAGATTGCTGTAGCCGAGTGTGCCGTAGCCGGTGATGGGCCCGAACATGTCCGAGCTCTGGGCGAAGGCGGGCGCCGCGGCGAACACGGCGGCGAGACTCGCCGACGCGATGAGGAGGGATTTCATAGTCGAGTACTCCACTGAAAAATAAGAGAGACTTGTTCGCCCCCTCCAGCCGAGGCCGATCCTCAGGCGCCCGAGCGGCGACAAAAGGGTGCTACTGTGGCCGCAATACGCACCCTGTTGCTGAAACGTGACACTGGCTGACCTGGCCGCCGGACGTGCTATCAAGCGGTCACATGGCCGTCATACGGCCTCCAGGAGACGCCACACCGTGCATCAAGCCGTCATCGCGGCGACGGGGTTGTTCACCCCGCCGAACGCCATTTCCAACGAAGAGCTGGTCGAAGCCTTCAACACCTATGTGGAACGATTCAACGCCGACAACGCCGCGGGCGTCGCCGCCGGAACCGTGACCGCCCTGCAGGGCTCCTCGCCCGAGTTCATCGTCAAGGCCTCGGGCATTCGCTCCCGCTATGTCATGGATAAGACTGGGATTATCGATCCGGCCATAATGCGGCCGAACCTGCCGGAACGCTCAAACGACGAGCTGACGATCCTGGCCGAAATGGCCGTGGCCGCCGCCCGCGAGGCGATCGCCCGCTGGGGCAAGCCAGTCGAGCGGATCGACGCCGTGCTCTGCGCCGCCTCCAATATGCAGCGCGCCTATCCGGCCATGGCCGTGGAGATCCAGAACGCCCTGGGCGTCGGCGGTTTCGGCTTCGACATGAATGTCGCCTGTTCCTCGGCCACATTTGGCATCAAGACGGCGGCTGACTTCATCGCTTCAGGCTCGGCCCGTGCGGTGCTGATGGTCAATCCAGAGGTCTGTTCCGGCCATCTGAACTTCAAGGACCGCGATAGCCACTTCATCTTCGGCGATGTGGCCACGGCGGTTATCGTCGAGCGGGCGGAGGACGCCACGGCCGGCTGGGACATCCTGGGCACGCGCCTGAAGACGCAATTCTCCAACAATATCCGCAACAATTTCGGCTTTTTGAACAATGCGGCGCCCGAGGGCGTCGGCAAGCCGGACAAGCTGTTCGTCCAGGAGGGCCGCAAGGTGTTCCGCGAGGTGGTGCCCATGGTCTCGGATATGATCGTCGGTCACGCCGCCGATCTCGGCCTCAATACCCCCGACCTCAAGCGACTATGGCTGCACCAGGCCAATATCAACATGAACGAGATGATCGGCCGCAAGGTGCTGGGGCGCGACCCGACGCCGGAGGAGAATGTGATCATCCTCGACGACTACGCCAACACCTCTTCCGCCGGCTCGATCATCGCCTTCCACACCCATTCGGACGACATGGCCCGCGGCGACCTGGGGCTTATCTGCAGCTTCGGGGCGGGCTACTCGGCCGGTACGGTGTTCGTCCGCAAGCGCTAGGTGGCGCATAGGCGGCCGGTGAACGGGCGCTGGGCCGCCCGTCCGCCGCGACTCGGCGGGCGCTGGAGGGTCGCTAGACCAACCCTAGACCGGCTCTAGACCCTACATCGTATAGCCCAAGACCCCGACAACCAGGCCCGCCAGGCCCAGAGCGCCGGACGCGATCCACGGCCACTGCTTGCGGGTGATGATGGCGATGGTCGAGATGGCGATGGCCATTTCCAGCAGCGTCGCCGCGACGCTCAGCCAGTGGTGGTGGTGTTCGTGCGCGGCGCTGACCGCGCGGTCGTGCGCGCTGTCCCCTTCGAGCTCCTTGGCCTTGGCCTGGGCCTCGTCTTGGCCCTTGCCCTCGTCCTTGGCCTTGGCCTTGTAGGCCTCGGCCTTGGGTCCGCCATTGTCGGCGGCGAGGCTATAGAGGTTCTTCTTGAGGCTCTTGGCTTCGAAAAAGTTCCATTGGTCGGTGGCCTGATCCTGGTGCAGCACCGCCTCATTGGCGGCGATGATGGCCCCGCCGCTTTCATAGGCCTCCAGGCTGCCGGCCACCGCCGCGACCACCGCCAGTATGGCGATGGTGATCGACACCCGCGAAATGAACGGATTGTTCTCGTGAGCGGCGTGCTCGGCGTGTTCGGTGTGTTCGTGGGCCTCGAGCGGCATGTCGTTCATGGCGATTCTCCCGGGTCTTGCCCCGGGAGACTTAGCGCGAATGTGTGACGCGGTCTTGGGGGCAGCGCCCCTTTGACCACCGCAAGCGGCCAGTCCGACCCTAGTGCTTCTTGTTCAGCGCCGCCTGGGCCGCCGCCAGCCGCGCGATCGGCGTGCGATAGGGGGAACAGGACACATAGTCCAGGCCCACCTCTTCGCAGAAGGCGATCGAGGCCGGATCGCCCCCGTGTTCGCCGCAGATGCCCAGCTTGACGTCCGGGCGGGCCTTGCGGCCGCGTTCGGCGGCGATACGGATCAGGTCGCCCACGCCTTCCTGATCCAGGGTGACGAAGGGGTCCTTCTCGAAGATGCCCTTGTCGATATAGGCGCCCAGGAAGCGGCCGGAATCGTCGCGGCTGATGCCAAAGGTGGTCTGGGTCAGGTCATTGGTGCCGAAGGAGAAAAATTCGGCGTTCTCGGCCAGATCCGCCGCTCGCAGGCAGGCGCGTGGCAGTTCGATCATGGTGCCGACGCTATAGGGGATGTCGACCCCCTTTTCGGCCAGGACCAGCCTGGCCACGTTGTCCGTCAGGGTACGGAGATATTTCATCTCCTCGCCCTTGGCCACCAGCGGATGCATGATTTCCGGATGCGGCGCGGGCCGGCCCGAGGCGGCGACCTCGCAGGCCGCCTCCATGATCGCCCGGACCTGCATCTCGTAGATTTCGGGATAGGAAACACCCAGGCGGCAACCGCGATGGCCCAGCATGGGGTTGGTTTCCTGCAGGTCGCGGGCGCGCAGTTTCAGCTTGGCCGCGTCCAAGCCCGTGGCTTCCGCCACCGCCTGCACATCTTCGTCTGTATGCGGAAGAAACTCGTGCAGCGGCGGGTCCAGCAGGCGAATCGTGACCGGCAGGCCTTCCATGATGTTGAACAGCTCGACGAAATCCGCCCGTTGCATGGGCAGGATCTTGGCCAGGGCGGCGCGACGGCCGGCCTCGTCGTCGGCCAGGATCATCTCGCGCACCGCCACGATGCGGTCGGCGTCGAAGAACATGTGCTCGGTCCGGCACAGGCCGATACCCTCGGCCCCGTATTGGCGGGCGGTGCGCGCGTCCAGCGGCGTCTCGGCGTTGGCCCGCACCTTCAGCCGGCGCACAGAGTCGGCCCAGCCCATCAGGGTGGCGAAGTCGCCGGTCAGTTCGGGCTCGACCATCTTGACCGCCCCGGCCAGGATCTCGCCCTTGGAGCCGTCGATGGTGATCACGTCGCCGGCCGCGAACTTGCGCCCGCGCACGGTGACGAAACCCGCCTTGGCGTCGATGCGCAGGTCGCCGGCGCCGGAGACGCAAGGCCGGCCCATGCCCCGCGCCACCACGGCGGCGTGGCTGGTCATGCCGCCGCGGGCGGTGACGATGCCCCGGGCGGCATGCATGCCGTGGATGTCTTCCGGGCTGGTCTCGTCGCGCACCAGGATCACGGCCTCGCCGGCCTGACCCAGGCGCTCGGCCTCTTCGCTGTCGAACACGATCTTGCCGGTGGCCGCGCCGGGCGAGGCCGGCAGGCCGACGGTGATCACGTCCCGGACGGCTTCGGGGTCGATGGTGGGGTGCAGCAACTGGTCCAGCGAGGCCGGCTCGACGCGCAGGATCGCCTCTTCCTTGGTGATCACACCGTCATTGGCCATGTCCACCGCCACCTTCAGCGCCGCCTTGGCGGTGCGCTTTCCGTTGCGGGTCTGCAGCATGTAGAGCTTGCCCTGCTCCACCGTGAACTCGATGTCCTGCATGTCGCGATAGTGGGTTTCCAGCCGGCCGACGACGTCGCGGAACTGGGCGAAGACCTCGGGCAAGGCCTCTTCCATCGAAAGCGCCTTTTCGCCCATCTCCTCGCGCGCGATCTTGGTCAAGGCCTGGGGCGTGCGGATGCCGGCCACCACGTCCTCGCCCTGGGCGTTGATCAGGAACTCGCCATAGAGGCGCGCCTCGCCGGTGGACGGATTGCGCGTGAAGGCCACCCCGGTGGCCGAGGTGTCGCCCATATTGCCGAACACCATCGACTGCACATTGACCGCGGTGCCCCAGCTTTCCGGGATGTCGTGCATGCGGCGATAGAACTTGGCCCGTTCGTTCATCCAGCTGGCGAACACCGCGCTGACCGCCCCCCACAGCTGGTCTTGCGGATCCTGCGGGAACGGCTTGCCGCCTTCGCTGAGCACCAGGGCCTTGTAGTCGGCGACCACCGCTTCCCAATCGCTGGCGCTTAAGGCCGTGTCGATGGTCACGGCCAGGCGGTCCTTATGGTCGTCGAGGATCTCTTCGAACATGTGGTGGTCCAGGTTCAGGACCACGTTGGAATACATCTGGATGAAGCGGCGATAGGAATCGAAGGCGAACCGGCGGTCGCCCGACAGCTTGGCCAGGCCCTCGACCGTGTCGTCGTTGAGGCCGAGATTCAGCACCGTGTCCATCATCCCGGGCATGGAGGCCCGGGCGCCCGAGCGCACGGAGACCAGCAGCGGGCTCGAGGCGTCGCCAAAGGTCTTGCCGGTCAGCCGCTCGACAGCGGCAAGGCCCTTGGCCACCTGGTCCTTCAACTCGCCCGGATAGGCGCTGCCATTGGCGTAATAATGGACGCAGGCCTCGGTGGTGATCGTGAACCCTGGCGGCACCGGCAGGCCCAGGGCGCTCATCTCGGCCAGATTGGCGCCCTTGCCGCCCAGCAGGTTCTTCATCGAGGCGTCGCCGTCAGCGCCGCCGCCGCCAAAGGAATAGACCCAGCGGTTGGTCACGATCTTGTCAGCCAGCATAAGCCCTCATCCCGAAATCTGCGAAAAGTCGGCGACCCGACCCATCGCATCGCGAACCTCGATCAACAAACGTAGCCGATTATACCGCGTTGCAGCATCCGGGTCGTTGACCAAAACCTTTTCAAAAAAAGCGTCCACAGGACCCCGCAGCGCCGAAAGGGCACGCATCGCCGCCGAAAAATCCTCCACAGCAAGCGCCGCGCCAACCCGGGGCTCGGCGATGGCCAGGGCGTCGATCAGGGCCAGCTCTTCGGGCGGCGCGGTTAGCAGTTGTTCGACGGCCCCGGGCGGGATCTCGCCCTTCTTCTCCTCGGCCTTGAGGATATTGGTGGCGCGCTTGTAGCCGGCCAGCAGATTGGCCCCGTCTTCGGTCTTGAGGAAGGCGTCAAGCGCATCCACCCGGGCGACGATGCGGACGAGATCGTCATCGCCGAGGGCGAAGACGGCGTCGACGAGGTCGTGACGCTTGCCTTGGTCGCGGATGAGGACTTTCAGGCGGTCGGCGAGGAAGGCGAGCACGTCGCTAGCGATTTCATCGGCAGCCTCGCTACGCGACGGCGGCGGACGCATATCTTCCGGCGAAACGGATCGGCGAAATGGCAGGTCGGCTTGCAACCATGCCACTTTTGCGATCCCACGAAGCCGAACAGGCCGGCCAGTCGCAATAATTATACGAATAATCCCGAGCGCCGCTCGTCTTAGCGCAAATGGATCGCGGGAGCCTGTTGGCTTTTCATCGATCGCAAAGAAGCTGACCAACGTATCCAGCTTGTCCGCCAGCGCCACAGCCACCGAAACCGGCTCAACCGGCACAGCATCGCTCGGCCCCTGCGGCTTGTAGTGGTCACGAATGGCGTCGGCGATCGCCGCGCCATAGCCCTCCCCCTCGATGGGGGAGGGTTGGGTGGGGGTGTGGCCAAACGGGTCAGGCGAAACGCGCGGTTGGGCGCCGGCGCCCTCAAGCGCCTCACGCCCGAACACCGGCGCGTCCACCCCCAACCCCACCCTTCCCCCATCGAGGGGGAAGGGCTGTTCGAGCAGCGCATAATACCGCCCGATCACCCCCTGCAGTTCGGGAAACTCCCCGACCATGGCCGAGCCCAGATCGGCCTTGGCCAGCCGCGCGGCCTTGGCGGCCACGTCCGGATCGGCGCCGACCAGGGGGGCGATCTCGCGGGCCAGGGCCTCGATCCGCTCCACCCGCTCGTACATGGTCCCAAGCCTGGCGTGGAACGTCACGCCCTTCAGCTTCTCCAGCCGGCTTTCCAACGAAACCTTGCGATCCTCGTTCCAGAAGAAGCGCGCATCGTTTAACCGCGCCGACAGCACCCGGGCATTGCCCTTGGCGATGGCCGCGCCGCCGTCCGTGGCCTCGATATTGGCCACGGCCAGGAAATGCGCCGCCAGGCCCGCCTCCTCCGGCCGCTTCACCGCGAAATATTTCTGGTGGGTGCGCATGGAGGTGCGGATCACCTCCGGCGGCAGGTCCAGGAAGGCCGGGTCCATGTCACCCAGGATCGGGGTCGGCCATTCGGCCAGGCCGCAGACCTCGTCCAGCAGGCCATCATCCTCGACCAGCTCCAGACCACGGGCGAAACACAGGGTGCGCGCGCCCTCCAGGATGCGCGCCTTGCGCTCCTCCGAGTCCAGCACCACGAAATGCGACGCCAGGCCGGCGGCGTAGTCGTCGAAATTGTGAGCCCGGAAGGGCCGGCCGTCGCCCATGAACCGGTGGCCTTCGGTCAGGTCGCCGCTCTCTATGCCCTCGATGGAAGAGGGCACGACCTCCCCATCGAACACGCACAGGATCCGCCGCAGCGGCCGCACCCAGCGCAGGGACAGCCGCCCCCACTTCATCGACTTGGGCCAGGGGAAATTGCGCACGATGGCCTCGACCATCTCGGCGATGATCTGTGGCGTCGGCCGGCCCTGGCGCGACAGGCTGGCGAACCACACCCCGTCCCGCTCGACCAGCTGGTCGCGGGTCAGGCCCGTAGAGCGCAGAAAGCCGTCGATGGCCGCGTCCGGCGCGCCCACGCGGGGGCCTTTGCGCTCCTCATGGCGGTCAGCCTGCGCCGCGGGCAGCCCCTGGACCACCAGGGTCAAGCGGCGCGGGCCTGCGAACGTGGTCAGGGCCTCGGGCAGGAACCCGGCTTCCGCCAGGCGTTCGCGCGCCATCCGCTCCAGATCACGCGCGGCCTGGGCCTGCATACGCGCAGGGATTTCCTCGGACAGCAGTTCGAGCAGCAATTGGGGCATGGGTTATCCTGCCATCCCGAATGCGGGAAGGGCTTTAGGAGGTTCGATGGCGAGCCGGATCTGATTGGCCACACTTACAGCGTCAGCCAATACATCTTCATTGCGGAACCGGATCACCCGATAGCCCTGGCTGTTAAGCCAGGCGGTTCGTTCCAGATCGTAGAGTTGATCCTCTGGCAGATCGTGTCGCGCGCTGTCGATTTCGACGACCAGGCTGGCGGCATGGCAGGCGAAGTCCGCAATATAGCGCCCGATCGGCGCCTGCCTTCGGATACGAAGCTTCAGCTTCTGGAGCTCAGCCCAAAGCAGCTTTTCCGGCAGTGTCATGTCCTGCCGCAGACGCCGCGCCCGGGAGACAGCGCCTGTCAAATGATGGGTAGCGCCCATCTCAACGAACCTTCAAATGACTCCCTTCCCCCTCGATGGGGGAAGGGTGGGGATGGGGGTGTGGCCACCGCGTTTGAGGCGAAGATCTCGTTGGGCGCCCAACGCGTTCAACCCTCACCGACGGAGCGCGCACCCCCACCCCACCCTCCCCCATCGAGGGGGAGGGCATCTTCGGTGTGACCATCGAATCTAGGGGGGCGGCCAACATCACGCCGCCTCGCCCTGCTGTTTCACCCATTCCTGGGCGCACAGCTTACAGAGGTCGCGGATACGGCCGATATAGCTCTGGCGTTCGGCCACGGCGATGGCGCCGCGGGCGTCCATCAGGTTGAACAGGTGGCTGGCCTTCAGCACATGGTCATAGGCCGGCAGCACCAGGGCCTGGCCCTGGCGGCCCCTGGCCTCCAGCAGCCTGTGCACCGTCTGCTGCATCTCCTCGAACTGGCGCTTGAACACGGCCACGTCGCCCACGTCCTGCTCGAAGGCCGAGAACTGCTGCTCGTTCTCCAGGAACACGTCGCCATAGGTCTTGAAGTCCGGGCTCTGCGGGTCGTTGAAAGCCAGGTCATAAACGCTCTCGACGCCCTGGACATAGAGCGCCAGGCGTTCCAGGCCATAGGTCAGCTCACCGGCCGTCGGCGAGACGTCCAGGCCGCCGACCTGCTGGAAATAGGTGTACTGGGTCACCTCCATCCCGTCGCACCAGACCTCCCAGCCCAGGCCCCAGGCGCCCACGGTGGGATTTTCCCAGTCGTCCTCGACAAAGCGGATGTCGTGCAGGGTCGGATCGATGCCCACGGCGCGCAGCGAGCCCAGATAAAGTTCCTGCATGTCCGGCGGGTTGGGCTTCAGGATCACCTGATACTGATGATGCTGGTGCAAGCGGTTGGGGTTCTCGCCAAAGCGGCCGTCCGCCGGGCGCCGCGAGGGCTGCACATAGGCCACCCGCCAGGGCTTGGGGCCCAGGGCGCGCAGCACGGTGAACGGGCTGAGCGTGCCGGCGCCGACCTCGACATCATAGGACTGCAGAATCACACAGCCCTGCCGACTCCAATAGTCGTGCAGGGCCAGGATCAATCCCTGGAAGGAAAGCGGCGCGGATTGGGACATTTAAGGCGGCCTGACGCAGGGTCGAAAAAAGCCGGCGGACCATAGGGTCCGCCGGCTTATGCATCAAGTCGCCGTGAAAGACGGTTGGTCTAGCGGCCTGGAGCGGCGCCGCCGGCGGCGGGAGCGGCCGGCGCGGGCGTGCCGGTCAAGACCTTGTCGACCACATAGATGAAGCCGTTGGAGACGGTGGCCTCGCCTTCGATATTGGCGTCATTGAACTTGGCCGGCGTGGCGCTGGCGTCGATCTGGACGTCCTTGCGGGCCACGGTTTGCACCGCGCCCTTGGTGCCTTCGATCTTGGTCGGCGGCACGGCGGCGTTGATCAGGTGATAGATCAACAGCGCCTGCAGCTGGGCGGCGTTCTCGGGCTTCATCAGGTCGGCCAGTTGAGCCGGCGGCAGCGCATTGAACGCGGCGTCGGTCGGGGCGATCAGGGTGAAGGGACCCGGGCGCTTGAGCAGGGTGGACAGGCCCGAACCGTCGAGCGCCTTGGTCAGGATGGTGAACTGGCTCGAAGCCTTGAGCGTGTCGACGATGTCGCCGCTGGGCGCCAGGGAGGCTTTGGGGATCGGCGAAGGCGCGGGCGGCGCGGTCGCGGAGTCGGCCGGCGCGGGGGGCGCTGCGGCGGCCGGGGTTTGCGCGGCGACAGGGCCGGCCAGGACAGCCAGAGCGGCGACCGTCGTCAAAAGCGATTTCATCAGCATCTAGGTTTCCTCTTGGATCGGCGTCACCACGTGTCTCGCCCCTCAGCCAAGTAATACGCGGCAGCGCCTCGCGGGTTGCGCGGGGTCGTTAGTCATGGAGGACGGGGTGTTGTCAATTCGCAAACGGCCGAGGGGGTCAATAGCGATCCGGTACGTCGTCCTGACAGGCGTCTAGTCCCGTCCGCGGTCGCCGATCGAGCAGGTTCGAAACGGCAGCTAAAGTGATCTAATTGCCGGATGGGTCCGTCAGATTGCCGGCGTGGCTCAGGGGACGGCCATACTTGGCGCGGTTGGCCCGCGTATCGGGAATTGGCGCGTTGGACACTACCGAGGCGTCACCTGCGACCAGCTTGCCGGCCTGGTCGGCCGGCGTGGGCGAGTTGGTCGGAATGGGATTGGCCGGCGAACCCGGCGCCGCGCCCGGATCGGCCACCGTCGCCGAGGCCGGTGCGCTGACATCCGGCGCCGTCGCAGATTGGGCGTTCATTGAACCGGGAGCCGCGGGTGTGGCCGCAGATCCAGGCGCAGCGGGAGCCACGTTCTGGGCATGGACCGACACTGGAAGGGCGAGCGCCGCAAGCATCGCCGCGCGCATCACGAATTTTGACAGAGACATCATTCACCTTTTTTCGCACAGGGGTCTGAAACGCGCTTGTGCAGATCTACTACGCAGGGCGACGCTTGACGTTGCCGATTTCACGGGATCGTGATTTTGAAATATTGTGCGAGACAACGTCTCGTCGCTCTTGGCGAGGTGTAAAATTCCTCAGTCGCATCAACTCAGATGATCGAACCGAAGCGGCCAATCATTTCAAAAAGTGCCGCAATAAACGTCGAAACCACAATCACACGCATCGATATACTGAATGACCTTCGCAGCGCCCTGTCGCCGAGTGACGATCATTGCTCGATCGCCTAGAAGCCGATCGGGTTCCCGCAAAGTCAGATATGGGCCCTGCGGCTAAGGTTGAAGCTTAATTTTTAATCATAGAGCCTCATCTCCGCCCGTTTTTGTGGCGCAATTTCTCAAATATCACCGAAATCCTAACGCCGATGCCTGCGCAAGCGGCGCCTTTGACTAGCGTGCATCAGTCGCGGGGGCGGGGTGAAGCCTGCTTTCTGAGCGGCTCAGCGACCAGACAGGGTGCGTGCGAGGGGATCGCCCGCGCGGGAGCAAGCAAATGAAACTGATCATGGCGATCGTTAAACCCTTCAAGCTCGACGAGGTGCGTGAGGCCCTCGTCGGAGCTGGTGTCGAGGGTCTGACGGTTTCGGAAGTCAAGGGTTACGGCCGGCAAAAGGGCCAGACCGAAATCTACCGGGGGGCCGAATACCAGGTCAACTTCGTCCCCAAGGTGAAGCTGGAAGCCGTGGTTGACGACGCCGCGGTCGCCAAGGCGGTCGAGGCCATCAAGGCCGCCGCGGGCACCGGCAAGATCGGCGACGGCAAGATATTTGTGCTGGGGGTCGACGACGCAGTGCGTATCCGCACCGGCGAAACCGGCGTGGCCGCGCTCTAACGCATCATCGGGATAAAGGGGATCAACAAGATGAAATTTACGGGAACCAAAAGGCTCGCGGGCTTGATGCTCGCGGCCGCGATCCTGGGGGCGCCCTTGGCGTCACCGGCCTTCGCGCAATCCGCGAGTGGATCGCCGGCCGCCTCTTCAGCCGCAGCGACCTCCGCAGCCGCGGCGGCTGCGCCGGCGGCGGCCCCCGCAGCCGCGCCAGCAGCGGCGGCGACGCCTGCCGTGCCTAAGATCGACAGCGGCGACACCGCCTGGATGCTCACATCCTCGGTGCTGGTGCTGATGATGACCATCCCAGGCCTGGCGCTGTTCTACGCCGGCATGGTGCGCAAGAAGAACATTCTGGCCACCCTGGCCCAGAGCTTCGGCGCCACGGCCCTGATCACCGTTCTGTGGATGATCATCGGCTACTCGATCGCCTTCACCGACGGCGGCAAGAACACGGCCCTGATCGGCGGGTTTAAATACTTCTTGCTAGCGCCAATGGGCTTGAACGCGGTGAGCACGCTCGCCCCGACCATCCCTGAATCCGTCTATATGTTCTTCCAGATGACCTTCGCGATCATCACCCCGGCGCTGATCGCCGGCGCGTTGGCCGACCGGATGAAATATTCCGCCTTCCTGCTGTTCATGGGCGCCTGGCTGCTGCTGGTCTATTGCCCCATCGCTCACTGGGTCTGGGGCGGCGGCTGGCTGGGCACGGCGGGCGCGCTGGACTTCGCCGGCGGCACGGTCGTGCACTTGAACGCCGGCACCGCCGGCCTGGTCGCAGCCCTCATGCTCGGCAAGCGCAAAGGCCTCGGCACGGTGAACTTCGCACCGCACAACCTGGCCTATAGCGTCATCGGCGCCTCGCTGCTGTGGGTCGGCTGGTTCGGGTTCAACGCCGGTTCGGCCGTCACCTCCGGCTTCCAAGCCGGCATGGCCGCCGTCGCCACCCAGATCGCCACCGCCATGGCCGCCCTGGCCTGGATGGGCATGGAATGGATCATCGCCAAGAAGCCCTCGGTTCTGGGCATGGTGTCGGGCGCGGTCGCCGGTCTGGTGGCCATCACCCCGGCCTCCGGCTATGTCGACCCCTTCGGCGCGCTGGTGATCGGCCTCGCGGCCGGCGTGGTCTGCTATCTGTCGGCCGTGCATCTGAAGAAGCTGATCGGCTATGACGACGCCCTGGATTGCTGGGGCGTGCACGGGATCGGTGGGGCCCTGGGCGCCATCCTGACCGGCGTCTTCGCCAAGAACGCGATCAACTCGGTGGCCAAGGGCTGGATCTATGATCACAACCCCCACCAGATGATCCTGCAGTTCGAAGACGTGGGCGCGACGTTCGTCTACTGCGGCGTGGTGACCTTCATCATCCTGGCTGTGCTGAAATACACCATCGGCATCCGGGTGAGCGAAGAGGCCGAGGAAGAAGGCCTCGACATCAACCTGCACGGCGAAGTGGTCCACGGCTGATCGAGGAATGGGGGGCCCGTCCTTCGCGGACGGGTCCAACAGCCGGGACACTTTTTGGGGCGAAGGTTCAGGGAACCTTCGCCCCTTTTCTTTGCCCAGTTGGGCAAGCGAACGCGGTCAGCCGATGAAAAGGCTCGCCGGGTGTTCCAAGACGCCTTTCAGGGCCTGAATGAAGGCCGCCGCGTCATAGCCGTCGACCACCCGGTGATCGAAGGACGATGAGATATTCATCATCCTGCGCACCACCACCTGACCGCCGCGCACCACGGGCCGTTCAATGATCTTGTTGGGGCCGATAATGGCCACTTCCGGACGATTGATCACCGGCGTTGTGACCACTCCTCCCAGAACGCCGAGACTGGTCAGGGTGATGGTCGACCCCGACAGGTCCTCACGGCCAGCCTTTCCAGTCCGCGCCAGGCCCGCCAGGCGGCTGATCTCCGCCGCCAGTCGCCACAGGTCCTTGGCTTCGGCGTGGCGGATCACGGGCACGACCAAGCCGTCGTCGGTCTGGGTGGCGACGCCCACATGCAACGCCTCATAGCGGCGCACCACACCGGCGTCGTCGTCGAACTGGGCGTTGACCTGGGGAAAGCTGGGAACCGTCTTGACCAGCCCCTGGATCAGGAATGGCAGCACGCTCAGCTTGGGCTTACCCTCGCCCGCGGTGGCGTTGAGGTGGGCGCGCAGAGCTTCAAGTTCGGTGACGTCCACCTCCTCCACATAGGAAAAATGGGGAATGCGGCGCTTGGATTCCTGCATTTTCTCGGCGATGCGGCGTCGAAGGCCGATGACCTTGATCTCCCGGATTCCGGTCTGCTCGGCGGGGGCGGATAAGCGCCCTGCTCCACCGACCAGCAATCGATCAAGGTCGGCATGTTCGATGCGCCCGTCGGGGCCACTGCCGGCCACGGTCGCCAGGTCAATACGCAGCGCCTCAGCCCGGGCGCGCACCGCCGGCGAAGCCAAAGCCTTGGCGGAGCGAAGCGGGGCCGCTTCCACGGCTGGAGCCGGCGGCGGAGCGGCCGTGGCGAGGTAGCGGGCGCCGAAATCCTCTTCCTCATCGGCTCCAACATCGGCGACGGCCGGAACAACTGTTGAAGCAACGGGGTTGGCCGCCACGACAGGGGTTTCCTCGACGGGGATCTCAACGCCGGGGTCCAGTTCGAACACTGCTAGTTCCGAGCCGACCGGAATCATGTCGCCCTCGGTCCCGGTGATGGCCACCAGCCGGCCCGCGACCGGCGCGGTCATTTCCACCGTCGCCTTGTCGGTCATCACATCGACCAAGGCCTGGTCCTCGGCCACGTGGTCCCCGGCCTTGACATGCCAGGCGACGATCTCGGCCTCGGCGATGCCTTCGCCCACATCCGGCAGCTTGAAGACGAAACGCGTCATGCCCTAACCCTCCACAGCGCGGCGCAGGGCCGCGGCGACCCGTCCCGGGCTCGGAAAATAGTCCCACTCGAAAGCGTGCGGATAGGGCGTGTCCCAGCCGGTGACCCGCTCGATGGGCGCTTCCAGATGGTGAAAGCAGTGCTCCTGGACCAGGGTCGACAGCTCGGCGCCAAAGCCGCTGGTGCGCGTGGCCTCATGCACGATCACGCAACGGCCGGTCTTTTCCACCGAAGCGACGATGGCCTCGATATCCACCGGCACCAGGGTGCGCAGGTCGATGACCTCGGCGTCGATCCCGCTGTCCTCCGCCGCCGCCAGGGCCACATGGACCATGGTGCCATAGGCCAGCACCGTCACGGAGTCCCCGGCCCGGGCGATCGCCGCCTTACCCAGCGGGACCGTGTAATAGCCATCGGGCACGTCGCTGGCCGGATGCTTGGCCCAGGTCTGGATCGGCCGGTCGTGGTGGCCGTCGAACGGGCCGTTATAGATTCGCTTGGGCTCCAGGAAGAGCACCGGATCATTGGCCTCCACCGCGCTGATCAGCAGACCCTTGGCGTCATAGGGATTGGACGGGATCACGGTCTTTAGGCCCGCCACATGGGTGAACAGGGCTTCAGGGCTCTGGCTATGGGTCTGGCCGCCGAAAATCCCGCCGCCATAGGGGGTGCGTACGGTGATCGGGGCGGTGAAGTCGCCGCCCGAGCGATAGCGCAGCCGCGCCGCCTCCGAGACGATCTGGTCATAGGCCGGGTAGATATAGTCGGCGAACTGGATCTCGATGATCGGCCGCAGGCCATAGGCGGCCATGCCGATGCCAATGGCGACGATCCCCGCCTCGCCGATCGGCGTATCGAAACAGCGGGTCAGGCCGTGCTTCGCCTGCAAGCCCTCGGTGGCGCGGAACACCCCGCCGAAATAGCCCACGTCCTCGCCAAAGATCAGCACATTGGGATCGCGGGTCAAAAGCACGTCCATGGCCGAGTTCAGGGCCTGAACCATATTCTGATTAGCCATGGTTCAACCCTCCACCGACTGGCGTTGCTCGATCAGGTGCCAGGGCATGTCCTCATAGACCTCGGCGAACATCTCATCGATCGGCAGAACCGAGCCTTCGCTGAGCACGCCCTGCGCCTCGGCTTCGCGCTGGGTGGCGCGCACCATGTCGTCGACCTCGGCCTGCAGAGCCGCCTGCCGCTCGTCCGACCATTCGCCCAGCACGATCAAGTGCTGTTTGAGCCGCTCGATCGGGTCCCCCAGGGGCCAGTGCACGGCCTCGCCAGCCGGACGATAGCGATTGGCGTCGTCGCTGGTGGAATGGCTGTCTGCGCGATAGGTGAAAAGCTCGATCACCGTGGCGCCCAGATTGGCCCGCGCCCGCTCCGCCGCCCAGGCGGTGGCCGCATGCACGGCCAGAAAGTCGTTGCCGTCGACCCGCAGGCCCGGCAGGCCATAGCCCACCGCGCGCGCGGCGAAGGTGGTCCGCTCGCCCCCGGCTATGCCCTGAAAGGACGATATGGCCCACTGGTTGTTGACGATATTGAGCACCACCGGCGCCCGGTAGACCGAGGCGAAGGTCAGGGCGTGGTGGAAGTCGGCCTCGGCCGTGGCCCCATCGCCGATCCAGGCGGCGGCGATCTTGTCGTCACCCTTATAGGCCGAGGCCATCGCCCAGCCGACGGCCTGGCTGAACTGGGTGCCCAGATTGCCGGAAATGGAGAAGAATCCGAACGCCTTGCTGGAATACATGCTGGGCAGCTGGCGGCCCTTCAGCGGGTCGGCCCGGTTCGAATAGATCTGGCACATCATCTTGAACAGGGGATAGCCGCGCGCGATCAGCAGGCCTTGCTGCCGATAGGTGGGAAAGCACATGTCCTCGCGATCCAGAGCGCCCGCCTGGGCGATCGCCACCGCTTCTTCACCCCGGCATTTGACATAGAACGAGATCTTGCCCTGGCGCTGCACCCGGTACATGCGCTCGTCATAGGCGCGGGTCAGCATCATGTTCTTCAGCCCTCCCCGCAGGGTGTCGGGATCGAGCTTGGGGTTCCAGGGGCCCACCGCCTGGCCGTCCTCGCCCAATACCCGGATCAGGCCATAGGCCAGATCGTGAATGGCGGAGGGTTCCACATCGATCTCGGGGCGCGGCATGGATCCGGCCGGCGGCGGCTTGATCGCGCTGAAATCGGGCGCGTCCCCCGGCCGAACATTGGGTTCGGGGATGTGCAACGAAAGGGGCAGGCTGTTCTTCATAGCGGCGTCGACCCTGAATTCCACTGCCATCAATCTGCGATATGAGGGTATAACATTCGACGACTTCGCAAATCGACAACAAATTTTCCCGCGTATAGCATGATAAAGGGTTCAGTTGTCCAGCGGCTCGACGCCTAGCCACCCGTCTTTAACGCCTGAAACGACGCCAGGGCGCGTTGACGCGCGTGGCTATGATCGACGATGGGGTCGGGATACCGCCGCTCCACGGGGACTGCGGCCCGCTCAATTGCGCCTGCGCCCGCCTTCCATGGCGAATGCAACACCGTGTTGGGCAGATGGCTCAACTCCGGAATCCAGCGGCGCACATAACCTCCTGCCCCGTCAAACTTTTCCCCCTGAACGATGGGATTGAAGATGCGGAAAAACGGCGTCGACCAGCGTGTCCCAGAACCAGGCTTCGCCATGACGTCAGTCGATCAACAGGTCCTCAGATCCTGGCGAAACCAGACCAGCGCCACGCCGCGGCTGGTCGGACCCGTCATCTATCCGCCGATCCTGGGCGGCGTTACCGGCGGCGCCTGCTCCCACCCGCCGCCCAGCGCCTGGAAAACCGCTACCTGATCGGAGGCCAGCTGCTGATCGGACGCCGCCAGAGCCTGGTCGGCCGCGGCGGCGTTGGACTGGGACGTGAGCAGGTCGAGCATACTGGCCGAGCCGGCGCCATATTGGATTCGCGCCAGCCTCAGCGCCTCGTTGCTCTGGCCGGCGGCCGCCTTCAGCGAACCGTGCCGGTCCAGCTCCGCGCCATAGCTGGTCAGGGCCTGCTCGGTTTCCTTCAGCGCCTGCAAGACGATGGAGTCGAACGACGCCAGAGAGCCGGACGCCTGGGCTCGCGCCTCGGCGATATGGGCGCGCGCCAGGGTGATATTGGGGAAGCTCCAGGTGATCAAAGGCCCCACGCTATAGGAGATGGAACCTGGGGCGCTGAGCTGTCTGAGGCTACCTGCCGCGTCGGTGATCGAGCCGCCCAGCGACACGCTGGGATAGAGCTGCGAAACCGCCACGCCTATGCGCGCCGTGTCGGCGGCCAGGGTGCGCTCGGCCTGACGCACGTCCGGACGGCGTCGCAGGAGGGCGGCGCCGTCGCCAACGGGCAAAGGGCGCGACAGTTGTGGCGGCGACGCGCACCGGGCCGCTTCCGCAGGGATCTCCGCCGGCGTCTTGCCCAGCAGCGCTGTGAGCTCCAGAAGGGCGTTGCGATGTTGGCCGTCCAGGGCGGGGACGACGGCCTTGGCCTGTTCCAACAGCGCCGCCGCGCGCGTCAGATCGAAATCCGAGACCGCTCCCAGGTCACGCTGGCGCAGGGTGATATCATAGATCTGCTGGGCCGCATCCAGCGAGCGGCGCGCCACGGCGGCCTGAGCCGCATAGCCACAGGCCTGCACATAGGCGGACGTCGTCTCGGCCGCCACCGTGACGCGAACGGCGTCCTCGGCCGCGCTGGCGGCGCCGGCGCCGGCCTTGGCCGCTTCGATCGCTCGGCGGACCTGTCCGAAAAGATCGACCTGATAGGCCGCGGTAAACCCCGTGCTGTAGCCCCAGGCGCTCGGCGCATGCGACTTTCCGGCGACCTGTGCAAAAGCATTGCCCGTAGCCGAGCGGCCATAGACGGCCCCGGCGGACAGGTCGGTGGTCGGCAAAAGGGCCGTGCGCGCCTCCCCGACCAAGGCTTCGGCATAGGTGAGATTGGCGGCGGCGACCTTTAGATCCTGGTTCTCGATCAGGGCCTGTTCGACCAGCCCGGCCAGCACCGGGTCATCATAGAGCCGCCACCAGGTCGGCGAACTCGGCTCGGCCGAGACCTGCGCGCCCAGCGCCGACGTGAACGGACCCGCCCCCTGTGGCGGCGTGGTCGGCGGCCTGTAGCGAGGGCCAACGGCGCAACCGGCTAGGGCCGAGGCCGCCAGCAGGATACGGATCGCTTGTCTGGTCATCCGCATCAGCCCTCCACAGCCATATCGCTGTCGTGAGGCGCGCCGCCGGTCGTGGGCACCTGAGGCGGTCGCTTGGGCGGCTGAGGCAGGCGGCGCGAGAGCGCCCGGGCCACGACATAGAATACCGGCGTGAACATCAGCCCGAACACCGTCACCCCGATCATGCCAAAAAACACCGCGACACCCAGGGCCTGGCGCATCTCCGCCCCCGCGCCGGTGGCGAAGGCCAGCGGAGCCACCCCGAGAATGAAGGCGAAGGACGTCATCAGGATCGGTCTCAGACGGGTGCGGCCGGCTTCCACGGCGGCGTCATGCGCCTCCAGCCCGTGCTCCAGCTCGCCCTGCCGCGCGAATTCCACGATAAGAATGGCGTTTTTGGCCGCCAGGCCGATCAGCACGATCAGGCCGATCTGGGTGAGAATATTGTTGTCCATTCCCCGCAGATTGATGCCAAGCATGGCCGCGAGCAGACACATCGGCACGATCAGGATCACCGCCAGGGGCAAGGTTACGCTCTCATAGAGCGCCGCCAGAAGCAGGAACACAAAGACCACCGCCAACACGAACACCAGGCCGCCGGTATTGCCCGCAAGCTGCTGCTGATAGGCCAGTTCGGTCCATTCCACATTATAGCCGGCGGGAAGCCTCTGCCGCGCCAGCTGCTCCATGGCCGCCATGGACTGGCCACTGGAATAGCCCGGCGACGAGTCGCCCTGAATCTCCGCTGCGGGGAACAGGTTGTAGCGCAAGACGCGGTAGGGTCCGGTTATGTGCTTGATATTGACCACCGAACCGAGGGGCACCATGGCTCCGGAGGTCGAGCGGGTCTGCAATTCCGGCAGGCGAGCGACATCGTCGCGGAACGGCGCGTCGGCTTGAGCCAGAACCTGGAAAGTGTGTCCGAACAGGTTGAAGTCGTTGATATAGGTCGAGCCGAGATAGGTCTGAAGGGTGTCGAACACATTGGCGTCCGGAACGCCGAGCATCTCGGCCTTGGACCGGTCGATATCGGCGAATATCCGCGGCGTGCGCGTGTTGAAAGTGACAAAGGCCGCGCTGACGGCCGGCGCGCCGCGCGCCGCATCGGACAGGTCGCGGGTCGCCGCCTCCAGCTGCTTGTAGTCGTGCCCCCCCTGGTCTTCGACGATCAGCTTGAACCCGCCCGTGGATCCGATCCCCCGCACAGGCGGTGGCTGAATGATCTTGATGTCCGCGCCATTGATGACGCTGAGACGCTTGCCGAGGTCGGCGACCACTTTCGGCGTCTCAAGGTGGTCGTGATACCGCTCGGCGAACGGCTTGAGCATCAGATAGACCTGACCGGCGTTGGACGCCGTGGTGCCGCTGGTCGCGTCGACCCCGGCATAGACGGAGGCAGCCAGGGTGCCGGGAGTATCCAGCAGGATCTTGGTGACCTGGCGCATGATCACGTCGGTCCGGTTGAGCGACGCGCCCGGCGGCAAACTCACCGCGATCAGCAACTGCCCCTGGTCTTGAGCCGGAATGAAGCCTTTCGGCGTGGCGACCAAACGCCAGCCGGTGAGCGCGAGCAGGCCGGCATAGAGAACCAGCATCACCACCACCAGCCGCACGAGGCGGCCGACCAGCCGTGAATAGCTCCCGCTCAGGCGGTCGAAGCCGGCGTTGAAGCGATCGCCGAACTTGGCCAGCAGGCTACGCTTGGCCCCGGCCTGATGCGGCTGGTGCGCCTTCATGATCAGGGCCGCCAGAGCCGGCGACAGGGTCAGGGAGACGATCAGCGAGATCAGCGTGGCCGTGGCGATGGTCAGAGCGAACTGCTTGTAGAACTGACCGGAAATCCCGCTGATAAAGGCGGTGGGCACGAAAACGGCGGTCAGCACCAGGGCGATGGCCACCAGGGCGCCGCCGACCTCGTCCATGGTCGTGTGGGCCGCCTCGCGGGGGGTCATACCCTGGGACAACAGGCGCTCGACGTTCTCCACCACCACGATGGCGTCATCGACCACGATGCCGATCGCCAGCACTAGGCCGAACAGCGACAGGTTGTTCAGGGAGAATCCGAAAGCGCCCATCACCGCAAAGGTGCCGACCAGCGACACCGGAATGGCGACGATCGGGATCAGAGCCGCGCGCCAGCTCTGCAAAAAGATCATCACCACCACGACCACCAGGATCAGGGCCTCGAACAAGGTCTTGTAGACCTCTTCGATGGAGGCGCGGACATAGTCGGTGGGATTGTAGATGATCTTGTAGTCGAGCCCTGGCGGGAAATCCCGCTTGAGCAGGTTCATCTCCGCCACGATGGCGTCGGCGGTTTTCAGCGCGTTCGATCCCGGCTGCTGCAGGATCCCCAGGGCGACCGCGTTGTACTTGTTCATATAGGCGTTGGTGGTGTAGTCGGCGGCGCCCAGTTCGATCCGGGAAACGTCGCTGATCCGCGTCACACGACCCTGAGCGTCAGACTTGACGATGATGTCGCCGAACTGCTGCGGCGTCGTCAGCCGCCCAAGCGCTTCGACATTGAGCTGGAAGGCGCTGCCGCCGTGGTTCGATGGGGGTTGGCCCAAGGCGCCGGCGGCGACCTGCACATTGTGGCTGCGCAAGGCGCCGACGATGTCGTCCACCGTCAAGCCGCGGGCGGCGGCGCGGTCGGGATCGATCCAGATCCGCATCGAATAGTCGCGCGCGGCGCGGCTGCCGATATCGCCGACCCCCGGAACCCGCAGCAGCGCGTCGCGGATATGCAGGCCGACATAGTTGGCGATGTATTGCTGATCCAGCGATCCGTCCGGCGAGTACATATGCACCGCCATCAGAAAGTCGGTGGAGGCCTTGCGGACCGTCACACCGGACGCCACCACTTCGGCCGGCAGGTGCGGGGTCGCGGTGGCGACCCGGTTCTCCACCAGCACCTGGGCTTGGTTGGGGTCGGTGCCCAGTTTGAAGGTGACGGTGATGGTCATGTGGCCATCGCCGGTCGACTGGGAGGACATGTAGAGCATGTTCTCCACGCCGTTGATCTGCTCCTCGATCGGCGTGGCGACGGTGTCGGCCAGGGTCTCTGCCGAGGCGCCCGGATAGGCCGCGGAGACCGTAACGGTTGGCGGCGCGATGTCGGGATACTGCGAGATCGCCAAGCCCGGAAAGGCGATGCCGCCCACAAGCGTGATCAAAATGGCGATTACGGCCGCGAACACCGGCCGCTCGATGAAGAAATGCGAAAGCTTCATCGCGGTTCAGTGGCCCGCGTCGACCAAGGTGGCGGATCCGGCGGGCGGCGTCACCAGATCCCCCTGGCTCGCCGCGGACGGCGCGACCGGGATGTCCCCCATGCGCGCCTTGACCGTCTGGCCGGGACGCGCCCGCTGCATGCCGTCGATGATCACCCGGTCATTGGCCGTAAGTCCGGAATGGATCACCCGCAGGCCGCCGGACAAGGGCCCAAGCTCCACCGCCTTTTGGCCCACCTTGCCGTCGGCGTCGACGACATAGACCACCTGCCGCGTCTGATCAGTGACGATGGCCTGGTCGGGGATCAGGAGCGCGGTATAGGCGCCCGACCCCAAAAGCCGCATGTGCCCGAACTCGCCGGGGGTTAGGAAATTGTCGGGATTGTCGACGACGGCGCGCCCGCGGATGGTGCCGGAACTGGTGTCGAGCGCATTGTCGACAAATTCCATATGGCCCTTCCAGCGATAGCTGGGCTCGTCTTGTAGACGGATTTCCACCGGGTTGGCGGCGCTGCGCGACGATGTGCGGGTGCCCTCGCCATTGGCCCGCTCATATTTCAAATACAAAGCTTCGGAGCCGGTGAAGGCGAAACGGATCGGGTTCAGATCGACGATATTGGTCAGCACCGTGGTGTCGGCCGTGACCAGATTGCCCGGCGCGATCCGCCGATCGGAGATCCGGCCGCTCTGAGGCGCTGAGATCCGCGTGAAGCCCAGATTGAGCGCCGCCGCCTGCACCGCGGCCTGCGCCGCCACCAGATCGGCGCTGGCCTGGCGATCGGTGGCGACCAGCAGGTCATAGGCCTGTTCGCTGATGGCCTTCGCGTCGAGCAGTTTCTTGCCGCGCTCCAACTCGGTGCGGGCGTTGGCCTGGGCCGCCTGAGCGTGAGCCGCCTGTCCCTTGGCCTGATCCAGAGCGGCCTGGTAGGGGCGCGGATCGATGACGAACAGCAATTGTCCCTTGTGCACCACCTCGCCGTCCTTGAAGGCGACCGTCTGCAGATAGCCCGACACGCGAGGACGGATATCAACCGAATCCACGGCGACGAACTGGCCGACATAGTCGTCCCAATCGACCACCTGGCGCGACAGCGGGTTTGCGACCGTGACATTGATCTGGGGCGGCGGCGGTGCGCTCTTTCCTCCACAGGCCGAGACCAGCAGGGAAGCGGCCACGGCGAAGACCAGGGAGAAAACTCTGAGCATGTTGCGTTCTTTAGAAGGACTTCAGCAGGGCGTCCATGTTCGGCGACGAGTCGCGCACAGGGGCGTAGCCACCCCTTCAGCGCCCCCGATCACGGCCTCTGCTGGCTTTAGTGACCAAGCATTGCAGCATTGGGGCGAGAATGAGGCAAGCCGCCGATCAGGCCGCAATCGCAGAAAAGACCGCGTCTCGCCCAAGGACTTCAAGCGGCCTGCGGCCCACGCACCAGCTTGCCCGGCATCTCTCCCGTGGCGACCCCATGTTCGAAGGTCACCGCGCCGCTGACCACCGTGGCGCGATAGCCCTCGGCGCGCTGAATCAACCGGCTGCCTTTGGCCGGCAGATCGAACACCATTTCCGGCGGCAGGATGCGCAGGCGCTCATAGTCGATCACATTGAGATCGGCCTTCATGCCGGGCGCGATGACGCCGCGATCATTGAGACCGTAGAACCGGGCTGTGTCGCGCGTTTGCAGCGAGATGATTTTCCAGGCCAGGCGCGTCGCCGATGATGGCGCAACATCATTCCCTGGCCTAGGCTGCTCCGACAGCCTGGGCCAACCTGGCGAGCGCGCGGAGAGAGCATGACGGAAAAGATCCTGGTGATTGGGGCTGGCATTGCTGGGCTGAACATCGCCCTGGCCCTGGCGCCCTCGGGGCGTGAACTCCTGCTCCTGGAGCGCGACGCCCCGCCGCCGGAGGGCGACGCCGACCAGGCCTTTTTCGATTGGAATCGGCGCGGCGTCGGCCATTTGCGCCACAGCCACGCATTCCTGGCTCGCCTGAGAACCATCATCAAGGATCAGCATCCGGCGCTGTTGGAACAGCTGCTGGCGGCTGGTTGCCGGGAGATCGGCTTTTCCGACATGCTGCCGGACGGCCTGAAGCGCGACTACGCGCCACAACCCGGCGATCGCGACATGGCGGTGCTGACCAGTCGGCGCACGACCCTGGAACTGGTCATTCGCCGGTATGTCGAACGTTTGCCCGGTGTGACGATCCTGTCCGGCGTGACCGTGCGCGGCCTGATCCTCGAGCCTTTGGATGCCGGTCAAATCCGCGTCGTGGGCGCGCAGGGCGACATCGCCGGCGATGCGGGCGAATGGCGCGCCGACATCACCATCGACGCCGCCGGCCGCAATTCACAAGCCGCCGAACAGCTCAGCGAAGCCGGCGCGGCCCTGTCCGAAGAAGCCGAGAACTGCGGCATTCTCTACTACACGCGGCACTATCGACTGTTGCCGGACAAGAGCGAGCCCGCCGAGCGCAAGGCGCCGGGAACCGGCGACCTCGGCTTCATCAAATATGGCCTATTTCCCGGCGACAATCGCTGCTTTTCGATCACCTTGGCTGTGCCGGACATCGAGATGGAGATCCGTCAGAACATCGTGCGGCCGGAGATATTCGACCGCATCTGCGCCCTGCTCCCCGGAATCGCACCCTGGACCGATCCTGAAACCGCCGAGCCGATCAGCAAGGTGTTCGGCATGGGCGATCTGCGCAGCCGCTGGCGCAGCTTCGTGGCGTCCGACCAGCGCGCAACCCTCGGCTTCTTCGCCGTGGGCGACAGCCTGATCCGCACCAATCCCCTCTATGGCCGCGGCTGCTCCTTCGCGGCCATCGAAGCCCAGATCTTAAGTGGCGTCATGGCGCAGAGCGACGACCCGGGCGCCCGGGCGCGGCTTTACGACACCCGCGTCCGCGACGAACTGACCGTCTATTACAATGACATGCGGGAACAGGACCGCGCCGCGGTGCGACGCGCGCTCAACGCTCGCGATCCGAACTATTCGCCAAGTCTGCGCGGCCGGCTCCGGCAGAGCTTTATCGATGATGGCGTGCGAATTGCGGTTCGCTCGGATATCGATCTGCTGCGCTCGGCGATGCGCGACTTTCATATGATCGATCCGCCTGGCGCCTGGTTGAAACGTCCCCAGAGCATGGCCAAGGTCATGCGCTGGTGGGCGCGCGGCAAACGCCGAAACGCCCATCTCTATCCTCCTCCCTTGGGCCCGGACCGCAAGGCGATGATGGCCGAACTGGGAATCGCCGAAAATGCTTAGGCGTCGGCGCTAAGCAAACCTTTGCAGGTTTGCTTACACTTGAGACTCTTAGCAGCATTGATTTTGCTTCCAAAAAAGCAAAATCAATCGTGGCTTCAGCCACGCGAGGCTGCTTAGACGGGGATCTCGCCAGCCACCGTGGTGCGGTGCATCACCCTCTGATAGCCGTCATAGCCGCCGGTCGCGTTGTGCATGAGGCAGCGGTTGTCCCAGATCGTCAGCATGTCAGGGCGCCATTTGTGACGATAGACGAAGGCGTCCTCGGTCATGTGCTTGAATAGAAAACCGAGCATGGCGGCGGCTTCTCTTGGCTCCATATTCTCCACCCCAACCGTATAGACCGGGTTGACGAACAGCGCCTTGCGGCCCGAGATCGGATGCGTCCTTACGATGGGATGGGACCGGGTTCGCTCGGCCTCAACACTTGTCAGGATGGTCATGCTGCGTGCTTCTTTCTCGCGCGCATAGGCGCCGTCCGGACCATAGGGACGAACGGCGGAGTGCACGCCGCGCATGCCTTCCAGCATTTTCTGCAGAAGCGGACTTAAGGTCTCGTAGGCGCGATAGCCATCCGCATAGAGCGTGTCGCCACCTCGAGGCGGCACGATCTTGGCGTGTAGCAGAGTTGCGGACGGCGGCTGCTCTTGAAAGCTCCAGTCCGAATGCCAAGCCGACCCGAATGGGCTGGATGTTTCTGTCGCCTCGCGGCGCACCTCGACAATATGGGGTCGATCCGGTAGCCCCTGCAGATAGGGGTCGTCACCGAATTGGCCGAATTGCAAGGTGACGGTCTCGAGTTGGTCGTGGTCGAGCGGTTGGCCCGGAAACCAGATCACCGAATGGTTCGCCCAAGCCCTCTTCACTGCCGCGAGGACGCCAGCATCAAGGGGGCGCGAGAGGTCGACACCGGTGATTTCCGCACCGAATCCGCCGGGATTGGGCCTCACCCTTATAGGTGAGCCCCGCCACGCAGCGCCGTCCATAATCCCTCCTTGCCGCCTCTCATTCTGCGAGACGATTGCACCGCATACTCGCGAAAGCCTCCTTTTGAGGTCAACGCTAGCGTTTACATGGCATGGTCTTGTATCGCCACGGCACAGCTAAAGGGAAGCCTTTAGCGGCGCCAAATTAACGTTAACGGAAGCGTAAATAGCGATTGAGGGCATGGCCGTCGAACGATTGTAACAAATATGGGCCATCGATGCGCTCTGGGCCGGGATACGGCCCGGGGACGGGATCGGCTCGAACACAGTCGATCCGGGACGCGAATTCCACCCTGGCTCAAACCTGTAGAGTGCGCCGTGATCGCAAAATTTCGACCTGTTCTAGCGGGTTTGGCCGCCCTTGTGCTTTCAGCTTCGGTTTCGGTGATGGCGCGGGCGGAACCGCACAACCTGATCATCTTCGTGGCTGACGGCTTGCGCTCGCAGATCGTCTCGTCCGAAACAGCGCCGGCCCTGGCGGCGGTGCGCGACGAGGGCGTAGACTTTCGCAACAGCCATTCGCTGTTCCCCACGGTCACCACGCCTAATGCCTCGGCGATCGCCACGGGCCACCGCCTCGGCGACACGGGAGATTTCTCCAACACCCTCTATGCCGGCGCCCCCGCCCTACCCAGCGCCTATGGCGGCTTGATCGCTCCGGTCGAGGACGATGGCGTCCTCGGTGACCTTAATCAACGTTTCGCTGGAAACTATCTGAACGAAACCAGCCTATTGGCGGCTGCGCGAGCCGCTGGCTATTCAACCGCGGCGATCGGCAAGCTGGGTCCCACGGCGATCCAAGACGTCACGGCCAGGGATGGACGAACCACCATCGTCATCGACGACGAAACCGGGCAACCTGACGGAATACCTCTAGCGGCGGACGTAAAGACGTCGATCGAGGCGGCCGGCCTGCCGGCGACGGCGCCTGATCGCGGCCTGAACACCGATCCCGGTGACTACATCCGCTCAGGCGTTCATGTCGCGAACGTCGAACAGCAAGACTGGTTCGCCAAGGTCACAACCGACGTGCTGCTCCCGCGCTTCAAGGCCGCCGGCAAGCCCTTCGCTTTGGTCTTCTGGTCGCGCGATCCCGACGGCACCCAACACAACAACGGTGACAGCCTCAACAGTTTGACGCCAGGCATTAATGGCCCGACCAGCCTGGCCGGGATCCGCAATGCTTCCGACGATCTGCGGCGCTTGCGCGACGCCCTCAAGGCCCAAGGCCTGGACAAGACAACCGACGTTGTCATCACGGCTGACCATGGCTTCTCCGTCGCCTCCAAGGAGAGCCAGACCAGCCCGGCGGCCAAGCTCAGCTATCGCGATGTTCCCCCCAGCTTTCTTCCGCCCGGCTTTTTGGGCGTTGACCTGTCCAAGGCGTTGAACCTGCCCCTATATGAGTCGAGCGGGCTTGAGGTGAACCTCTCTGACGGGTTCCATCCGCGCCAGGGTGGCGTGATCCTGGGGGCCGATATCCAGCACCCAGATATCATTATCGGCTTCAATGGCGGATCGGACATGTTGTGGCTGGCCACCGACAAGGCCGCAGCGCTGGCGCCGCGCATTGTCGAAGCCCTGATAGCCCAAGACTATACAAGCGCGATTTTCGTCGCGGACGCCCTTGGCCCGATACCCGGCGCCTTGCCATTGAGCATGATAGGCCTGACGGGCTCGGCGCGGACGCCGGGTCCTGCTATTGTGGTTAGCTTTCGCAGCTACCCTACCGGCTGCAGCCAACCCGAGATCTGCACCGCAGAAGTGGCCGACACCGCCCTCCAACAGGGACAGGGCATTCACGGCTCCTTCAGCAGGGCCGACACCCACAATTTCATGGCGGCGATCGGTCCTGATTTCAAAGCCGGCTTCGTCGATCCCGCGCCCGTTAGCAATGCGGACCTCGCCATCACCATGGCGAAGGTGCTGGGCCTGGACCTTCATGCCAAAGGCGATCAGATCGGCAGGGTGCTGGAGGAAAGCCTGCCAGGCGGCGCAACGCCCGCGTTTTCCACCCAAACCGTCCGCTCCACGCCGGGGGGCGACGGATTCGTGACGGTCTTCAACAAGCAGCAGGTCGGCGCCACGCCCTATTTTGATAGCGCCGGAGCCGTGGGCCGCACAGTGGGCTTGAAGCCTTAAGGCGAACGCCGCCCGTTCGATCAGCGATGACACGCGGGGGCCCAAACGCAAAAAATCGCCGGCCGGGGCTGAGCCCGACCGGCGATTGAATTGGCGCGAAATAGCTGCGGTGTTGCGCCGCCTATTTTCAAGGGGTGCGCGGTAATCGCTGGCGCCTTACAAGCGCAATCGACAGCGACACGACGCACGCCGACGGATCCACAATCATGAAGACCTACCAACTCGATCTGCGACACGCGCCGTCCAAGAACCGGCTCAACGCCCTCGACGATAATCGTCTGTCGCCGTTGAGGCTCCGGCTTGCCGACGACACCGTCGCCGTCGAATGGGCCAAAGAGGAGGCGCTGCAGTTCGCCAAGCGCAATCGCGGCCCCAACTTCCAATATGTCGAAGCCGCCCTTACCGAGTTACTGCCAATCGGAGCGGCGGGGGATGATGACTATCGTCGGGTCGGGCGCTGGGTGCACAACCGCGAGGGCCTCAATTGGCGGCCCACGCCGCGAAAAGCCAAGGCCTGACCAGTCTTCACGCTGCTGAGATTGGGGGCAGTCGCGCCGCCCATGGCCGGGCGACTTCAAGCTGCGCAGCTAAAGCGAACAGCACATCCTCGCGCCCAAACGGCGCGGCGAACATTGTCCCGATCGGCAGGGCGTCACTATTCCAAAACAATGGCACGGACATCGCCGGGAGGCCAATCTCGTTGTGCAGGGCGGTGTAGGGGCTGAAGGCGGAGACCGCGCGGACATAGTCGCCAATATCGTCCGGACTCAGGGTCAGTCGACCCAGAAGGCCAGGCGGCTCCGCCAGCACGGGCGACATTACGACGTCGAACCCCGCAAACAACCTGGCATAGGCGACGGCGGCGTGATCGAGCGTGCGCCGAGCGTCAGCATAGGCTTGACCTGTGACTGCTCGTCCGCGCGCGGCCATTCGCCACGTGACCCGCTCCACTTCCTCCTCGGCGACGGCGCCGCCTCGCTCGACGCCACGGCGATCAAGCCGGTTGGCGATATCGACTGCCATGCTGACACCCATGGCGTCGGCCAGGGTCGCGGCATCTAGGGTCAGGGCGACAGGCTCGACATTGTGGCCAAGGGCCTCACAAAGCGAACCGGCGTTGAACAGGGCCTCGCGGCAATCGGCATGCAGAGCCGCGCCGCTGGCGGCGCGCTCCACCAAGGCGATGCGCAAAGTTTCCGGGCGCCGACCAGCGGCGTCCAAATAGGGGCCGGTCGGCGCGGGCGGCGTCACCGAATCGCCGATTTCCGGGCCCGCCAGAGCGTCCAGCAGCGCCGCGGAGTCTCGCACACTGATGGTCACCGCGTGTTGGGTCGACAAACCATTCCAGCCGATGCCGGCGCCCGGGCCGTAGGGTACGCGGCCGCGCGAAGGTTTCAGCCCGAAGAGGCCACAGCAGGAGGCGGGAATGCGGATCGAGCCACCGCCATCGGATGCGTGCGCCATCGGCAGGATGCGAGCCGCCACCGCAGCGGCTGCGCCGCCGGAGGACCCTCCTGCGATCCGCTCCAGGTTCCACGGGTTGCGGGTCGCGCCCCAAAGCTCGCTTTCGGTGGTCGTCGTAAGGCCGAACTCTGGACTCGCGGTCTTGCCGAAAATGGTCAGGCCGGCCGCTTTGGCGCGGCGGGCTAATGTTCCGTCTTCGGGCGCGACCCAGTCGGCGAAGGCCCGCGATCCGTCGGTTGTGACGGTGCCGGCCAGATGAGCGTTGAGATCCTTAAGCAAAAACGGAACGCCGGCGAAGGGGCCGCTCGGCGTCCCCTGTGCGAGTTGGGCGCGCGCCTCGACATAATGTTTGAGAACAACGGCGTTGATCCGGGGATTGACCGCTTCGACGCGCGCTATGGCGCGATCGAGCAGCTCGCCCGCGGTGATGTGTCCGCGTTGGACCAGTTCAGCCAGGCCCAGGGCGTCATAGCGGTCCAGGTCATCCATGCTAGGCGCCATCCTCAAATCAGGCGGTGGATCCGCCCTTTGAAGGGACGCTAGCTCGTCTGTGGGTGAGCGGCAAAGGGCCGTCGGGTCTCGCGCCGCCCATTTCTTCGTCAAACAGTGTACGCCTGACGATCAATGGGATCCGAAACCGGGCGACTGCCCCTTGACGACTGGACCTTCGCGCGAGCCAGGAAGAACCTCGTTATGTCAATTGTCGAAGATCGGACGCCCGATGACCGCCTCTCTGGTGACCTTAGCCGCCTCGGCATTGGCGCTGGTGGCGGCCCTGCTGGTGATTTCGCGCATCATCCCTGATGAATACGATCGGCCTTTGCAGGCACGCCAACGCGCCCAGAGTTCAGACAAGCCGATTCACTAGCCTCGAGGACACCTCCGGCAAATCACCGCGCAGGCCATCTAGGCCGCACGTCCATCGCGCTCCAGGGTCTGGCGGATATTGCGTACGCCGTGCTTGACCTCATCCAATTCGCGCGCACTCAGTTCCTTCATTGCGTCGAACCGCGCGTCTATCAGGCGCTGACCGGCGGATATCTGATCAGCCATGCGCGCCAGTTCGGAGGCGTTGAGTTTCTGGCTGTCGACCAAACGGTCTCCGAGGTGCTCTATACCGCGCGTAAGTCCCTCCACGGCGATCTTCACGGCTTCTAGCGCCGTCAGCCGCTCGTCCAGCATTTTGACGTCGCCTTCGAGGGCCTCGGTGCGAGCTTGGTGGGCCCCATGAGTGATGGCCACGGCCGCCAAGGACAAAAGGAACATGCCGCTAGCGGCGCCGGCAGCGATCCAATCCGTCGGGATCATGAATAACCCTCCATGTTCGCCAAAACACTGGCGCGCGGCAGGTCATCGGCTAGGCTGTCGGCCAATGAACAAGACTGTGTCTGAATCGTTCGATCCGCCCCACGTCGTGCATGAAGCGTTTGGGCCGCCCCTGAAACCGGCCGAGGCGGGTGCGGCGATCGCACTGGGCGTGGTTTCATTGTTGATCTCCGGGGTTTTGGCCGTGCTGCTCGGCGCCCTGGCCGAGGAGCACCGGCTGAGCGCGCCCGGTATCGGCCTGTCGGCCATGACCGAAGCCCTGACCATGGCCATCACCACCGGGCTTGTCGGCGCCCTGCTCAAGCCTCACCATCTCAAACTGATCGGCGCAGGCGCGGCCATCGCCCTGGCGGCCACGGATCTGGCCACCCTCGGCGCGCGCACAGACGCCGCGGTCATGGGCGTGCGGGCCCTGTGCGGCTTGCCCGAGGGCGTGCTTTTGTGGATCACCATCGGTATGATCGCCCGCTCCGCCACGCCTGAGCGATGGGCCGGCGTGCTGTTCACCGCCCTCACCGCCAGTCAACTGGCCGTTTCCGCAGCCTTTGCGGCGATAGTGATTCCCCGTTTCGGCGCCAATGGCGGCTTTGCTTCGATTGCGGGACTTAGTCTCATCGGGGTGCTGATCGCCCTATGGCTGCCCAACCGATATCCGGCCCTGCCTCAGGTCAAGGGCGAGACCGGCGCACCGCCGCCGCGCGGCTGGCTCGCCCTGTTCGGCACGCTGATCTATGTCTCGGCGGCGGCGGCGGTCGGCATCTATCTTCTGCCCTTGGCGGCCCAGGCGGGTCTGAGCAGCGGCGTGGCGCGAACGGCGAATTCCTTTTCCCTGGCGGCTCAAGTGCTGGGTGGAGCCCTGGCCACCCTGGTGGCGGGGCGCGTGAACTATTTCACGGTCTTTACCGGAGGCGTGGCGGCCTTTTTAGGCGTCTATTTTGTCTATGGCTTCGCCGCGCCAGCCTGGATGTTCATCGCCGCGACGGCTTTCAATGGGCTGATCACCATTTTCATCACGCCCTTCCTGGTTCCCATGACCATCGAGGCCGATCCGTCGCGCCGCGCCGCGGTGCAGAGCGGGGCCGTGCAGTTGCTGGGCGCGGCCCTGGGTCCGCTTTTGGCGTCGCGGGTGGTGGATGCACACAATGTTCGCGGCGCCCTGTGGCTGGGCGCCGGCCTGTTGTTTTCAGGCCTGGGGGTTATCGCCGGTCTGCACTTCACCCGGGCGCGGGCGCGGGCCTAGCCCGCACAGGCCTGTAGCGCTGCGCTCTTTTCCCCGTCCCGCGCGATGCGCATCAAGCGGCCGGCGAGGAGCAGCCGCACGCGTGAAAACAGGTCCGGCGCCGCCTTCAACGCGGCGTCCGTGTCCGGATAATTCGGCTCCGGGCCCAGGTCGGGCCGGCAACGCACCGCGATCGGCACATCGACGGTGCGTACCTGTACAGTGGGTTCGGACGGCGTCGTGCTGGCGCATGCCGCCAACAGCATGGCGGCGAGGATGGCGCCGGTAAGTCTGGCCAGACGGCGGGTCATGGATCGAGGCTCCCTAAGATCAGCGCATCGGCGGCGCTGCAGCTTGGCGCGCCGGGCCTGGCGGCGAGCAGAGCCCCTGCCCGCGCGTCGTCGTCCTTGGCCTGGTCCTGGGCCTTTTGCACCGCTCGGCGCGCCGTTGCGCTTGCGGCGTCGCCATCGCTCTTCATGGCGGCCACGGCGGCGGCCTGATCGGCCAGGCTGGTGTTCAACTGCCCCAGACTGGCATGGCAGGTCTCGAGAGCCGCCGCGGCGGCGACGGCCTTGGCCTGCCAGCTGAGTCGGGTGGCCGGGTCTATCAAGGCGGTGCGGGCGGCGCTCAAATCCGTCTTGGCATGGGCCAGGCGAGCGGTTTGCAGACCGGCGAAACCGAGCAAGGCCGCCAAGCCCAGCCCCGTCCAGACTTGACGGTTGGCCAACAGGCTCAAAAGGAAGGTCGGCATGGCGGTCAGGCCCTGAAAAATGTATGGCGGCCGATATCGCAGACCCGCTTCGCCGGGGTCGCCCAGACGGCGTGAGACAGCCTGGGATTGAGATACAGGACCGTATCGTCGGTCAGCCGGTCATAGTCCGTCCCGCTATAGCCCCCTGCCCGCACCTCGCCGGACAGGCGCGCCACCCTCGCCCACTGGCTGGTCAGCCGCTGCGCCCTGCCAAGGAGCGTCTCGGTCCGCGTCAGCACCGCCTCAAAGGAGTGGCAGACCCGCGCATAGTGGCCGTCGACCATCTCCCAGGCGGTCCAGGAAAACTGATCGGGGGCGAGCACGGTGCCCGCCATTGTGCCGTCCGAAGCATAGCGTCGGGCCATCCGGTTCAGCACCACCCGGGCCACGGCCGCCACGCCGTCGTCGGGTTCGCCCGCGGCCTCCTGGAAGACGCAAAGGGTCAGCAAGCTCGCATCGTCCATGGGCGACGGCTCCGTTCGAATGGAAAGAATGGATGGTGGCCGTCAGCCGGAGCCCGGCGCAGGCGGCTGCACGGCCGCCCTAGGCTAGCGGCTTCGGCTCGGTGAAGGCGGTGCCGGCGATCAGGCCGCCCACAAGGCCGCCGATGGCCAGGGCCAGGGCCGTGACATAGGGCACCAATGCGCCGAGCAGGGCGAACCAGACCTCGGGTTTGACACCCTGCAGCAGGAAAACGCCGGCGATCAGGCTGGGCAAGCCGACCAGCAGGTCCACGACCAGCAACAGGCCGATCGCCGCGCCCAGCACGCGACCGATCGCGGGGGAGCGATTGTCACGGCCGGACAGCAGGCCAAGCCAGAAGGGAACGCGTGGCGCGAGCGCCGGGGGCGTGTCGTTCATGGGCGTCAACCTTGAAAAATGAGTTCAAGACGCCGGCGCATAGCCGGGCGAGACATAGTCCGGCCCAGCCGCGCCAACCGGGACATAGTCCCCCGCCGGGGGCGATCCCTGAGTCACATGACCGTCGATGGGCAGGCCGGGAAAGCTGATGACCGGCGCGGCGCCCGCCACCAAGGCGGCGGGATGAGCGATCTGGCCGCCCACTGTGGAATAGACCGTGGTCGAAAAAGCCATGGCCGGCCTGGGTTGCAGATAGACATCGCACAGGACGGTCCGTCCGACATTGGCGCACTGGGCCGTGGCGCACGGCCAGTACAGATAGCCGCCGCTGTTATGGCCGCCATAGACGGCGGGCCCGATCGAGATCACATTGACCCGCTGCAGATCCGCGGTCCAACCGAGCGGACTGCCCCCCACCGGCCAGATCGACAGACCCTGGTATCCGGTGCGGCAGGTGAAATCATAGATCCGCAGCGCCTTGACCCCGCCAAAGGGCTGAATGCAGTCGGCGTGGAACTGGTCGTAAAAGCCGAAGATCCCATCGCATCGGACATTTTCTATCTGCACCACCGCTGCCGGCGCGGCGATGGTGATGCAATCCGACATCCCGCCGCCCGACGCGTCACCCAGCAGTCCCTCGACATGAGCGACCCCGGTGATGGCGCTGATCTCCAGGATCCGGCTTGGCGGCGCGTTGGAGTGGTCCGGGCCATCGGGAATAGTGTTCCACCCGCCGATCGAGACCAGGTTGTGACAGCCGGAGATTTGGACGTGGCCGACATGCCGCGCCCGTGGCCATTGCAGGACGCAGTCACGGGCGCCAGGAACATGGATATTCACATCCCCGGGCATGATCGCCACCGTCACCGGATTGACCAGGACCGGCGGCGGCCATTTGAGGGGCTGGGCCGCGGGCGCCGCAGCGCCGGGCGCCCCGGCGACGGCGGCGCCACAGGGCAGCAGGCAAGCGATCGCGAGCACGCCCCAGAGGGCGCGCCAGGGGCGGAGGGGCATGATGGGAATGTCCTTTGAGGGCGGGACCCTCTGGATCACTCCGCAGGGGCGGTTACGAGGACGCGGGGCTCTTTGAGCCAGCCGATAATCGGTCGTTCGATGATCCAATACACGGCGACACCTGCAGCGAGGCAAGCCATGACAATTAGACTAGATATCGCGGCAATAATGAACGGGCCATGGGAACTGGCTCGTCGTGCGAGCTGAAATAGAGCGGAAAGCAAAATTACGTGAGACAGGTAGATCGAATAGGACGCATCGCCCAACAGAAGGAGGAGTGGGATTTTGCGTGATCCATGTGATTTCTCGTGGAACACGCATCCAGCGACAAACAGCGCGGCTGGCAAACCCCAAGCTATCCCCCGAGGAATAGCCGGCGCCAAGCTCAGCAAGCCAAGCAGCAGGCCCCCTAGGCAAATCAAGACAAAACCGGCCCACGCCGGCTGTCGTTCGGGCACGCCCTGGGCAATCAGGAGTCCCAGGACACAACCCATGCCGAACTCGAGAAGCAGAGAATTGCTATAGAATCCAATCAAGCTGGTCGGCGAATGGGGGATCATTCCCATCAGAACGAGAAGGGCCAAGGGGGCAAGGATCAACAGTAGGCGCATTCTCATCGGACCGAGCAGGGCCAGAGTAAATAGCGCGTAAAACATCATCTCGTAGTTGAGGGTCCAACCGGGGAAAAGCAGGGGCTCAAAGGTCCCCTTTACCGGATGGATCGCTGGCAGGAACAAATAGGATGAGACCACATGGCGAAGCTCGAACTTCGAGGTCAGCGTAGCGGCAGGATGGATCAAAAGGACTGCCAACATGACGGTGGTCATGATCCAATAGAGCGGCACAATCCGCTTCAACCTGCGCGCCAGAAATGTTCCTGAGCCGCCCTCCTTGCCCGAGGTGACTCCCCACATCACAACGCCGCTGATGACGAAGAAAATATCCACGCCCCCAGACAGCAATAAATAGTGAGGCCTGTCCAACGGAGCCCAGTGAAGAAACACATGGTAGCAAAGCACTAGGGTCGCTGCGAGTGCACGTAGATACTGAACGACCGGACTGAATTTCATGCTGCGCCTCGCTTCTCCGCAGCGAACACGAGCGATCTCACACCGGTTGGGGATAGATCGGCGAGCCGGCGGCTCACCTTCCATTTTGGGTTGGGCTTCACGTAGATGGCACAAATGAGATAACAATAGAGGATTTGAACCGGAACGAGCAGTCCACCGTTCAGCACCTCATATTGGATGAACACCATCGCAATTATGGCTAAAGGCACTGCACCGCGAGCCAGGATCGTCCAGAAATAAGCCGACCACAGCACCGCGATGAAGATGCCAAATTCAATCAGCAGTTTAGTAGGTGTGCCATAGGCGGGCGCGCCGTTTGGCCGCCCCTTGATGAAGACCGGCAACCTAGCGTCATAAGCTGAATTGCTAGCGCCAATTCCGAAATAAGCGTCGTGGACGCCGGACGTCATCTGCTTAAAGGCAAGCTGATAGGGCCAAACGAACCGCTGGTTGGCGCTTTGGCCCTGCTGACCGAATTCGTTCGTTCGCTTCAAATAGTCGTTCAAAAGGCCCTTTGCCGCCGCTCCCCCAACAATGAGGGGGACAACCATCACAGCGATCATCAACGTAGACGATTTGGCCTTAGGCAGTAGGAACGGCAGCGCCAATATCAGCATAAGGATTCCGGTCGCAGCATAGGTCGAAAGGAGAGCGATCACTAGGAAGGCCATCCGAGCCAAATTCTGTCGCGTGCAGAATTCCACAATGATTCCCATCGCCAACATCTGCGAAGTATGCGAGGCCTCCAGCATAAAGAATGCATTTGGCTTCGTGTAAGGCGAGCCCCAATGCACCGGCTGAACATAGACATAGTGTAGAAATAGAAAGCTATCCGGAAGGATCTTATCCATATTTGGTAGCGCGTGATGAGTAAAATTGAACAACCAATCCACATAGACCAGGAAACCAACTACCGTCGTTATCGTTACGAAGTTCCGCATTACGCGATATACTGCTGCCCGCTCCATTGGCGCCACAAACATAAAAATCACGTAGTAGCTCATCGCGGCTAGCACGCCAGGAACCGAAAACGACTCGCGAAAAGGCGTGAAAAGCTGCTCGGCCAGCAAGATCGCGAAAAATCCAAAGTACGCTATAGCTCGCTTTTGCTCTATGACCAAAAGGCCACGATAGAACAGCATCGCCACCATACCGATGCCAGCGAAAAAACAGACCTGGATATTGAACGGCGGTAATGCAATCTTTTCAGAAACAACTGCAAACCATAGCGTTGCGGAAATCCAGAACACGATGATCTTTGAGTTCGGCGAAATGGGGCCGTCAGCCTCCGGATCGTGCTTGTCGAACGCACGGATGCGCTGAAGGATCGGGGCTGCGTGTCGCTGGAGAGTGTTCATGGGCGTCCTGGCTCTTCGTGGCACGGCTACCATGGGGGAGTTAAAATATCCAAGACGGACTGCGGTTCAGCTTGCGCGTCAACCACGCGCTGCATCGGCGGCGTTGGGCACTTTCAAGCCCTCCCCCTCCTTAAAGGATTGATTTTCGGGAGCCGGTGGCTCGGGCGTTAGGCGCCCAATTTTCAATCGACGCCCAAGCCGTTGTACAGGCATTTCGAAGAGTTCGAAGGACGCGATTGATACGATAGCACTCAGAACCAAGGCGATAACCGCGCCTAGAAGCTCAGCCGTGAAGCCTCCGTGATGCAATAGCTTTGGGCCAAGCTGCGCCGGCGCATAGCTTTCGTAGAGGTAGAAGCCATAGCTTATTCGCCCGAAATAGGCGATTGGCGCCCAACTTAACATTGTGGCTAGCGGGCCGTCTTGGTTGCCGTGGAGGCTAACGATCGCGGCCATACCGACCACCAGCGCTACGATAGGCCCATAGTCAGCTGTCCAGCCGTGACGACCTAATATGAAGGGAAGCAGTAGAAAAAGGCCGAGCGTCACCCAGCCGAACCATTCACCTGAGACCGGCCTTTTCCTCACGAATAGTCCTGCGAGGCCGCCCATTGCCAAGCTTGCCATGTTGACCAGACTGTCAGCATAGATCGCAAACGGCGGCCATCCCGTCTCAACCATGTAAACCCTTCGACCCACTCCAAGGACGATCAGCAGGGCACACCACCACGGCGCCCACTTCCGTGGCGTTAGAATGACAAGCGGCGCGAAGAGGATATAAAATTGCTCTTCAATTGCGAGGGACCAGAAATGGCCCCAGGTCCCGATATCTCCACCGGGAGTCTTAAATTCAATCAACCAGTTGGTGGCATAGAGGAAGTGCCATGGCAGACCTGGGATGGCCTTGTGGCGCACCACGTAGATCAACGTCATGATGATCAGCAGAAGATAATAGGGTGGCAGAATCCTGAAGGACCGACGCCACCAAAAAGCGAGCAACTCGCTAATGCTCCTCTCACCGTCCTGTTCGACGCGTTCTCGGGCCGTGGTGAGCTGTGACGTGATTAGGAAGCCGGAAAGCAGGAAAAACAGCCAAACTCCATATTGACCAAGGGCATAGTGCTCGCCCCATGAGGTCTTGTGCATAAGGAACACGCCGAAAACGGCTATGGCCCTTACGCCGTCAAAACCCTTGATACGTTGAACAGACGCCATGTCGCATCACTACGGTCCCCACTTCAGCGGCGCAACTCGGAGATTGGGTTCTCCGTCCATTTTCGCCCCGCGGCCCAGCTCTTGATCAGAATTTTTGGATCCTGCTGTCAACGCGGTGTGTGCGTGCAAGCGGCGGAGTTGGTCGTCCGCTATGGCCCGAAGGCGGCAATATAGGCCGCGCCATCCAGCGGATATTGGCCATTCGAGATTTGGTAGCTGGCGCCGACCTGATCCCAAAAGCCGTGGAAAAGCGGTGCGTGGCTGCGGAACCAGCTGGCCATCAGGGTGATGAAGGAGGTCGCGCCGTTGGATAGTTGCGTTATGCCCCATTCCCAATAGCAGGTCGGCTTACCGTGGGCGGCGGCCGTCGTCTCCAGCCAAGCCAGTCCGCGCGAGGCGTCCCTGAGGGTGTTGAAGGCCGTCGTGGGGTCGGCGTTCATCCCCGAGCCAGAGACGCTGTAATAGACGTCCATGCCCCAGACATCGACATAGGCGTCACCCGGGTAGCCGAGATAGCAATCGCTGTTCCAGGGTTGGCCTGGTAGCGACCAGGTCGGACACCAGCAAAAGCGGAAGCGCCCGGTTGGATCATTGGCGCGATAGACGCTGACCATCCGCTGGTAGCAGAGCACGAAGCTGGCGAAATTGGCCGCCGTGGTCGCGGGGTCGCCGGGGACGACACAGCGCCAGGCCTTGTTCGAGAAGTTCGAATTGAACTCTTCGCCGAAACGGACATGGATCACCGGGTCCGAGCGCGTGGACAAGATAAAGGCCGCGTTCGTCGCCCACAGGGTGTCATAGCTGCAGGCGCCAGAAGCGACATTGGCCAGGCTCTCATTGCCGTAGCCGTTCCCCGGCTCGCAGAACATCGACATGGTCAGCAGCAGCGGCTTGTAGGCGCCGTCAAAGCCGACCTGGGGGCTGCGCAAGGAAAATTGGATCGAGCTGGTATAGTCGGCAATGCTGACATTGCCGGAGCCCGTCTGGCAGCCATCCAGCCGCCGGCCGAGGAAGGTCTCGAAGGCTGTTCGGTTGCTGGTGGTTAGGCCGACATAGGCAGCGTTCAGCGTGTGCCGCTGCCGGCCGCTCAGCATGGCGTTAGCGGGAGGCGACGCTGCGACCAGACCAGCGGCGATTGCGGTGTTCAACGCCGTGCGCCGGCTGATCATTGGACCGCCTTGCGGACGGCGGCGTCCATCATCTGCAGCGTGAAGGTGGCGCTGTCGCTGGCCGAGGACTGGTCGTAGCCGATGGCGATAGCGATCGAATATCCGCTGTCGCCGGGCTCGATCTGGATGTTGGGCGTGATGCAATCGATAATGAAGGTGCCTCCTGCAGCGCCTTGGGTGAACCCGGGCAGGATGCCGTTCAAGGGCATTGCCGCGACTACGCTGGCGTCGGGCAGGTTGGAGCCGGAATTGGCGCCGCCATCCAGGCAGATCGCGCTTTGCTGGGTCGAGTTGCCCTTGGCCGTGTCCGTCGAGAGGGTCAGGCCGATCCGGTTGACCTTATGATAATTCGACAGAACTAGGCGGACCGAGGCATAGAGGTAATCGCAGTTCCCGGCGTTGTACTGGGCCACCGAACAGGTGTTGAGCCCCGTGGTCATGGAGGGGATGCGCATCTGCAGATAGCTGGTCGCCGACCCGCTCACGGCGCCAGAGGTGAGCGCCAGCTGCTGGGCCGTTCCGGTCGGGCGGTCGGTGCGATTGACGACGGATGCAGCCAAGGTCGAGGGCGCGGTCCCCGAGCCATTCTGTAGCGTCCAACCGGCCGCAACCGTGCCCGACCCGGCGGTGCTGTTGGTCCCGCCGCTACCGATGAAGGCGCCAGCCGCTCCGATCAGATTGCCGCTCGGATTGTTGGTGGCGTCAAAGACGTCGGCCTGGCCGTAGCCGCCCGGCTTGTTGCTGGGCAGGGTCGGGCCGAGGGCCTCGGCCAAGGCTAGGCCTTCGAAAAACCCGCACGGAAGGGCGTTGTGCAGCCCATCGACCAGGCAGCCGGTGACGGGCGGGTCGTTGTTCGCGGCGGCGGAGGCGGTGTCGACGGCGAATTTGTCGAGGTCGACGATTATAGGCGAGGTCAGATTGCCGAGGCCGCTTCCACGACCCAGACGTGGCGTGCGGCCGAGGGCCTCCAGGTCGCGATTGACGCGAAGACGTTGCAGTTCCTGGGTGCCGGACCAGCCGAAGGTGCGCGGTGCGATCTTTTCAACGATCGGGATGATGCCCGCTTGAAGCAGGGAATTGGCGATCGATGAGATGTTGCTGACAATGGTCGAGGGCGCGACACTGGTCCCGAGGTCATTGGTGCCAATCTCAAGAAAGATGTAGTCCGGCTTGGCTGCCAGGACGTCGCCCAGGCGCGCCATGAGCCCAGCGGTCGTATCGCCGGAACTGCCGAAGGTTCCAGACCCGCTGAGCGCGAATTGGATCACCTCGCCGGAGCCCGCCGTTCCCGAGGTCTGGGTGAAGGTCTGCTGGGACGCATAGCCCGCGCCCGGCCAAGCCGGCGGGGAGCAGGACGTCAGGGCGCCGGCAGCGTTGACGGCGCAGGTGAAGGTCGAGGCGGCGGCTTGAGCGGCGGTCAGCTGGCCCGGCGGCGCGGCCTGGGTGGTGAGGGTGAAGACCGGCGGCGAGACGGCGCTGAAACCGGACCCGCCGTTGATCACATTGGCTTCGATGACGCCGAGGAAGTTGCCACCATAGCCGCCCGTCAGCGTGGTGGTGATCGCCTGCCCGGTCCAGGCCGACAGCCAGCCCACGGCCGACAAGTATTTCTGGCCCGTGGTGAACGTCGTGTTGGGGATGTAGAAATTGATGTTGATCGTCTGACCGGTGACGGTGGCGGTCGCTGCGGCGTTCACGGTGATCGTGCAACCCGTCGTGCAGTTTCCCGATACTGCGGTGATGAAATCGCCGTTCGGGATGTTCGAAGCGCCGCTCGAATAGATGTACTGGCCGACCTGCACCATTGAGGCGGTTGAGGTCCCGTCATTGATCACGAAATTACTGATCGTGGTGGAGGTGGTGAGGTTGCCCGTACCGCCGATCACATGGCCGGGCAGGGTGTACTGGTTGCCGCCGCTGATCGCCGCGCGACTGTCGCCGGCGATCTGCATCTCGACGCCGCGTGGCGCGAAAACAGGCAGCGGCACATACCCACCAGCGAGAGCAGGTCCTGCGATCAGCGACACGGCAGCCAGAAGCGCGATCAAACGGCGCATGGTCGCGCTCCTTATTTGTAGAGGAAGTTGCAGGACAGGCCCGTCGCCGGCGCGGTCGCGCCTGTGGCGGTGGTGGCCGCCGCGACGGTGATGGCGGTGGCGAAGGCTGGGCGCATTTCGCCGGGGAACGGGTCTTCCCAATAGCCGGCGGCGGGGATCGGCCAGGCCATCTTGGGGGTGGTCGTCCCAAGCGTCACCGAGCCGGAGGCCAGGTCAAAGACCTGGATCCAGACCTCCGACGGGTTGGGGTTCTTGCACTGCCAATAATAGAGGCTGTGAGCGCCCGTGGCGCCGACCTGGACCGGGGTCGCGGTCAAAAGAGCATTGCCCGTCCCGCCCAGGGTGGCATAGCTGGACGCGCCATTGACGTTGTTGGGCGCCGATCCGACCGAGCCGACCTGGGCCGCCAGATTGGACCCGGCGAGGACAGCTTGGGCCTGGACCGCCTGTAAAATGCCCTTGAGCAACGCCATTTCGGAGGCGGCCTGGGTGTAGTCGGTCTGGGCGTTGTCGGTGGTCTTGCCCAGGGTGATGTTCCACCCGTCGGCAAAGGCGTTGAGGGCGCCCGTCACCGCGCCGCCCCCTCCCCCGCCACCACTTCCGGAGGTGGGCAATTGGCAGGTCGAGGTGGAGGCGATGACGCAGGCCCGCCCCGTGACGCTGTCCAGACCGACGATCGTGGAGGGAATCGGGCCAATGAAAGAACCGCCGGGGCCTTTCACCTGCGGGTAGGTCTGGGCATGGGCGGCCGTCGCGAGCGCGCAGAAGGCCGCACCCGCGATGAGCAGGCGTTTCAGCATGGGGTTCTCCGAAACGGGCGGAACTGATGGCGTTCCGCTTGAAAGAGGGTGCGGCTAGGTGGAGGGCAGCCAGGCGGCCAAGGGCGCGGGATCGGTGGATGGATCGGGCCAAGTCACGCCGGCCGAAGCGGTCTCGCCGAGGTCGCGGCGCATGGCGGCGATCAGCAATGGCCCGCGGGTGTCCATGCCATGCCAGCCGTACTGGGCGGCGAAGGCCGCGCATTGAGCGCACAGGGTCTGGGCGGCCGCCTTGGTTGGCGCGTCGCTGATGGCCGCCTGATTGGCGTAGAGGCACTCGGCGGTCGATACGATCGAGTCGACGGGCGACACCTTGGACGCCGCGGTGGCGAACAACGACGCGGCCCCCGAAGGCAGGTTGCCGGCATGGGTGACGGCAAAGGTCATGATCGCCCCGGTGAGCGCGGGGATATCTGGCAGGAAGTCCATGTCGCTCTCCTAGGTGGCCTTGGCGGTGAGGGTGATGACGGCGTTTTGACTATGGATGGTCGCCCCCGTGGTGTTGCTGACATTGCCGCCCGACGCGCCCCCCGGCGTGCCGGTCGCGCCGGCTGGGGACTTCGGCCCGCCGCCGCCGCCGACGCAGGTCAAGGACATGCCCGTGCTGCTGCTGGCGATGCTCCCCGCGCCGCCGCCGCCGTTGACGTTCGCGCCGCCATTCGAACCGTGAGCGCCGAGGGTCCAGCTGATGGTGTCGCCGGGGCTGACCGCCATGTGATGCACCGAGGCGCCGCCGCCCGCGCCGGTATTGTCATTGCCGGGGACATCGCCCGCGCCGCCCGACGCCGCCGTCAGGGCGACCTGGATGAACGGCTGAAAGTTGGAGGGGACGGTATAGGAGCCGCTGACGGCCGTCCCGCCGGAAGGGCCTGAACCGGTGACCACCACGGTGCCGTCGGCGATTTGCGGGGTGAAGATATGCCAAGCGCCGCCACCGCTGATATAGGGCACGCCCGTGCTGGTGTTGAACCAGAACGCTCCATCCGGGACGAGGCCGCCGGCATAGGGGTCGGCGCCCTGACGAAAGGTCGGGTTGTTGGTGGCGCCCGGTTGGATCGTCCCATCCGTCGCCGCCGGCTGCTGGCCCGTGATTCCCGCGGCGATGTTGAGATTGGTGACATCGGCGCCTTGCTGGGCCGGGCGCCAATAGTCGATCGTGTTGCCGTCCCTATGGAGCGCGCCATTGGTGGTCTCGTCCGAATAGGGCGTGCAGACTGTGTTCTGCTCAAGCTTCAGCTGGCTCCATGCACAGGCGGCGCCGCTGTTCGTCCAGGCTCCCGAGCTGGCGATATCCATCCATACCCGCGCGGTCGCCGCGCCCGCCGGAGATATCTGATTGGGGGTCTGAACCTGGGTCCAGCCGTTTCCCGGCGCGAGGGCCACAACACCGGAATAGCCGATGTGCGCGCCGCCGCTGTCCAACCATTGGACATAGATGCGCACCTGGGCGCCGGCGCCGGTCAAGCCCGCCGAGTAGAGAGAGGCCGACAGGCTATAGGGTACGCCGGCAAAGCACGGGATATTCTGATATTGGCTGCACCCGGTGCTGTTGGTGGACGCGTAGTTGACGAAATAGGTCCCGGTCTGGTTCCCGCCGCCCGATGTGACGACACCGATGGCCCCTAGGCTGGGCGCCCAATCCTGATCGCCAAGCGCCGCCGACGGATTGTAGATCAGGTTCGCCGTGGGGTTGGTCAGGATCGAGGTCGGGATTCCCGAGGTCGCCCAAGGGCTCTGGCCGGTGATGGCCGCGGCTGTACCCAAAACCGTCTTGAAGTTGGCCAGGGTGGCCGCTGAACCGCCCAGGGATTCATAGAGGTTCGAACTGAAGACACCGCCGACCGTGGACGCCAGCTGCCAAGCGCCGCCGAAATAGGCTTTCCATGTGGCGGGCGAGGTCGAGGTGTCGTTCCACAGATCGCCTTGCGTGGGGAGCACAGGCGCGGTCGCGCCGACCGTCACCACATTCTTTGTCGCGCCGCTCTGAATGGTGGTGTCGGTGGCCGCCGCGGCCTGTCCAACGATGGCGGCGGCGGTCCAGTTGCCGGTGATGTCGGCGCCGTACTCGCCCGCAGGCCCCTTGGTGAAGGTCGGGAAGGTGGTCTGTTCGGCCGCGGCGCCGCAGACCATGGGCTGGACCAGATTAAGCACCAGGCCGCCAGCGGCCGTCGAGGTCGCGTAAAACTCGAACCAGGCCTGGACCGCATTGGAGGGAACGGACAGGAACCCGCCATAGAGATCCGTGTAACCGCCGCCCGTAGCGACGCCGAAAGCCTCGGGCTCGGCTATGCCTAGGCCATTGGCGTCCTTGAACCCGCACGCGACATAGCCGGTGGCATTGGCCGAGAGCTGGCATCGGGCCATGACGGCGATACGCTCGCCGCCGGTCACGGGGAAGCTGATCGATTTTTGACTGACCGACTGCCCAGCGGCGGTCGCCGTCGCCAGCAACTGGTTGTATTCGAAACCCTGATAGGAGCCGCTGTTGCGTGCGGTGGCGATGCCGGCCGGATTGTACCCGGTGAACCAGCCATCGTTTGCGCCATGCTCGAACTCGCTGAAGCAGAGCCGGTTGGCCCCGGCCGCTATTCCGGAGCCATTCCCGACGGGGTCCAGCGTGATCGTATAGGGATTGCAGACCGACAGATCCTGCAGCCCGGCGCCCCAGTGGTTAAAGCTTTGGAACTTGACATAAACCAGCTTGCCGGCCGCCGCGGCTATATAGGGGAAATTGAAGATCGCCTCGTCCAACCGGATGAAGGTCGAGCCGTTGGCGTGCGCGGCGATCGGCGAGTTCATCACCCCGCGCCGGACATAGCCGGACAGGTCATAGCGGCCTTGCGCCGTCAGGGTGGCCGAGGAATAGGCGATCAATTCGTTATCCACCAGACAGAGGGTGGTGGCCGCGTCGGCGTCGGCCGTCGTGCCCCCGGCGATCACGCCAGCGGACAGGCCGACATCAATGCTCAAGGTTTCCGTGGTGTCGGGATCGCTATGCGCCGGATAGCTGGCCTTGACGAAACCAAAGCGCGCCGCCGTGTCGATGACACCCATGTTCTGATAGTTGGCGCCGTCGGCCGAGACCCAGACATAGCAACCACCCCAGTTCGCGCCACCAGAGGCCGCCGCACAGGCTTCGCTCTGCGGACCGGCCGCGAGGGCGGCGGGCGGGTTGAACAGGAACGGCCCGGCGATTGATCCGGCGGTATAGGCATAGACAGGGACGTCCACGCCTTGCTTGAGCTGCCAGCCCCAGACATAGACGCCGCTGACGCCATCCCCAGTCCAGGCCTGGGCGCCGCTGTCGTCGCAGACGCGCACGACCGCGTAGATATTCGGCGGACTGGTGAAGGTCACGGTGACCGCAATCCGATACCAACCAGTCCCGGCTGACACCACAGCCGATCCCTTTCCGACGGCGGTTCCGGCGTTGGTCAGGGCTTGCAGGATCGCTCCGCTGCTGGTGTCGACAATCAGGCTGGCGTTGTTGCCGGTTCCGTCACCTAGATAGACCTGTACACACCTGCGGCCGGCGGGTTTGACATAGACAGCAAAGGTGTAGGCGACGCCCGAAAAGGGCGAGGCGACAGCCTGTTGGATCTGGTGATAGCCGCTGGTCGCGGAAGGAATGAGCTTGTCGGCCGTCGTGGCGCCAAACAGCGGATCGACGGCGGCGTTGGCGGCGACCGTCGTGGCGACCTGGGTATAGACGGATTGGGTCAGATCTTCAGACCACAGCGCCAGATTCGCTTCCACGCCGCCCGGATCGATCGAATGATCGGTGACATAGCCCCGGCCTTCCTGATTGTTGTAGAGCGGCGCGTGGCTGACACCGACAAGCAGGTCCTCGGCGACGACCGAGCGCCTGGTGTTCTCATCGTCATCGATCTGGATGATGCGCACGGGATAGGCGGCCAGGGCCTGGCCGGGGTCGGTCAGTTCGACGATGTCGCCCGGCTCAAGGAGCGCAAAACTCCAATCCAGATCGAACTTGTATTGAGCGCGAACATAGAGGGTCCGCTGCAGATAGAGCTGGGCTGACAGATTGGCGACCGCGGGCGTGCAGATGCAGTGGACCGTGGTCGGATCCTGCTTGCGCCGGCCGAACTGCCCGATATTGGCGAGATCCTGGGCCGAAGCGATGGACGAGTTGTACTGGTTCGTCCGGTCGAGATATTCGAGTTGGACGATATTATAGGCGTTGGATTGATCCTCGATATCGATCAGCAGCGGATCGTCGCCATCGGCCTGAGGGATGAAGTTCTCGGGTCCTAGCGAATAAACCGGCGTCAAGTTGGGCGTAAAGGTCACGCCGTTACCCGTGACCGCGGTATCGCCATAGGGGATGAATTTGAGCACCCCTTCGGACCAGACGCAGGTGGAATTCGTGGCCAGGAACAACTCGCTGAGGAAGTCGCTCCCGGTCCGTTGCTGGTCCAGGCACGGCGAGACCACAAGGTTCGAAGCCAAGCAATAGGTCCCGTAGAAGGCCAGCGAGGCGGGGTCGAGCAAGCCGGCCGGCCAGGATGGCAAGCCATAGCGAGCGTTCTGGAAAAAGTCGGCGATGATGTCCTTTGGATTGGCGTCCGGAAGACCCAAAGAGGACAGGCGGATGGTCGACACGACCTCGAAGGAATGGTTTGGAGTGCCCGCGCCGCTGTCGAGCGGATAGTTCGACGCGTAAGCGATGCACAGGCCTGAATAGCCGATGGCTTGGCTGGGATGGCTCGAGGTCAGATAGGACCAGGTCGACTGGCCAATGGCGCCATTGGCCATGGTCAAGCCGGCCTGTCGCAGAGCGGCGCCGTTGCCGCCGACATATTGCGATGAATTGACCCAGACCGTGGTGATATCGGCGATGGGCCCTTCGCAAAGTCCCATGATCATCGAGGCGCTATAGCTATAGCCAGTGGTGGTCGAGCCACCCCCCTTCCCCGCAGAGCTCTTCTGGGCCTTCGACTTGAAGTCGCCATACCAGATCAGGTTGCATTTCGCGCGAAAAGTGCCCCAGCCGATCGTCATCTGGACGCCGAGGGCGGATGTCTGGACTTGAATGCCGGCGTAGCGCGTCGGCGCGGCGGCTGAGGAGCGACCGCCCATCAGCGGCCCCAGATGCTGAAATAGCGCGCCGGCCGGTTGAGCAGCTCGGAGTCTCGGTCAATATCGGTCATGACAACGGCTCCGTCCTTGAGCGAGGCATGCAGCACCTGCGGCAGGCCGACTGCGATGGCGCCGTGGCTGAACGCCCGGCCGAATTTCCAGAGGATCAGATCGCCGGGGCCCACCAGATCGAGGGATGGCAGTTCACGGCAGACCTGACGGACAAACCCCGCATAGCGCTCCTCCTCCCGGTGCTGATGCCAGTCATGCGGGTATTCGCCGGTGTCGAAGTCCGCCATCAGGCCGGCGCGGACGTAGATGCAGAGCGGCAGTTGGGCGCAATCCACGCCGACGCCTTTGAGTTTGGCCCGATGGTGATAGGGCGTGCCGATCCAGCTTCGCGCCTCGGCTACGACCCGGGCTCTTTCCTCGACCTCGCTCATCCGATGATCCCGGTGATGGCTGGCGGGGTGAAGGGTTGACCTCGGAAATGCACGAGGTTGTTGAAACGTCCGGAGCACCTGGCCATGGTCTGGTCGCAGCCAGGATAGGCGGTGAACGCGTCACCAACCGCAGGCGCGCTGGGTAAGGCATAGGCGAACCAGATCTGGCCGCTCGCGTGAGCATGGGTCTTGATCGCGCGCGAAACACCGCTGTTGGCGCCCGAGGTGAACAGGACCTTGCCTTGGGTATAGTCGCCATCCACCGCCGTCAGGTTGGTGCTCATGGTGGTCTGGGTCGCGGAAATGGCGGCGGTCACGACACCGCTCACAGCGAAGGACGAGGCGTTCAAAAGACAGGCCCCGTCATAAACGGTGTTCAGGCAACCGGCCTGGAACAGGTCGGGGCCCATATTGACATTGGCCAGCACCAGAAAGGAGCTGACCACGATGGTGCATTGGCTGCGGCTCAGATCCTTGATCGATGTGACCCGGCCGGAGAAATCCGTGACCGTGCCAGTGACCGGGCTGGACCAGCTGGGCAGGAAGGCGCGCTCGAGCTTGATCGTTGCGCCATCCAGTCCGGCCCCTCGGATGAAGGCGATGGCGGGCGCCCCGTTGATCAGGTCGGTAAGCTTGGCCTCAAGCGTGATCTCAAGCGTCGCCACCTCGACACCCAGCTTGGTGGTGATCTTGCCGCGGTTGAGGTTCGGACCGATCGTCCAGGTCTGGCCATTGAAGGTCTGCGGCAGACCACAACTCGTCCAGCGTATCTCCTGACCGCCGTTCAGGGTCAGGGTGTAGAGATCAGCCATCTGGAAATCGAGCCCACTGTTCAGCAGGGCGACGGTGGCGCCGGCGTGTCCGGTCGCGTCTGTAGGCGTTCTCATGTAAGATTCCGGACGGAGTTGAATTTCAGCCCGTCATTCGACCAGAGCTGATAGGCGATCCGCTTCAAGGTCAGATCGTCCTGGCCAAAACGGCACGGATAGAAAAAGCCCCCGGACCAGGCGATGACAGCGCCGGAGCCGGGAGGCGAGCCGAAGGTCACCAAGCCGTTCGCACCAATGCTGGCGCCGGTGACCGCCCCGTTCACGTACATCGTCACCCCAAAGGGCGTGAGCACCGGCTCCAACCAATTTCGGATGTGTCGGTAGAGCTGAAACTGCGTCGAGACGCCGTCCCCAGTCCCAATCGCCTCCTGAACAACCGAGAAATTTCCCTCGTCGAGAAAAAGAAAGCACCCAAACTGCCCCTGAACTGTGTTGAACACCTCCAGGATGCTTTCTGCCTCATCGAGCAGGAGCTGAGGCTTGTCCCGGAGCACCTCATATTTGAGGGTGAATTCCCAGATCGGATAGGGCCATTGCGCGGTCCGGCGCTCGTTGCCCGCGGATGCGCGCAAGACCTTGGTCGACCAGGTCGGGGTCTTCTCGGTGTCCGGCGTGATCCCAGGTAGCAACGGGAAGACCGGCAGGCCTTGTATCTGATTGCCGGCGGCGATCTCGGCGGGGGTGGCGGCGCGAAAGCCAACATTGCTGAAGCCGATGGCGTTCGCCGTGGCGATGGAGCCGAGGACGGAATAATGGGCGCAGGGATAGACTTGCCCGAAGTTGGAGAGGGGGTTGTGGGTCTGGTAGAGCGCGCGCCAATGATAGGTCTGGCCGATCACGCCGGCGTTCTGCACCACGCCATTGACATCGGGGGTGGTGGCGAACGGCATCGCAATGCTCTCGGTATAGGTCGACAGGGCCGCATCGGCAAAGAAGTTGACCACGACGCCAGCGCCCGTCAGTGCGCCCTCGATCAAGCCGGCCGTCACATCCAGAATGAACCAGCACGAGCCCGACGTGTTGGCGCCGGGCATGCTTTCCGCGATCGCGTTCGCCGCCTCAGGCCCCGCTCCCAACAACGCCCAGGGCGAGACCGAACCGAGCGCCTTGCTGAAACCAGTTCCGGTGTTCGCCTGCCAGCCTGGTGGATATCCCACCGCGCCGACTGCGCCCGGGAAGCTGGCGAAATTCGCGTTCTGATTCAGGAACGCCTGGTTCGAAGCGAAATAGGCGGGGAGGTAGGGCGTCAGGGACATTTTCTGCGCCTCTTGCAGTTAAAGCAAAGCTGAAGCACCCTGCCCTGCAACCTGAGGGAGGGACTTAAGTGAAATTCATGACGATGGCCGGATGCGCGGGCCTGCTGATGGCTCTGAGCGGGGCGGCCTATGCCGGGGCAATCGATGGTTCCAACGTCGCCACGGCAACCATAGATATTTTTGAAGTATTGCTGGTCGTCATTTTTGTCGGTGTATTTTCCCTGCCAACGATCAGAGCTGTTGTCAGCAATCACCCACGGCGGCTGGCGATTATTCTGATCAACATTTTCCTTGGCTGGACGGTAATCGGTTGGATTGTATCGTTTATTTGGGCTTTCAAGTTTGTTCCGCCGACGCAGGTCGCCGCGGCTCGTCCGGCCCCCTCAACGCCGCCGACCTAGGCCACGCTCACAACTCCGGCGACGAAGTCAGAACCACCAGACCGTCCAAGCCAGGCTATGGGAAAACTCCTGAAAAGGCGCCGCGCCCGTGAGCCTGGCGGATGACCCTAACCAGCTTGTCGCTATGGCGGTTGAACAGGGCCTCGACGCTTTTCCCGTCCATGGCGTGAATCGACGGACTGAAGTGGAAGTCGCCGCCGCCACGTCTTGCGTCACTGCTGTCACGAGTCTGGGCTGGATTATAGTCGCTGACCATTCGCCGCAGCGGATTTGCGATGCGCGCGGGCAAGATCATTTCGTTCTGGTGGGCCTGAACAAGCGGATTGACGCCGCTGGGAATGTCGAACCCCCCAGCGGCCGAGGCGATATTGCCGAACGCCTCGACCGCACTGAACGCCGCCGCCGCCGCGACCGGTGCGAACGGAAGGGTCAGCGGGTTGGACGCGAAGGCGTGAAACGCCGCCGCAGCGGACTTTGCTGCCGAGTTGAAGATGTCCTTTTCCGCGGTCTCAAAGGACAGGACGCGCGCCTTGAGGTTGCCCTGTTGCTCGGCCGCGAGGCGGGCGGCGGCCCCAGCCTGTGTGGCGCCAGTCTTGGCCATCTCGCCGAAGATCCAGTCCGACACCATTTTGCTGCTGCGCGTAACCCAACCCTGCAGGATCTGCTGGCCGATCGAAGCCATGACCTGGCCGAATGATTTAGTGCCTTCGGCCATTTGAAGGAGTCCTTGGCTGAAGGTTCGTATCGTCGCGCCCATCGACCGATCCCACGCCGCCTTGGCTTCGTTAGCGGCGGTTTTGTCGATCTGGGCCCGTTTCTTGTTCTCCTCGACAATGACCGCCGTCATTTCCTTTTCGGCGGCGGCGCTGACGGTGGCCTCGTCCTTCTTCAGCTCAATGTCTTGAGCCGTGCCCGCAACGATCAGGGATCTGGCGAACTGATCCGCGGCGATCTTGGCGTCCCGCACCGCGGCGATGGCCTGGACCTCTGCGGTCTGCTGGGCCCTGAGGATGCTGAGCGTGTCGTCCCGAGCCTCCTGGTGAGAGATAACGCCTTCGCGGTCGGCGGTCTGGACCGCCGAGAGTTGGTCCTGATAGGCCTGCTTGGTCAGGCTGGCCACACTCTGGATATCCGCGGTCTGGGCCTGGGCCGCGTCCTTGGATGCGGCGATAACCGGAGCAGGATCGAATTTCGGCAGGCTGTCGATCTGCCGTTCCCTGTCGAGCTGTTCTCTGTCGGTCCCCTCGCCGCCGCCGCCTCCGCCTGAAGCCTGCCCCGCGGCGCCTGTGGCCCTCGCAACCGTTTTTGCCGCCGCAGCCCTGCCCGCGTTCGGCGCAGGCGAACTGGACCCATCGTCCGTGATCAGCGCCTTCATCCTCGCCGCGAAGCCGGTGGCGTCGTTCAACATGTCTTCACGCATCCGCGCGCGATCATCGTTGATCTTGGCGTCCGACGCAGCCCAGTTGCGTTGCTCCTCGCCAAGCATCTCGCGGACGCTGGCGCCATAGCGAGCCGCTTCCGCGACCGCTTGGTCGGCATGCCCGGCGAGCGCGAGGGAAATTTGCCGGCCAAGGCTGACAAAGGCGCCGCCGACGATTTCGACGGCTGTTTTCAACACGCCGGACAAGGCCTCGGCAAGCGCCAGAACTTCTATTCCAACCGCCTTCACAAGATCCCAGAGCTCTTTGAGGAAGGTCGTCAGAATGTCGACAACCGCAACCACGGCCTTTACGGCGATGGCCAGGATATCCATGCCAATCTTGACGACACCGCCAGAACTGTAGCTGTCGGTGAACGCCTTGGTCAGCTTGTTCACGTCATCGACGACGTCCTTCATGACCGGGCCAAACGCCTGGGTCAGGACCTCGTTGAGCCCCTGGTTGGCCAGCTTGTTTTGATCGAAGGCATGACCCAGAGCGGCGCCCTTCGCGGCCGCGTCCTGATTGCGAACTCCGTACTGATCCAGCAGCGCATTGTACTGATCAAGGCCGATAGCGCCGGACGCCACCTTGCCAGCGACATCATCGACGTCGGTTCCTAAAAGCGTAGCAATGCCTTGATAGGCCTGGGTCGTCTCGACACCGACGCCCAGCTTTTGCGACAGCCGTTCCGTTTCGAGCCCAGCCTTACCCAACTGGTTGGCCCAGCTGGCGATCGCCTCGCCGGCGGCGATCGCCGCCTGCGCGATGGCGGCATAGCCGTTGGCTGCGCCGGCCAAAGCCGCGCTGGACTGAGCGGCCGCGCCGGTGAGTTCGTCGGTCTTGGGCTTCTTGAACGCCGCATCAACGGCTTTCTGAAACAGATCCAGCACCTTGCTGGCCGCGTCGATGGCTGGACCCAGGCTCTGGATCGCGGAGACAGCATCGCCCGCGGCGGCCTTTACGCCCGACGCGTCGCCATCGAACCTGAGCTGCAGATCGTTATCCGCCATGGAGCGCTCCTTGAGGACGGCTGTTCTGAAAGCCGAAAAAAGCCGCGAGCCGCCAAGCCGCGCACAATCTCACGGTTGTTTTTTTCGGGGTTCGAGCGGCGAATAGCTTGACCGTGCGGCGTTGTGTGCGGAGACTTCGATTTTGCCGCATCGGCGGGCGTCAGGGGGCGGCCAAGCCATCATGCTCGCGGCGCTTCAGTTGGGCTCGATCGGAGCCTGTCATGAGTTTTTTGGGGGAGCAGATGTCTTATGTTGAATCGTCGCTGACCGGCGACGAGAAAATCCTCTACCAGGCGAAGATCAGCTGGTGGAAGATATTTTGGCCGGTATTCTGGACTTTGGCGACCTTCTTTTGTCTTTCCATATTTACCATACCGTGGCTGATCATTAGCTGCTTACACGTCACATCAACTGAGTTCGCCGTCACCGACAGAAAAATATTGGCGAAGTGGGGCATATTCAGTCGGTTCACGATCGACCAGCGGCTGAGCAAGATCGATTCGGTATCCGTAACACAAGGCATTGGTGGCCGACTGTTTGGCTATGGCAGCGTCTCCATCCGAGGTTCCGGCATGAGCTTCACGCCGCTAAATTATGTGTTCGACCCCATGTCCCTGAAGCGCAGCATCGAGCAGGCGACCGAAGCCTTGCCAAGCCAAGGATGACACAGGCTTGGCGGTTTCCGCTAACGACTGGCGCCGTCCCCTAAGCCCGCCATGAAACGTTCGAACTCGTCGGGGGACATCGATTTAGACGCCTGCCCCCCTATTCCCAGATAGGCCGCCGCGCTCACATGAACCGGCGGCCCAAATTCCGTCCAATGATGCTGGAGCGCGGCGTATCTGTGCAGGTCCCAGCGCGTCTCCACGAGATCCCAGTCGACCGATCCTAGTCCGGCGAGGATGCTGACGATAATGGCGTCGAAGTCGCCGTCGAAGGGCTCGCCGTGTCCTCCGCCGGCTGGACTTCCCCCGGGGCGGACGCCAAGCCGATCTCAATCATCAGATCGTTCATGAACGGACGCAGCCCGATCATCTCCGAGGGCCGGAGGCGCTCTTCCAACTGGGGAACCGTGATGGGCTCACCCAAGGCGCCGACGGACACGACTCCCAGGATGGCGTCGACGCCGGCCATGGGGTCCGCGGCGTCCTGGACGGCGGCGATAAATTTCCAAGCCGCCTTCAGGGCCTTGAAATTGGGAAGCGAGACCTCGATGGCCTCGCCTCCGATCGTAACCTGAGCCAATGCCTCAGCCTCCCGTCGCGGTCCAGGAGAACACCTGGCCAGCCCCATTGTCCTGGGCCATGAAGTCGATTTCGGTGACCTCGTAATCGTCCTGTTTAAACGGCATGCTGAGCTTGGACGAGACGCAGCAGAAGAGCGTCAGGGTCTGGCTCTTGCCCTTGAACTGGTTGGCCAGGACGATCTGGAAGGTGGGAAGAACGCCCATCAGCACATTATTGCCGGCGAGGCTGTAGCCTGTGCTGGCCGAACCATAGGCATAGTTCAGCAGCACGGCCTTTGACGCGTCCGCCGCCGCAAAGGTGTAGACGCCCGCCGCGCTGACCGAATATTTCCCAACCGCCTCGGCCCCAGCCGCGACCTGGCTGAGCTTCTGGCCGGTGGTGGCGTAATAGACGCCGAGATTGGTCTTGAACGTGGCGCCATTGGCCGCCGTCACCGCATAGACCGACGAAGCCGGCACGGTTCCGGTCTCATTGAACGCGGCCAAGGTTTCGCCGGCGGTCACGGACTGGCCGAAAAACAGGGTGTTGTAGAGATTGAGGTCGATCAGCCCCGCCTTGGCCTTGCCCTCGATCTTCACCTTGCCTCGCGCCACGTCGAGCGCGAACTGGTTCTGACCGTAGAGCTGTTTCACGTCGCCGCTGAAGTCCACCGAAACGTCCTGCAAGGCGCCGAGCGGGAGAGGATCGCCGCCGCCGACAGGCGTGGCGTAGAGATTGCCGGTCCCAAAGTTATAGTGTCGCTGGGTCATGGATCAGACCTCCTTTTCGAGTTCGGCCTTCAGGTGCGCGAGCACGCTGATGAGATGGTTGAAGGCCTCCGTCGAGCGGGAGACCGGCGAGTTGTTGATGTGTTCGGCGAACCAGCCCGAGATCGCCTGGTCGGTTCTCAAGCCGGCGCCAGACGGCAAAGCCGGTTGGGTGTCGTCGCGGGCGGGCATGCCGGCCGCTGTTTCTTCAGCCATGGAGAAAGTCCTTAGGGAACGAGGACGGTGATCGGCACGATGATCAGGGCCTGGCCGTCGAGGTCGCCGGGATCCTTGAACACCTTGCCGGAGATGAAGCAGTGGTGGACCAGACCGCCCAAGGTCAGGCGCGCATCGGGCCAGCCCGGATCGGATGGCGACGGCGAAAACACGGTTTCGATCGCGTCGAGGATGGCGTTTGACGTCTGCCCGGGGATGGCGGACGGATCGGCGCCGGCCTTGTGATAGATCAGCCAGGACGCGCTGAAGCTGCGCTTGAACGGCAGGCGCGTGGCCTGGACGAAGCTCTCGTCATGCTCAGCCTGACAAAGCGCAGGCTGACTCGGCAGATCGTCCCAAAGTTTTACGCGGCGTGAAGTATAGAGCAAAGCCTCGCCAGCGCCCCAACTAATGGTTCCTGGAGAGCCCTCGCCGGTCGAGACCAGGGCGAACAGGGCCGTGAAGATGGCCTCGCGGGTGGACATGGATGGCGCCTCACGGTCAAGATTGCAGGGCGTCGGTCACCGCCGACTTGAGTTCGGTGGCGATGTCGGTCGCCATGTCGGCAAGGCTTGACCGCAGATAGGACCGCTCGGGTATGGTCGAGCCGGGGTGATGGACAACCTTTGCGAAAACCAGGCCGCCGCCCGTGACAAAAGCCAGGGCCTTCGCCTTGTTGGGCAGGATCTCGTGAGCTGGCGTGCGGCCGCCATATTCCTGGATGGCGGCGTATTTGATGTCGCCTGACGAGAAGACGCGGATCCGAACCTGATCGCCATCAAGCGAGGACTCCGCGCCGATGGAATTACGCAGAGCGCCGGTCCTGACCTGCAGCACCTGGCCCGAGAGCTTGTCCTGGACCACGTGGGCCTGGAGCCGGGCCGCCAGGTCGGCGGCTTTGGCGGCGAGGGCGGCCCGTATCGCCGCCGGCAGGTTTTGCACATGCCCGACCGCCGCGCCGCCGTCGTCGAAAGTCACTGAAAACATGGGCGGCGCGCCTAGATCGGAACCACGGCCTGATAGGAGGCCAACATCGCTTTGGTCGTGGCGTTCATGTCACCGACCTGAAAGGCGACCGTTTCCTGCCCGCCGAGGGTCTTGGAGGTCTGGCCGATACGATCGCGCCGGCGAAAAGCCTCTCCGACCAGTTCGATCGTCGCCTGAACGACCGCGGCGGGGGCGATTTCAAAGCCGGCGGTGTAGGTCACCACCACCGGCGCGCCTTGTGGAAAATGTTCGCCGACCAGCGACAGGCGCCGGCCATTAAAGTGAAAGCCGGGTGTCCCGGCTATCGGATCGGCCTGGGTGGTGAGGATACGGCCGCAAAAGCTCACCGACTGGACGGCGGTGATGGGCGCCTGGCGCAGCAGCAGCAGACGCGTGCCTGTGCCGTCATAGGTTTCGGTGTAGGTCGCGCTGAGCAGGTTGCGATTCAGATAGTCCGCGACAAAAGCCGAAGCGGCGGTGATCAGCTGCGCGAGCAGGGCGTCGCTCGGGCCCGGCTCGCCAGGCAGTCCGAGCCAGGACTTGACGTTCGAAAGGTCGGTCAGATCCATTGGAATCTCCGCGGGAGGCCAAGCGAAAACGCCCCCTCCCCGATCCAGGACCGAGGAGGAGGGCGAGGAGGGCCTCAGCCCGCCGCAATATTGGTGATCGTGGCCATGGCGAAGGGCGCGTAGACGGCGAGGGTTTCTTCGGCATAGACCCCGACCATCTGGGCGCGGGTCATGACCGGCCAGTCGACCTGGTAGTAGTCGCGCCGCGTCCGCACCTCGGCGACATTGGGAACTTCACTCGATTGGTATTGCAAAGGCAGCTGGTCGGCATAGCCGAGGATCGTGCCCGGCGGGACCATCGGGTGAATGCGGATCGGGATGCGCATGCCGCCGTTCAGGAAGGGATTGAAGTAGAAGTCGATGGCCGCGCCGGCCGTCAGGCGGGCCTCGCCATCGGCCGGATTTTGAAAATATTGCAGCAGGGGCGCCGAACCGCTCGACAACACCTTGGCGGCGATGTCCTTCAGCTGCTGGCTGTTGACCCACAATACCGACGGCGAGACCTGGTAGGCGTCCCATAGGCCCTGCAGCATGACGTCGATCTCGTTGATCGAGCCGTGACCCGAGGAGGTCAGGGTCGTGCCGGCCCCGGGAGTCCCGGTCGCCAGGGTGTTGACATAGGCCCCGCTGCCGGCCTTCAGCGCCGTGGTCAGAAGACCATCAAACCCGGTGGCGTTGGTCGAGCAGTCGGCGGTGACGGCGCTGGCGGCCTGGCGGCCCGAGGCCAAGGGGGCGGAGAAGACGGCGCTGTTGAGGCCGGTGATGGCCTGCAGGGTCTCCGATCCGGCCGCGCCGACGAACCAGGCATAGGCGACGGCGCCCTGGATCGGCGAGGCGCTGGCCGACAAGGTCTGACCCAGGGTGACTGCCTGGGTGGCGTTGGCGGACTTGTTGGAAGAGCCGCCGTTGAGCGTGAAGCTCTTGCCGTCGGCGCCGGTAACGCTGCGGCTGGTGGCGACACCGGCCGCGAGGCTGGAGTTGCGATAGCCTTCGAGGGTCAGGGCGACGACGATCACCGAATAGGTCATGGCCGGCAGGGTGGCGCCAGAGCCGGCCGCGGCCAGGGTCGGCGTCGCTGGTGTTCCAAGCTGCAGCGAGGTGTTGCCGGCCAGAACCGCCATCTCCTCCTTCAACATCATCTTCTGCAGCAGGCGGGTGGTCATGGTCGCCTGGACGTCTTCGAAGGTGCGGCCGGCGCTGATCGCTTCCCAGGTCGCCTGGTCCTCCTCACCGATCGTGGCGTAGGCGGCGGAACGGCTGACGGTGTTGTAGCTCATCTGGCCGGCCCGCTGGCCTTCCGGGACCCAGCCGGTGGAGTCAAAGCCGGAGCCCACCAGGCCGGTCACCGCCTTCCAGTTGGTGGCTGTGCCGACGCCGGGGGTGCGTGGAAGGCTGCGGATCAGCGGCGTGTTGACAGGATAGAGATTCTTCGCCGGGGCCTGCAGATCATAGGCGACCAGGCCGGAGCCGGTGGTGATGCTCTTTTCGATATGGTTGGGATTGGCCCCGGCCATGGCCAGCACATGGCGGGCGATGTCCTCGGAGGGACTGGACAGGGAATCGGTGACGGCCTTGCGGATATCATCGGGTTTGACGATGGCGTTCATGATCAAGCTCTCCTTTGCGGAGTTTGGGAGCGGCGCCGGGGCGCCGATGGAAGACTTTTGGATCAGCGGCCGTGGACCGGCATTGGCCGGTTGAGCGCGGCGCGCAGTTCCAGCCGGCCCCGCTCTTCAGGCGTCAGGGCCTCCAGGTATTTCCGTACGGCGTCCGGGCCGATCGTCGGATCGTGGGCGGCGGAGTCCTCGGCCTTGGACACCGCCCGAGCCCATCCAGCCAGGGTGCGAGGCGGAAGCGGCTCCGCGGCGACCTCGTCGAGCCGCTTTTGCAAGGTCGCCAGGCTGCGGCGCAGCCCGTCCAGTTGATCGCCGATGTCGGAGGCCTCGGCGGCCGAGGCGGCTGGCGCGCCCGGTGGGGCAAGTTTTTCCATGTCGCCCGCCTGGTCAGAGGCGCCGGGTGGAGCTCCGATCTGATCGATATCCGCCGGATCGTCATCGCCTGGACCAGGCTGGCACTGCGCCCCCAGTGCGACCAGTTCGTCGTGGGCCGCCTGGATGTGGGTGAGATCGGCCTCGGAGTTTCGTGCGCCGACTTTCTCCATGACCGGCATACCCGGCCCGGAACCCACAGTCGGGGCGCGCGGCGCCGCTTGGTCGACCAGAATCTGGCGGGCCTTGACCACGAACTCGGTGTGGCGGCCGCGTCTGCCGGCGGCGGCGGCCAATTCAATCGCCTTGGCGATGACCTCGGCGTTGGTCGGGCCAGGGGGCGCGGCGGCGCCGGATGCTGGAGCGAAGCCGTCGGCCTTCCACATTTGAATGACCGCGTCCGGATTACAGGGGCGATCTACAAGGCTGATCTCATCCAGCTTCAGAGCCGTGATCAGCTTGCGGTCGGCCGGATCGCGCTCGAGCACGCGGCCGCCGATGGAGAAGCCCTTGTAGACCCCGAGGCGAACCTTTTTGACGGCCAGGGGATCGACCACATGGGCTTCGATCCGGGTCAGCCCGTCGGCGCCCACCTCGGCTCCCAAGGTCGCCCCAGCCGCTGATTGGCCATGCATTTCGCGCAGGGCGCCGAAACGCATATAGTCGGGCAAGGCGGCCTTCATCGCCGTGGGCGAAACCCGCTCGTCAGCCTCGTCGACCGCCCCGCTCGAAGCGACCCCGATCACTTTCAGAGTTCCATCGTCCTGCGGCTCGATTTTGGTGATCTCGCCATAGATTCTCATGCGGATTAGCCCTCAAGCTTCGGATCGGAAAAAATCGTGGACCGGCGTTCGCCAAGCGCCATATTGGCGTCACCAATTGAACGCATGTCGTCTGGGCTGGAATTCAGGCTTACGCCCCAGCCTGACGGAGCGGAAAAGCTCCGATGAGCAAGGGAGACCGAACGTGCGTGTTCTGTTGAAGTTGGCGGTTTTGTCGGCGGCGGCCACGTTTGCATTCGCCGGGCCGGGCGCGGCTCAGCCCGCCGCGCCAGCGCCGGCGTCGACCAAGCCGGCGGCCCAGTGCTTTTACAGTCATGACTGGGATGGCTGGAAAGCCACACCGGACGCCAAGTCCATCTATATCCGGGTCAACATCAACCACTATTACCGGATCGATTTTTCGGATTCCTGCCCGACGCTGAACGCGCCCAACGCCCATCTGATCACCAAGACGATCAATGACCTGGTCTGTTCGGCCATCGATCTGGACCTCAAGGTGTCGGACAGCCCCGGCTTTGCGGTTCCCTGCATCGTCAGCGCCATCACGCCGCTGAGTCCTGCGGACGTCCAGGCCCTGCCGAAGAAGCAGAAGCCGTAGCCACCGCCGCCGAACTTGCGGGCAGCGGGGCCAGACCTCGGCGCGCCCTCACCTCATTGATGGTCATCGAGCCATTGCGGATGGCCAGGTCGTCGATCTGAGCCTGGACCATCGGATCGACCGTGGGCGCATCATTCCAGCAAAACTCCAGATCCGGCGCGCCCAGATCGTCCTGGATCACACCGTCGATCAGCCGCTTGGCCCAGAGTTTCAAGGGCTCCAGTCCCTCCTCCTGGCCGCGGTCATGATCCGCGCCGGCGGTCCCGCGATTCATCTGCCGGATGAAGGCTGTGGGCGGCAGACTGAAAGCGAAGGTGACGATCCTCGCCAGCCACTCGTCGAAATCGTCCTTCAGCGGGCTGTCCTTGAAGGCCTGGTAGCGGGTGCCGCTGGGCACCCAGAGGAGCTTGGCCTGCTCGACCGCCTGGCCTGACAGGCGCGAGTCGAGCCAAAGTTGCATGTCGCGAATCTGATCGGGGCTCCAGCCCTCCGGCCCGTTGAGCAGGCCCGCCGGCAGATTGCCCTCGCTGAAATAGGCCAGTTGCGCGGCTTGCCGCCGGATCACGGTATTGATGGTGACGATGATCTGTTCCACCGGCGACAGGCCATAATTGTGGTTGGGTCGCGGATTGCGGGGAGCATAGATCAGGTCCGCATCGCTCAGATCGGCCCAGGCCACGCCCTTGATCACCTGCTGATAGGCGACCGCGCCCGGCCCCCTGGGGCGCCGGCCAGTGTCGTCGACCATGGGGTGGATGGTATCGCCGGGAATGATGTCCAGACCGGCCAGGGCGCCGCCCCGGGCGAAGCGACGTTCGATCGCCGGCGCGTCAATGACCAGCAGATCCTCCAGGGCCAGGCGCAGCCAAGTGGCGAACGGCGTCACGCCGTCGGGCTTGCGCCAAAAGGCTGTTATCCGGGCCACGTCACCGGGATCGGGGGTGGCGGCGCCTTCGCGCGGCTTGATGCGCCAGTCGATGCGTTCGATCTGGTCCTTGCGCGTTTCGATCGCCAGCCGCACCATTTCCACGTTGGCGAAAGCGCGCAGCTGAGCAAAGCCGAAAGGCTCATAGGCCCTGGGCGGCACCACGCTGTTGATGGCCACCGGGAAATCCCAGGCCCGCACCGGGGCCGGCCCCGCCGGAGCGATCGGCGCCCCCGGACCGAAGACGTCCCAGCCACCGCCGAACCGGCCCTGGGCGCTGTCCAGCCGATAATGAAGCGACAGACGCGTTCCGCCGGCTGGGGGCATGGGTTGCGGCTCCTCGACGATGATAGGGGGTTTGGGCCGCAAGTCGGCCCAGGGTGTCAAAATCGCTTTGCCGACCGGCGCCGGGTGCTTAGCCTGCCATCCACACAATCGAGACAGACACTTCCGAGGGGAACACCGCCATGCGGGATCTGAGGGGCAAGACCGCCTTTGTCACCGGCGGCGCGAGCGGCATAGGGCTGGCCATGGCCGAGGCCTTCGGCCGTGAAGGCATGAACGTCATGCTGGCCGATATCGAGGCCAGCGCCCTCTCAGCGGCGATAGAGACGCTACGGTCAAAACAGGTGCGCGCGGAAGGCGTGGTCGCCGATGTCACGCGCCGTGACTCTCTGCGCGCCGCGGCGCTGGAGACCATCGCCAAGTTCGGCAAGATTCATGTGGTCTGCAACAACGCCGGTGTGGGCGCAGGCGGGGCATTCGGCACGGTGCCGGAAAAGGACTGGGACTGGGTCATCGACGTCAATCTGAAGGGCGTGATCTACGGCATGGAAGTTTTTGTTCCGCTGATCGACAGCCATGGCGAAGGCGGCCACATCGTCAATACCGCCTCCATGGCCGGCATGGTCAGCCCTCCGACCATGGAGCCCTATTGCGCCACCAAGTTCGCCGTGGTGGCGATGAGCGAGGGGTGGGCCGGCCAGCTGGCGCCCCAAAACATCGGCGTCTCCATCCTGTGCCCCGGCTTCGTCCGCACCCGCATCCATGAGAGCCGGCGCAATCGTCAGGAGACCTATGGCGCCGATCCGCGGAGCGAACCCACCGCGGCCAGCCTGATCTCGGCCGCCGCGGTCACCGGCGGAATCCCGGTCGAGCCCGTCGCTGATCGGGTGGTCGAGGCCATCAAGGACAATGACCTCTATGTTTTCACCCACACGGAGTTCAAGCCGGCCGTCGAAGCTCGCTTTGAACGCATCCTGGCCGCTTTTGACAAGTCGATGACCAGCCCCGCCCTGGCGGCCCTGGGTGCAAGAGAGCCGCTGAACCTGGGCGTTCCGCAATAGGCTGGACAGGCGTTGTGGCGTCGTCGGGCGGGGGGCGCCAGGACGGCGGGGGCGCGGAAACCATAGGCCAGACGACGGCCGATTGGGATTTCGACCGGCTTTGGATTGCCTAAGGCGCCCCGCTCCGCCTAAGGAGACGCGTTAATTCGCTTTCCTCCCTCCCCGGAGCACCCCATGCGTCTCGACGCCGTATCCATTGGCGCCAATCCCCCGCACGATGTGAATGTCGTGATCGAAGTTCCCATCGGCGGCGAGCCGATCAAATACGAGATGGACAAGGAGGCCGGCGCCCTGGTGGTCGACCGCTTCCTCTATACCTCCATGCGCTACCCGGGGAACTACGGGTTCATCCCCCATACCCTGTCGGGCGATGGCGACCCGGTGGATGTGATCGTGGTCAATACCCGCGCCATCGTCCCCGGCGCCATCATGAGCTGCCGCATTGTCGGCGTGCTGTTGATGGAAGACGAGGCCGGCGGCGATGAAAAGCTGCTGGCCGTGCCCTCGGCCAAGCTGACCAAGCGCTATGAGAACGTGAACGACTACACCGACCTGCCCAAGATCACCCTCGACCAGGTCGAGCACTTCTTCGCCCACTACAAGGACCTGGAACCCGGCAAGTGGGTCAAGATCATGCGTTGGGGCGACGCCAACGAAGCCCGCGACCTGGTGCTGGAAGGCATCGAGCGCGCCAAGGCCGCCAAGGCGGGGTGAGCTTGGGCGGACGCCGCGCCGGCGGAACCCACTTTCTGCTCTGAGGTTCCGCCGCCGCTATTCCCCCGCCAATTCCCGCCGCGCCAGTTCCAGAAACGCCGCGCCAGGGGTCTCGGCCCTGAGACACAGTTCGGTCAGGGCCCAGACCAGGGCGTCCAATCTGTTAGGCGAGCTTGGCCCCAGATAGCCTGACGCCGTGGCTTGACGCATCTCGTCCTCCAGCTCGGCCAGGGGATTGTCGGGCCCTGGGACGACGTGGCTGATGCGGCCCTGCTCGTAGAGGGCCGACACCGGCTCGGCGCGCACCACCTTGCCGCGGGAGGCTGTGACCAGGGTGACCGGGACCGTGGGCCTTACGGCTTGAAGCGTGAAACGGACCATGTCGCCGCC
>FTKX01000027.1_pt1 | contig 102110 bp, 93 predicted proteins | sample 1641081 | NCBI WGS metagenome assembly FTKX01 (sample SAMEA3914789, study PRJEB12502) | metagenome | biome: forest; material: soil | place: Canada | collected 2011-07-03 | depth 0.3 m
ATCAGCCGGTCGGGCAGGGCCTTGGAGAAGGCGGCCGAGGCCTTGGCGATGGCCATCCAGTCTTCCTGGGTGCCCTCGGTCATGGCGTGGAACTTGGCCGTCGCCTCGAAATCCCCTTGCTCGAAATCCCCTTGCTCGAAATCCTCGTGCTTGATCTCACCGTCGGCCATGTCTCGTCTCCCGGGGTAGGCAAGTTTTCGTTGATAACCCATGGTGCGCGCGCATGGCTTACCCGTCAATCCAAGCGGCGATCCAAAGGACCAATGCGAGAGGGGCCAAGGCAAGAGGGGACCGTCCATGGACGCAGAACAGATCACCCTCAGCCTGGAGCGGATGGCCGAGCGCCGCCCCGATCCCGCGCCGCTGATCTATGCCCGCCTGTTCGCCGAGCATCCCGACATGGAGGCCCTGTTCGTGCGCGACACCGACGGCGCGGTGAAGGGCGAGATGCTGGCCCGGGTGTTCGAGGCCATACTCGACTTCATCGACCGCCGCCATTTCGCCGCCACCCTGATCCAGTGCGAGGTGGTCACCCATGAGGGCTATGGCGTGCCGCCGGACGTGTTCGGCGTCTTTTTCGCCACCGTGGCCGCCGCCGTGCGCGAGGTCCTGGGCGCCGACTGGACCCCGGCCATGGCCGCCGCCTGGGCGAGCCTGCTGACCGACCTCGACTTCTACGTCGCCCACCCCGACCAGACCGCCGCCTGACGGCGACTGAGGCGGCGCGGTGCGCGATGACGGGGCGGCAGGTCGCGCTACAGCCTCCGGTCCTCGCCGATCCGCGACGAGGTCGTGGCTCAGAGGCGGAACGTCAGCTTCCCAAGCGGGGGGCTGTGTCGCGCTGGCGTATGCCCTAATCGAGCACTGCCAGGAGAGACCTCTCCGTCTGCCGGGTCTGTGACGACACCCCCTCCGAGCTCGCCTTGCGGGCCTAGACCTTATGTGACAGCCAAAGTCGCTGCTCCCTTGTAACGCCGCGCGTCGACCAACTCACCGCACTCCGCGTCCGGGGGCACGAGCCGTCCGCTACAGCCAAGCTATTGACACATCGCAACGGCTCACGCCTTCTCCCTGTGGTAGCGTTTACCAAGGGGGGCACACTTGAAGTTTCTGTTACGAGCCGCTTTCGCAGCGGCGACCCTTTCGCTTGTGGTCACATCAGCGCACGGACAATCAGCTACGGGGCCTGTGGCCCAATCGATTCCGGCTCAGCCGGTGTCGGCGCCCACACCGATGATGATCCATGTGCCGGAAGGAACGGAGTTGGCTCTCCGGTTTAACGATCACCTGTCGTCGGAGACCGCCTCCCAGGGCGATCGCTTTTCGGTGACGCTCGATGAGCCAATCAAGCTGGCCGACGGCACGGTGATACCCGCAGGATACCGCGGAGTAGGTGAAGTCACGACCGCCGAGCACAAGGGCATGATGGGCAAAGGCGGACAGCTCAACGTCCGTCTTAACTATCTCTCAATCGGCGACATCCATCTTCATCTCCGGGCATCGCAAGGGGCCGCAGGAAAGGACAGCATCGGAGCGACCGTGGCGCTTACGGTTCTGTTCGGTCCAATCGGCTTGATCAAACATGGCCACGACGTCGAAATTCAGCAGGGGCAAAAGATCACTGCGTTTGTCGACGAGGCGTCCGACATCCGGTCACCGGTAGTTCCGCCTCCTTCAGTCTAGACGACACGGGCCGGTGGCGGCGATGGATGACATCAGCCCGCCGCAGGCTCATCCCCACCGGGGGGTTGAACGACAGCGTCCCGGAGCGAACGGCCGCGTTCCACGTCAGGCAGACGCAATTCGCAGGGCGGCGATCGCTGACGCCCCGGCGGAGTCCGGACCCGCGAATTTTCATTGGGTCCGCGACGGCGATCAATGATGAGGCGGAAATCGTGTCGACGTGGGTATCTCTGCGCCGGAGAGGCCGGGTCGGACGATGCCGATGTCTTCGCGTCACTCCACCTCGCGCATCTGGACGAGTGGTGTCCAGGGATATTGCCCCTGTCGCTCAATTGCCTCGACCTTGCCAGTTGGCCTGGGCCCCTTAGAACAGATCAGCGAGGCTATCTGCGCTCTAGGGTGAATTGAACGGAGGGGAGTTTCGGTGTTTGGAAGATTTGTTTGCCTGCTAGGTGTTCTGATCGTTCTCGGTAGCGTTGATAGAGCGGCAGCAAAGGACCCGCCTCCGAGTCTATCGAACATTCACGTGATCGGCGTGACATCGAGCCTCGGTACGCAGGCAGAGATCAAGACCATCGGAATCACCGCCTTTGGCAATAAACTGACCTATCTTCCAATTGTCGATTGGGGACTCGACGACCTTGCTGTTCGCGAGATCGAAGGTGCGCTGGGCGCCAGGTTCACTGTGAAATCGACGCCGATCGATCCATCCCTATTAGCGAGAGTTCACTCGAGCCTATTCAAAAGCCAAGCCAAATCTCTGGAAGAGGCGATGCACGCGGCGCCCCCAAATGACGTCGATGCGTACCTGGTTCTGCTGCCCGACGAACAGTTTTTGCCTTATCCCAGCAACCAATCGATTTTTGGGGCGGGAGCGTATCGTCAGAACTGGGGTCAAGGACATCACACCGGTGAGGGAATTGTTTATCTCGCATATTCTCTCTACCTAATCGATGCGAAGACCGGTCGCACTATGATGGGGCAGACCGCCGGGCCAATTTTTGAGGAGAAGCGCAGTTTTTCCGACGAACTGCTCGTGATGCCGCATTCTCTTCTTTGTCCGCACTTCTACACCAATGACGCCGATTGGCCCGAGACCGCCGAACAGCTCTCCGATGGGCAGAAGCAAACGCTTCGCTATGACCTGGCCAGCTTGATCATTGGCAGCCTGCCTCAAATCTTGGGAAAAATGAAACTGGCTGACGACATGTCGTCGAAGGCTGACGCCAACGCGGAGTCGAAATAGATCAACTCCACATTTTGCGCCATTGGATCGGCTTCACAGGTCAAGGCGAGGTGGGCGCCCATGATCCGAACCGGATCGCCATGGGCTTGATCTCGACGCTTGAGAAGGCCGAAAGGACCGGCTAAGGGAACGGGTGTGGAACAGCCGGTGGAAACCGCCCTGTAAACTGCTCCCCCGCCATCGTGATCGGGGCGGTCCCAGGCGTTGAAATCACTGGCGAATGCGGCCGTAGTTCAGAGGTAGAACGTCAGCTTCCCAAGCTGAATGTCGCGGGTTCGATTCCCGCCGGCCGCTCCAAAAACGCTTTAACTATCAATACATTATAACCAAGCGACCTAGCTAATCCGACTTTCGGCACTTCTGAATCGGCACGGAATCGGCACGGCCTTTTGGCCCTTTCCCCACATTTCCCGCGCATCCCCTGGATTTCAGACGTCGCCTAATTCTCCAAGGCGGGTGAGCCTTCAGCCTTTCATGCGCAGCACCAGGCAGTTGGCCAGGAAGGTTTTGATCGTGCGCGTGTCCGCGCGGAAGGCGTCGACCAGGCAGGACCGAATGACGCTGCGGTTGGCCTCGATCCAATCGCCCGGCCCGGCAACGATGCGCTTGGCCTCGGTTCCTCGTTGGTCGACCATCACGCGCCCATCTGGGCACGCTGCCACTGATGGATCTCGACGTCAGGCCATACCGAGACGTTGCCGACGCCGGCCAGCTTGCGCGGTGCCGGGAACATGCCGAACTTCACAAGCCGGTATATCGTGGTCTTCTTCAGACCGACGCGTCGCTCGACGTCGGGCAATCGAAGGAAGCGGATCTCTTCGACAGATGGGTGCGCCATGGGCGAGGTCTCGAATTGATTTGGAGGTCCGCAAAGCCTGTGCGACCGAAGTCCGCGACAGTCAACCCCATATACCCATTTGACAAATATCAACTTTTTAGTGTAGTTTCACTCGCCGATTGAAAATCAAAGGGCATGCCGGCACGCACGAGCATTTCGCTCTGGCTGCCAGGAAGCCTGCCGCCTCATCGATCTTGAGCGATGGCGGAGCGTCGAAATCCCAAATCCGATGATAAAATGACGGGGGCGACGCCTCGGAAGCCGGCCCTTCCGCAGGGTGATTCCCTGCAAAGGGCCGAATCGGCGCCACAAAGGCCAGTCAAGCGAAATCAGCCCGCCAGTGAAAAAGTTGGGGCGTTGCGAAATAGTGCTTGATTGGTTCCTCATAGGAAGTCTTGATGAACTGGAAAGCGGGGAGCCAACCCCCGCCTTCCAATAGATTCCGAACCGCCTCTCATTAGGGCGGATGCTGGGACTTCTTCAAACCTGACCACAGCCCCTCGGATGAAACATTCCGGGGGGCTTTTTTGTCCCGAAAAACCGGAACTTCGTTGTTTTAAATTCGTAAGCCGCCCTATGCAATAGGCGATACATAACTGACGTTGAAATTGGTGTCTTTGTTGGCGCTTTTTATAATGGCGTCGTTAGCATCATTCTCGTTGGTTTTGTCCGCAACTTTCGTTGGAATTTAGACAAGGGCGTTGGCGAGACAGACAAAAAAAGTTGTCTGAAAAAGTTGCCGCAGACACTGGGGGGAAATGAAAAGCGTTTTGGGAATCTGCGCTCTCGTTTGGATCGGCGGCGGCGCGCTCACCTACAACAATTATGACCTCGCCACGCTCCACGAAATTTGCGTGGACGGGTTCGGTTTAATCACCATCGTTTTGGCTCTCATTGTGGGCGTCTGTCGGACGATGAGCCGCGGGAAAAATGTTGAAGCCCCGCCACCTTCCCAAGGCACACTTTCCGATCAACACCCGTCCCGACTTACGTCAATGGACGTGGACCCCGGCCAACGAACGCCGCCGGGAACCTCCAAAAGGTCGCGCGGCAACACCCCCAAGGCGATGGCCAGCCGCTCGATTGCCTTGACGCTGGGGTTACGTGTTCCCCGTTCCAGATCGCTGACATAGCTCCGCTTCATATCTGCTTCGAGCGCTAGCGCTTCTTGGGACAATCCCCGCCGAAGGCGCACCTCGCGCACGTTGCGGCCCAGAATCTGTGGCAAATCCATTGCCACAGTTGCGGGATTCGTTGGGTTGGACGCTGTCCCCTAATCGTGTCATTTGTCGTGAGCGCCCTCGCAACTCACGGAAATGGCGATCAGCCAATGACCTCCCTAGATTCTCGCACTGGCGGCTCCCTCCAGAGCTTGAAGCCTACGGGTGTGGGCAAAAAGGGGGTGCTGGCCCTGTTGAACGCCATAGACGGGTTCCAGCCGGCTCTTGTGATCCTGAACGGCTTCTCGCCCACCGGCATCGCGATCGACCCGACATCGCGCCGCGTCATCCTGGTCAAGTACGGGAACCTGATCGAAAGGCGCTGCGAAGACCTGCTGGAATCGCAAATCGTTGTCGACGATGTCACCGTCGCGAAGTCAAACTTAAGCTCAAGAATTATCGGTGCAGCAGTGGGAGAAATTCTCGCTGGAGGAGTGGGCGCGGTAGTTGGGGGCATGGCGACGACAACGACCAGCAATCAGATCATCCGACAAGTTACCGTAAAAATCCTGCTGAATGATCTTTCATATCCGTCACATAGTATCGACTTCATCGGAACCACTTGGTACGGCCAAACTTACCCACGCATCGCGATTCCGGAGGCACAGCATCTCCATGACTACCTGCGGGTCGTGATTCATCAGAACGAGACGGTCGCATCGCCAGGCGACGGCCTGCGGGATCAAACTTCGCCCGTTTGACCTGCGCGCCCGTTCAGGCAATGTGCGCCTCAGTTGTGGGGAGCCCGCCGGGCCTTGGAAATCGACACCTTTATCAAGCGCTGGTCCGATCTTGAGGGTGGGGCCGAGCGAGCCAACTACGCGCTTTTCCTGACTGAACTTTGCGACGTCATCGGCGTGCCCAGGCCCGAACCCGCTTCGGCCAATACCGAACGCAATGACTACGTCTTTGAGCGGTTCGTACGCCGCCGGGACGGCACCAACGGCCGGATCGACCTCTACCGCCGCGACGCCTTTGTGTTGGAGGCCAAGCAGAGCCGGCAGGTCATCGGCGGCGAGAAGTTCGTCGAAGGCGACCAGCCCGGCCTGCCGCTCGGCGGAGGTGAAGCGGCGCGGCCGGCGGGAAGGTCCACCCGTCGCGGGTTCGACGTCCTCATGGTCAACGCCCGCCGCCAAGCCGAGGACTACGCCCGCGAGCTGCCGCAGGAGCACGGCTGGCCGCCTTTCGTCATCGTCTGCGACGTCGGCCATTGCCTGGAGGTTTATGCCGACTTCCGGCGCATGGGCAAATACGAGCAATTCCCCGACCGCCAGGGCTATCGCATCTTTCTCGACGACCTGCGCAAACCGGAAGTGCGCGAGCGCCTGCGCGATATCTGGACTGATCCGCACGGCCTGGACCCGTCAAAGCGCGCCGCCCGCGCCAGCCGCGAGATCGCCACCCGACTGGCGCAGGTCTCCAAGGCCCTGGAGGGCAAGCACAGCCCCGAGGACGTGGCGCATTTCCTGATGCGCTGCCTTTTCACCATGTTTGCCGAGGACACCGGGCTATTGCCCGACCACTCGTTTCTCAAATTGCTGGAGGAGTGCGCAGAGCACCCCGAGGGCTTCGCCCCGCTATTGGACGAGCTGTGGCGGGTCATGGATACAGGCGGCTATGCCACATCGATCCGCGCCGCGGTCAAGAAGTTCAACGGCTCGCTGTTCAAGAACGCCAAGGTCATTCCCCTTGGCCGCGAGGAGATCGGCGAACTGCGCGCCGCCGCCGCGCAAGACTGGAAAGAGGTTGAGCCGGCCATATTCGGCACCCTGTTGGAACAGGCCCTAGACCCCGTCGAGCGCAAGCGCCTAGGCGCCCACTACACCCCGCGCGCCTATGTTGAGCGCCTGGTGACGGCGGTGGTGATCGAACCCCTGCGCGCCGACTGGACGGCGGTGGTCAACGCGGTGGAGGAGGCGCGAGCATCCGGCGACGACGTCAGCGCCGTGGGGCTGGTGCGCGCCTTCCATGACCGGCTGTGCGCAACCCGCGTGCTCGACCCGGCCTGCGGCACCGGCAACTTCCTTTATGTCGCCCTTGACCTGATCAAGCGCCTAGAGGGCGAGGTTTTGGAAATGCTCGCCGACCTGGGCGGGCAGGAGGCGCTGACCGGGTTGGAGGGACACACTGTCGACCCGCACCAGTTCCTGGGGTTGGAGCTGAACCCTCGCGCCGCCGCCATCGCCGAGTTGGTCCTGTGGATCGGCTACCTGCAGCTTCACTTCAAGACCAAGGGCGGCCCACCGGGCGAGCCGATCTTGCGCGCCTTCGGCAATATCAATTTCGGCAAGCCCGGCGGTTACGACGCCGTTTTGACGTGGAGGGGCTATCCGGTTCCGGCGATCATCCGTGATGGCGGCGAATCCCAGGAAATCCATCCGGGCGCACGCCGGCCGGATTGGCCAACGGCCGAGTTCATCGTCGGCAATCCGCCCTTCATCGGCGGCAAAGACGTGCGCGCCCGCTTGGGTGACAACTATGTCGAAACCCTGTGGCGCGTGACCAAGGGCGTCAACGCGTCCGCCGATTTCGTCATGTTCTGGTGGGACCGCGCCGCTGAATTGCTGACCCAGCGCGGCACAGTCTTGCGGCGGTTCGGCTTCGTCACCACCAACTCCATCACGCAGGAGTTCAGCCGCCGGGTGATCAAACGTCGGCTGGACGGCAAGACGCCAATCAGCCTGATCTACGCCATCCCTGATCATCCTTGGACCAAGGCCGGCGATGACAGCGCGGCCGTGCGCATCGCCATGACGGTGGCGGAGCGCGGCGACCACGATGGGTTGTTGCGGGAAGTCACGCGCGAGGCGGGGCTGGACACCGATGAACCGCGCATCGATTTCACCGACCGCCAGGGCCGGATCAACCCGGACCTCACAACCGGGTCCGACGTTACGGCGGCATTGGCGTTGCGAGCCAATGACCGCCTGTGCTCCCCTGGAGTGAAATTGCACGGGAACGGCTTTATCGTCACCAAAGCGCAGGCGGTGCATCTTGGCCTTGGGCGGCGTCCGGGCCTGGAAGACCATATCAGAGACTATCGCAACGGCCGTGATCTGGCTGGCCATTCTCGTGGGGCGATGGTGATCGACCTATTTGGGTTGACGGCCGATCAGGTCCGCGATCGATTTCCCGAGGTTTACCAGCATCTACTCGCCAGCGTGAAACCGTCGCGCGAAAAGGAATTTGCGCGCTCGGGGTCCAAAGACTCCGAAGCCTACGCTCAGCTTTGGTGGCTGTTTGGCAAACCCAGGCAGGAACTCCGTCCCGCACTGGCTGGCTTGCCTCGCTACATCGCTACGATCGAGACCGCCAAGCACCGTACGTTTCAATTTCTCGATGCCAGCATCATCCCCGACAACAAGCTTGTTTGTGTGGCAACGGCGGACGCGGAGGTTCTGGCTGTTCTTTCGTCGAGCGTTCATGTTGGTTGGTCCCTCCGCGCCGGTGGCTGGCTCGGCGTCGGCAATGACCCTGTGTGGGTGAAGTCCCGCGTCTACGACCCCTTCCCATTCCCTGAACATGACGACGCCCTCAGAGCCAAGCTCTGCGCGGCCGGCGACCGCCTGGACCGTTTCCGCAAAGCCCGGCTAATCGCGCATCCCAAGCTGACCCTGACCAGCCTCTACAATGTCCGAGAGGCGATCCGGGCCGGCCGGCCACTCACCTCTGACGAAGAACGGATCAAGGACGAAGGCCTGATCCTGATCCTCAATGAACTGCATGACGAAATCGACGCCCTGACCTTGGAAGCCTACGGCTGGCCGCAGGGGCTGTCGGACGAACGGATCATCGAGCGGTTGGTGGCGCTGAACAAGGCGCGCGCGGCCGAGGAGCGGCGCGGCCTGATCCGCTGGTTGCGGCCCGACTATCAGAAGGCTCGCGCTGGCGTGGTCGCCGTCAGCGGCGAACAGACCGAAGCCGATTTCACAATGCCGGAAGAAGCACGCCTTCCGACCTTCCCCCGCGACCCCGTGGAACAGTCGGCCGCGATCCTGTTTGGCCTCACCCGCGCCGGCGGCCCTGTGTCGGCCGCGTCGATCGCGGCGGCCTGGCGTAAGGACAAACGCACCGAAGCCAAGATCGCCACCTATCTCGCCACCTACGCCCGCACCGGCACCGCCTACACCGCCGACGGCGGCAAGACCTTCGCCGTGCGGCGGGCGGCCTAGAATGACCGGGAGACCTTGATTGGCGCAGCCCCTCATCGAAGTCCCGCCCTACGCGGCGTACCTTTGGCCGATCGTCGAGCAACTTCGCGCGCACGGTGGGTCGATGACCATTGATGAAATGGTCGACGGGGTCGCCACCGCCATGGCGCTGACCGACGTTCAGCGGGAACTTCCGCATGGCAATACCAACGGGCCGGAAGTCGACTACCGGATGGCCTGGGCGCGCACCTACCTGAAAAAAGCCGGGGTATTGGAGAACAGTGCACGCGGGGTTTGGCGGCTCACGCAGAAGGGGCTGACGATCACCGCGGCGAAGGTCGCGGAAATCCCAAGACAGGTCCAGAAGGAGGCGGCTCTAGCCCGAAAGGCAAAACTGCCGGGGGCGACGGATATTGAGAGCGGCCTGCCGACGTTAGCGGCGCAGGACGAGGCCGGGGGATGGGTTGACCATCTCATATCCGTATTGCTGAAGCTGCACCCAGCGGCGTTCGAGCGCCTGTGCCAACGGGTCCTGCGTGAAAGCGGGTTCGTGAAGGTGGAAGTGACGGGACGCTCTAGTGACGGGGGTATCGACGGGACTGGCGTGCTGCGAGTCAATCTTCTGTCTTTCCACGTCCTGTTTCAATGCAAGCGCTACGCCGGGTCGGTCGGCGCTGGAGTGATCCGCGACTTTCGTGGCGCGATGGTTGGCAGGGCGGACAAGGGATTGGTGATCACGACGGGCAACTTCACGGTGGAGGCTCGCCGCGAGGCGGTCAGAGACGGCGCGCCAGCCATCGACCTAATCGACGGGCCAGCGCTGTGCGAGTTGCTCAAAGATCTACGGATCGGGGTGGACGTGCAGACGGTCGAACAGGTCACGGTCGTAGAATCTGCGTTTGCTGGCCTATAGTCGTCGCGATCCAGCGGGCCATGCGCGCTTGGGTCGAAACTTATCGGAGGGGCGGCACCACAAACAACGATATAGCGCCTAGTGATCTGCACTTCCGGTCAATCGATCTGCCAGGTTTTTCATTTTCTGAGCATCGCCCTTCCCCGGAACCAATCGGCCATTTCTAAATTTCAGCCAATGGTCTACCGCTTCTTTGTAGAAATTTCCATCTAAGCCTAATAGTCCGTCGTTTTGAAGAGCTGTCACAAGATCCCAATATTTACGTCGATCAATGCGACCATATCGCGCCCGCGTTCGCCCATCAATCTTCGGATCAGCGGCCACCCCCTCTAAGCGATCACGAATTCGCGCCCAGTTTTCGCGGATAGTATCCTGATAGTTTTGCTGTACTGGCTCCACAACAATCGGATTTTGTGTCGGCAAATCTGCAATAGATCCGCTCAATTGGCCAATCTGCAGGGAGAATGATGATAGCTGTTCGTTGAGTTTGGACTCATATTCCGCCAGTGCGTTTTCCACCACCTTGATGTGGCCTTGCACGTTGCCTTCAGTGGTTGCGAGGGCAGATTCTAGATTTTTTACTCGGCCGCCAAATAGGCGCCAGCTCAGTACAACACCGCTCAACGCCGCCACCACGGTGATCAGGGCGGCTATGACTGTCCCCTGACCTTCACTCAAGGAATGCCAAGTTTGCGGAATATCCAAATTGTAGATCCCCATGCCCACCAGCTACAACGAGCACGGTAGCCCGGAGCTTGCGCCTCCCGCCAGTAGAATCTAACGATGATGCCGGCGTAAGGATCAGTTCCAACCTCCGCGAACTGATATCGACAAAAGGCGGAATTCGATGACAAAGCGGAGCATCACGGATGAGGAGATCGCTCTGATTAAGGCCATGAAGGCCCGTCGAATGAAGAACAAGGACATTCAATTCTTCTTCAATCGGCCAGATAGAGCGGTAAATTCGGGTCGGATATCAAACATTGCAGCTGGTACATACGGAGGGTCGGCGAAGATCGCTGCAGCGTCCAACGATACGCTTGACGGGTTCATATCGACACATAGGCCCACCGCAGTCTCCGCCTCCGTTGCGGTGCCCCAAGCCTCACCGGAGCCGCTGGATTTGAGCCCAGTGTCTGAGGCCAAACTGGCGGGCCTGTTCGTTGAGTCCGGTGGAGTGTGGCGGCTCAAGGCGGGCGAAGACGATGGGCATGAGTGCAAAACCAATTTCGGCTTCGGCCACGCAGGCAAATGGCTCAGGGCCGTCGCCGCACTGGCCAACAACCGCGGCGGCTATGTGATTTTCGGAGTGCAAGACAGGGACATCGTCCGGAAGGATGGAGTTGATCTCAGTTTTTCGGCGGTGGGACTCACCGGCCGCGAATTTCTCGACGCCGACACCGTCAAGATAACCCAGCTCCTGAAGGCGACGTTTGATCCCACCCCGCGGATTCAAAAGGCGACAATTGTAGTGGGCGGCAAGGCGGTAGGGGTTATCTACGTCGATCCGCATCCCAGTCGGCCGGTCATCGCCACCAAGCAAGCGGACGGGATCAGCGAGGGCGACATCTTCTACCGGTATCCCGCCCAGTCGAGCCGGATCAAGTACAGTGATTTGCGGGCGCTGCTGGACGGGCGTGACGCCCAGGCGCGCCTTAGAATGTTGCCGATGGTGGAGAAGTTGCTCGCGATCGGTCCCGAAAAAGCGCTGATCGCGGACTTGGAGGCGGGGGCCTTGGGTGACGGGAAAAACGTGATCCATCTCGATCCCGACTTGGTCGATCGGTTGAAATTCATCAAAGAGGGCGAGTTCAACGAGCGAGACGGTGCGCCGACGCTCAAACTCCTCGGTCAAGTGGAGGCTATGGCTGGCCCCGTTACCGTCCTAAAAAAGGGTTTTGTGACAAAGGCTGATGTAATCGGGGATTTTCTGAGGCAGGAGACGCCCTCAGATCCCGGAGAATACATTCGCTTCCTTGTAGAAGGGACGCAGGGAGAATGGCTCCCGATTCACTATTTCGCGCGGCAAGCAGGTTTGGATGCCGCGGGCCTGGTCGCTTTCATAAATTCCACGGCCGCCCCGGCGATCCGTAAAAACGTGTTCGTCGAACGAGCGAAGCGAAATTGTGCCTATCATCAGGCCGCCGGCGCTGGGCGGGTGAAGCTTCGAGATATTGAATCGGGAATTTTGCCTGACGTTACTATAAGTAAGGAGGTTGCCGCGGTCGCGTCGGCTATCCAGGCTCTGAAGGCCAAGCCGTGCATCCCAATGGCCGATCTGTTCGAACTCTTAGCGCGGTGCATCGAGATTGTACGAGACATTCCAAAGCAGGCAGTCATGAGTACGGTTCGGCGAGCCATCTGTCGGCTCGACGAGCTGTTTTACGGTCAAGAGTCGTAGGTCAACCGGCGGCAGCTTCAACGCTCGGCCGCGCCGCACGCGCCGCGGCGCATCTAGCTATGTTCCCAGACGGGGGGAACGCGTATAGCCACCAGCGGGGCGCTCCAGCGCTGGGGATTGGGGGGCATTCTGACCATAGAGCTTGTTGAGGCGCGCGACGCCGACGTCGTGATGCGCACAATTGAAGCGGTCGAGGCCGCGTTGGGCATGGCGGAGCTTGTGCCGCCCTCCACAAAGAAGATCATGAAGTGGTCGGATCGCGGTGGGCTAACCGTCAACGTCCATCGCGAGAGCCGACGTGCCGCCAGGGTCTGGATCACCGGCCCGCAGGTACTTTCGGCCGGCGAAATCGATCTCAACCTTGGCCAAGCGCGTCCGGGCGAGGCGCCGAAAAATTCGAACTGCTCACCGGCGATCAAGCGCGGCCCGACCCTGTTCGCATACGCCAGGACGGCCGAACAAATGCAGCGTCTGACGCTGGTGCTAAACCAATTGAAATTGGGGGGACATGATATGGAAGTCTTGGACCATTCGATTCGCGACGAGATGGATTCGGAGCAGGACGACGAAGCGCTCGAATTGGCTCCAAACCAAAAGCGGGTCTTGACGCAGTCCCGCGACGAGTCTGTGGACGCGCTCGTGAACCGGATTCGAAAGGGGCGGCTGATCCTGCAACCCGACTTTCAGCGAGACTACGTTTGGTCGCGGTCCAAGGCGAGCGCACTTATTGAATCTATTTTGATGCGCATCCCGTTGCCCGTGATCTACGTTTCAGAGTTGGACGACGGCTCCTGGGAAGTGGTCGATGGTCAGCAGCGATTGACCTCAATTCGGTCCTTCATTGACGGCAAATTCCCAGATGGCGCGGCCTTTCGGCTAGGTCAGCTTCGCGTAAGGGACGATCTACGCGGAAAACTATTTACGGACTTGAGCGCTGAGGATCAAAACACAATTGAGGATTACAGCCTTCGCGTGATCATGATCCAAAAAGAAGCCGCTCAAGATCTGAAATTCGAGGTATTTGAACGGCTAAATTCCGGAGCCGATAAACTAAATGATATGGAATTGCGCAATTGCATCTATCGGGGTGCATACAATGACCTCCTGAAGGAACTTGTGAAGAACGACAACTTCCTCAAAATCAGGGGAGAGGCCATTCCGGATGTCCGCATGCAGGACCGCCAGCTGATTCTCCGCTTCTTCGCCATGTGGCGTAATACGCACCTTCGCTATCGGGGACCGATGAAGCAGTTCATGAACCATGAGATGCAAGAGCATCGGTTCGCGGCGGCTGACAAGATCGGAACAATGCGGCGAACCTTTGAAGACGCAATTCAATGTGCGTGGGACGTTTTTGGCGACCGGGCGTTCCGGCGTTATTCACCGGGCGAAAAGGATCGTCATGATGGCAAGTGGGAAGCTGGTTCCAAACTTAACATCGCCCTTTGGGACACGATTCTCTACACTTTCACATACTACGACCGCCGCCAAATTCTACCGATCGCCGACGCTATTCGGGAAGAATTCCTTGATGTGTTCACATCAGACGAGAAGTTTGTCGACTACATTGGCCGGACAACGGACAAACCCGACAGGATCAAGTATCGAGCTGAGAGCTGGAAAAGTCGCTTGGATGGATTGGTCAACACGCCGGCCAATGAGACCCGCGCGTTTTCGTCTGCCCTAAAGCAGCGGCTCTACGCCGCGGACTCTAGCTGTACGATATGCTCACAGCGAATCCAGTCACCCGATGACGCCGAGATTGACCATATCGTCCACTATTGGCGGGGCGGTCGCACCGTGCCGGAAAACGCACGTCTCACCCACAGGTATTGCAATCGGCGGAGGGGCGGGCGCGACTAGGTGAGCGAGGCACCGCCACCTGGGCACGTGCAGCCGAATTTGCAGATCAAGCGCCGGGCCGCCATTGACGCTGCCGCCGTAGGTATGACCGAGCTATCGCCTCGACGTATCCCCGCACTCACGTTCGATCCGGAAAGCAGAGTTTTCCCTCCCGGCCGGCCTTACCGAGCGCCGGGCCGGGATTGGTCTTCGCGCAGCCTGCCACGCGATGCCTCATACGCCGAAAAAGACTCTCGTTCGCTCTCGAACCAATCCTCAGCAGCGCTCGCCGAGATCCACCCGCGCAAATGATCAATGAACGGCTCGTCTGGGTCGACCCTCTTGGCCGAAACCTTAATGAGGCGCCGTTCATTGAATTGTTCAAACTCAAACCCGTCGACACTCCAACCGACCCTGATCAACTGATCTATCTGAACCTCATGCGCACCACCCAGCGGTCCGAATAGGTGGCCCCCGTCGGCCACAATGCCGAGGGCACAGATTTGACGGCCGCGGCCATCGAGCTTGAGACCTGGCGGCGTCCGCTCGTTGAAAAAACCCCATTCTTCAATGCCCGAACTGATCGGCAATACAGAGCCCGAGACAATCCTGTAACTTCTTGAATTTTCCTCTTTGGCGAAACTCGCACGAGGAATACCGGGGAAATCAGGCTCCTGATATTCAAAATCGCCGTCGAAATCCTTCGCAACACTGCGGTGGCTCAATGGATCGGACGCGCTTTCCTCGCCAAGATCTGCCGAACCATCGACAAGACTCCCACGCCAATTTACCGCCACTGGAGGGCAATCAGCACCTGATCGCGCGAGGCTCGCAAGGAGAACATCCTGAGCACCGCGAAGAATACGCAATGTTCTATTTTCTCTAAGCTTAGATTCGGAGAAAAGTCCCAACAATACCGTCAACCGTTCCTCCACGTCGTTAATAGTTAACTCGGCGCTTCTCAATTTCTCAACTCCGTCATCTTCAGTTAATCTCAACATCGCCTGCGCTTCGTCGTCCGCGACGCGGCGGCCTTGCTCAGTTCGTATGACTCTCTCTATTGACGCAATATCACCCGGCCTAAAGAATCCATCCCTTCGCAATCTATTCTTCAATAAGGCCAAATTGCCATCATCTAGAACAATACGCTCGGAGTGCGAAATCCGGACTACACGACATTCCCTTGATGGATTTCCTGTGCTCACAGCCCAATTACCCGATCTGTTTGTGGTGATGTAACGGACCTCACAAATTACAATTCGGCCATCGTCTAACCGCTCGACAATATTTGGGTGAACTCCAGTGTCCATCATCAGCCGAGTTTGATATTCGCTCATCCTCCACGGCTTCAGCTTTTGCTTGGTGCGCTGCCAAGCCACGTCCGCGCTTGACGATTTCCTCGGGATCCTGACTCTCGCGGCCGACAGGTTAGCTTTGGCTTCTAGTAGGAATTCGAAAGTTGCCTTCCGCTTGAGCCTCCTGCGTTCGGCCCGCCGTCCAAGTGCATTTCCGAGCCTGGCCGCCAACAGCCACAACGCCGCACGCCCAAGGATTAGCCTGTCCAAACCGACGTTCGTGATCTCGACCAAGGGCGACCTCAACTCCGAAGCCAGCGCCAAATTCGCTTCCAGTCCGCCGACCTCAAACTGGTCACCATACAACCGCATCGTTCGCCCTGAGTTGAGCGCGCCGACCTGCATATCGCCCAGTGCAGCCGAGGCGAAGGTGGTTGGTTTCCATGTAGGGTGGTGAACGAATTGGACGAAGAAGCGGAGATGATCATCGGCAACGGCATCGTCGAGCGAGAGGGACAACGCCTCAGCAGCGACCGGGCTCGCTGAATCTACGGCAGTCACGAGGCGTTGGCGCTCATGACCGGGATCGCCGATATCCAGCCGCGACCCAGCGAGCGACGAGCAACCCACCAACTACAAGTCCAGTCAGAACCAAGTCTTTCACCAACTGCACGATCGATTGAAGCACATATTGAACGATCGACCCAACCGTTTGATCTACAATATCTACGTAACAAAGCGCTTCGATCCCCTTATTGTACGTCTGAACCCATATCGCATCATCGCAATGACTGAAATCTGGCATCGAAAATGGCGCGTATGGGCCGAAATAGGGAATAATCACGTCGGACAATGAGGTGGCAATTCCAACAATTACAATCACGACCAATAGGCGCTCGAAAGCATCAAGCTTCACCGCAAACCCATGCCAGCGCGCCTTACCGTTCCGCACGAGCTTAGCCCAACCCCTGCCGCGGTCGATCCAGGCCTGAGTCCGCGCGGCGAAGGCAACGCCAGCCTCGCGATTGCCGTCGCCTTCGCTCACGCCCCCGCCCTCCAATGGGCCACATCAGCCACCACCTTAGCAGCGTTTCCATCTCGTTGCGCAAGGCGCCGCGGCGTTCCTCAGGTTTCACCCCTCCCGAAGGATTTCAAACTTCTCGATCTGCGAAAAAACGGAATTCAGTTTGGAACCCAGCCCCTGCTTCGGGACTCACTTTAACCGCCAAAGCCACCAAGTTCGTCAAAATCGCCGAGTAAAATGCAATATAACTTCGTATGCGGTACGACAACGTATTGTATATTCTCACAAGGCGTAGATATACTTCTTTCTTTGTGGACATTCGCAAAATGGTACGCGAATATTGGGCGACTCGAAACTCGTAGACCTTTACCAGCTCGTAAATTCTCTCGGATGTAACTTCCGTTCATCGCCAGGAACCGACACCCATGAAAATCTGGATTGGCTGTCCGGGCGGCGACGACTTGGACTATCTGTCGTGATCAGAATCCCAATCGGCCAGCGCGCTGCAATTCTAGGCCCCTATGCAAACCGCCATGGCCTGATTTGCGGCGCGACAGGGACAGGCAAAACCTACACGCTCGCCACGCTGACCGAAGGGTTTAGCCGGGCGGGCGTGCCCGTGTTTCTCTGTGACGTCAAAGGCGATCTAGCAGGCATGGCGCGTGGCGGCTCGCCCGTTCGCCTGCTAGACGTTTTCGGCGAGCAAGGCGCGGCCGTTCGCGTGCCGCTGCAATCGTTCGGCCCGGAATTGCTGGCGCGAGTGCTGCAGCTTACGGCCGTTCAAGCCGAAGTCGCCGCCGCGATATTCGCAAGCGTGCCTCGCCCCATAGACACGCTTGCCGATTTCGCAGGCGCGCTAGGTGCGCGCCACCATGGATTCCGCGCCACAAAGGCGAGCGTCGACTCGATCCACCGGGCCTTGATCAAATTCAGGGCGACAGGCGCGGACTCATTCTTCGGCAGGCCTGGCTTTGACCTCGCCACGCTAGAGGCGCGCCAGGTGGGCGAGCAAGGGCTTGTGAGCATCCTTGCCGCCGATCGGCTGATCAGGTCGCCGGACCTTTATGCGGCCTTCCTGCTTTGGTTGCTCGCCGAACTTTACGCCCGCGCGCCAGAGATTGGTGATTGCGACAGGCCGCGCCTTGTTCTCATATTTGATGAGGCGCATTTGATATTCCGCGAGGCTTCGCCCGCCCTAGTCCGCCGCGTCGAACAGACCGTGCGGCTGATCAGGTCCAAGGCTATTGGCGTCTACTTCGCCAGTCAGTCGCCGGCTGACATCCCGTCCGGCGTCGCGGCGATGTTATCCAACCGGATTCAGCATGCCATGCGCGCGGCGACGCTCGCCGATCGGCGCGAGGTCCAGGGCGCGGCCGACTGCCTGCCGACAAACCCGAAGCTGCGCGCGGCCGACCTGATAGCCACCATGGCAACCGGGCGTGCGCTTGTGTCGACGCTCGACTCGAAAGGTCAGCCGACTCCGGTTGAGCTTGTCGACGTCGACGCGCCACACGCCAGAATGGGGACGCTGTCACAGGCCGAACGCGCGGCGATCATCGGCGCGGACACCGTTCAGCCGTCGTCGCCCGCTGGCGGCCCTGCTACGCCCGTCTCGCGCAAGGGCGATGGGACGGGATACGTTGTCGCTTTGATCGGCCTTGGCCTGCTAGGCGCGGCGATCTACGCTTGGCCCCATGCCATGGCGCTTGTCGGTTGCGCCCTGGCTCTATGCGCAGTGATCGCTGGAGTCGCGCGCCGCGCCTAGCGGGCCGATTCGCACCTTAGTCCAATCTCAGTTAGACCGTTCGCCCGGATCGAAAGGGCGATAAATGCGCAAGGTCGGACTCTATCTCATCAGCGGCGCGGCCATAGCGTTAGCTGTGACGTTTGGTGCGCCTGCCGTTGTGCCTGCAGCGTTCGCTGATTTCTCAACGTCCCTAGATCCGAGCGGCCTGCAATGGCTGCTAGTCGGCCGCACGGCCGTTTGGGAAGTGGTCAAGCTCGCCGCGTTGTCGGGCGTGATTCTTTTCGCGGCCTCTGAGGTAGTCGCGGCGATCAAAGCCGCTCGCGCCTAACGCGCGCCAGACTGTCAGCGTTACGGCCGCGCGACGCGCTGTCAACGTGCTGTTGAATGCGTGCACCGCTGCGAATTCGTAGCCGAGCATCAATACACCGCGCTGTTGACACTCGCAGCAACCTGGCAGCGCGGCGGCCCAATCGTCCACCCCCTCACCCAGCTCAGCCCCATGATTGGCTCCGGGTCCTTCCCAGACAGAATTCACGGCGGCGGGGAGCGCTGAGCCCCGGACGTCGGGGGTTTCCAAAACCACCCGCAACAACAATACCTTAGCCTGGACGCCGAAATTTTCAAATTTTTAGCTCGGGAGCCTGTCCCATACCTGTCCCAGCACCTGTCCCACGCAACTCGCTGACTTTCTTGAATAATGGACAGGTAGGACAGGGGGGACTCTAATTATAAGAGACTGGGAATACAGGGAGAGGGATAATAAGGGGGCCGAAGGCCACCCCACTGGCAAAGGCGCACGCGAAAAGAAACAAGCCCCCACGGGGGAGAGTCCTGAAAACGCTGTCCTACGTGGCCACCCTGTCCCAAAGGCCGATTATATGAGTTAATTCAATGGCTATGCACGGGACAGGTTCCCGCAGAGCCTGTCCCGCCTCCGAGCCTGTCCCAACAAAAAGGGCCTCGGCGAAACCGAGGCCCTTGGAATTTCCACAAACAGTTGAAATTCAGATGAGCGGAGAGTCGTTCCGGCGGAATACTCGCTGGCGTCCATATTTCTCGGTGTAGCTGCGACCTGCCTGATACCAGCCCGGCACCTTCTTCAGAGCGCGCCCGATCTGCTGCTGCTGGGCCTGGCCATAGGTCGAGAGGTCCCGATGGAGCATGACGCACCAGATCTCGGCACAGCACGTCTCGTTGCGCATCACGGGCTCGACGCCCTCGATCTCGGCCTCGTCGAAACCCAACTCGTCGGTCATCGGCCGCTCAAGCCACGCCTCGATCGAGCCGGCCATCACGTCGTCCGAGTTTTCGACGCGCCGTTCTTCCTGCTTGACGGTCGCCTCCGCGGCGGCCTCGGCGTCGGTGATGAACAGCGGCAGCGCCCCCTTCGGCTTGGCGACGCGCATGTCCCTGTAGATCGCCATGGCCTCGGCCCAGACTTGGTCGACCTCTTCCTCCAGCCCCTCGACATCAATGAACTGGACCGCGCAGACGATGGGCCAGAAACGCCGGCCGCCAGTCTCGTCGCGCAGGTAGGTCGAGTCGTTCGTCGAGCCGATGAATATGCACTGCCGATCAAATACATTGGATCGGCGCTCGTAGGCCAGGCGCACCTTGTCCGACTGCGCCGAGATGAAGGCCTTGATGGTGCTGACGTCGTGCTTGTTGAAGCCCTGAAGCTCCGGTAGCTCCAAGATCCATTTCCCCTGCATCTTCTCGACCATCGCCTTGCGGTCTTCGAAGTCACCCTCAAGTTCGTCGAACCAACTCTTGGCCAGCACGCGGATGAACCACGACTTGCGCTTGCCCTGGCTGCCTTCAAGGATGGGCGAGAAGTCGAACTTGTGGCCGGGCTCGTTCACCCGCACGACGGCCCCGAGCATGGTCAGCCGGGTTACGGCGCGGGTGTATGCGGTGTCCTCGGCCCCGAGGTAGCGGACGAACAGGCTGTCCACGCGCGGCACGCCGTCCCAGACCAGGCCGTTCAGATAGTCCCGAACCGGATGGAAGTGGTTCTCGATCGCGACCAGGTTGACGGCGGCTTTCAGATCTCGGTCACTGACCTTCACGCCGTAGCCGCCCTGGGTCGAGGGTGCCTCAAAGATCGAGCGGACGGCGTTGTCGTGCGGGTCCTTCCAGAGATCCCCGTTTACCGGGTCTTTGGGCGTCCACAGCGGGCCTTCCAACTGGCGGGCGGCCTTCTCGTGCTTGCGGCCCCGGCGGTGCATCCCGCGCTTGGGCTTGCCGCGCAGCGTCACTTCCTGCGTGAAGTCGTTGAACTGCATCAGGCCGGCGGTGCGGCGGTCATGGCGGACCATCAGTTCGACGTTGTGCAGCGTCGGCTTGATCGCCCCTTGCTCGTTGTGATCGAGCAGGCTGACCCAATCCAGATTGGCCACGCCGCCGGTCCCGGTCGATACGTCGTCTGGGTCAGCGGGGATTCCCGCCGGCCCGGCGCGCGGCCCGAGCAGGTCGTCGCCTTCGTCCTCATCATCGTCGCTATCGCCGCCCAGGTCGATGTCGTCGCCGTAGTCGTCCTCAGGTGCGGCCAGGCGCGACTTCAGCCGGGCGGTCGCCGCGGCCTTGATCAGCGTGGCCATGCGGGTGCCGCCGACCTTGGATTCGAACGATTTCCAGACCCGGATTTGGTCGGCCTCATCGAATTTGGGGCTCTGCTTGGAGAACGCGTTCCAAACCGCGAGACCCGCCTTCGAGCCCTGGAACTCGTGGTGCAGCGCCATGCCGACCGTCAGCCAGCCTTCGCGGTCTTCGCAGAAGTCGGCGGCCGGCAGTCCGGCCAGGCACGTCGCGATCTCGCGTGGGGTGAGGCCCATCGGCTTGGCGGCCAGCAGGGCGAACATCCCGTCGTCATCGTCCTCAACAGGCGCTTTCGCGGTCGGTGCCCAGACGCCGACACGGTCGGAACTGATGATCGGCCCCATGCCGATTTCGAGGTCTTCGAAGTCGAATTCGCGGCCCCAGCGGTATTCTAGGCCGGTATCGGGGTGGATCGACGGCGGCAGCGCGACCTGCTTGCCGGTGCCGAAAAGCTCGACTTCCCAGGCCCAATGCTGCTTACCCTTGTCGTCGGTGATCTTGTCCGCGCTGTGGGCGAGCTTTCGGCCGCGGAAGGGTTTGTCGGTCAGGAAGTGGAAATGGCGCGATTCGCCGCCGGACCCGGAGATCACGAACGGCAGGGTCTCGAACTCGGGCACGAACCCGCGCAGGGCGGTCAAAGCCTCGGCCGCCCGCTCGGCGACGCGGATATCGACGTCGATGACCTGCAGATAGTAGCCGGCGATCTTCGACGGTTCGCCCAGGCGCACGCCGGTATTCATCCCGTCGCGATAGCTCGCGCGCAGGGATTCGACCGAATGCACGGGTTTGGTCTCCCAATCGTCGCCGATCGGGCGTTTTGAGCGCGGATGCAGCCAGTGGACGGCACAGCCGGCGCGAACAAGCGGGGAGAGTTGGCGAAGCAGGGGTTCAATCGAACTGATCGCGTCGGATGCGGACATGGCGTGGCCTCCGCTCGACCGCCAGGCCGAACGCCTTCAACTGAATCTATGGATCGCTGCCCCGGCCGTCCGAAAACGGGCCGGGGCAGAAATGGGCAGCTATGCCGGACGATGGTTCTGGGCCAGCTTCTGCCAATCGCCGCGGAGAAGCGGTGTCCCCCATCGCCCCGGCCACCTCGCCCTCTCAGCCGTTGGACTGCGACTGCCTTCTGCCCAACAGACGGGGAGGGTCGGCTGCACTGCGATCCACTGAAAGGTGTCTAGGTCCACCGTGGCATTCGACATTGTAAGGCCGGGACCAAGCGTCACTTCGTCGGCAGGCAGCGAGACGCTGGTGAAGGCAAGAAGTGACCGACCCGGCGTGCTGCGAATTAGCCTGCCTACTCGTGACCTCCGCACCGGAAATTCTGGAACGAAGTGATGGGAAGTTAGAGTTTCGAAGGTCGTCGCGCCTTCCGGACCATCAACTTTCAGCAAGGTGACCTGTTTTAACCTTACCGTTGCCGGAACGGATACTTCGAAGAGGCCAGAGTCAGGTGGATTACCCATCTCACCCCCCCAGTCGGCGGGAGAGGGTCTTCAGGTCGCGCCTGAAGTCGGCCGCTGACATTTTGCCGGCCGTCAGGGCGGCAGCGATGCGTTGGACGTTGGCGGCTACGTTCGCCTCTGCACCGGCAGGCTGCACCGACGCGCCAGGAAGCTCGGCGATGACCTTGGGTGCCGGCGGCGATGCACCGGGGCTCTCGGCGGCGACCTGGGGTGTGCGGTGCGCCAGCCCGGCCAACGCCGCGACCATCCCTGGGGACCTTGGCGCCTTGGCCGGCTGCGCCGTGGCCGCGGGGGCATTGGCCACCGCGACGGCGACCGGCGGGATTGCCGCTGGCGTTCGGAGGCCAGGGAGACCCAGGCTTGCCACTAAGGCTGCTGCGCCATCATCGGCCGTGGCGACCGCTGCAGGCTCTGCTGCAGGCCGTCTCAGGCCGGGAAGGCTCAGACTGGCAACCAGGGCCGCCGCGCCTTCATCGTCCGCGGGGCCGGTCATTGCGCACCCCCAACGACCACCGCGCCGTTGGCAAGCTGGTAAAGCTGAAGCTCCCGCTCGGTCGGCTCCCGCGCGCCACCAAGCCGGATCATCTCGGCTCCGAGGTCGGGAGGAACATCGTGGATCAGGTCAGGCTGCAGAATGGTGGAGATTGCACGGACTCGGTATTCCGCGGTGGCCGGATCGATCTCGGACGATGTCTCGAACTGTCCGGAAACATTGTGATGTATTTGGCAAATGGCGTAGATTATCATAGCTGTGACTCCAGAAGTTTGTTGTCAAACACAACTGCTAAGCAGCGGTCATTTGGGGATTTTGGTCCTGCAATTGATAACGCGCGTCGACCCGCCTATGACGGAATGCTGGCGACGTCTTGACCGTCATTGCTCGATTTCCTTCAGTGCGGTCTTACTCTTGGAAAACTCAACGGCGGTAAGCCGCTTGATCTCGGCATCGCTGATGCCGGCGGGTCGAAGGCGCTGGACCAGGCCCGCCAGCAAGCGATTCACGGCGGCCTCTCCCGACCACGGGCTGAGCAATGGGCCGCCTTTTGCCACGAATTTTTCGCCGACCATCATCCCGCTTTGCAGTTGGTCGAGCGCGCAGAGTCGGGCGAGGTCTGACGCGGCCGACTCGAGCAGGGCCGACAGCCTCACCCGGACTTGTTCTTGATTACTCGCGACCCAGATGAGCCGGGCGGCGGTTAGCTCTGCCTGGGCTCGGTCAAGCTCCCGCTCCGCTTGGTTGGCCTGTTCTACGGCCTTGGGCCGTGCGCGCTCCGCGGCTGCGATTTTGGCGGCATTCTCGCGAATGCGATCGACAACGACCGGATCGGGGACTGGCAGGGCCTCACCGTCCATCATCGCCGCCGTGCACTCGGCCTCAAATCGTTCTGTGTCGGCGACCTTCGAGGTTTCGGCCTCGGCCGCCTGGATATCGATCCGACGAACCTTATCCGTGGCAGCGTCCTTGTCGCGCCGGCAGCGCTGCGCCTTTTTCGCCGCGGCGCGCAGTCCGGCTTGCGCTTCCTTCATGGGGTCAACCATGGGCGCCACCCTCCAGTCGAGCGGCTACCCATGCCGAGAATTGATCGACCGGATACAAGACCCTCCGACCAAGCCGGAAGAATGGCGGTCCAGATTCTGGGTTGACTGACCGTCCTTTGTTGAGGCTGTTCACTGACGTCCCGAGTCGGGCCGCCATGTCCCTTGCCGACAAGCACTGTCCTGGGCTGTGGTTCATATCGAAGCTCCATTGGCCCAAGACATCCTCGGGGCCGATGAGCCAATATTTCCACAGGGTTCGGTGACAACACTAAGGGACTTGAGCATGGTCGATTGTCACCAACGCTCGCGCCCATCCCCGACACTGGCGAAGCTGAGAACTTGCAGGACGCGGTAGCACCCTGCCGAATTGGGTCCTAGCGGGGCAGCCTGATCGGGGCGACAGTCCGATCCGAAACAGGCTAAGGTTTTTTCCCGACATCGAATCGTAGGAAGCCTTATCGGGCTCGCGTCAGGGATAGTGACGGCCTATGAGATTGGCACCGCACCAATGCGGCCGATCTCCGTAGCGACTTGGAAGCATTATTAGGTGCGCCGCTGGCTCGTTACACTAGGAAAGAGGATAGTGCTTTGAAGATTGTTCTCATAATATCCGCTTCAATTGCGTTATCCGCCTGTAATCCAGGTCCGACAATTGAGAATGTCGCTAGTTCAGCAAAAGGGCAACTTCAAACGGCGCTTGAACATGACTATGCTGACGATCGTGCGTCGGTTCAGAAAGTCGACGTGGTTAGGATTTCTGGACCAAAATATCAGGGCAGCGCTTCAATTGTGGACAACGGCACTACATTTTTATTGCCCGTGGACATCACTTCCGACGGAAAGACTACCATAATCGCATTTGACCCGGTTAAGCTGAGGGCAGGGTTCACGGAAACGATGACAAAGAGGTTGAGTGTCATTGATGGGAAGTATGGCGATTATGTCACCACCCCTGATATAATCTCTCTATTTCCGAAATCGCTTCAAACAGATAAAGCAGACTTTAAGGATCGGCTTCAAGTAGTTGAACCTGTAAAAGTCGTGGGAGATTTTTATTTCGGTTCAGGATGCAAAGCGCATGAGTGCACTATGAACGAAGCTGCATGGGTGATCAATCGCAACACGGGTGCAGCATCAGCGATCATCGAGCAATACTATCCGAGCGTTGCAGACGGCATGCCCCCTTCAATTGCTTTCCATATCTATGGGGCAACAATCACCGATCTCCCGCCGCCGCTCGCTGAGTGGGCAGAAAACGCCGGGATGACCGAAATGAACTCGTCGGAATACGGCCACACATATACGCCACCGAAGGGCTAGAACTGGCGCCTCATACTCCCACAGGACTTGAGCGTCAGGTTTTGACCACTAACGCGTCACCCACCCGCCTTTTGCTTGGGCCGCGTTGAGGACCGGGCAAAATCGCACCGTCCGTTTTGGGTGACAAATGAACGGTTCGCCCCTCCGTCAAAACGATGGAGGAATATTCATTGTCACGCGCAACCAGCTTGCCGTCCGTTGTCAAATATTCTTTGATCGACTCAAAAGCGCGGATTGCTTCGGCGCGCGTCGCGGTAGGGTTCGGGTTTTGCTCTGCGGGCCACCCCTCTCCGTCGCGGCGGCAGATGTATTGGAACTGCAATCTCCCGTTGGGCAACCTTCGCGGAACGCGGTAAAGCCCCAAACTAGTCACTGTGTCAGTTCGAATTTGCTTTTCAACCATTCGCGGGGCCTGGGCAGAGTGGCCAACCTCATCCCTGAATCGTTCGGCAGCCACTAGATCTCGATCCGTCACTATACGGGAAGCCGCCGCGAGCATCTCAACCCCCCGCCAATGGTCCATGAGATTCTGGATGACAGGGGGGAAACTGTAGACGTATTCGCTGGGGTTGCCCGCGGCACCTTTAGGGTATTTCCGATATACATGCTTTCTGAAGCTATCCCACTTTCTATCCCTGTCAGTTCTTTCATCACTTCTATTAATGTTGGTGGCAGTTGGCTTATGATGAGTTCGATTTGCGAATAACTCTTTCAATTCACTGCTGTTTATGACGAGTTGGGCTAGCTCGTGAGCTTTGGTATCGCCAACCACCTTCTTGATATCAAGTCTTATAAATAGAGCGAATGCTTTCTTGGGATCGATAGTCCTGGTATCACCGACTTCCTTCTTTATATCGAGCTGCCTAGCCACCTCGAACGCTTTCTTAGGATCAAGAGCCTCAAATGCCGCGCCCACACTATCACCGGGGTTTTTACGCACTACTGTTTCTCCGGTCCTGAAACCGTGATACAGGTCAAGATATGCTATGTTTCCAGATGCGAACGCGCTCTTTGGGCTGCCATCATAAGCCGTCCTAATTTTGAAACCAGGAATATACTCAGTCGCTATTTTTGCCATCAGCTGGTGGCACGCGTCAGGATCTTCCGGGTCAACATTGTGTGCAGCATAGAGATATTTTATTTTCTCCAGCATCTTTGCCGCGACATTAGGGTCATCCATATCGAACGGCACGGGGGGAAATTTCGATATAGGCTCTCCGTCGTCGTCGGTAAGACCGAGACCGCGGAGCGCCCGTTCGCGGCCAATTTTCCAGGCCTGTTCCGTCACCGATCTACTTCGGCGAGAAGAACGGCCTTCCCATCCCCGTTTTGCAGCCGCGGCTACGATTTCAAAGCGGCTGCTGAGGTAGAACCCTGCCAAATGCACCAAGGTGTTGCCGTCTGGTGCCAAATGGTCGGCCAACATGATGAGGCTAGGGGGGAGGCCAGCACCTTCGGCAACCGTGTATTCCTTGCCCAAGGTAAGGCCTGTATCGTTCGTTGGGCCATTGCCCTCAGCCACCGCGTTCACGCATCGAACGACATCCCCGGCCTTGAACACCGTCGTCGCGATCTCGGTCATTGGGCCGCCGCCTGGCTCGCAGACGCTCCCTGCGCGGCAGCGTCAGTGCCGCTCGGGCTCTGATCAGCGCCTTCATCCGTTCGCCGGCCAGCCCTCTTTTCCGAACGGTCCAGGGCGGCGGAAATCTCGCCCGAGATCGCTTCGCTGGCGCGCCGCAACGGGTCCGACCCGACGTGAGCATACCTTTGGGTGGTCTTGGGGTTGGTGTGCCCAAGGAGCGCGCCTATGACCGGCAGGCCGAGCCCACCGGCCGCGCCGTAGCTGGCAAACGTGTGCCTAAGATCATGGAGCCTCACGCCCTTCAGCCCGGCCCGCTTTGAGACCAACGCCCATGGGCGGTTCAGATCGGATCGCGGCTTGTCCTCGGGCGGCTGGTTGTGACCGATCTCGCCCAGCTTGGGCTTCCGTGCCTGACCGGCGATTACGAAGGCGCTCGTCTTGTCCAAATCGGCGATGACGTTAAGGGCCGCCAGCCCCAGAATAATCGTCTTCCGACCCGTCTTGCTGTCAGGCAGGAAAAGCAAACCGCGCTGGAGGTCGACCTCATCCCACCGGACATGCAAGATCTCCCTAAGTCGGCAGCCCGTAAACAACAGGAGCCGGATCGCCGCGGCGGCATAGGGCGTGATCGTGGTTCGCCGATTCTCAGGCCTCTTCGGCTCGTGTTTCGATCGGACCTTATCTGGGTCGACCTCCCAAGGGATTCCGATCGTCTCAGCCTCGCGGATCGCCGCCCCTAGTCGCTGAAGCTCTTCACTGGTCAGATAGCGCTCGCGGAGCCCCTCCCGGTAGCGCTCAATTCCCGTCGCCGGATTGAACCCCTCGGGCACAGCGCCGATCAGGCCCGCCCACCGATAGAACTTCCCGAGCACGGTCACGATTCGGTTCGCCGTGATGGTGTGATCAGCGCCCACTTTTCGATGCAGCTTGGCCACGTCCGAGCGCTTTACGTCCCTGGCCTTGATCGCTCCGATTTCAGGGAGGATATGCAAGCGCCAATACCCCTCATACAGAATCTTGGTCTTGGGTTTCCGCCCCACGCCGGCTTCCTTCTGATATTGCTCCGCTAGTTCGCGCATTGTCGGGGCCTCGCGGGCTTCTCGGCGGACCTCAGTAGGGTCCTCACCGTTGATCACGGCCTTGATCGCCGCTTTCGCCAGCACGCGGGCAGCGGCAATCTCGATCTCGGGATACGAACCCAGCTTCACCCGGCGGGTTGGGTTCCTACGGCCGCCGCCTGGCCTGTATTCGTAGATCCACGTTTTGGCCCCCTCTGGCGACTTACCGCTTGGCGGCCGACAGCACAGGCCGAAGCCGGTCAGCTTTGAATCGTAGAACGTCTTGGGCTTGTCTGTCGCGCCCAGGCCCTTGATCACGTCCGCCGTCAGGTTCATTCGGCCGCCTCCGTTTGACTCGGCACGGACTCGGCACCGACGTTATATCCACCCCATACCAATGGTGGCGTCCCACGGCAACGCCAGAATGCATAAATCGTTGATTTTACAGATAGTTTAAAACTTTCAACGGCGGCTTGATAAGACTGGGGTAAGCGCTAGAAAGGTCCAGAAAGTGACCGCCACCCGTTTCCCAAGCTGAATGTCGGGGGTTCGATTCCCCCCGGCCGCTCCAATTTTTCAATGCCTTAGCAAATCGGCACAAGGCCGTGCGCCAATTTCCAGAACTTGGCCCGGCCTGGTTCTTCGCGATGCGCCCGCGAGCGCCATGACATCGGCCTGGTCCCAATTCACGCTTTCATATTAATCTTATATAGTTTAAATCTTGAGCCAAGCGCCAAACCAAAGCGCATTGGGAGGTCGGCGTGGATTGGACGGCTCTATACGCATCCCGCATGGGCAAGGTCGTGGCGTCGGACATCCGCGAGCGGATGAAGCTGCTGGCCAGCCGCCAGATCATCCAGCTCGGCGGCGGCCTGCCCGATCCGTCGCTGTTCCCGGTGGAGGCGGTCGCAGAGGCTTGCCGACGCATCCTGAGCGACCCAGCCCGCGCGGCGACGGCGCTGCACTATGCGCCGAGCGAAGGGCACCCTGCCCTGCGCGCCTGGATCGCCGGCTACATGACCAGCCTTGGCGCGCCCTGCGGCATCGACAACGTCCTCATCACCAATGGCTCGCAACAGGGATTGGATTTCGTCGGACGGCTGTTGCTGTCGCGGGGGGATACGGCGGCGGTGGAGATGCCGAGCTTCATCGGCGCGCTTCGGGCTTTCGACGTCTATGAGCCGCGCTATGAAGCCTTGCCGGGGGAGATCGATGCGCCCCTGCCGAGGGGCGCCAAGTTCGGCTATCTCGGCTCGGACTTCCGCAATCCCACGGGAACCAGCCTCAGCCGCGCCGAGCGCGAGGCGCTGATCGACAAGGCCGCCGCCATTGGCCTGCCGCTCCTGGAAGACGGCTGCTACGAGAAGCTTCGGTTCGCGGGGGAAGCCATTCCCTCGGTGTTCGCCCTGGCGGTCCAGAAGGCCGGGGATGTGGAGGCTGTGGGCGTTTTGCATGCCGGCACCTTCTCCAAGACCCTGGCCCCGTCGCTGCGGGTCGGCTGGATCGCCGGGCCGTCCGCCGTGATCCGCAAGCTGGTCCTGATCAAGCAGGCTGCAGACCTCGCCACCAGCGCCCTGAACCAGATGATCGCCCTGGAGATCGCCTCCACCATGCTGGAGGAGCAGGCGGAACGGGCACGGACGCTCTATGGCCAACGGTGCGCGTCCATGCTCTCGGCGCTGGGCGAGTTCATGCCGACCGGCGTGACCTGGACACGCCCTGAAGGCGGCCTCTATGTCTGGCTCACCCTGCCCGAAGACGCCGATGGCGCAACGATTTCGGAGCGCGCGCTGATGGAGCAGAGCGTTTCCGTGATCTCCGGCGCGGCCTTTTATCCGAAGGATCCCCAGCGCAACACCCTGCGCCTCAGCTATTCGCGGGCGTCCGAAGACGATGCGCGGGAAGGCGTGCGACGGCTGGCTGACGTGATTCGCGGCGCGATCGGCGTTAAACCTGCGTCCGCGGCCGTAGCGGCCAAGGCCTAAAGCGCGGCGACGGCGCTGATCTCGAGGGCGTATCGGGGCGAGGCCAGCTTGACCTCCAGGGTGGTGCGGCACGGCGGCGCGGCGCCCGCGAGCCATTCCATCCAGATCCCGTTGATCTGCGGCAGGTCGGTCAGGGCGGCCAGGTAGAGGTGCACGGTGAGGAGGCGCGTGCGGTCCGTACCCGCTTCGGCCAGGAGATCGTCGACGCGGCGCAGCACTTCCCGCGCTTGCTCGTCCAAAGGCCCGCCGCCGGCATCGATGGCCACCTGCCCCGACAGATAGACCAAGCCGCCATGCACGACCGCCATACTGAGGCGAGGATTGGCGGCGATGCGGGTGATGTCGCTGGTCATGGCCTGCTCAAAGATTGACGGAACCGATGGCCTATCTTTATACTGATTGCAATGATGAAGGCGGCGCCAGGGTCGTCAACGGGAGCGAACCATGGACGACGTCCCCTATCTGATGCGCGGTCGCAAAGCGGTGACCACCGAGAGCAGCGTCCTGATCAGTTCGTCAAAGTTTCTGAACGACGCGCGCATCCGTGATTGGGTCTCGAGTGAGAACCTTCGCCGTAACGGCCGCGACTATCCCGCCACCTACGGCATTCCGTCCCTGATCTCGGCGGTGCGCGAGGTGCAGGACCAAAGCCGGATCGAGGACCTTTTCAAGGAAGCCCGCCGCACCTGGCCCGAACTGGATCGCTGGTTCGACGAGCGCTATCTGTCCAAGCTGACCAAGGACGACGTGAAGGCCTGCGCGCCCGATTCCCTCGGCGGCATCCTCTACAAATATCTGATCGACCAGAATCTCGAACTTGAGATCATCGCCAAGTTCGAACCTAAGACCAGCTTCGAATACTTCTTCATGCGCGGCGTGCAGACCCACGACTTCATGCACATCCTCGGCGGCGTGCAGTTCGACTACCTGGGCGAGGTGGTGCCGGCGTTCATGAAGTTCGGCAACCTGTTCCGCTGGTTCACGCCGGAGCTTGCGGGCGCGCTGAACGTGCAGAACACGCTTCTGACCATGCCCCTCTTCACCCGCACCCTCCTGCATTATCCCGACTGCTGGCCGACGGTGTGGCGACTGGCGGAATGCGGCACGAAGATCGGCGAGACGTCCGAGGCTCTGTTCATGCCGAAGTTCGAGGACTATCTCGACCTGACCCCCGCCCAAGCGCGCCTGAAATTCGGCGTCCGCAACGTGGTGGAGAGCGACTCGACGGCTCAGTCCGATATCTGGAGCGAGGGGGCCCAGTTGGCCTCAAAGATCGCCGCCGAATAGGCTACCAACCTTCCAAAGCTTTGAGGTCGAGGGTGTTCACCGCCGCCATGGCGCGGGTCAGGCGTTCGTCTGTCACCGGCAGGCGGGGCTTGCGCGGATAGCCGCCGGCGAGACCGAGTTCGTTCAACACCGCCTTGGTCACGCGAATACCGCCGTTGCCGTAAAGGGCGGGGAACAGGCGCATCACCTTGCTCCAGCTTTCGAACATCCCCGGCAGATCACCCTTCTTGAACGCCTCGATAACAGACACGCAGAGGCGCGGCGCCAGATTGCCTTCCGACGATAGGAAGCCATGGGCGCCGAAGGCCATGGCGGTCAGCGCCTGGTGCGGACCGCCGACGAAAATGTCCGTGGTCGCCGCCAGACCGTCGATCAGAGTACGCAGATAGAAGATGTCCTGATGGCTGCAGTTCAGGGCGATCAGCTGCGGAAACCGCTTGTATAGGTCGATGATCACATCCGCCGGAATGACGTAGCCGACGGACTGGTGGGTGGAGAGGACCAACGGCATGTCCACCGCCGTCAGCACTTCAGAGAAATAGGCATCCAGCTCGGCCGGCGTCGGAGCATGACCATGGCCCACGTCGAGAGAATAGACCTGGGCGGCGTCGACACCGGCGGTCTTCGCCATGTCCAGGAAGGCGATCATCTCCGCCGCAGAGCGGGGTTCGACGCCCATGGCGCGGATCTGAGTCTTGCCCTTCAGTTCGTCGACCGCGATTTCAAGAAGGCGGCGTGTTTCATCCTTGGCGAGGCCGTAGCCCTCCCCGCTGCCGCCGCCGCCCACATAGACGCCGATCCCCGCCGCACCGAGCCGAGCGAGGTGGCTTCGGATGCCCGCCTCATCCAGGGCGCCGTCTTCCTTGAAAGGCGTGATGCTGATGGTGAAGGTGTTGGCTCTGGACCGTTGATCAAGGGCTTTTTCGGGCATTGCTTCCTCCGCAACGGTGGCCATGGCGGCCCTCTTTCCGATCAAAGATATACAACATAGCTCAGATTTCAAAGCTTACTGCCTCACAAGTCGAAATCTTTTCCATGGGATATTGCGAAATAGGCATTTAGAGTTGCGAAGGTTTAGCAACGGATTCGGACGGGGTGGTTGGCCGGTCCGTTCAACCGCTGGGGCGGCTGCGCAGCATCGGGACAGGCGCGCAAAATCGTCGCGGCAAGAGTTTTAGACATTAGGCATAGGAAGAACGTGACGCCCAAATCCGCCCCGAAACGTCAATTGAAGCAACCTCGGATTGCAGAAATCGTCGCCGATGGCTTGCGCCAGCGGATCCTGACCGGCGTGCTTGAGGACGGCGCCATGCTGCCCAAGCAGGAAGAGTTGCTGGCCGAGTTCGGGGTCAGCCCGCCCTCGATCCGGGAGGCGCTGCGCATCCTGGAGACCGAGGGGCTGATCACCGTTCAGAGGGGTAATGTGGGCGGAGCCGCCGTACACAGGCCCCAGGCGTCGAAGGCCGCCTATATGTTGGGCCTCGTTCTGCAGTCACGCGGAGCCACCCTGGGCGATCTCGTGACCGCCATGCTGAAGCTGGAGCCGGCTTGCGCGGCGGAGTGCGCGCTTCGACCGGATCGTCAGATCACGGTCCTGCCGAAGCTGCGCGCGGTCATGGACAAGGGCATCGCGGTCATCGACGACGCCGACGCCTTCATCGTCGCCGCACGCCAGTTCCATATCGAACTCGTCGCCAATTGCGGCAACGCCACCATGAGCCTGATGGTCGGGGTTCTCGAGGCCCTCTGGTCAGCGCAGGTGGGCGCCTTCGTCCGCGCTCCCCACAAGCACGGCTCCTTCTCCGACAAGGCGATCCGCCAGTCGCTCGCGGACGAGCATGAGCGGATCTTCCGCCTGATCGCCGAAGGCGACGCCCGCGGCGTGGAGCAGGCGACGCGGGATCACTACAGCAACGGATCGGAACGGCAGTACGACCTCCGCCTGGATCAGCCGATCAGCGCCGCGGCGCTGGGGCTCTGACCACATTCAAAGACGGCTGACCACGGCTGACAGGTCCGGCCGCACGCGCTCCAAAGGCGCCTCCGCCGCCGTCCCGATGTGGACATAGCCGGCGATCTTCTCCTCCGGCCGCAGATGCAGGAGCGCGCGCGCCTCGTCGTCATAGGCGTACCAGTCGGTGATCCAGTTGGCGCTGTAACCCAGCGCATCCGCCGCCAGAAGCAGGTTCATGCAGACCGCTCCGGCCGACAGCATCTGCTCCCAATCCGGGATCTTGCCGGGCATAACCCTAGACACCACGGCGACGCAGAGCGGCGGATTGCGAAGCTTGCCCAGCGCCGCCGCCGCCTTGGGCGCATCCGGTCGCGTCGCCGCGATCGTTTCGAGGCGATTCACCAAATTGGCTTTCGCCGCGCCTTCGATGACAATGAACCGCCAAGGGAACAGCTTGCCATGATCCGGGACGCGAGCGGCGACAGTCAGGAGCTCCTCGAGCTCGTTGGCTGACGGGGCCGGCGCTGTCAGCGTCAAGGCCGAGGCGGACCGGCGTAGAGCGAGTCGCTTGAACAGCGCCGGCGAAGGGGCCCCGATCGGCAGCGCCTGGCCGAAATCGGGGGAGATCTGCGTTGTCATCACCATGAAAGCCTCCTGATCATCCTCTATCCTATATATGAAAGACCTTCAGCCAGTGATGCCTAAAATCCTTTTCAGCCAATGGCTTAGGCGCCACGGGGCGAAAGTTTAGGCATCAACTAGCCGAGAGCGCGTTGACAGCGAATCTCTTTCCTTATAATCTTATATGTAACAGAAAGGGAGGGATGCAATGCCTTTAGGAAGCTCGCGGCTGATTTCCGCTGACAGCCACTTTAATGAGCCCGGCGACCTGTTCACCAAGCGGGTGCCGAAGAAATTTCTCGACCGCGCGCCGTACATGAAGGGTTTTCCGGAAGGCGACGCCTGGATTTTCGACGGCTTGCCTGAGCCGCGCAACTTCGGCTGGAACGCCTGCGCTGGTCTGCAGCCTGAGGAGATGAAGGCCTGGATGCATTTTTCCGACATGCGCAAGGGCGGCTATGACCCGGCCGAGCGCCTGAAGGAACAGGACCGCGATGGCGTCACCGCCGAGGTGATGTATCCGACCCCCTCGCTTCAGTCGGCCATGGCCATCACCGAGGATCCCGAGTTCCATCTGGCCCTGGTCCAGGCCTATAACGACTGGGTCTCCGAATATGTGGCCCACGCGCCGGATCGCTTCTGCGGCCTTGTCCTGCTGCCGAACCGCGGCGGCTCCAAGGTGGCGGTGAAGGAACTGGAGCGCGTCATCGGTCGCCCAGGCATGCGCGGCGCCCTGTCGGCCGCCTATCCGAACGCCACCACGGTGATGACTGACGAGGAAGACACCCTCTGGGCCGCCATCGTCGAGCACGATATCCCCTACAATATCCACGTGGCGCTCGGCATGGTCGCGCCACGTCCGCACAAGGCGAAGCTGCCGGGATATGGCCGCTTCTTCGATGCCCCGAACCGCTGCATTGAGTTTGTGTTCAACGGCGTGTTCGACCGCTTCCCGACCCTGAAGGTCGCCTTCGCCGAAGTCGATTTCGGCTGGGTGCCCTATGTGAAGGAGCAGATCGACAACAACTATCAGCGCCTAGAGAAGGTGAACCACTTCGGCCTGAAGCGGATGCCCAGCGAGTATATCGACGAGCATTTCTACTTCGGCTACATGACCGACAGCTTCGGCCTGAACAACCTGAACTACATGAACCCGGAGCGGGTCATGTGGTCCACCGACTATCCGCACATCAGCGCGGACTACCCCTACAGCTGGCGGACCATCCAGTCCTCCATGTCGGGCGTGCCCGCCCCGGTGAAGGCTGCGATCCTGCACGGCAACGCTGCGAAGCTCTACGGCTTCCCCGCCGCGGAAGGAAAGAAGGCCACGGGGCCCCTCGCGGTCGCCGCGGAATAGCTACGGATCGGGCGGCGCTGATGATCAGCGCCGCCCTTTTCATTTGATAGAGAGTTGGGGCTTACTGGGGCGTCGTGATGATGAACTTTCGCGAAGTCGAGTTGGGGCAGGCCTTGCCCTCGGTGATCATCGCGGCGCCGACTGTGTCTTCCTCTGCGGGCAGGCTCCTGGAACAATTCGTGCGTGGCTGGGCCGGCGTCGAAGCCGTGCTCGAGAAGGTCAGCGTCACCTGGCATCCGCCCGCCCATGGCGCCGGAGACCTGCAACTCGCCGGCCAGGTTTACGGACGCCACATGGACGGCAGCGGCTGCGTCGAAATCAGGGTGACTGGTCGCGACGACCACGGCGATCGGCTCGCCGGCATGGTCAGGGTCAAGCTGGCTTAGCCTTACGGGCGGTGGTCGCGCTCGGCGCCCCGGCCACACATTTCCTGCAAAAAACCCCTCCCGTGAAGGAGGGACCAAGTTCCATGAGAACTCGCTTCGCCCTATCAGGCGGCGGCGACTCTTAACGGCGCTCCCGCCCTTGGCTCGGCTTGGCGAATGGCGAAATCCACCACCTGCGCCGCCATCATGTCGAGCTGTTCCTCCAGGCGCGGCGCGAGGCAACCGCCGTGCTCGTCGAAGGCCGGTTCGGCGGTGTTGATGGCGAGCCCCAAAGGCGTGTTCCAGCCGCGGAGCGCATGGACGATATTTCGCAGCGCCGCCAGCGACGCCATGGCGCCCTGCCATCCGCCGCCGGTGCCGATACAGCCCACGGCGCGGCCCTCAAGGTAGCTGCGCGGATCGTCACGAAGATCCTCAGTATAGTCGAGCACGTTCTTCACCAGCCCCGACACCCCGCCGTGGTAGCCAGGTGAACCAAGAATCACCCCGTCTGCGTCCCTGAGCGCTCTCAGCATCGCATTCACCTGCGGCGTGCGGTCTAGTCGTTCAGGCGAGTAGATGGGAAGGTCCAGGTCGGGACCGGTGAAAAGTTCCGTCTTCGCGCCAAGCCGCTCGGCGCTGGCCAGGACGCGTCGGAGCGCCTTTTCCGTCGACGAATGGCGCCGGAGGGTTCCGCCGATAGCGACAATGAGGGGTGCGGCCATCTTATCCACCTGCTGTGAAATCTCTTTCATATAAATGATAGCAATATTAGGTCGTTTGGCCAGCGCTCTCTAGGCATCGCTCCTTTCGCCGATTACGGCGTGTTCGGAACGAAGCCTCTTCCTCCACCGACGCCGGCATCGGCGAACGCCAAATTTTCGTCAGGAAAACTTACCTGATCGCCGGGGGCGGAGCTCGTAATGTCGAGATAGACGAAATCACAGTCCGATCGATTTATCAGTTGGTGAACCTCACCGGCGACAAACCCCGCCGCCATCCCCGCCGCCAGAGAAAACTCACCATCCGATCGAACCAGCACGCCCTCGCCTTCCAAAACGTAGATGAACTCTTCTCGAATGCTGTGGCTGTGGCGCAGTCCCGATAGGCCGCCGGGCGGCAGTCGGGTCTGGAAGACTCCGAACCCTGCGATAGCGAACGGTCCGGTCAGATCGCGTCGCACCAGCCCCGCCATGCGCTCGGCATACAGCGGGGGAATATTCTGCGCCGGCGGGATGAGCGGCGCCGATAGCGCCACCAGTGTTGCGATCTGGCCCATGGTTCGCCTCCCAACCTCCGCACCGACCCGTCGAAAAACGACATCGCACCGGTGGCAGAATTCCCTTTATTATAAATGATAGTCATGATGGTATAGGGGAACAGCGTCCGAATGAAGCGCTGAAGGAGGAGGCCGGCAACGCCGCGGACCCAAGGTTCGCACCGCCCGGTCAGTGGAGATTTGAGCGGCTTATGCTCGACAAGCGAATAGATATCGACGCGGTCATTGATCACCTCTCTGACGGGATGACGCTCGGCGTCGGCGGTTGGGCCACGCGGCGCAAGCCCATGGCGCTGATCCGCGCTATCGCCCGCTCCAAGCTCAAGGACCTGACCCTGGTGGCGCCTTATGGCGGGCCCGATGTCGGTCTTCTAGCGGCCACGGGCAAGATCAGAAAGCTGGTATTCGCCTTCGTCTCCCTTGACCACTATCCCTTAGATCCGCACTTCCGGGCCGCCCGTCAGGCCGCCGCCTTCGAGGTGCGGGAGCTCGACGAAGGCCTGGCGCAGTGGTCGCTGCGCGCCGGCGCCATGCGCCTGCCTTTCCTGCCCACACGCGTGGGCGTCGGCACGGATGTCGTCGCCGAAGCCGGCATGAAGATGGTGACCTCGCCCTATGACGACGGCGAGGAGCTGGTGGCCGCTCCGGCGATCCGGGTCGACGCCGCCCTGATTCACGTGCACCGCGCCGACCAGCTCGGCAACACCCTGATCCTCAGCCCCGACCCTTTCTTCGACGATCTCCTGGCCCGCGCCGCAGACGAGGTGTTCGTCTCAACGGAAAAGCTGGTCACGACCGCCGAGCTCGACATGGCGGCCAACGCCCGCTTCAACCCCTTCGAGCGGAGTATTGTCACCGGCGTGGTGGAAACCCCGCTCGGCGCCCATCCCACCGGCGCATCCCCCGACTACGGCATCGATCTGGAGCACCTGAAGACCTACGCCGCCTCCGCCGCGCCGGACGCCTGGGCCGATTATCGCGCCCGCTTCATCGACATTGAAGGCTCCGCCTACACCGCCGCGGTCGGCGGCGCGGATCGCATCCGCGCCCTGCCGGCGCCGGTCTATTGAGAGAGCCGGCATGACGCAATCTCCTAACTCAGCCTACACCCTGGCGGAACTCTGCATCGCCGCCTGCGCCGAAGCCTGGCGGGACGATGGCGAAGTCCTCGCCACCGGCATCACCCCCATCCCGCGCCTGGCCGCGGGTCTGGCCAAGAAGACCTTCAATCCGGCGCTGATGATGACCGACGCCGAGGTCTTTCTCGTGGACGAGCCCGTGCCCATGGGGCCGCGCGGCGACTACCAGATCAAGCCGGAAGGGTGGATGTCCTACGCCCGCACCTTCGACAACATCTACGGCGGCAAGCGCCACGCCCTGGTGGCGCCGGTGCAGATCGACCGGTTCGGCCAGACCAACATCTCCACCATCGGCGCGCGGGACAAGCCCAAGGCCGCCCTCCTGGGCGTGCGCGGCTATCCTGGCAACTCCATCAGTCACGCCAACAGCTACTTCCTGCCCTCGCACGACACCCGCGCGCTCGTGGCTGGCGAAGTCGATTTCGTTTGCAGCGTCGGGTACAATCCGGCCCGCTGGCCTGGAGGGAAGAAGCCCCCCTATCTCGACCTTCGCATCATCGTCACCAACCTGGGCGTCCTGGACTTCGGCGGAAAAGACAACGCGATCCGTGTGAAGTCCCTGCATCCCGGCGTGACCTTCGAGGAGATGCAAACCGGCACGGGCTTCCCCCTCGAACGGCCGGATCACATCCCGATCACGCCGCCGCCGACTGATGAGCAACTGCACCTGATCCGCGTCGCCCTCGATCCGCACGGCGTCCGCGCCAGTGTGTTCAAGGGCGATCCGCCCGCCATCCGCGCCCAAGCCTGAAGGGAACAGCCATGGACCTGAACGGGCCGCCGCCACAGGACATCACCTACGAGACCGACGAGCCGGTGTTCTACGAGGCCAAGGATGGCGTCGCCTGGGTGACCATGAGCCGTCCGGCCTACAATAACGTCCAGAACAGCCAGATGACCTACGCCCTGGACGCCGCCTTCCGCCGTGCGGTGGACGACGACGCGGTGAAAGTGATCGTGCTGAAATCCGTCGGCAAACACTTCTCGGCGGGCCACGACATCGGCACCCCCGGGCGCGACCACAAGAAGACCTTCGACCGAGCCCACCTCTGGTACGACCACGTGAACAAGCCGGGGGCGGAGCTGCTCTATGTGCGCGAGCAGGAGGTCTATCTCGGCATGTGCCGCCGATGGAGGGAAATCCCAAAGCCCACCATCGCCATGGTGCAGGGGGGCTGCATCGCCGGCGGCCTGATGCTTGCGTGGGTGTGCGACCTGATCATCGCTTCCGACGACGCCTTTTTCCAGGACCCGGTGGTGCGGATGGGCATTCCGGGGGTGGAGTATTTCGCCCACGCCTTCGAACTGCATCCCCGCGTGGCCAAGGAATTCCTGTTCCTGGGCGAGCGGATGAGCGTGGAGCGGGCGCACCAGCTCGGCATGGTCAACCGCATCGTGGCGCGCGCCGATCTCGAAACCGAAACCGCCGCCATCGCCGCCAAGATCGCCCAGATGCCGCGCCTCGGCCTCGCCCTCACCAAGCAGGCGGTGAACCATGTGGAGGATCTGCGCGGCAAGCGGACCGCGATGGACGCCGTCTTCCACATGCACCACTTCGCCCATGCTCAGAACGATCTCGTCAGCGGCGACAGCCTGGCCGGGCTGGACGGCAAGTCCATGGCCGCCGCCAACAAGAGCGACGCGGCCAGGAAAGAAGGCCGAGACGGCTGATGGCCGACCCGCTGCACACGGTTCTCTGCGAGCGCCTGGGCTGCGCCTATCCAGTGATCCAGACCGCCATGGGCTGGGTGGCGACGCCCACGCTCGTGACGGCGACCTGTGAGGCGGGGGCGTTCGGCTTCCTGGCCGGCGCGGTGATGACGCCGCCGGAGCTGAAGGCGGCCATCGCCAAGGTGAAGGCGACCACCGACCGGCCTTTCGGCGTCAACTTTCACATGTTCCAGCCCGGCGCGGCGGAGATCGTCGAGATCGTCATCGCCGAGAAGGTTCGCGCGGTGAGCTTCGGCCGGGGCCCGGACACGGCCATGATCCGCCGCTTCCGCGATGCGGGCGTCCTCTGCATCCCCACCGTCGGCGCCCTGAAACATGCGGTGAAGATGGCCGAACTCGGCTGCGACATGATTACGGTGCAGGGCGGCGAAGGCGGCGGCCACACCGGCGCGGTCTCCACCACCGTGCTGTTGCCCCAGGTGCTGGACACCGTCTCGATCCCCGTGGTGGCGGCGGGCGGTTTCGCAGACGGGCGAGGCCTGGCCGCCGCCCTGGCCTATGGCGCCGTCGGGATCGCCATGGGCACGCGCTTCCTGCTCACCCAGGAAAGCCCGGCGCCACAATCGGTGAAGGCGGAATATCTGAAAGCCGATGCGGATCGGATCATCGTCACCACCAAGGTGGACGGCGTGCCCCAGCGCATGGTCCGCAACCCCATGCTCGACCGTATCGAAAGCGCCGGACCGATCGGCCGGTGGCTGCGCGCCTTCGAAGCGGGCCTGCTGATGAAACGCGCCACGGGCGCCCGCTGGAGCGATCTGATCAAGGCGGCGCGGGGCATGACCCGCCATGGCGGCCTCGACCTGCAGCAAGCCATGATGGCGGCCAGCGCGCCGATGCTGATCCAGAAGGCGGTGGTGGAGGGCGACGCAAAAGGCGGCCTGATGGCTTCCGGCCAGGTTGCCGGGCGGATCATCGATCTGCCCACCGCCCGCGACCTGATCGAGCGGATCGTCGCCGACGCCCGCGCGCGCCTGGACGCCCTCGGCGCCGCGCCTGAACCCCTAAAGACGCGAAGGACGGCTTGATGCCGATCAGAGTGGAGATCGCCGATCGCATCGCGGAGGTGGTTTTCGACCACCCGCCGGTAAACGCCTTCGATTCGGTGCTGTGGAACGAGCTTCCTGGCCTGATCACCGCCGCGGGCGCCGATGAGGATGTGCGCTGCGTCCTGATCAGAGCGGAAGGACGCGGCTTTTGCGGCGGCGTCGACATCAAGGAGATGCAGGCTCACCCCGAGCGGATCGTCCGGCTGAACCGCGGCAACTACCTCACCTTCAAGGCGGTGCGCGATTGCGCGGTGCCGGTGGTCAGCGCCGTGCATAGCTTTGTGATCGGCGGTGGCATCGGCGTCTGTGGCGCCTCGGACACCATCTTTGCGGCGGACGACGCCTATTTCTCCTTGCCCGAGATCGATCGGGGGGCCATGGGCGGCGCCTCGCACCTCTCGCGCATGCTGCCCCTGCACAAGGTGCGCGCCGCCTTCTTCACCGGCGGCCGGATCACGGCGCAGGAAGCCCACCGCCTGGGCGGGGTCGAGAAGGTCGTGCCCCGCGCCGATCTTCTGGCCGAAGCCCGCGCCTTCTGCGCCGTCATCGCCTCCAAGAGCCGCACGGCTCTCGTCCTGGCCAAGCAGGCCCTGAACGGCCTGGAAGCTCGCGACGTGGATCAGGGCTACCGCTTCGAGCAAGGCTTCACCCTGGAGATGTATATGCACGAGGACAGCCAGGCCTCGCGGGACGCCTTCGTCCACGACAAGGGCAAGGCGGCCAAGTTCTGATGCAACTTACCTATACGCCCGAACAGATCACGTTCCGCGCCGAACTTCGCGCGTGGCTCGCCGCCCACGTCCCCGCCGAACGCCTGCCGTCTTTCGACACAGCCGAGGGCTTCGCCGCCCACCGCGCCTGGGAAGCCGTGCTGCACAAGGGCCGCTGGAGCGCCGTCACCTGGCCAGAGGAATTCGGCGGCCGGGGCCTCGATCTGATCCGCTGGCTGATCTTTGAAGAGGAATACTGGCGGGCCGAGGCGCCGGGCCGCGTGAGCCAGAACGGCATCTTCCTTCTGGCGCCCACCATGATGGACTACGGCACGCCCGAGCAAAAGGCCCGCTTCCTGCCGCCCATGGCCTCCGGTGAGGAGATCTGGGCGCAGGCTTGGTCCGAGCCCCAGGCGGGATCGGACCTCGCCGCTGTCCGCGCCACCGCCACGCGCTTGGGCGACGAATACGTCCTGAACGGTCACAAGATCTGGTCCTCTCGCGCCGTGTTCGCCGACTGGGCGTTCGGGCTGTTCCGAACAGATCCCGAGTCCGACCGGCACAAGGGCCTGTCCCTGATCCTCTTCCCCCTGGACGCGCCGGGCGTGCGGGTGCGGCCGATCCCGCAGATCGACGGCGAGGCGGGGTTTGCGGAAATCTTCTTGGACGACGCCCGCGCGCCGGTCGCCAATCGCCTCGGCGGCGAGGGCGAAGGCTGGAATGTCTGCATGGCCACCGCCGGCTTCGAGCGCGGCTTGATGCTGCGCAGCCCCGCCCGGTTCCAGGCCGCCGCCGCCCGCCTCGTCGCCCTTTCGCAGTCGAGCAGGCCCGACGCGACCCAACAGGCGGCCGTGCTGCAGGCGGCCATGGACGCGGACGCCTACGCCCTCTCCATCTACGCCACGGCGTCCCGCCTGATGGCCGGTGGCAAGATCGGCGCGGAGGCCAGTTGTAACAAGATATTCTGGTCGGAGTTGGACGTGGCGCTCCACCGCGCGGCCCTCTCGATCAAGGGCGGGCGAGCGGAGATGATCGAGGCCGATCCCTGGCTCGACGGCTATCTCTTCTCCCTCGCGGGACCGATCTATGCGGGGGCCAACGAAATCCAGCGCAACATCATCGCCGAGCGCGTGCTCGGCCTGCCGAGGGGCTGAGCCGGTGGATTTCACCTTCTCCGAAGAACAGCGAATGAGCGCCAATGTGGTCCGCGAGATGCTGGCCGAGCGCTGCGCCGGCGCGGACCTCCGCCGCCTGATCGCCGAGGGCGCCGCTCGCGACGAGGCGCGCTGGGCGGCGCTGGTGGGGATGGGCCTCCCCGGCCTGATGGCGCCCGAAGCGGCCGGCGGCCTTGACCTCAGGGAGGACGATCTTGTCCTGATCGCCGAAGCTTGCGGCTACGCCGCCTTGCCCGAACCCCTGGTCGAGCATGCCGGCGTGGCCCTGCCCCTGCTCGCTGCGATAGACCATCCCGCCGCCATCGCCTGGGCGGCGCGAGGCGCCGCAGGCGAGATCACGGTCGCCATCAGCCATCCCGCCAATCCCTTCGTTGCGGATGCCGACACGGCGGGGATTTTGCTGGTGGTGCAAGGCGACGGCCTGTTCCTTGTCGAGCCGGCTGAGGCGAACCTCACGCGGCAAATCAGCGTCGATCCCTTCCGCCGCCTGTTCGTCGTCGCGTTCGAGCCCAAGGACGCCGTCCAGATCGCCGCTGGGCCAAAGCTCGCAGCCCTGGCCGACCTCGTCCTCGACCGTGGCGCTCTGTTCGCCGCCGCCCAAGGCCTGGGGATCGCCCAGCGCGCTGTGGACATGGCCGCCGCCTACGCCAAGGAGCGCATCCAGTTCGGCAAGCCCCTCGGCGCCAATCAGGCGGTCAAGCACATGCTCGCCACCTGCCAGACCAAGATCGAATTCGCCCGCCCCGTGGTCTACGCCGCCGCGGCGCAAATCGGTCAGCAGGACGTTTTCTCCCGCGCCCGCATCTCTCACGCCAAGCTGGCCGCCCTTGCCGCCGCCGACCTCGCCGCCCGCACCGCCATTCAGGTGCACGGCGCCATGGGTTACAGCTGGGAGATCGACGCCCACTTCTACCTCAAGCGCAGCCTGGCTCTCGCCGGCGCCTGGGGAGACGAAGCCTTCCACCGCGCCCGCGTGACGGAGCGGACCTTGTCGCAATCCCTCCAGCCCGACCAGACGTTCGCGGCCGCCGCCGCACCGCTCAGCAACCAAGCTGCGGCCTGATCATGTCCTCCACCGCCTATGGCCAATCCCTCTCCACAGATCCCGATCTCGTTCGCCAGTGGAAGACGCAAGACTGGTGGAGCGACCAGACCTTGCAGGCGCGCATAGACCATCTCGCCGCCGAGAAGCCCCACGACGCCGCCTTCATCACCGCCGGGTCGACCTTCACCTGGCGCGACTATGCGGACCGATCCAACGAGATCGCCGCCCTCCTGGCGGGGCTGGACTTGCATTCCGGCGACCGGGTGGCTGTGCTCTTGCCGGACGGACCTGCGGTGCATGCGGCGTTCGTTGGCGTGGCCAAGGCTGGACTTGTGATTGTCGGCCTCGGTTCACGGGCCGGCGATCAGGAGATCGGCCACCTCCTGCGGCGCACCGGCGCCCGGGTGCTGATCACTGGCGCGGTCCAGCGGGATCGCACGGTTGAAGACCTCCGCGAGGCCCTCCGCGCCCAGGGGGTCAAGTTGGACGCGCTCGTGATCGTGTCGGACTATATCACCACACATCGTCCGCCGGTGCTGATCGGAACCACCGTCCCTGACCGCTCTCCCGCCAAAGGCGATGGCATCGGGCCGGAAGAGCTGTTCATGATCAACTCCACCTCGGGCACCACCGGCTTACCCAAGTGTGTGATGCATACGCAGAACCGCTGGCGGTACTTTCACCATCTGGCCGCCGCGGCTGGTGAGTTCAGATCCGACGAACGGTTCATGGGCCTGGTGCCCGCGCCGTTCGGTTTCGGGCTTTGGACCGCCCACTTTTCCCCGGCGCTGCTCGGCTGCCCCACGATCGTCATGCCGAAATTCGACGCCCATGGGGCCCTCGACCTCATCGAGCGCGAGAAGGTGACGGTGCTCTGTTGCGTCTCGACGCAGTTCATCATGCTGCTCAACGCCCAGGCGGAGAAGCCGCGGGACCTGTCGTCCCTCCGCTCCATGTTCACCGGCGGCGAGGCCGTGCCCTATGAGCGCGCGGCGGAGTTCGAGCGGGTGACGGCCGCCGCCGTCCTCCAATTCTACGGCTCCAACGAGACCGGCGCGCTCAGCCGCACCACGGCGAAGGATACGCGGGAGCGGCGCCTGCGCACGGCCGGCGCCGTGATCCCGGACATGGAGGTCCGTCTATTCGACCCCGACACCGGGGCGGACGTCACCGGTCAGCGCGCCACCGGCCAGCCCGCCTGCCGCGGCCCGGCCACCTGCCTCGGCTACTGGGACGATGCGGAGGCCAACGCCAAGCTGTTCACCCCCGACGGCTGGATGCTGATGGGCGACATCGTAGAGATCGACGCCGAGGGCTACCTCACCGTGGTCGGCCGCACCTCGGACTTCATCATCCGTGGCGGCAAGAACATCAGCGCCCCGGCCATTGAGCAGGAGGTCGCGGCGCATCCGGGCATAGCGCTGGTCGCCGCCGTGCCCTCGCCGGACCCGGTGTTCGGCGAACGTGTCTGCATCTATGTAAAGGCGAGGGTCGGAGCGGAAATCACCCTGGAGGGCGTGATCGAGCACCTCTCCAAGCGGGGCGTGAGCCGGGAGTGGTTTCCCGAGCGCCTGGTGCTGATGGACGACCTACCCCGCTCCTCCGGCGGCAAGGTGGCCAAGGGCGACCTTCGCGAAGACGCCAAACGACGCTGGGGCGCAGCGACCTGAACTGAAGCCGCCACGCGAGCAATTGAACCGGGCCTCCGCCAAATGAGCGGCCTGAGATCAGGGAAGTGAAACATGGCCGAGATTGCGGAACAGATCGACCCGCTAACGTCCAATATCCAAGCGCCGGCGCCCCCCGAAGCCCCGTGGCGACGCTGGCTTTCCCTGCTTATCCTGCTGGGCGGCGGGATGCTGACCACCCTGGCCTTTACCTCGGTGGTGCCGGGACTGCAGAAGATCGCCGAGCATTTCCCCGGCGGCGACAGCATCCTTTCAGCCCAGTTCGTGGTGACCATGGCGCCCATCGGCATGGCCATTTCCGGACCGTTCGCCGGGTGGATCATCTCCAGGGTCGGCCTTCGCCGATCCATGATGATCGGGTTCGCGGTGACCACATTCGCCGGGACCTGCCAGCTTTGGGTGGACACCCTGCCGGCGCTTTTGGCGTCACGGTTCCTGCTCGGCTGCTCCCTGATGGTCACCGACATCTCGCTCTCCACCATCATCGGCGCGCGCTATGCGGGACCGGTGCGGGCACGTCTGATCGGGTTTCGCCAAGCCATCGCCTCTTTCGGCACCGTCACCACCATGTTGCTGTCCGGCTTTCTGGTGCAGACCCAAGGCTGGCGCACGCCGGGATGGATGTTTTTCCTGCCGGTCTTCTTCCTGGTCCTTGCGGCGATCACCTTCAACCGTCCGCTGGAGCAGGCCGACCACCGGGATGAGGCGGCCCGCGCGGGCGAGCGCTTCTCGGTGCTGGACCTTTGGCCGATCTATTTGCTCTCCTTCATCATGTCGATGGCGCACACCATGCCGTCGTTCCAGCTCCCGTTCCTGCTGCGGGAAAACGGCGTCACCAGCGCCATCCTGATCTCCCGCGTGCCCTCCCTTAGCGCCTTCATCAGCATCATCACGGCCCTGTTGTTCGGCCTGATCTACGGCAAGCTCGGACGGATGGCGTTCGTCCTGGCCACGGCGTTCATGGGGCTGGGCTTCATCGGCATGGGTCTGGCGCCGAGCTACGGCGTCATCCTCATCTTCGTGGTGCTGGAAGGGTTCGGGGCGGGCATGACCCAGCCCTATTTCGCCAGCCGGGTGCTCGACCGGGTGACGGCGGCGCAGCGGAGCCAGGCGCTAGGCTTCATGCTGAGCGCCGTGTTCGTCGGGCACTTCTTCAACCCCATCGTCATCAAGCCGATCCGCGACGCCTTCGGCATCCATCAGGCCTTCGTCATCGTCGGGAGCTTCCTGGCCATCTCGGCGGTCTTGTTGACCATCCGCGTCTGGCTGACCCGTGACCGCCCCACCATCGTCTGATCTTCGAAGCTCGGCTCCCAACCAGGCCGGCGTCAGACGAAAAAGGCCCCGGTCTCATCGACCAGGGCCCTCGTCACAGCAGACGCAAAGCGGCTTGGGTATTCTAACTGACTATTCCGCGGCTATCGCCACTGGCTGGGGCGATGGTCCGACCATCTGGCCAGGGCAAGCGCCGGTATAGGCGCCATGATCGAAGGTCGGCACGCCGTTCACCAGGGTCAGGCGCATAGGGGCCGGATCGCGGCTGAAGCGCCAGGTGGCGCCGCCCTTGCCGTCCGGCACGTCGAACACGCGCTTCAGGGGCTTTTGTTCGATCTCGTCGAGCTTGAAGACCGCGATGTCGGCGCGATTGCCCACCTTCAGCACGCCCCGGTCGTTGAAACCGAAGTGGGAAGCCTGCTTGCCGGTCTGGGCATGGACCGCTTCTTCCAGGGTGATGGCGCCCTTCCGCATATATTCGGTGAAGAAGAGGATGTTCTCACCACCGCCGCAGAGCATCTGACCGTGAGCGCCCGCGTCGGATATATTGCCCAGGGATTGCGGGTCCTTGATCATCTCCACCGTCAGTTCCTGGTTCTGGGCGTGGGGTTCGCGGTTGACGATGGAGTTGACGCCGTTGGCGATCACCCAGTCGGCCAGGGCGTCGGAGGGGTGCATGTCCCATTTCTCCGCCAACTCCTTCAGGTTCAAGCCGACAGGACCAGCGCCGGTGGCCGTATCCATCAGCAGCATCTTCCACGGCGTACCCACGAGCGATTGCTTGAACGCCTTGTTGTCCCAGCTGTCCCGGGCGCGGGCGCGCCATTCGGGATCCTTCAGCAGGGCGAGCTTGGCTTCCTCGGTCGGGGCCTGCACCACCTCGTGCCAGACATATTCGTTGGCCTGGGCGAAGGAGGAGGAGGAGAAGAAGTTCAGCGCCGTGGTGGGCGGCACGTGGGCGAAGCTCGGCCAGAAGTCGAGGCCGTCGTCCTTCATCTGCTTGCTGAGCTCCCAAAGCTTCGGGCGAATGCCCTCCTGGAAGTTCAACAGCGCGCCGGCGCCAGCCAATTGCACGCGCACCTTGCGGCCTTTGCATAGGCGCGCGAGGCGCTCCATGGTTTCCGGCGCCTTGAGGTGGAAGAAGGTGTCGAGGATCAGCTGGAAGGTCGTGCCCGGGTGGCGCTCCAGCACTTCGATCAGGGCGGTGAGTTCCGCGTCATCGGCCATCAGGGACGGCACGGGGCGATCCTGGCTGTCGTGATCCATGAAGTTGGACGACAGGCCGAGGGCGCCGGCGTTGATGGCTTCCTCCAGGCTCGCCGCCATCTTCCTGATCTCATCCGGCGTCGCCGCGCGGGTCCAGGCGTCCATGCCCATCACGGCGAGACGGATGGCGATGTGGCCGACAAAGGCCGCCAGATTGGCCGAAGCCTTGGCGTTCTTCTCCATCGAGGCGCGATATTCGGACCAGGAGCTCCAGTCCCAGGGCAGTTGCTGCAGGAACGGGTCGATCGGCACTTCTTCGAAGAAGGTGAAGATCTTCACCATCTCAAGGCGCACTTCTGGATCGTTGGAGACCGGCGCGGCGGAGAAGCCGCAGTTACCCATCACCACCGTGGTCACGCCGTAGCCCGGCAGTGGGTCGAGGCTCGGCTGCCACCACATCACCGCGTCCATATGGGTGTGTGGTTCGATGAAGCCCGGCGTCACTTCGCACCCGTCGGCGTCGAAGACGCGCTCGCTGGAGGTGGGGGTGAGGTTCGAGGCGATCTCGGAAATACGGCCATCCCGCACCCGAACGTCGGCGGAATAGGCCGGCGCGCCCGTGCCATCGACGACGCGCCCCCCACGGATCAGCATATCGGTCATCGCTTCGCTCCCATGTTCTATTATATTAAAGATAGCTTATATTGATAACATAAGCGTCCGCGGCTGCAAGCGTGCGGACGCATGGGAGGGACGATGATGGATGAGATTTTTATGCGGGGCCGCAGCGCGGTGGAGATCGGGAGCAAAGCCCGGCGCCGGCGAGACCTCGGCGCGGCCCGCGCCTAGCGGGTGAAGGCTGCGGCGTCCAAGGGCGTGTCGAAATCCAGCCCTGTCATGGCGTAGCCGCGCCGAAAATCGTCCATATGCTTGCGCATCCATTCCCGCGCGCCCACGGCGTCGCCCTCCGCGAGGAAGGCGTGGATGCATCGGTGCGCGTCCAGCACCCGCCGCCAAGTCTTGAGCCGCGGCAGGATGATGCGGCCCGCCGGAATGAAAAGCGTCGTCACCGGCTCGTGCGCCAACATCAGGACCCGGTTCTGCGTCGCCTCGGCAAGGATTTCGTGAAAGGCCCGATCGAGGGCCACGAAAGCCTCCGTATCGGTGGATTCACTGGATTCCAGCTTTTCCACGGAGTCCTGCATCAGTTGGAGATTCTCCTCCAGCATGACGAGGTCGGACGGTTTCAGGTTCCGCGCCGCCAGCTCCGCCGTGGCCGGCTCGATCAGCATCGACGCCTCCCAGAGCTCGCGGAAGGTCACATCGTGCAAGACCAGCGCCCGGCTCGCCGAACTGGCCAGATCCTGATAGTGCGGCGCGGAGATGCGCGGTCGCTTGCCGCCATCCCGGGCCACCAGCCCGCCCTGCTCAAGAAGCCGGATGCCTTCCCGGACCGTGGAGCGGTTCACGCCGAACTGCTCCGCCAGCTCCATCTCCGTAGGCAGAAGATCGCCGATCTTCAGCCGCCCCGTCAGGATACTGCGCTCGATCGCGTCATAGACCATGCGGTAGGTCGGCGCCCGCTCCAGCCTGGCCATTCCACCATCGGTCATCGGGCTAAGGCGCTCCTCGAAATCTCGCCAGGGAGCCGGGCGATAGGCACCCAGCTATTGCCCCGTAGCAGCAAGACCGCTATTTAGCCAACTGTCGGACAATCCGACATTATGGACCTTGCCCGTGCAGACGACCTTCAGCAACCTCACGCTCACCTACGCAGGCGCGACCGCACGCCTCACCCTGGCGCGAGGGGAGAAGCTCAATCCCTTGGACTGGGCCACGGTGAAGGAGTTGCGCCTCGCCATCGCCGAGATCGACACGCACGCCGAGGTCAGTTTCGTGGTTCTGACCGGCGAGGGCCGCAGCTTCTCGGCGGGCGGGGACCTTGAAGGGTATCTGCGCCTTTACGCCCACCCGGACGAATTCGCCGCCTTCCTGGACGACTTCTGGAAGATGCTCACGGCGATCGAAGCCTCGCCCAAGATCTACATCGCGGCGGTGAACGGCCATTGCGTCGCCGGCGGCATAGAACTGCTCCTCGCCTGCGACCTCGCCGTCGCAAAGGACACCGCCAAGATCGGCGACGGTCACCTGAACTTCGGTCAGCTTCCCGGCGCCGGCGGATCACAGCGCCTGCCGCGCGCCGTGGGCCTGCTCCGCGCCAAGCACCTGATGCTCACCGGCGACCTGCTTAGCGCCGCCGACGCCAAGGCCATCGGCCTTGTGGGCGAGGTGGCGGTCGATCTCGACGCCGCCGTGGAGGCCCTGATCGTGACCATGACGCAGAAGAGCCGGGTGGGCCTGCGTGGCGCCAAGCACCTGGCCAACCTCACCCTCAGCCATGACCTCGACGCCGGGCTGAAGGCCGAGATCGCCTACGTCCACAACTACGCCACCACCGAACACGACGCCACCGAAGGCCTTCTGGCCTTCAAGGACAAGCGCTCCCCCGTCTTCAAAGCTTAGGCTCAAGGAAGGATCAGCCCATGTGGGCCCTGAAGGACAAGTACGCCATCGCCGGCATCGGCTGCACCGCGTTCACCCGCGCCTCGGGCCGGACCGTCCGCAGCCTCGCCTCCGAAGCCTGTATCAAGGCGGCCGCCGACGCCGGCGTGGCCTTGGCCGACATCGACGGCATGATCAGCTTCAATTTCAACGACTCGGCTCCGGCCATGGGCGTCGCCACCGAAATGGGCATCCCCCAGTGCAACTACGCGGTGGACTTCCAGAGCGGCGGCAATGCGGCCAACCTGATCACCCTCACCGCCACCGCCGCCATCGAAGCGGGCCTCGCCAAGAACGTGCTGTGCTATCGCGCCATGAACGGCCGCTCCGGCTTCAGGCTCGGCGGCGGGCGGGACATGAACGCCCACGGCGTCACCCAATACACCGCCCCCTATGGATGGATCACCTATCCGCAGGCCATGGCCATGTGGTGCCGCCGGCACATGATCGAATACGGCACCAACGCCGAGCAGATGGGCGAGATCGCCGTCACCTTCCGCGACAACGCCGTCCTCAACGAGCGCGCCATGCAGCGCACGCCCATCACCTTCGACGACTACATGAACTCGCGAAAGATCGTCGATCCTTTCCGCATGCTGGATATCTGCCTGGAAAGCGACGGCGCCTGCGCCGTCCTGATCACCAGCGCCGAGCGCGCCAAGGACATGCCGCACAAGCCCGTCTACATCATGGGCGGCGCCTATGGCGGCGGTCCGAACCAGGGCGATGACCTGTTCGACGCCATCCGCTGGCCCGACCACGGCCACAACGCCCTGAAATATATCGCCAACGACCTCTGGCAAAGCGCCGGTATCGGCCCCGGCGACATCGACGTGGCGCAGATCTACGACTGCTTCACCTACAGCGTCATCATGGCGCTGGAGGGCCTCGGCTTCTGCAAGGAGGGCGAAGGCGGCCCGTTCGTGATGGACGGCCGCATCAGGCGCGATGGCCCCCTGCCCCTGAACACCGCCGGCGGCCTTCTCTCCGAAGCCTATATCCATGGCTTCAACCACGTGATCGAGGCGGTGGAGCAGCTTCGCGGCCACGCCGGGCCGCGCCAGATCAAGGACGCCGAAATCTGCCTCACCACGGCCGGCGCCATGACCACCTCCAGCGCCATGATCCTGAGGAACTGATCCATGAGCAGCGACACGCGCTACAATAAGCCCCTGCCGGTCCCCGATCCCGAAAGCACGCCCTATTGGGAAGGCGCCAAGGCTGGCAAGCTGATGATCCAGCGCTGCGCCTCGACCGGCAAATACCAATTTCCGCCCACCACCTTTTGCCAGGGCGCGGGGCTCGAGCGGCCGGAATGGGTGCAGGCCAGCGGCAAGGGCAAGGTGTTCAGCTGGATCGTGGTGCGCCATCCCGTGCCCAAGGACATCTATGCCAGCGAAGTCCCCTACGCCGTCGCCCTCGTCACCCTGGAGGAAGGCTGCCGCGTCACCGGCAACATCGTGGGCGTGGACGTGGACGACATCACCGCCAACATGCCGGTTCAGGTGGCGTTCCGCGACGTGACCGACGAGATCACCCTGCCCGTGTTCGAACCCGCCGCATGACCACCGTCGCCGATCCCTATGCCGACTCCCCGCTCCTGGCGAGGTTCGCCGGGCTGACGCGGCCGGAGCTGGAAGCCCTGCAACTCAAGAAGGTGCAGCGCCAGTTGGAGCGCCTGTCGGTCTCCAGCCCCTACTATGCGGGCCTGATGAGCAGGGCAGGCCTGAAGCCCGGAGAGGTGACCTCCCTCGCCGCCTTCACCGAACGGTTTCCCACCTCCGCCAAGGCGGACTTCCTGGCGGACCAGCTTGAGCATCCGCCCTTTGGCGGCCGTCTCGGCATTCCGCGCAACGAAGTGGCCCTGATCAACATGACCGGCGGCACCTCCGGCCAGGGGCAGGAGATCTACGGCCGCAGCCAGCGGGACGTGCACCTTCTCGGCTACCTCCACGCCCTGCCCTGGTACATGGCCGGCCTGCGCCCCGGCGATACGGCGGTGAACTGCGTGCCCGCGGGCGGCATGACCACCGGCGGCTGGGGGCCGGGCGAGGGCCTGCGCATCATCGGCGCCACGGCCTTCCATGTAGGCGGCGGCATGTCCACCGACGCCAAGATCGACCTGATGCTAAAGGTCGGCGAGGTGAATTTCATCTACGCCTCCACCAACTACCTGCACACCTTGACCGAGGCGTTGGTGGCGCGCCGCCTTATCCCCCGCGACGCCTTCCCGCACATGCACGGCCTCTTCATCGCCGCCGAGGGTTACCCTCTGGAATGGGCGGAGAAGGTGGAGGCGTTGTGGGGCTGCCGGCTGCAGGAGGGATACGGATCCACCCAATGCAACGGCTTCGGCGGCTCCACCGGGTCAGCCGGCGTGTTCGGCAAGGACGGCGCGCGGGGGCTGATCAACCTCTTCGAATGGGAGACGATGTTCGAGATCGTCCATCCCGAAACCATGGAGCCCACCCCTTCCGGCGAGGTCGGCGAGATGGTGGTGACGAACCTTTCCGTGGAAGGCGCGCCTGTGATCCGCTTCCGTACCGGCGACGCCGCCCGCTATGTGGCGCACGAGGACGCCGGGACGGGCAAGGTCTGGAAGAGCATCGAGGCCGGCTCCATCGGCCGGTTCGACGACATGATGAAGATCCGCGGCAACAATGTCTGGCCCTCCGCCATCGACGCCGCTGTCTTCTCCCACGCCGAGGTCGGCGACTATGTGGGCCGGGTCTATACCGAGAACGGCAAGACGGAGGTCGAGATGCGCCTCGCCATCTCCGAAAACCACGCCGGCCTCTCTCCGGAGGAGCGCAAACGCGTGATCGCCTCGGTGCGCGAGGCCGTAAAGACCCGCACCAACGTCTACATGGTGATCACCGAGGTTCAGCGGTCGGATTTGCCGGAATACGCCTACAAGGCCCGGCGCTGGAAAGACGAGCGACAGCAGGGCTACAAGCTCTAGGGAGATGGCGATGAGTGAGACCCCGACCGACGACGACGCCATCCTCCTCGCCATGCTGGAGCAGGCGGAGCGCCTGTGCGCCAGCGGCGACGCCTTGATGGTGGGGCAGTACAAATATTTGCGTTCCCGCATCGACGCCCTGATCGAACTGCGCCGCACCTCGGCCGCGGCCTGAGGAGGAGCCCTTCATGACCGATCGATTCCGCCTGGACGGCCTGACCGCCGTGGTGACCGGCGGCGGCGGCGGCATCGGCGCGGCGGGCGCCCTGGCCATGGCCGAGGCCGGCGCCGACATCGTGCTGGTCGCCCGCAACCGGGACAAGCTGGAAGACGCGGCCAAGGCCGTGAAGGCCGCCGGCCGCACGGCCTGGATCGTCGCGGCCGACGTTACGGACGAGGCTTCGGTGAAGGCCGCAGCCACCGAAATCGCGAGCGAGACCGGCGGGATCGACATCCTCTTCAACAATGCGGGCGTCACCTCGCCCAAGACCGCCTTCGACCTTTCCGTCGAAGAGTTCCGTCGCATCATGGACGTAAACGTCACCGGCGCCTTCTTGTGCACCCAGGCCTTCGCGCCGGCCATGGGCGAGCGGGGGTTCGGGCGGATCATCAATATGGGCTCGATCCTGTCGGGCCGGGGCATGGCGTCGCGCACAGCCTATTGCGCCAGCAAGGCGGGGCTGGCCAATCTCGGCGCCGCCCTGGCCTTCGAGCTTGGGCCGAAGGGCGTGACCGTGAACACGCTCGGCGCCACCGTGATCGCCACCGACCTGAACCGCGACCTGATCCGCACCCAGCCGGAACTTTACGGCCAGGTGATCACCCGCACCGCCATGGGGCGCCTGGGCGAACTCTCCGACCTGACCGGCGCCCTGGTGTTCCTCGCCCCCCCCGCCGCAGGTTTCATCACCGGCCAGACACTCTATGTCGACGGCGGCTACACCGCCGGCTGATCCAACCTTTTCCGCAATTCGAGGCTTCATGTCCGTTCCCACCACCCTGAAGGCCCTGTTCGATCTGACGGGCCAGACCGCCCTCGTCACCGGCGGCTCCCGCGGGCTAGGCCTGCAGATCGCCGAGGCCCTGGGCGAATTCGGCGCGCACGTGGTCATCACCGCCAGGAAGCAGGATGAACTCACCGCCGCCGTGGCGCACCTGGAAGCCCTCGGCGTCAAGGCCACCGCCATCGCCGCCGACCTCGGCAAGCCGGACGAGCCGGCGCGGGTGATCGAGGCCATCGCCGCGCAGGGTCTTTCCGTCGAAATCCTGGTCAACAACGCTGGCGCCTCCTGGGGCGCGGCCACGGAGGACATGCCGGTCGAGGCCTGGAACAAGCTGATGGCGCTGAACTTGACGGCGCCGTTCCTGCTCAGCCAGCTCGTCGCCAAGCGATGGATGCTGCCCAAGGGCTATGGCCGGATCGTCAACATCGCCTCGGTGGAGGGCCTGCTGGGTCGTCACCCCCGCATGATCGGCACCATCGGCTACAACGCCTCCAAGGGCGGCCTGATCAACTTCACCCGCGCCCTGGCGGCGGAATGGGGGGCCAAGGGCATCACCGTCAACGCCGTGGCGCCCGGTTACTTCCCCTCGAAAATGACCGCCTATGTGCTGGAGACCTACGAGAAGGAGCTGGTGGACGACACGCCCCGCGGCCAGCTCGGCGGCCCACAGGACCTGAAGGGCGCGGCCTTGCTGTTCGCCACAGGGGCGGGCGCACACATCACCGGCCAGATTCTGGTGGTGGACGGCGGCGCCTCGATCATCTAGCCGAGCGCCCTCTGTAGCGCGGCGAGGTGCGCGCCAATCTTGCCCGCCAGATCGTCGTGGGTGGAGATCAGATCGTCGCCCCGTTTCACGCCCTCGAACACGATTTCCGCCAACCGATCCGGCGAAAGGCTGCGGGCGAGGTTGGGCGAGATGGCGTCGCCAAAGATATTGGTGGCCACGGCCCCCGGCGCGATGAAGGAGACCCCGATGGTTGAGCCTTCCGCCTTCAATTCCGCAGACAAGGACTCCGCCATGGCGAACAGGGCGTGTTTGGTGGCGCAATAGCCGCCCAGATCTGGAAACGAGACGAAGGACGCCTGAGAGCCCGTGATGACCACTCGCGAGGGCTCTGATTGCGCCCTCAGCCCGGGCAGAAACGCCTGAAGCGTGGCGGCGACGCCGAGGACGTTCACCTCAAACATCAGGCGCAGGTCGTCGATCGATTGGCTGGACATTGGCCCGCGCCGCATAAGGCCGGCATTGGCGAACACCAAGGCTGTTGAGCCCTGCACGCTCGCCGCAAAATCAGCCAAAGCCGCGGCGTCGCGGACGTCCACAACAGCGCTGATCACCGCCACGCCTGCTGCTTTCGCCAAGGCCGCCGTTTCGGCCAGTCCATCGCCCGAGACATCGCAGATCGCGACGCCCATGCCAGACATCGCCGCTTTCAGCGCCAGCGCCCGCCCAATGCCGCCGCCCGCGCCGGTGACGACCGCGGTGCGGCCTTCCAAATGGACTGAGGCAGCCGCCATGGTTCCCACCTTAGCGGAAGTGGGGGATCACGTATGTTCCGATCTTGCGAAGGGTCTCCAGCTGCGCCCACTGGGGCACAGTGCCCATGTTGGTCATGAACAGGATTTCGTCCGCGCCCGCGTTGATCAGCTGCTGCACGTAATCGATGCACTGGGCCACGTCGCCATAGGCGTTGTTAGCGGACAGGATGCCGGCGGTCGGACGGCGCCCGTCCTCGTCCGGCCTCAGGTCCATGGTGAGGGTTTCCGACGCCAGCTTTGTCGTGATGATGGTGTCGGTGCCTTCCTCCACAAGCTCGCTGCCCCACTGGTCCGGATCGGGCCTTGGGCCGCCGCCGTACCAGTAGTTCAGGCTCTCGTAGAAATAGCGCTGGCCGCGAATGCCGATGGTCCGCGCCTCGTCAGGATTGTCGAGCACGATGGCGGGGCAAAGGGCGGCCAAATGCCGGATCGGGCGATACCCCACCTGCTCGGCGGGATCGCGACTGTCCCAGGCTTCCTTATAGGCCGCAGCCTTCTTGGCCACCTCTTCCGGGCCGCCGAAACCCAGCACCAAGGCGCCCAGGCCTCGCTTGCCGGCGCGGACCAGCGTGTCCGGATTGGTGCAGGCCAGATACATGGGCGGGTGGGGCGACTGGTAGGGCTTGGGGTGGATCGGGCGCGAGGGCATCTTGATGTGTTCGCCGTCGGCGCTGACCTCATCCTGCACGAACATCTTGGGGATCAGGTACATGCTCTCGTCGATCAGAGGCTGCAGCGCCTTCAGGTCGTAGCCGTAGGCGCCCGCCTCCTGCTGGCTCCCGCCCTTGCCGACACCGAAATGCACCCGCCCCTTGGAGAGGATGTCCAGGGTGGCGATCCGCTCGGCCACCTTGATGGGATGGTTCATGTTGGGCATCAGGCAGACCACGCCGTGGCCGATGCCGATGCGATTGGTCTTGCCCGCGATGAAGGCCAGGAAGGTCTCCGGCGCGCTCATGTGGGCATAGTGGGTGAGCGAGGTGTGCTCGACGCACCAGACCACGTCGAAGCCCAACTGCTCGGCCAAGAGCGCCTGTTCGACCAGCTCGTCGAACACCTGTCGCTCGCCCCGCGGCGACGCATCGACCGTCTGAGCCTCGAAAATCAATGAGAAACGCATACTTCTTCCACCTATATCTTTTATAGGATTGTCCACTTCCCTCCTGGCCCGAACAAATGCTAATGCGGGGATAGAGCAATCGGTTTTAGGCAATTCACCTAGCGTCAAGATCGCCGGAACGCATGGGCTGAGGAGGCCGGATGATCACCAAGCATTTCCCCTATTTTCTCGCCGCGGTGGAGGAGCAGAGTTTCCACAAGGCGGCGGAACGGCTGCACATAGCCCAGTCCGCCCTGTCGCGTCGGATCGGCGATCTGGAGCACGATCTCGGCGTCAGCCTCTTTGAGCGGCAGGCCCGAGGCGTGAAGCCAACGGCGGCGGGCCACGCCCTGGCGCAGGACGTGCGGCGCATCCTGGCGGATGTGGATCAGACCGCCCGACGTGTCAGGCGGGTGGCCGAGGGCGGCCTTGGTCTTTTGCGGATCAGCTTCACCGAGGGCATGGTGCGCCGACCTTTGCTGCCCGCCGCCATTCGCGCCTTTCGCGCACGCTACCCCGATGTGGACCTCCGCTTCGCCCCCATGGTCTCCGAACAGCAGCGGGAGAAGATGCGGCAGGGCGAATTGGAAGTCGGGTTCGTGTTCGAGGAGGGCGGTGATCGCGAAGAGTTCGAGTTGCGCGAGGTCGGCATGAACAATTTCGTCCTGGTCCTGCCCCTCGATCATCGCCTTCGGCACGCCCCAACGATCCGTCTGTCCGACCTGGTGCTAGAGAAATTCATCTGGCCGTCGCGGCAGAGTTCTCCCAGGCTTTTCAACCGTATGCTGAGCATCTGCCACGAGCTTTCCTTTAGCCCGGACATCGTTGTGGAGGTGTCGTCCGTGGACGTGGCGTGCAGCCTGGTGGCAGGGGGCATGGGGATCGCCGTGGTGATAAACCCGCCTCCGGGGCGCGAGGTCACCGACGTGGCGATGCGCGAGATCGAAGATTTCAGCGTGCCCATGCCCCTCAGCATGATCTGGCGACGCGCCAACCCCTCGCCCATCCTGGCCAATTTCGTCCGCATCGTCGAGGACACACAGGCGCAGGCCCTATCGGGCGCTTGACCCTCTCAGCCGTGCGCCGATCTGACTCCCGACGGCGTTCACCGCCGCATTCGCCGGGCCGAGCAGGCCGACCATGGTGAAGAAGCCGTGGGTCATATCCGGGAAGACTTGGAGTTCCGTCTTCACGCCAGCGGCCTCCAGCGCCCTGGCATAGGCCACGCCCTCGTCGCGCAGGGGATCGCAGCCGGCGACAATGATGATGGCGGGCGGAAGACCGCTCAACTCCGCCGCGCGCAGCGGCGAGGCGAGAGGGTTCGCCCTCTGCTCCGCCGTCGCCGCATAGTGCCTCCAGTACCACTCCATATCCTGGCGGGAGAGCAGGAAACCACCGCCGCCATAGTCGCCAAACGACGGCCGTTCGAAGTCATGGTCCGTGATTGGATAAAGCAGCACCTGAAGATCGATCCGCGGTCCAGGGCCGCGGGCCTTCAGCGTACAGGCTGCGGCGAGATTGCCACCGGCGCTGTCCCCCATAACCGCCAGCGGGACAGATGGATCGCGCGCCGCGACCGCTTTGAGGGCCGCGAAGGCGTCCTCCACCGGTCCCGGAAACGGATGCTCCGGCGCCAGCCTATAGTCGACGCTCACCACCTCAACGTCCGCCGCCACGGCCAACTCCCGGCACACCGGGTCGAAGGCGTCCAGCGTGCCGAACACCCAGCCGCCTCCATGGAAATAGACGATCCGGGCCCGAGGCTCGGCCGCCGTCGGCCGATAGGTGCGAAGGGTGATCGAGCCATCCCGTACCGCAAGCTGCTCGTTGGTGATCGAATGGACCGGCGCGCCCCGATCCTTAGGCAAGGCGGCCTGGGACGCGGCGAAGGCGGCCCGCGCCTCGTCCGGCGTGCCGGCGGAATAGGGCGGCAGATTCAGGTTGGCGCGGCGGGACAGGACCGCGGCGATCTCTGGATGGACAGGCAAGGACGAGCTCTCATCAAACGGATTGCGTCGCCCCCTTATGTGAGCAATCATTGCAATAATAAACAAGAATTGGAGGGCGCATGATGGATGGGGATCCAGGGCAGACGGACTGGGCGATCCCAGAGCACGTGCCGGCCGAACTTGTCCGCGACGTGGATTTCTATCACCTGCCGGGCGCGGATACCGACGTTCACCTGGCGTGGCGGCAGGTGCAACAAGAGAACCCCGACATCTTCTGGACCCCGCGCAACGGCGGTCACTGGATGATCACGCGCGCAGACCTCATCGAGGTGCTGCAGATGGATCACGAGCGTTTCTCCATGGCCGCCCTCAGCCTGCCGAGGGTCGCGGGCGCGAACGCCATGCAGGCCATCCCCATCTCCCTCGATCCGCCCAGGCACTGGCCCTACCGCAAACTGATGCAGCCCGCCTTTCTGCCGCGGGCCGTGGACAAGCTTGAGGCCGGCGTGCGGGAGACCGCCATCCGCCTGATCGAAGGGTTCGCGGCCGACGGCCATTGCGAATTCGTCGGCGCGTTCGCCACCCGGCTGCCCATCACCGTCTTCATGGACATGATGGACCTGCCGGCGGAGGACATGGATCGCCTCAGGCCCTTGGCGGATATCGCCACCCGGAGCGCCGACGTCGCAGAGCGCCGCAAGGCCAGCGGCGCCATGGCCGCCTATGTGATGACCTATGTTCGCGAGCGGAGGGACAGCCCGGGCGAGGACCTGATCAGCTTCATCGGCAAGGGCGAGGTGGAGGGGCGACCCATCACCTTCGAAGAGACCCTGAGCATGGTGGTGCTCTTGATGTTCGGGGGCCTGGATACGGTGGCCTCAATGCTGGGTTTCGTCGCCCGCTTCCTCGCTGAACACCCGGACCATCGACGTCAGCTGACCGACGACCCCGCCCTGATCCCAAACGCCGTCGAGGAACTGATCCGCCGCCACGGCCTGGTGAACACAGCGCGCCTGGTGGTGGAGGATACCGAACTGAAAGGCGTGCGGTTCAAGAAAGGCGATCAGGTGCAGGTCCCCAACGGCCTGGCCGGCCTGGACGAGCGGCGCTTCGACGATCCGCTCACCGTGGACTTCAACCGCGAACGGCCGATCAAGCATGCGGCGTTCGGCGGCGCGCCGCACACCTGTCCCGGCGCCATCCTCGCCCGCCGCGAACTGAAGGTGTTCCTGGAGGAATGGCTACCCCGCATTCCCGACTTCTCCATAGCGCCGGGCGAAAAGCCCGAATACGCCGTGGGCATGGTGAACACGGTGACGTCCCTGCCCCTCGTCTGGCCGGTCTGAACAGCTTCACGACGATGCGGTAGGTCGTCGCTCTTTGATTACAAAGATAGATAGTATAGGGTCGAGAAAAGGCGCGGCAAGGCGCCGACCCGGGAGTGAGAAGAAGGAGCCGCCCGATGAAACGGGTTAGCCGCATCCCAGCCTTGTTTGTCATCGGCGCAGCCTCGCTGTCGCCGGTCGCAGCTCACGCGCAAGCTGGCGACGCTCAGGCGGGTGAGCGACAGTTCGTGCTCTGCGCCGCCTGCCACACCCGCACGGCGGCCGAACCGCCAAAATCCGCTCCCAGCCTGATCGGGGTCTTCGGCAGGAAGGCGGGAACCAGCGATCCCAAATTCGCCTATTCGGATGCTCTGAAAGCCTCGGGCCTCACCTGGAACAATCAGACTCTGGATCAGTGGCTCTCCAGCCCCACGACTCTGGTCCCCGGCTCCAAGATGGCTTTCGCGGGCGTCGCCAGCGCCCAGACCCGCGCCAACATCATCGCCTATCTGAAACAGTTCGGCGCGGGGGGTTAGGACAGCCATGACGCTAAAATTCCGCATCAATGGCAAGGACTTCACCACCGACGCCGATCCCACGACTCCGCTGCTCTGGATCCTGCGAGATCATCTGGGGCTGACGGGCGCCAAGTTCGGCTGCGGCATCGCCCAGTGCGGCGCCTGCACCGTACACCTGGAGGGCAACGCCGCCCGCTCGTGCCAAGTGGCCGCCAGCGACGCCGTGGACATGGAAATCACCACCATCGAAGGTCTGTCCGCCGACGGGAGCCATCCCCTGCAGAAGGCCTGGGTGGATTTGAACGTGCCTCAGTGCGGCTATTGCCAGGCGGGGATGATCATGGCGGCGGCGGCCATGTTGAAAGCCAAGCCCCAGCCGACCGACGCCGATATCGACGCTTTTGTGGACAACATCTGCCGCTGTGGCGCCTATCCCCGCATTCGTGCGGCGATCCATCGCGCGGCCGGCCAGAAGGCGGCGGTCTAAGATGGATGGGAATAAGATCGATCAGGATCGCCGCAACTTCCTGGTTGGCGTCGCGGCGCTGGGGGGCGGGCTGGCGGTGGGCTTTCTGCCGGATGGGGCTAAGGCGTCCGACAGCGCCGTCAAGGAACTGACCCCCTGGCTGACCATCACGCCGGACGACGTGGTGACCTTGTGCCTGCCCTGCCCTGAGTTCGGCAACGGCTCCATGACGCAGCAGGCCCAGGCCATTGTCGAGGAGCTGGCCTGCGACTGGGCCAAGGTGAAGACCACATTCGCTTCCGCCAATCGGGACCTCGTCGGCAATGGCGTTTATGGCCCCCTTCCGCCCGTGGCGGGCTTCTTCGGCGGCCGCTCCACCGTTCTTTTCCGTATCAGCGCCTTACAGATGGTGGGCGCCACCGCTCGCGAACGGCTGAAGACCGCCGCCGCCGCCCAATGGAACGCTCCCATCGGCGAGATCACGGTTGAGAACGGCGTGCTCACCCACAAGCCGACAGGGCGAACCCTGCGCTACGGCGAAGTGGCCGCCGCGGCGGCGACCGTCACGCTCGCCGGGAGACCCACGATCAAGACCCAAGCCGAATGGACTTTCCTTGGCAAGGCGTCCGTGGGCAAGCTGAACAACCCGGACATCGTCAAGGGCACGTGCGTCTATGGCATGGACGTGCGCGTGCCGGGGATGGTCTATGCGGCGCTGCTGCAATCCCCTGTCCACGGCGGCCGGCTGAAGCGCTATGACGCCGATGCGGTGAAGAACATGCCTGGGGTGCTGGCGGTGGTCACCGTCGACCCGGACGAGGCGCGAGGCGTCGCCATGATGAGCGCGGCATCCTACGGCTACGCCCTCACCGCCCCCCGCGCCGCCGTAGCGGTGATCGCCGAGCACTACTGGCAGGCCCGCAAGGCGCTGGAGAAGCTCCCGGTCGAATGGATCGACGGCCACGGCGCCAAGTGGGCATCCACTGAGCAGCTTTACGACGCAGCATTCAAGGCTGTGGACAGCGACGTGAATGCTCGCGTGGAGAAGGCCAGCGGCGATGTGAGCGGCCTCGCCAAGGCCAAGCGGATCGTGGAGCAGCGCTACCTCACCCCCTGGTGCGATCAGGCGCCGATGGAGCCGCTGAACGGCACGGCCTTGGTCACCGACGACAAGGTGGAGGTCTGGCATCCGGCGCAGAACAGCCAGCAAGGCCTGTGGGTGGCGTCCGACGAATCCGGCATGAACCCGGAACGGGTGTTCTTCCATCAGACCTTCGTCGGCGGAGCCTTTGGGCGACGGCTGGAGAGCGACGATGTCCGCATGGTGGTGGCCATCGCAAAGCGCTTTCCGGGACGCCCGGTGCACACCATCTGGTCCCGCGAGGAACAGACGCGCCAGGGCAAGTACCGCCCCATGGTGGCCGCCAAGCTCACCGCCGCGCTGGACGACAAGACGGGCCTTCCCACCACCATAATCGCCCGCCAGGCGGCGCGGGGCCACTATCCCCGTTTCGCCGACACCGCCTATTTCCTGGGGCCAATCCCCAACGTGCGGGTGGACGCGCGCGAGATGGCGGATGTGCATGTGACGCCGGGGCCGTATCGAGGGCCGGGCTACAATTCCTACGCCTTCATCCAGGAGACCTTCATCGATGAGTGCGCCCATGCGGCAGGGATCGATCCTTTGGAATACCGGCTGAAACTGTTGGCGGATTTTCCCAACCCCGGCTGGGTCAAGTCCCTCAAGGCGGCGGCGGCGGGCGCGGGATGGGGCAAGGCGCTGCCCAAGGGCCACGGACAGGGCGTCGCGATCTCGGGCTGGGGCATGAATGGCAATCCGAAATTCGGCACCTGCGTCGCGGTGGTGGCCACGGTGGAGGTCAGCCAGAAGGGCGCCCTGAAGGTGCGCCAGCTCAACGTGGCCTTCGACTGCGGGCGTGTCATGAACCGGGATGCAGCGACCAATCTGATCGAAGGCGGCTCCATATTCGGGCTCAACATGGCCCTCAACGAGGAGATGACCGTCAAGGACGGGCGGATGGTCGAAGAAAACTTCGACACCTATCCCATGCTGCGCACGGCCGACGCCCCCAGGATCGTGGTCCACTTTGACGGACTATCGGGCGACAATCGTTACGGCGAACTGGGCGAGCCGCCCGTCGGCACGATCGGGCCGGCGGTAGGCAACGCCATTTTCCGCGCCACAGGCAGGCGCCTGAGGCGCACGCCGTTTCGCAAGCAGGACTTGAGCTGGACCTGACGTCCGCCCTTTAGGCGTCCTGCAGCCTTCCCATCGGGCGAGTGCCGCCGGGCTTGAACCAGCGCCAGATCAGCGTCAGCACGGCCGCAATGATGGCCAGCACGCCGATCATGCTGATGGTGCTCTGCAGGCCGACGGAGGCGATCAGCGGCGCCAGCATGACGGGATTGACCGCGTCGGCCATGAACTGACAACTGACCATGATCCCGGCCGCCGGGCCCCGCACCGCCGCCGGCGCATGGGTGAGCAGCATGCTGGACTGATAGGGGAACAGCAGCCCATTGCCGGACCCCAGCACCGCAAGGGCGCCGATGGCCATCAACGGCGTCGACGCCGCACCCAGCCACACCATGCCGCAGCCCATCAGGGTGATGATCACCACCGCCAGGAACCGTTGGCCCACCAGCTTGCGCACATAGGGGAAGGCGATGGCGGCGATCACGATCATCAGCTGGTTCAGGCTCATGATCTGCGCCCGCGCCGAGGCGGTCTTGGCGCCGATGCCGGCCAGCACATAGCTGGCCTGGGAATTGGTGGTGAAGGCCGTGACATTCACCAAGACCACGAAGAGATAGATCGGCCAGAGCTTGATCAGGAGCGGCCAGACCTGGGCCTTCACACCCGCCGTCAGGCTGGGCCTGGGCGCGTTGCTGGGCGGGGTGAAGGCCAGCGCCAGGCCGATGACGGTGACGGCGATGGCCGGGAACATCAGAAAGGAGGTCCGCCATCCGAACCTGTCGCTGAGCCGGCCCGAAATCAGCATCAGGATGATGGCGAGGGCGGAGCTGGCGGCCATCTGCCATCCCAGCACCTGGGGCCGGCGCTTGAAGCTCACCCGCTCGCCGATCAGGGCTGTCGAGGCGGCGCCGATCACGGCGGCGGTGACGCCCATGAATATCCGGGACAGGATCAAGGCGCCGTCCGTCAGGAACGCGCCCAAGGCGCCCGTCACGCCGAACACGGCGATGGCGATCAGGAAGATGGTTCGCGGGGAGGCCTTGCCGAACAGCACGGTGGACAACAAGCCGCCGACCACCAGCCCCAGCATGGGCGAGGCGATGAAGATCTGTGTCGACAGCACCTTCCCGCCGATCACCGAAAGATGCGCGGTGATGTTGGGCAGGATGGGGATCACCACCGTCAGCATGGCGGCGGCGCAGACGGGCCCGCTGGCCAGGGCGGCGACACCGACCCCGCCGAGAAAGCCGCCCCTGCCGGGGGGGATGGTTTCCACCGTCTCGGCGGTCTCTTCGATGAAGGGGGTCATGCGGCAGGCCTCAGAAGGTCGAGGAAACGTTCGATCATGGCGTTCACCTGATCGGGGACCACCATGTGGATGAAGTGCCCGGCGCCCACCACCTGACCGATCCGCCAATTGGGGCCGAGGCGATCCAGGGTCTCTCGGTCGGTGAAGGGTCGGTCCGCGAGGAGGAACAGCGCCGGGATCTTGCAACGCTCCGCCGCGCCGGCGGCGTCGAAGGTCAAGACGGTCTGTCCTATCCCCTTGGAGACATGGGCGAGGGGCGCGTCCATTTCGCCGATGATCCGGTCACGAAGCTTGGTGGGATCGTCCGGGCTGAACAGGCGGGCGGTGAGGAAGGCGCGGCCTTCCTCCGGCGTCATTGTCGGCGTGCGCCCGAGCTCGGCCTGGCGGCTTTCGGCGGTGCGGACCCCGGAGTCCAGGACCACAAGACCGCCCAGGAAATCGGGGCGTGCGACGGACAGGTGCAGAAGCGTGCTGCCGCCGAAGCTATGGCCGATAGCGATCGGCTTTTCGATGCCGAGTTCATTGCAGAGCCAGACCAGATCATCGTTGATCTCGTCGTTGGAGTAGCTCGACTGAGGGGCGTCGCTGGCGCCGTGGCCGCGCAGGTCTATGTTCAGCACACGGTGGCAGCGCATGAAATAGCCCATCTGCGGCAGCATGTGGGTGTGGTTGCAGCGCATGCCGTGCACGAGGAGCAGCGGCGGGTCGCCCGCTCCCGCTTCGCTGTAGGCGAGCCGGACGCCATTACGGGTCAGATGCTTCATCCGAACTCCAGACTCAATAGGTCAGGGCGGCATGGCGCCACGCCGCCCTCAAGCCCCGATCGCCCGCTTAGAAGTCCACGCCGAAGTCCAGCCCGAAGGTCCGTGGATACTTCCAGTTGCCCAGCACCACGGTGACGAAGTCGGAGGCGGCGTTCAGGTGATGGTCGTCGAGAAGGTTCTTCGACCAGAGGTTCAGGTGGCCCCGATAGCCGGCGGGAAGCGGGATGTTCATCAGCGACACGCTGGCGTTCACGGTCCATTGGGCCGGAATGGTGCTGGCCGCGTCGTTCGTGCCGCCGAGGAAGCTCGTCGTTCCCCGGAACGTCAGGATCGGTTGCGGCGACTGGATCTTGTCGACCCACATCTGGTCGCTGCGGGCCGAGAAATACATGCCGTTGCCTAAGCGCGGGAAGTTATATTGCTGGCTCAGAGACAGGTTCCACTTGGGTGTCGACTGGCGGTCGCCGTCGTAGGCGTGGGAGTCAGCAAAACCCGTCGAGGCGGTCAGGGTGAGGCCGTGCACCGGTAGATATTCTGTCTCGAGTTCGAAGCCGCGCACGTCAAAGGTCACGTTGTCGATGTGGGAGCCGACGGCGGTGCCATAGTAACGGGGCTGCTGGGCGTCGTCGCGGCGCGTGGTGTAGGCGTCGGCGTTGACGCGCAGGGTGTGGTTCAGGAACTCCGACTTCAACCCGACTTCGTAGGACGTATCCTTCTCCGGCAGGTATTCGTAGAAGTTGATGAAGCCGCCGGATTCATAGCCCGTCGCGCCCCGCACATAGGTCTTCACGTCCGGCATGATCTCGTAGCTCAAAGACAGGTCCCAGTCGGTGGAGCTGAAGTTCCTCTCCGCGGAGCTCGAGCGGGTGATGACGGCGCCGCTCGCCAAGGTCTTGGTCTTGGTCTTGATGCAGTAGCTGACGTTGGTGGGAACATTGTTCAACGGCGCGATGGGGTCGCCGGCGGCAGCGCTTGGGAAGTAGCAGGAGCCGAGCAATTGCTCGCTCTTGTTATCGTGCGAGAAGCGAATGCCGCCCGCCAGATCAAGCCGATCGGTGACGTGGTCGGTGAAGTGGGCGTAAGCGGCTTCCGACACCGTCTGGTTGTGGCCGTAAGGCGACGTGGCGCCGTAGTCCGCCGCGCTGTCCGTAAAGGTACGGTTGGTGGTCGAGCCCAGGGTGGCGAAAGCCAGGTTCACCGGCTGGTCGAACGTGTGCTCTTGGAAGTAGAAACCGCCGACGATCCATTCCAGGTGCGCGACCTTTCCAAAGATCTGGAATTCGTCCGAGACCTGGTTCTGTTCATGCGCCGCCACGGTGTCCGACAGGACGAACGGCACCGGCGCACCGGCGCTGGTGGGTGTGGTGACCAGCAGACTCGAGCCGTCATTGTCCAGGAACTGGTTCTGGCGTTCAGTACGGTAGCCCAGGATGTTCTTGAAGGTGAGGCTCGGCGTGATCTCATACGCCACGGTCAGGTTATGTCCCATGGTGACCTGATTGCTCAAGCCGGCGAGCGAGGCGGGCTGGCTGCTGGAATAACCAGGGAAGGCCGATGACCTGCTGCCCGGCGCCAGCTTGTAGCCGAACGCGCCAAATGGACCGATGAACGGCGCGAAGCCCGAAAAGCCGGTGATGAAATAGGGCAGCTGCGTGTAGTCTTCGTGAGTATAGTCGAACTTGTAGTCGACCGTCAGGTGGTTGATCCCCGTGTAGCGAAGCGCCAAGGTGCCTGCGTCCGTGTCTTCGGCGCCGAGCGTCTTCTGGGCCACGACATGGCGTAGGTCCTCCGGAATATTCACGGTCCCGCCAAGCGGCGTGACCGCATTCGTGGGCGACGGGAGGAAGTTGGTCACCGTGCCGGCTGCGGTGTTCTTCCACGGTCCGTCATGCTCGTTGTGCACGTAACCGACCCGCACGTCCAAACCGTTCCAGTCCGGCAGATTGACCGAACCCTTGAAACGATACTGGTTGTAATTGCCAACGGTGCCCTCGGCCTTGCCGCCGAACTGGCCGGTAGGCTCCGCCGTGGTGAAGCTGATGGCGCCGCCGGTGACGTTGCGACCGAATAGGGTGCCCTGCGGCCCCCGCAGCACTTCGACCCGGGCGATATCGCTAATGTCGGCGAGAGCCTGAATACCCCGGCCGAGATAGATGCCGTCAAGATAGATGGAGAGGCCGCTATCCAGGGACTGATTGGTCAAGCCGCCGGTGGAGATGCCACGAATGGAGACGCTGAAGTTGGTGGCCCCCGTCTGGCGCAGCACCAGGTTTGGCGTCGCGCCACTGAGGTCGGCGGCGGTGAGGATGCGTCGGGCGTCGGCTTCCTTGGCGCCGATGGCGGTGATAGAGGTGGGGACGTCCTGAAGCCTCTCCTCGACGCGGCGGGCGGGGACCACGATTTCGGAAAGCTTGTTACTATCCGCCTGTGACGGCTCAGGAGTGGCGGGCGTAGTTGGTGCGGCTGTCTGCGCCGCCGCCGTACAGCTGATCGCCGCCGCCAAAGTCGCGGTTGAAACAAAGGCCGCCCAGTGTGATTTCCGTAGACTACGGCGTTGCTCGCGTAGAGATTGCATGTGTCCTCCCCCAAGGGCGTCTATACGCACCCTTTGGATGAAGCATGGATCGTAATCATTATAAGTTCAACAATCATTGGCGTGTTTTTCCGATCTTCAGGCGCCATTGTTGGATGCTGGTGATCTGTTTTTGCGACCCCTCACGATGAAGCAGCCTCAGGACCGGTCGAGAGCCGGGGATGAGTCAGCTGGTAGCCGCTTCGGAGTCATCGTCCTTATCGTCGAAACCGCCGACAATCTCGGCCGCCACTATCGGATCAGCCGCAAGGGCTCGGACGCCTCTAGGCCGACCGCCGCCACCAGGGCGATCACTTGGTGCTCCAGGCCGTCCGTTGACCGGTGCTGAGCGCGGGCGTTGGTCAGGACGGTCACGGGCGCCGATCGCGGCTGGCGGCTGGCTTGGCGGCGGTGATCTGCGTGACGGTGAGCGACTGCGTGACGGTGAGCGACATGGCGGTAGTGGCTCGGGACATTTTTGACGGTATCAGGCACAACTTTTGCGTCAGTACCGTCGCAGATACCGTCAAATCGCTTTTTCCTGCAACCGGCGGCGCCCAGCGGCGAAAAAGTGGAAAAGTGCGGATATAACAGTGAATTATCGGAAATATAAGCGTAGACATACGCAGGGCGGAATACAATCGGAAGTATGGATTGGTAGGCCCGGAGGGACTCGAACCCCCAACCAGACCGTTATGAGCGGTCGGCTCTAACCATTGAGCTACGGGCCCCCGGCGGCGCGGGATCAGCGGGTTAGCACGGGCTGCACGCGGCATAAAGGCTAGGTTCAGCTTGCGCGCCTCAAGCTCGCCTCGCCATGGTGTCATGGCCGGTCGGCGCGCGCGCCGCGCCGCCAATCTTGCGGAGACCAAGTCATGATCAGGAATAGGAGCGCCTTGGCCGGCGTGATGTTGGCCACCGCCCTGACCGGGGCCGCCCACGCCCAGGCGGCGGCTGCCGATGCGACGTTCGCGGCCACCACATTGACTCTGTCCGCTCAGGGCCAGGCCGAGGCCGCGCCCGACAAGGCGGTCATCACCCTGGGAGTCCAGGTCAAGGCCGCCACCGCCGGCGAGGCCATGCGCCAGGACGCCGCCCGCATGGCCAGAGTGATCGCCGCCCTGAAGGCGGCGGGCATGGCGGAGAAGGATATCCAGACCTCGAACCTCAGCCTCGGCGCGGAATACGACTATGTGCAGAACCAGCCGCCTAAACTGAACGGCTACCAGGCCTCGAACGAGGTGACGATCACGGTCAATGATCTGAGCCGCCTGGGCCCCGCGGTCGACGCATCCGTGGCCGCCGGGGCCGACCAGATCAATGGGATCAGCTTTGGCCTGAAGGATTCGCGCGGCGCCGAGGAGTCCGCCCGCAAGGCCGCCGTGGCCGCGCTACGGGCCAAGGCCGAACTCTATGCGGCGGCGACCGGCTACCGCGTGCAGCGTCTGGTCAATCTGTCGGAAGGCGGCGGCTATCAGCCTTCACCGCCGCGGCCCGTGGCGATGATGAAGATGGCGGCCGCCGCGACCCCGATCGCGCCCGGGCAGCTGACCGTTCAGGTGGATATTTCGGGGGTCTATGAACTGGCGAAATAGCAACCGGCGAGGCGGGCCTGGCTCAGATCGCCACGTCCGTCTCGGCCGCCCGACGGCGACGCGCGCCCATCTCATGGTTCAAAGCCGCCACCCGCCGGCTGCCGGAGGTGACGCAGAGGCCAGGGACCATGCCGTGCACCAGACAGGCCAGCCCGGCCCAGATCAGCTTCGCGCCATAGCCGAAGGCGGCGCGCTGATGCTCGAGATAGCTCTCGTTCACCGTGCGGGGATGGCTCAGGAACAGGGCTTCAAACATGGAATTTCCCAAGAGGCCGACTCAGTTTGGGAAGAGTACTTGACGATCCCGGAAATTGTTTCCCATTCTCGGATGGCTTCCACCTGAAAATTGGGAAAAATGTCTAGCTCGACCTCCATTCCCCTCGACGCTTTCGATATCGGCATATTGGGCCTGTTGCAGGAGGACGCCTCGCGCTCGATCGGCGAGACCGCCGCGGCGGTGAACCTGTCGCAGAACGCTTGCTGGCGGCGGATCAAGATCCTGGAAGAGGCCGGGGTGATTCGGCGGCGGGTGGCCCTGCTCGACCCCAAGAAGATCGGCTGCGGCATCACGGTGTTTGTCAGCCTCAAGGCTGGCGAGCACAGCGAGGACTGGCTGGAGAGCTTCGCCGACAAGGCCGCAAGAATGCCCGAGGTGGTGGAGTTCTACCGCATGACCGGCGATGTGGACTATCTGCTCAAACTTCAGGTCGCCGACATCGAGGCCTATGATCAGGTCTACAAGTCCTTGATCCGCTTGGCTCGGCTCAGCGACGTCAGCGCGTCCTTCGCCATGGAGGAGTTGAAACACACCCATGCCGTGCCCCTGCCCGCCGCACGCGGACCCACAGCCATAGCCCGGCGCGCCAAGAGCTGATCAGGGCCGTTCGGCTTGTTTGCCGCTGACGTCTCGAAAGCATTGCGGGCCGGCGCTATGGTTGCCCATGACTCGCACCAACCAAGCCACCACCGAGCAAGCCACCCTTGTGGTCGACCAGCTCGAAGCCGACTATCGCCGCTCGACCGATAGCCTGCGCAACGACCTCAGGGCCTTCCTGACCGACCGCACGCCGCCGGACCCGGCGCGGCGGGGCGCCGGCGCCTACACCTATCCGGCCTTGCGCATCACCTATGTCGCCAAGGGGCCTTCGCCCCGCCTGCCCCGGGCCTATGCCCGCTTCAGCCAGGGCGGCGTCTATCTGACCACCATCACTCGGCCCGACCTGTTCCGCGCCTACCTGATCGAACAACTGTCCCTGCTCCTGGCCGACTTCGAGATCGAGGTCGAGGTGCTGGGCTCCAGCCAGGAGATCCCCTTCCCCTATGTGCTCGACGGCTCGGTGGACCTGAGCCTGGCCGATGTCACGTCTGGCGAGATCGCCCGCTATTTCCCCGCCACCGAACTGGCCTCGATCGGCGACGAGGTGGCCGATGGCTACTGGTCGCCCGAACTGGGCGAGGCCCGCCCCCTGACCCTGTTCGACGGCCTGCGCACCGACTTCTCCCTGGCCCGGCTGGCCCACTATACCGGAGGGCCGGCGGATCATGTGCAGGCCTATGTCTTGTTCACCAATTATCACCGCTATGTGGACGAGTTCGTCCGCTGGGGCGCCGATCTGCTGAAAGACCCGGACAGCCCCTACGAGACCCTATGCTGCCCGGGCGGGGTGGTGATCACCAAGGACACGCCCGACCCGGAACGGGCGGCCGCGGAAAGCTCGTGGCGACGCCATCAGATGCCCGCCTATCACCTGACCGCGCCGGGGCGGAAAGGCGTGAGCCTAGTCAATATCGGCGTTGGCCCATCCAACGCCAAGACCATCACCGACCATCTGGCCGTGCTGCGGCCCGAGGCCTGGCTGATGATCGGTCACTGCGGCGGTCTGCGCTCGACCCAGACCATCGGCGACTATGTCCTGGCCCACGCCTATCTGCGCGACGACCATGTGCTGGACGACATCCTGCCGCCGGAGATCCCCGTCCCGGCTTTGGCCGAGGTCCAGGTGGCCTTGACCCGGGCGGCCGAGATCGTCACCGGTGAGAGCGGCGACGCGCTCAAGGCCCGCCTGCGCACCGGCACCGTGGTCACCACCGACGACCGCAATTGGGAGCTGCGCTATTCGCTCAGCGCCCTGCGCTTCAACCAGTCGCGGGCCATCGCCATCGACATGGAAAGCGCCACCATCGCCGCCCAGGGCTATCGCCTGCGCACCCCCTACGGGACCCTGCTATGCGTCTCCGACAAACCGCTGCACGGCGAACTGAAACTGCCCGGCCAGGCCAACGCCTTCTATGAGCGGGCCATTTCCCAGCACCTGCGCATCGGCATCGCCGCCATGGACCTGCTTCGCCAGGAAGGCCCGCGCCTGCACTCGCGCAAGCTGCGCAGCTTCGACGAGCCGCCGTTCCGGTGAGCACGCCGCCTGCGCCGACGCGCCCAATAACGACGAACAAGAACCTCGCCTTTATCGCCCTGATCCTGGCCGGAGTGTTTTGGGGTGGCGGCTTTCCCTTGGGCAAGCTGGCCCTGAGGCAGGTGAACGCCGCCGATCTGGTGCTGCTGCGCTTCGCCTTCGCCGCCCTGGTCGCCCTGCCCTTCGCCCTGCGGCGGGCCGAGGCGCGGGCCCTGTTCCGCTCGCCCACGGTCCTGGCCTGCGGCCTGATCTATGGCCTGGCCTTTCTGGTCCAGTTCGAGGGCCTGTCCTACACCAATGTCAGCCTGGCGGCCCTGCTGGTCGGGGCCATGCCGGCCCTGATCGCCATCGCCGCGCGGCTCCTGGGCGAACCGGTCAGCCGCCTGTCCTGGGCGGGCGTGATCGCGGCCAGCGCCGGCGCCGCGCTGATCGCCGGGCGGCCGGGTCCGGGCGGCACGCCCCTGGGCATAGGCTTGAGCCTTGTGGCCCTGCTGCTGTTCCTCAGCTGGCTGTTGGTGCTGCGCCGCGCGCCCAAGGCGCCGACCTTGCTAGCCATGCCGGCGGCCACCGTGATCATCGCCGCCGCCACCCTCTTGCCCACCGCCCTGCTGCTGCACGGCCCGCCCAAGCTGAACCTGAGCCCCCTCACCTGGACGGCCATCGCCTGCCAGGGCGTGGTCTGCACCTTCCTTGCCACCGCCGCCTGGCAGTACGGCGCCACCCGCGTGGGCAACGCCGTGGCCGGCGTGTTCGTCAATATCGAGCCGCTGATGGGCTCGGTGCTGGGCGTGACCCTGTTCGGCGACCACCTGACTGCGGGGCTGGTCGTGGGCGGCCTGTCGATCATCGCCGGCAGCGTGGTGGTGGTGCTGGGCGAGCGGAACACCAGGGCGCGGGATCTCGTGGAAGTGGCCGCAACGCCCGCGTAAGGAGGCGGGCGACCGTTTGGCGAGACGCCATTGGTCACCGCTCATCCCTGCGCCATACTCGGCCCAACGACGGGGGCGAGGCATGGTCGAAGACGTCTTGGGGCGGGTCGCGCCCACGCGCTTGAACAGCGCGCCACTGGTGATCGCCGGGGCGTCTTTGGGCACATTGTTCGAGTGGTACGACTTCTTTCTGTATGGCGCCCTGGCCACCTATATCGCCGGTCATTTCTTCGCCGCGGTGGACGAGCGCACCGGCTTCATCTTCGCCCTGGCCGCCTTTGGCGCAGGCTTTATCGCCCGGCCGTTCGGGGCGCTGGTGTTCGGGCGGATCGGCGACCTGGTGGGGCGCAAGAACACCTTTCTGGTGACCATGACCATCATGGGGCTGTCGACCTTTCTGGTCGGGCTTCTGCCCGGCTACGACAAGATTGGCATCGCCGCGCCGATCGTGCTGGTGTCATTGCGCATCCTGCAAGGCTTGGCCATCGGCGGCGAATATGGCGGGGCGGTGGTCTATGTAGCCGAGCACGCCCCGCCCGATCAGCGCGGGTTCCACACCAGCTGGATCAACGCCATGGCCACGGGCGGGCTGATCACCTCGCTGCTGGTGGTGATCGCCTTTCGCCTGCGCCTGTCGACAGACGACTTCGCCGCCTGGGGCTGGCGCTTGCCGTTCCTGGTCTCGGCCGTGCTGCTGGCGGTGTCGCTATGGATCCGGCTGAAGCTGAACGAGAGCCCCATGTTCCGCCGCATGAAGGCCGAGAACGCCGGCTCCCAGGCGCCCTTCACCGAGGCGTTCGGGCGCTGGAGCAATGTGAGACTGATGCTGGCGGCCATGTTCGGCCCCATCATCGGTCAGGCCGTGGTCTGGTATGCGGCCGGCTTCTACGCCCTGTTCTTCCTGACGCGGGTGCTGAAGGTCGCCGAACTTCAGACCGACCTGTTGATGATCACCGCCCTGGTCCTGGCCACGCCAGCCTATCTGCTGGCGGGATGGCTGTGCGACCAGATCGGGCGCAAGCCGGTGATGGTGGCGGGCTGCGCCCTGGGTGCGGCGGCCCTGTTCCCCCTGTTCCACGCCCTGACCCAGGCGGCCAATCCCGCCCTGGCCATGGCCCAGCGCACGGCCCCGGTGGTGGTCTATGCCGATCCGCGCGTCTGTTCGGTGCAGTTCGACCCTGTCGGCGCCAACCCTTTCGACGCCAGCGATTGCGATGTCGCCAAGGCCTTTCTGTCGCGCGCCGGGATCAGCTACCGCAGCGCGGGCCTACCGGCTGGCGGCCACGCCGCGATCCAGATCGGCGGCCGCCTGCTGGTCCCGCCGGCGCCCCGCGCCCTGGATACAGCGGCGCGCAAGGCGCAGATCGCCGCCTTTTCGCTGCGGGCCAAGGCCGCCCTGACCGCCGCCGGCTATCCAGCAGCCGCCAATCCGGCGCGGGTCGACGGCGTACGCATCGTCGCCATCATCGTCGCCCTGGTGTGCATGGCGGCCCTCATCTACGCTCCCATGGGGGCCATGCTGGTGGAGTTGTTCCCCTGCCGCATCCGCTACACCTCACTGTCGGCGCCCTACCATTTCGGGGCCGGTTGGGTCGGCGGCCTGATGCCGGCCAGCGCCTTCGCCATCGTCACCGCCAATGGCGATATCTATGCCGGGCTCTGGTATCCGGTCTGCTTCGCCACCATCAGCCTGGTGACCTGCCTGTTCTTCCTGCCGGAGACCCGAGGGCGATCGATCGAGGGGTAATGTGCGTTTGCCCGCTTACCCCTGGCTTACCTGGTCCACGCCCCGCGGTTCCAGCACCTCCGGCAGGAAGGTGCGCATATAGGCGAGCGTGGCGCGGGTGGCCTCGCGCGCGAAGTCCGGCGTGATCCGCCGATGGGCGGCGAACGAGATCCGCCAGATCGCATCGGCGATCGACAGGCAGATCAGGAACTTCTGCTCAGGCCCGGCGACATACGGGAAATGAAACGTGCGTCGCAGGTCTTCCAGAAGCAGCTTGGAAATGTCCTCATTGGCCGTGGAGTCGGCGTCGTGGATCTCCAGGAAGGGCTGGACGCCGAGGATCAGCTTCATCGCCGGCGGGTGGGCGTTGTAATAGGCCACCGCGCGCTCGTGCCGCTTGCGAATGACATCCTGCCAGGAGCCGGTTTCCGCCGGGTCGATCGGGCGGCGCGCGCCCTGGCGAAAATGGTCCAGATATCGCCGGGCCAGGGCCAGGAAGGCCGCGTTCTTGGTCGGAAAGAAGTGATAGACCGACGCCGCCGGCATGCCGGCCCGTTCAGCGATCTGGTAAAAGCCGATCTGGTCCGGCTCGTGCTCGGCCAGCATGACCTCGACGGTGTCCAGCAAGGCCTCGAACCGCGCCCGACCGCGTTCCTGCAAGGGCTGGCGCGGCGCGGTGCGGCGCGCGGAGCGTTTCGCGCCCATGTCCGCTGTGGTGATTGAAGCGGTTTGCTTTGACGCCTCGCTGGTCGCCGCGTCGCTTGCTTGATCGTTCATCCTGACGCCGCCAATTTCGCAAATCACCAATCTGCTGCGATAGATAAGCCGATATTCACCGGAAAGATACCGGCTATTCTCGTCAACATCTCTCGTCAACATCGCGTCTATGACTTGACTAAAGTCGGGGAATATCGGGAAATGCCCTACAGTGAGGATCTGCGACGCGCAGCCTCAGGGCGTCTCCGTATGAACCCAAAAAAGGTGGCCACGATGTACTCGATCCTGCGGCAAGCCTACGAAGCGCGCCTTGCGGCGCACGCGTTAAGGAGCGGCCCTTTCGTCGCCGGCGCCGCCTTCGCCCAGAATGAAATCGTCGAATTGGCCGAGGCCAAGGTGCCGCTGTTCGACCTGGGCTTTTTGCGTTCGGACCTGACCTATGACGTACCCGCGGTGTGGGACGGCCGCTTCTTCCGCCTGGACGACCACCTGGACCGCCTTGAGCGCAGCTGCGCCAAGCTGCGCCTGGAGCCGCCGATGGAGCGATCGGCCATGCGCGACATGCTCATCGCCCTGGTGCGCAAGACCGGCCTGCGCGACGCCTATGTCGATATCATCATCACCCGCGGCGCGCCGAAGTTCGGCGACCGCGACCTGCGCAAAGCCACCGCCGCCGTCTACGCCTTCGTCATTCCCTATGTCTGGATCATGCCGCTGGCCATGCAGGAGACGGGCGGCAGCGCCATCGTCGCCCGTGACGTGCGCCGAACCCCGCCGGGCGCCATGGACCCGACCATCAAGAACCTGCAATGGGGCGACCTGACCCGCGGCTTCTTCGAGGCCTATGACCGCGACGCCCTGTTACCGCTGCTGCCGGACGGCGACGGAAACATCACCGAGGGCTGCTACAACATCTTCACCGTGCACGGTCAGGTGCTGCGCACGCCTGCGCGCGGGGTGCTGGAAGGGGTGACCCGGCGCACCGCCATCGAGATCGCCGAGGCCGAGGGCTGGCGGGTCGATCTCGGCGATACGCCGATCGGGTCGCTCTACACCGCCGACGAGGTGTTCCTGACCTCGACCGCCGGCGGCGTCATGCCCATCACCGTCCTGGATGGCGCGCCGGTCGGCGACGGCAAGGTCGGACCGGTGACCCGCAAGATCTGGGATCGGTACTGGGCGTTGCACGCCGACCCCAAACTCAGCTTCGCCGTCGAGTACGAATGAGCCCTGCGGCCATGGCCGAACAGGCCGACGTGCTGGTGATCGGCGGCGGCATGGCGGGGGCCGGCGCGGCGGCGGAACTGGCCGGCGCCGGGCGCAAGGTCATCATGCTTGAACGCGAGGGCCAGGCCGGCTCCCACGCCACCGGCCGCTCGGCCGCGGTGTTCTCCGAGACCTATGGCGGTCTGGCCGTGCGGGCGCTCAGCCGGGCCAGCCGCGCCTTCTTCCTGGCCCCGCCAACAGGCTTCGTCGACCATCCCCTGGTCATGCCGCGCGGCGTGATGCACATCGCCAATGCGGACACGCAGCCTGCCCTCGAGCAGTTCGCCGCCCTGTCCGACATGGCCGACACGACGCGCTGGCTGGACGGATCGCAGACCCTCGCCCTGTGCCCGATCCTGCGCCCGAGCCAGGCGCTGTGCGGCGTCTATGAGGCGGAGGCCCGGGACATCGAGGTCCATGGCCTGCACTATGCCTATCTGCGCAAGCTGAAAGAACAGGCTGGGCAGGTGCGTCTGGATGCCTCCGTGACGGCGCTGAGCCGCGCAGCCGGGGTCTGGCGGGCGCAGACCACGGCGGGAGCCTTTGAAGCGCCGGTGGTGGTCAATGCGGCGGGCGCCTGGGCCGGCGAGGTGGCGGATCTCGCCGGCGCCACCCGGATCGACCTCCAACCGCTTCGGCGAACCGCCCTGCTGGTCGATCCGCCCACGGGCATGGACATCGCCGCCTGGCCGTTCGTGATCGACGCGGCCGAAAGCTTTTACTTCAAGCCGGACGCCGGGCGACTGCTGCTATCCCCGGCCGACGAGACCCCAAGCCCACCCTGCGACGCCCAGGCCGACGAATTGGACATCGCCATCGCCATCGACCGGGTCGAGACGGCCACGGTGCTTGAGGTGCGGCGTGTCAGGCATCGGTGGGCGGGCCTGCGGACCTTCGCGCCCGACCGAGCTCCGGTGATCGGCTTCGATCCCCAGGCCGAGGGCTTCTTCTGGGTCGCAGCCCTTGGCGGCTACGGTATCCAGACCGCCCCCGCCGTGGCGAGGCTGGCCGCCGGCCTGATCACGACCGGCAAGGTGGACCCAAGTCTGGCGGACGCCGGTATTGTGGCGTCGGACCTGTCCGTCGAGCGACTGGCCGGCGCCGCCCACCGACCGATTGTGGTTTAGAGAAGATTCAAGCTGAAGATCCCGCGCCACCGAGGCGGCAGGGGCGTTACGGATTCACCTTGCCAATGTTGCATCGCAGCATAGGATGCGGTGTTGCTGAAGTGTACCCAAGAGGTCGAGATGCCGGTTTCTCCGCGTTCGGCGTTGGTCTTGCAGGGCGGCGGCGCCTTGGGCGCCTATGAGCTGGGCGCAGCCCGGCGGCTCTACCAGGACGCCGACTTCGCGCCCGAGGTGATCGCCGGGGTGTCCATCGGAGCCATCACCGCCGTGCTGCTGGCCCGTCCGGCCAGGGGCCTTACGCCGCTGGAGGCGCTGGAGCGGTTCTGGGCCGAGGTTTCGGTGTCCGGCTGGCTGTTTCCGCCGGTGTTTCGCCCCTATGCCTCGGTGTTCGGCAATCCGCACTTCTTCATGCCACGGCTCGACCTGATCGATCTGCCCGGCTGGACCAGTCTCTATGACACCCGCCCCCTGCGCCGCACGCTTGAGGGGCTGGTGGATCTGGAGGCCCTGGCCGATCACACCGCCCTGCCGCGCCTGCTGGTCAGCGCCACGGATATCGAAGCCGGCCAGATCGCCTATTTCGACAGCGCCGTGGCGGGGTTGAACCTCAGCCACATCATGGCCAGCGGTAGTTTGCCGCCCTCGTTTCCCATGACCCTGATCGATGGCCGCGCCTATTGGGACGGCGGATTGTTCGACAATACGCCCCTGGGACCGGTGCTGGACGCCCTGGGCGACGGCGCGCCGGACGAGCGGCGCATCTATGTGGTCAACCTGTTTCCCAACCAGGCCCCCGTGCCCCAGACCATGGCCGAGGTCGCCGAACGCAGCCTGAACCTGCAATTCGCCAACCGCACCCGCGAAGACCTCAAGCTGATGGCCCGCTTCGACGAGGTCGCCCGGCTGGTGGAGCTGTTGCAGGGCCTGCCGCAGGACGATCCGATCCGCAAGGAACCCGCCTTCCAGGCCATTCTGGGCCGCCACTATGTGCGCGCGCCCCAGATCGTCGACATCACCCGGCCGGAACAGGCCGGCGCCTATGACGGCATGGACTTCTCCCCCGCGACCATCGAGGCCCGAGCGGCCGAGGGCTACGCCCAGACTGACATAGCCCTGGAGCGGCGGGGCCTGGCGCGGGGCGCAGTGGACCGGGCGGCTTAGGCCTAACATTCGGTAACCTCATCCGTAGGCGAAGGATTCACCGGCCCACGGCTAGGATCGCGCCATGGATCCGATCTCCTCCGCCGCCTCCGGCCTGATCGCCGCGTCGAACCGTTTCGACCAGGCCAGCACCAGCCTGTCCAACGCCGCCGGCGGCCAGGGCGACATCGCCTCGGCCATCACCGATCAGATCAGCGCCAAGGTCCAGTTCGAGGCCCAGGCTCGCGTGCTGAAATCCACTGAGCAGACCTTCAAGGACACGCTCAACATCCTGGTCTAGGGCCGCCGTCACTTCTCCTCGGCATAGGCCTTCACCAGGTCGGTCAGGTAGTCGCGGCCCACATAGAGCGAGCGGACCTCGATGCGTTCGTTCAGCCCGTGGACGCCGTTGCCGTCGGGATCGCCCCAGGGACCGGGGACGCCGTAGACCGGGATGCCGATGGCTTCGAGGAAGATGCCGTCGGTGGCGCCGGTGGACATGGCCGGGATCACCGGCACGCCGGGGAAATATTGAGCCGACAGCTTTTCCGCCGGCCCCATGACCTTGGGATCCAGGGGCGGCGGCACGGCGATCGGCCGGATTGGCGGGACGGGGGTGATGGTCACGCCCGGATCGTTGATCGCGGCGGCGATGGCGGCCTGGGTCTCGGAGACCGTGCGGCCGGGGAACATCCGGCAATTGACATTGGCCGTGGCCCGCTGCGGCAGGGCGTTATTGGCGTGCCCCCCATCGAGCAGGGTGGCGACGCAGGTGGTGCGCAACATGGAATGGAAGGTGCGATCGGTATTGACCACCTTTTCCGCCGCCTTGTCGCTGGGGTTCTTGGCCAGGGCGACCATGGCCTTGCCCAGATCGTCCCCGCGCGAGGCCCCGACCCTGGCGAAGAAGGTCCTGGTGGTGTCGGTCATCTGCAGCGGGAATTCATAGTCGCGCAGATGGGTCAGGGCCTCGGCCAGCTGATAGATGGCGTTGTCGCGGATGGGGATCGAGCTGTGGCCACCGGGATTGGTGGTTTCCAGCTTGAAGTTCTGCACCGCCTTTTCGCCCACCTGCATCGACTGGCTGATGACCTTGCCATGGCCGTCGCTGTCACCGCCGCCGCCCTCGTTCAGGGCGAATTCCGCCGCCACCAGATCGGGGCGATTGTGGGCCAGCCAGTTGGCGCCATTGAAGGCGTAGGTGGTCTCCTCGCCACAGGTCAGGGCCATCTTGATGGTGCGGCGAGGGTGATAACCCGCCTGGCGAAAGCGGATCATGTCGTCGGCCCAGATGGCGGCCATGGACTTGTCGTCCGCCGCGCCGCGGGCGAAGAAATAGCCATTCTCCTCGACCAAGGTGAAGGGATCGCGAGTCCAGTCGGCGCGCTTGGCCTCGACCACGTCCAGATGGGCCAGCAGCAGGATCGGCTTTGCGGCCGGGTCCGCCCCCGGCAGAACAGCCACCAAGCCGCCCTCCTTGGGGTGTTCGGGAGTGGAGAACAGGGTCAGTTCGGCGTCGGTGTAGCCCGCCGACTTCAGGCGCGCGGCCAACTGCTGGGCGGCCAGGGTGCAGCTGCCGACCGACAGGCTGGTATTGGTTTCCACCAGCTCCTTGTAAAGGGCGCGAAACTGGACCTGATCGGGGCGCAGGGGCGCATCCGCCGCCTGGGCCGCTGTCGCGCCCAGCAGCGCTACGGTCAGTCCTATGGCCCAGTTGGTCGTCATGCGATTCGCCCCTGTTTCGAGGCGCAAACCCTGTCGGGATTTTGAGGACGGGGCAAGCGCTCCGCCTCGGGCTCAGACTCAGGAATAGCGCGCCGCGACCCTGTCTTTCGACCGTGAGGCCGCCTGGCCCATGGCCCAGTCGAGATCGGTCAGGTAGGTTTCGGCGACGGTCAAGTGGACGGGCGACAGCATCAGGTGCAGCCCCTTGGGCTCGGTGGTGACGCTAGTGAACCAGCCGCGCTCGCGCAGGCCGGCCCAGATCGCCATGCAGTCGAGTTGGGCGTGGGTGAAGGCCAAGATCCCGAGCTGCGGCGCGCCAATGACATCAAAGCCGCGCGCAGCGACGCCAGCGGCGATCACCTCCCGCGCCGCCGTGACCTCGCCCTGTTTGGCGCGGTAGCCTTCGACGCCCAGCACGTTCATCACCGCATAGGCCGCTGCGATAGCGCCGCCGGGGCGGGTGCCGGCCAGGGTCGGGGTGATCATGCGGCCGCCCGGCCAGTCGCTGAAGTCGAACACCATCCGCTGGCGCAGGGCCTCGGTGCGGAAGAAGACGCTGGAGGCGCCCTTGGCGCAGTAGCCGTACTTGTGCAGGTCGGCCGACAGGGATGAAACCCCCGGCAGATCGAAGTCGAAGGCCGGGACCGCCCCGCCGTTCAGACGCACGAACGGGGCGATATAGCCGCCGACGCAGGCGTCCACGTGCAGCCACAGGTCCCGCGCCACCGCCAACTCGGACAGGGCCGCGATGGGATCGATCAGGCCATAGGGAAAACAGGGCGCCGATCCCACGATCATCACCGTAGAGGAGTCGGCCGCCCCGGCCATGGCCTGTGGATCGGCGAGACAGTCCCGCAGGGGCGTGCGTCGGACATCGATCTCCATCACCGCCGCGGCCTTGTCGAAGGCGGGATGGGCCGAGCGGGGCAGGACGATATTGAGCGGCCCGGCGATCCCACGATCCTTGCGCGCATGGTCGCGGGCGGCCTTCAGGGCCATGGTGATCGAATCTGTGCCGCCAGTGGTGACATTGCCCGCCGCGCCGTCGGGGGCGTGGAACAGGGAGAGCCCGAAATCGACGATGGTCTCCTCCATCGCCTTGAGGCTGGGAAAGGCCAGCGGCCCCAGCCCGTTTTCGGACATGTAGAGGACATAGGCCTCCTTCTGCACCCGCTCGATGGCCTCGCCGGCGTTAAACACATAGACCGCCGCCTTGCCGTCGCGCCATTGCACGTCGCCCGCGCCCATATCGCGCATGGCCTGGCGCAGCCCGTTCCACTCGCGGCCCTGGTCGGGTAGCTGTTGGCGCATTGGTCGGCCCCTTGGCGGATCTCGGCCTCGACCTTAACAAAGCGTCCGCGCGCGTCGCGGACAAAGTTCGACCTCTGGAGGGACCAAGCCCCTGCCGCCGATCATCGCCATCGACGATCCGGACGATCCGCGCATCGCCGCCTATCGCCATATCCGCGAAACAGACCTGGTCGGGCGCCAGGGCCAGTTCATCGCCGAGGGCGAGGTCGTGCTGCGCATGCTGCTAGCGCAGACGCGGCATCGGCCGGTTTCGGCGCTAATTGCAGAGAAACGCATCGAGCGCCTGGCGCCCCTGCTGGCCTCGGCGCCGGCCGATGCGCCTATCTATGCCGCCGGCCAGGCGGTGCTGGACGCCATTGTCGGCTTTCCGATCCATCGCGGCGTCCTGGCCCTGGCTCGCCGCGCGACCGAGCCGGCGTCGGCCGAGCTCCTGGCCCGACTGGCGCCCAAGGCCCTGGTGCTGGGCCTGTTCGGCATCGGCAACCACGACAATATGGGTGGCCTGTTTCGCAACGCCGCCGCCTTTGGGGTCAGCGCGGTGCTCCTGGACCCGCATTGCTGCGATCCCCTGTACCGCAAGGCCATCCGGGTCTCGGTCGGCGGCGCCTTGGTGGTCCCCTTCGCCAAGCTGGACCCGCAGGCCGATCCGGTCGCCCTGCTGCAGGGCTTCGGCTTTGAGACCCTGGCGCTCAGTCCCCGCGGCGAAACCCGCCTGATCGACCTGCGCCGGGCCGACAGAAGCGCCCTGCTGCTCGGCGCGGAGGGCCCCGGCCTGGCCGACGAATTGATCAACCGGGCAAGGGGCGTATCCATTCCCATGAGCACAGGATTCGATTCCCTGAATGTGGCCACCACCGCCGGGATCGCCTTGCATCAACTGGCGTTCGGCGGGGCGTGAGCCGCGGCCTCAGCCGCCCTTTAATGCACGGTCACATCGAACAGCATGGAGCGAGCGCCCAGGCGCGCCTCGGCGTCGACGCGGTGCAGCGCGGCCAGGGCGGCGCCTATGGTCGAGCGCAGCTCGACCAGCCCCGGATCCACATCGCCATCAAGCTGGCCCTCCAACTCCCGCAGCAGAGCCAGCAGGTTTGCGACCGAATCCCTGGACACGCTGCTATGCCTCATGTGCAACCGTACTGGTCACGAGGCGCAGGCCGCGCCGCACCTCGATCAGTTCGTCTGCTGCCGCGATTCGGACGAAGGGCGCTACGATCGATCGCAGCGAACGCTCGGTCTCGCGCAGATCGGGATTTTCCGATGGGCCGCCCAGCACCGCATCCGCGGCGAGGATCACCGAAAGCCCCCAATCATGAGCGGTAAGCGCCGTGGCCAAACAGGCCGAAGACAGCGAAAACCCGACCACGATCAACTCCGCCGTCGGAGAGGCCTTGATCGCCTGCCTGAAGGTGCGGTTGGAAAAGGCCGAAACCCCGGTACGATAGACCAGCCTTTCGGTCGGCAATGGCTCGAGCCCATCTACGGGCCGCGAGGCGCGCGAGGCTGAACGCGGATGCACATGGGTGATGTCCCAATCTCGGCAGCGGGCGTGGGCGAGAAGCCGGCGGCAGGCCTCGATGCGTCGGCCAAGGCCGGAATGATCCAGGCCATCCAACCGGGTTTCAGAGCGGACGAGATCGAGGCACACAAGATGACGCGGGGCCGTGGACGGTTCTGGGCGAAGGGCGAACACGAGGCTGGTTATCCTTGCGCGAGATGGGCCGGAGCGGTCCGGGCGACAGATCGATCGATCACGCCCGGCCGATCCCATTCGCCCTCGGGCCGCAACAGGACCATGGGCTCAGTGTCGATGGTGATGGCGTCGGCCGATGGGGTCAGGTCAAACTCCAGCTCCACATAGTCGAAGTCCGAGAACGAGAAGGCCGAGCGATCGGTTCGGACCCGGCCCTGGAAATAGCGCTTCCAGAACGGCGCCACGCGCAGCTGGGCATGGCCCATCAGGCGGCGGTAGCCCTTGCGCTCGGCCAGGTCGAAGGCCGCGCGGCTGAGCATCATCAGGCCTGGGCCGCCGCGATATTCCCGGCGGATCGCCAACCGCTCGAGCTTGGCGAAATCGGCGAACCAGCGCAGGCGCACCACCCCCACCGGCTCGTCCGCCTTGCGCAGGATCAGATGGGTGGCCCCGGCGAAGTCATTGCCGTCGAATTCCTCGTCATAGGGACAGGTCTGCTCGCCCATATAGACCAGGGTGCGGATCGCCATGACCTGCATCAGGTCGTTCAGGGTACGGGCGACACAGACCTGCATGTCATTGACCTTCGGCCGCGCGGATCGCTCGCCGACGGGCTTGGAAGACATCGGGTTCATGCCGCGGCTCTCCGATCGCGTTGGGGATCCAGCAGCACCAGTCCCTTGTTGGAGCGGGCATAGGGGCGAAAGCCCAGGCGCTCCATCAGGCGGGCGCCGGCCTCGGTCGCCGGCCGCACGAAATGGGGCAGATGGCCGATGGAATTGGTGGTGATGGCGCTGCTGGCCTCGACCAGGCGACGCGCCGCGGTCTTGTCGGCCGCGGCGATGCCCCAACCATAGACGCCGGCAGGTCGTTCATTGGGCCGAGCCACCTGGGCCGCGGCCGGCGACAGCGCATCAAACTCATCGCTCATCACAGCCCGCAGACCTTCATCGGTCAGCAGGATGAGGGCCATCACACCGACCAGAACGCCGTCGTCATGATAGACAAACAGGCCGGCGCCGGTCCGTTCGTGGACCATTTTCAGGGCCTCGACCTTGACGTTTTCGCCGCCTATCAGGGCCGCGGCGAAGTCTCGCGCCGGCGCGACCTCGGCCTCCAAGGCTGGATAGATATGGAACAGCGCCAGTTCGTCGCGCACAGCTTGCGCCACGGTCGGGCCGGTTGTGGCGCCCCTAAGGGGATGATGCCGCATCACGAACGCTCCCTGTTGCTTGCTAGGGAGCTTTGGTAGAGCCTGGGTTGGGCCCGTGGGACCCGCTAAGTTTGCAAGAGGGCCTTGCGAAAATGATGGGGGCTTATCGACCTTGGTAAAGGTGGTTCGGCGCAAAGCCGACTGGACGGACATCCGGCTGTTTTGGGCTGTCGCCAGGCTGGGCAGCTTCGGCGCCGCCGCGCGCGCCCTCGACGTCGGCCTGACCACCATCACCCGCGCCGTTGACCGGCTGGAGGAGCGCCTGAACACAAAGCTGCTGATCCGCGGAAACCAGGGCGTGACCCTGACCGAGGCAGGCGAGCGAGCCTATGACAGCGCTCTGACCATGGAACGCGCCGCGGAAAACTTCGAAACCAACGTGCTCGACAGCGAAAGCGCGCCCGAAGGCCGGGTCAAGCTGGCGGCGCCCGACGGGGTGGCCGGCGTCTTTTTGCCCCCGCATGTTCCGGAGTTCCTGCGCGCCCATCCCAAGATCGACCTGATCATCGACAGCGGTCTTTGGTCCGACCACCCGCTGGGCGGCGATGTCGACCTGACCTTGACCTTCGCCGAGCCGAAAAACCCCGACATGGTCGCCATGCCGCTGGCCTATTTTCACTACACCATGTTCGCGTCGCGCGATTATCTTGACCTCTATCGGGCGCCGACGAGCATGGAGGAGCTGACCAGCCACCCCTATGTCCACCATGCGGCCCAGGACCACGGCCGCGAGACCTGGCACCCCCGCACCGCCGCGTTCCAGGATTTCCTGCGCAAGCGCATCGTCACCAATTCCAGCGCGGTGTCCTTTTTCATCGTCAAGCAGGGCGGCGGCATCGGCCCCCTGCCCACCTCGATCCTGTCGGTGGATCCCACCCTCGTCATGCTCGACAACATGCCCATCGAGGCTACGCGCCTATGGCTCGTGCGCCGTCGCGACGCCAACCGGTCGGCTCGCATCCGCAGCGTGATCGATTGGCTGCGCGAGGTGTTTGATGCTCATCGACAGCCCTGGTACCGCGCGGAGTTCGTGCATCCACGCGAATTCGGCCCCTATCTGGATCCGTCCCGGCGCGCGGAGGAGGACGCCGTCGCCGCACGGCCGCCCTCCGAGCGCCGGCGTGGCAAGTCCTGACCATGCGGCATGACATAAGCGCGGTCGCAGGGCGGCAGGTCTGGGATTCGCGCGGCAGGCCGGCGGTGGAGGTGGAAGTCACCCTCGCCGGCGGCGCCGCCGGCCTGGCCATCGCGCCGGCGGGCGCGTCGAGGGGCGACCATGAAGCGCTGGAGCTGCGCGATGGCGGGCCGCGTTTCGGCGGCCAGGGGGTCGACGCGGCGGTGGCCAATGTTCGTGGGCCGATCGCCGACGCCCTGGTCGGCGCGGACGCTCGCGACCAGGATCGCATCGACGCCATCCTCATCGACCTGGACGGCACGCCCAACAAGGCCAGGCTGGGCGGCAACGCCACGACCGCGACCTCCATGGCGGTGCTGCAGGCGGCGGCGAGCTGTCAGGGCGAGCCCCTGTGGCGTCACCTCGCCCAGGGCCGGCCTGTGCGACTGCCCCTGCCCGAGATCCAGATCTTTGGCGGCGGCGCCCATGCCGGGCGTCGGACCGACGTCCAGGACTTCATGATCATGGCGCCCCACGCCGGCTCCTTTCGCCGCGCGCTTGAGATCACCGCCGAGGTCTACCGCGCCGCCGGCGCCTTGATGGCCGAACGCGGCGACCTGGCCGGCGTGGCGGACGAAGGCGGTTGGTGGCCCACATTCGACTCCAACGAAGCCGCGCTCGGCGTGCTGGTCCAGGCCATCGAACGGGCCGGCCATCGCCCCGGCGAAGACGTCTTCATTTCGCTCGACATCGCCGCCAGTGAATTTGGCCGCGAGGGCCGATACCGCCTAACCCTGGACGACAGGGAGCTGGATTCCGCGGCGCTGGTCGAACGGCTGGCGGACTGGACTCGCGCCTATCCGATCCTGTCCGTTGAGGACCCCGTCGGCCAGGACGATGCCTCCGGGATGGCCCGCGCCACGGCGGCCTTCGGCGCCGGCGTGCAGGTGGTGGGCGACGACCTGCTGGTCACCAACGCCGGGCGCGTGCGCGCCCTGGCCGCGACCGGCGCCGGCAATGCGGCCCTGATCAAGGTCAACCAGGCCGGAACCATCAGCGAGGCGCGCGCGGCCTTGGATGCCGCCCGCCAGGCCGGCTGGGCGACCATCGTCTCCGCGCGATCCGGCGAGACCGAGGACACCATCATCGCCCACCTCGCGGTAGGCTGGGACGCGGGTCAGATCAAGGTCGGCTCCTTCGCCCGGTCCGAGCGCATGGCCAAGTGGAACGCGCTTTTGCGCATCGAAGAAGCCCTGGGCCAGGACGCCGTCTTTGCCGGCGCCTCGGCCTTCGCCGCCAGCGTCGTCCGGGCGCTGCCGGGGCCTCGTCCATGAATATCGTGCTGCAGTACCGCGCCAGCCCGGGGTTCGAGCGCGCCCTGCGCGCCGCCTTCGACGGGTTTGCGCGCCTGGACATCGTCGAGGAGACGGACGAGGTCAGATTCGCCGCCCTGATGGCCGAGGCCGATGTGCTGCTGCATGTGCTCAAGCCCGTGACGGCCGCGGTCATGGCCGCCGCGCCCCGGCTCAAGCTGGTGCACAAGCTGGGCGTGGGCGTGAACACCATCGACCTGGAGGCCGCCAAGGCGCGCGGAATCCTGGTGGCCAACATGCCGGGGACCAACAGCCAGGCCGTGGCTGAGATGACACTGCTGCTGATGCTGGCGACCCTGCGCCGGACGGCCTATTTCGACCGCCTGACCCGCGCTGGCGAGGGCTGGCGGCCGGACCTGGAGCTGTTGGACAGTTCCGGTGAAATCGGCGGCCGCACGGTGGGCTTTGTCGGCTTCGGCGGTGTGCCCAGGCGCGTGGCCCCGGCCTTGACCGCCCTGGGCGCACAGGTTCTGTATACGGCCCGCACCGCCAAAGCCGAGGTTTCCTACCCTTTCGCGTCCCTGGACCAGGTGCTCTCCCGGGCCGACATCCTCAGCCTGCATGTCCCCGCCACCCAGGATACGCGGGGCATGATCGACGAAGCGGCCTTGGCCCGGATGAAGAAGGGCGCGGTGATCGTCAACACCGCCCGCGGGGAATTGATCGACGAGACGGCCCTGGCGGCGGCCCTGGCCAGCGGCCACATCGCCGGCGCGGGCCTGGATGTGTTCGCCGCCGAACCCGCCGGCGCCGACAATCCGTTGTTCGCCTTTCCGCAGGTGGTGGCGGCCCCGCATATCGCCTGGCTGACGCCGGAGACCCTGGGGCGGAGCATAGCGGTGGCGCGAGAAAACTGCCGCCGGCTAAGAGAAGGCGAAGCGCTGCTCCATCGGGTGATCTGACGCCAACGGCCTTTGAGTTTGACCGTTGGTGTTTGTTTTTCCCGTCATGGCCGGCGCGTGCCGGCCATCCATGCCGTGAACGAACGGTCGAGACCATGGGCGCGGGACTCATCCTGAAGGCTTGGTGCGGCTTGACCTTCACGGCATGGGTCACCGCGACGAGCGCGGTGAGGACGGCGATGGATGGGCGGACCCTCAGCGGTTAGCCTCAAAGGCCGCTGGTATGACACCCCAAGCGGACTGACGAAAAGCGCTAAAGCCTAGCCCAGCGCGCGTTCGACCGCCTCGACCAGGCGCTTCAGACCCTGATCCACGTCCGCGCCCAGATGGACCCTCAGATGCCTGCGGCCACGCTCCGCCAGGACGCCCAGGTCGCCGCGGGCCTGGGCCTGCAAGACCACGCCGAAGCTGTATTTGCGACCCGGCACAGGCAGGTCGGCGCCCACCGCGTGGGTGATCTGCAGGAAGACGCCGCTTGCCGGCCCGCCCTTGTAGGCCTGGCCGGTGGAATGCAGAAAGCGTGGCCCAAATTGCAGGGCGGTGGCCCGCTGGCAATGTTTCAGCAGCCGCCCGCGCAGGCCCTGCAGGATCTCGATATGGGGATGGTCGCGGTCGATATAGGCCAGCAGGGCCAGATAGTCGCCCGGCTGGGCCCGCTTGAAGTGGGCCCCTAGCACCGTTTCGAGGGTCTGCGCGCCATCCGCCATAAGCGCCGCCACATTGGCCTCGTCAGCAAACAGCGCGACGCCGCCGTCTTCCAGGAACGGCGTTTCGGGCGCCAGGGCGCCGCTGGCCTCGTAGCCGGCGGTCAGATCGCGGGCCTTGATCTTGCTGGCTTCCACGTCCGGCTGGTCAAAGGGGTTGATGCCGATCACGGCCCCGGCGATGGCGGTCGCCACTTCCCAGCGCACGAACTCCTGTCCCAGGGTGTCGCGGCTGGCCAAGGTGACGCGGACCACCGGGTGGCCCGCGTCCTCCAGATCACGCACATGGGTGTCCAGGCCCACATCGTCATGATCGTTCAGACGCAGATAGGCGAAGATGCGGTCCGCGCCATAGTCGCGGGCCGGCGCCGATGGCTCCCCGGCCAGGGGCACGATCCCCTTGCCCTGCTTGCCGGTGGACTCCGCGACCAGCTGCTCCAGCCAGGCCCCGACGTCCGAGAGGCCCTGTGAGGCGATCAGGGTCAGCTTGTCGCGCCCCGCCACCGCCGCGGCGCTCAGGGCCAGGCCCAGGGCGACCCCGGGATTGGCCGAAGGCGGCGCGCTGGCTTCACAGGCGCGGGTCATGAGCCGCGTCGAGGCGACGAAGGCCCGCACGTCGATCCCCGCGACCGCCGCCGGAACCATGCCGAAGTTCGACATCACCGAATAACGGCCGCCGATCGCCGGATCGCCAAGGAACACGCGACGGAAGCCCTGTTCCTTCGCCGTGGCCTCCAGCTTGGAACCGGGATCGGTGATGGCGATAAAGGCGGCGCCCGCCTTGTCCGCGCCCAGGGCCTTGCTGGCCACATCATAGAAGTATCGGTGGAGAATATCGGGCTCCAGGGTCGAGCCGGACTTGCTGGCGACGATGAACAGAGTCCGGGCCGGGTCGATCTGACCCTCAAGGCGCGCGATCTGGTGCGGATCAGTCGAGTCCAGCACCAAGAGCTTCGGATGGCCCGGCCGTGTCCCGAAGGTCTCGGCCAGCACCTCGGGTCCCAGGCTCGAGCCCCCCATGCCCAACAGCAAGGCGTGGATGAAGCCCGCCCCGGCGATCTCGGCCGAGAAAGCCTCCAGCGCCGCCAGGTCAAGCTGATCACCGTGGGCGGCCGGCAACCAGCCCAGCCATTTGGCCTCGTCCTGGCCCGTCCACAGGCTGGCGTCACGCTGCCACATGCGCCGGCTCCAGCCTTGGGTGCGAGCCGTCTCGGACAGTTCGGCGACGGAGGCGGCAAGATTGTCGGGCAGCTGAATGTGCTGTGCGTTCAGCCGTTCGCCCAGCACCTGGATCCGCTTGCTCGCCACCGCCCCGTAGAGCTTGTCGGCGGCGTCGGCGAAGGACTTGACCCCGTCATCCACCAGGCGGGCGGTCACTCCGGCCAGATCGAGGCCCAGGCGTTCGGTGGTCGCCAGGATGTCGGCGGCGGCCTGTGGATCCTCGGCCAGGGTCTGGCGCACCTCCCCGTGGTCGCGGAAAGCATCCATGGTCTTGGGCGGCATGGTGTTGACCGTGTCGGGGCCGATCAGCGTCGCCACATAGAGGGTGTCGGGATAGTCCGGGTTCTTGGTCCCGGTCGAGGCCCACAACAGGCGCTGAGGCGCGGCGCCGGCCTGGGCCAGCGCCGTCCAGCGCGGGGTGGCGATCATCTCGAGATAGCGCTGATAGGCGATCTTGGCGTTGGCGATGGCGACCTTGCCGCGCACGCGCTTCAGATCAGCCTCGTCGCTTCCGGCGCCGGCCTTCAGCCGCGCGTCAATGGCGTCGTCGATCTGGCTGTCTATGCGGCTGACGAAGAAACTGGCCACGCCATGGACGCGAGAGACGTCGCCGCCCTTGGCCTTGAGATCCTCCAGGCCAGCCATATGCGCCTCGGCCACCGCCAGATAGGCCTCCAGCGAAAACAGCAAGGTGACGTTGATATTGATCCCCGAGCCGATCAGCGCGCGAATGGCCGGGGCGCCCTCGGCCGTGCCCGGGACCTTGATCATCAGGTTGGGGCGACCCACCGCCGCCCAGAGCTTGTGCGCCTCGGCGATCGTGGCCTCGGTGTCGCGGGCCAGATAGGGGGAGACCTCCAGGCTCACATAGCCGTCCCGACCGCGCAGATCGTCATAGACCGGGCGCAAAAGGTCGGCCGCCATCTGGATATCCTGGATCGCCAGGTGCTCGAACACCGTCGCCGGATCACCGTCGGTGCGCTCCACGAAGGCCTTGACCGCAGCATCGTAGTCCTTGCTGCCGCCGATGGCCTTTTCGAAGATCGCCGGATTGGAAGTGACGCCGGTGACACCGTCCTTTTCGATCAGGCCGCGGAACTCGCCGTTTTCAAGCATGTCCCGCTGGACGAAATCGAGCCACACGGCCTGGCCAGCCGATCCCAGTTGCCGCAGCGGATTAGTCATGGGTGTCATCCTCGGCTCAAACTCTGTCGCGTCGCTTCTTTAAACGCGTGACGGGCCGATTCCGACCGTTGATTTTCGGACGCCCGATTTAAGGCCATGGCCTGAGCAAAATCCCCTTTCCCGGGCGGAAGGGGGAGGCTTGGCGTCAGTCCTCAATGGCCGAATAGATGATGTTTTTCAATTGGCCACGGAAATTGAAGGCTCCGGACGGCATCAACTGAGTCATGAACACTACCGTCAGGTCCTCCTTGGGATCGACCCAGAAAATGGTTGAGGCGGCGCCGCCCCAATAATAGTCCCCTTCGCCCAGGCAGCCGGTGGTCACCTGATCCAGGCTCATCGCGAAGCCCAGGCCGAAGCCGACACCGGCGTTGGCGGTCTCGGAAAAGCCGCCGATGGCCATCTGGGTCAGGTCGGTGCCGCCTTTCAAATGGTTCTTGTGCATCATGTCCAGGGTGCGCGGTCCCAGGATGCGCGCCCCGTCCAACTCGCCGCCCCGCCGCAGCATCTCGCAAAAACGCATATAGTCGGCGGTCGTGGAGGTCAGCCCCCCGCCGCCGGATAGAAAGCTGGGCTGGCTCAGATACTCGCTGGTCGTCGGATCATCGACCGGCTGAAGGGTTTTGTCGGGCAGTCGGCGATAGTTGGCGGCGAAACGGCTGACCTTGTCCGGGGCCACCACAAACGCGGTGTCGACCATCTTCAGCGGGCCGAAAATCGTTTCCTGTAAAAAGTGGTCGAAGCGTTTGCCCGAGATGACCTCAACCAGATAGCCGCAGACATCGGTGGACAGGGAATACATCCACCGCTCGCCAGGCTGATAGCGCAGCGGCGCCTTGGCCAGCTTCATGGCGAAGTCGCGCAGGGTCTCGTCCTTGCCGCGCCGCACGCGCAGGTCGGCATAGACCTTGTCCACCGGATGGCCGTCGTCCGGCGCGCCCAGGGCGGCCAGCAACGAACCATAGGTCAGGCCGCCGGTATGGCAGAGCACGTCGCGGAAGCTCATCGGCCGGTTCGGCGAAGCCAGCTCCATCTTATCGCCTTCGCCTGAAACCCAGACCTTTTGGTCCTTCCACTCGGGAATGTAGCGGCTCACCGGATCGTCCAGCTGGAAATAGCCTTGCTCGAACAGGGTCATCAGCGCCACCGAGGTGATCGGCTTGCTCATGGAATAGATGCGGAAAATGGTGTCGTCGGCCATGGGCCTGGCCCGTTCGCGGTCCATCTGGCCAAAGGATTTGAAATAGGCCTGGTGACCGTGGCGACTGACGGCGACCTGGCAGCCGGCGATCTTGCCGGGCTCGATATAGTTGCGGTTGAGGTGGTCGCTGATCCGGTCCAGTCGGTCCGCGGACAGGCCGGTCCACGCGTGTTGCGCATCCATGAATGGCGTTCCTGATCTTGTGCTGGTCTTCTTGAATGACCGCATCATGATCGGAATATACGGTATGGCCAAGGGCGCCGCGTGGGCCGAGGTGCGCGGCCCTTGTCTCTAAGCCTTGTCTCTAAAAAGCCTCACCGTAGCGAATCTGTCGCTCCCCCCGCGAAATGGAAAGCGAATTCGCCTATCTGAAGCGTCGGTCGCGCGTTTGGATGTCGACCATGAGATTTTGGGCGTGATGATGCGACGCGAGACCACTACCGACCCCGAACGGGCTTCGCCGGCGTTCGGCCGGCGAGATTTTCGTGCTCTGATCGCCGCCAGCCTCACAGCCGCCGTTCTCGCCGCCGCCGCCCTGGCCGCTGGCGCCGCCATGGCCCAGGGCCAGGTGCGTCCCACGCCGGCTCCCACGCCGCTGCAGCAGCCCCCCGCCACGCCTGCACAGGGGCCCACATCTCCGCCACCACCTGCGCCAGCGCCGCCGCCGCAGCCGGTCTGGATTCCGCTACGCGAAGATCAGGTCGAATTACTGCGCCGCACCCTGGCCCAGGCCGAGACTCACGGCTTCGCCCACGAGGCCTTCACCCCGGCCAGGCTGGACGCCCTGCTGCAATCGGCCAATCCGGACGCCCGCCACGACGGCGAGACCCAGCTGATCGCCGCCGTCCTGCGCTATGCCCGCGCCGTGCATACCGGCCGCCTGCCAACAGCGGCCTTTCTCGACGAATGGGGCCTGAGGCCCGCCGCCTATGATCCCGCGGCCGACTTCGCCGCCGCGGCGACCACCGACCATCTGGGCGCCTGGCTGGACAGCCTGCCGCCGCCCTATTCGGGCTATCAGTCCCTGCGCACCGCCTTGGCCAGTTATCGCGCCATCGCCGCCAAGGGCGGCTGGCCCCAGATCGATGCGGGACCCGACCTCAAGCCGGGCGACAATAGTCCGCGAGTTGATCAGCTGCGCACGCGCCTGGCGATCGAGGATCCGGCCTTCGCCGCCGTGCCGCGCCCCAAACTGACCACCTTGTTGGACCGGCCTCTGGCCGACGCGGTGGTCCGGGCCCAGAAGCGCTACGGCCTGGAGCCGAACGGGATGGTCAAGGCGCAGACCCTGGCCGCGCTCAATCGGCCTGTCGCCGACCGCGTCGCCCAGATCCTGGCCAATATGGAGCGCTGGCGCTGGCTGCCGCCCAGCCTGCCCGCCGACCGGGTGCAGGTGAACATCGCCGCCGCCATCCTCACCGTGTTCCATGGCGACGCGCCGACCCTGTCCATGCGGGCGGTGACCGGCCGGCCGGACGACCAGACGCCGATGCTGCAGTCGCAGATCCAGAGCATCGTGCTCAATCCGCCCTGGAACGTCCCCTCCAGCATCGCCACCAAGGAGCTGCTGCCCAAGGAGCGGGCCCATCCTGGCTACCTGAAACGCAATGACTTTATCGTGATCGCCACCCCGGAGGGCGGCACGCGCCTGCAGCAGAAAGCCGGTCCCAAGGCCGCGCTCGGACGGGTGAAGTTCGACTTCCCCAACCGCTACGGCGTCTATCTGCACGACACCCCCACCCACACCTCATTTGGACGCTATGCGCGCCAGGTCAGCCACGGGTGCGTGCGGCTAGAGCGACCGGTAGTGCTGGCCAACGCCCTGATGACCGGCGATCAGGTCTGGACCCCGGAAAAGATCCAATCGACCCTGGACAGCAAGAAGACGGTTCGCGCGCCGCTACAGGTCCCAATCGCGGTCTATCTGTTCTATTGGACCGCTTTTGTCGGCCCCGACGGGCTCGCCGATTTCCGCGCCGACCCCTATGAATGGGACAGCGCCCTCATGCAGCGGATCGCCGCAGCCCCCCGTAGCTAAGCTTGACGCGCCGTCCGGCTTAGGGTGTCCTTGCGTCACAGGTCGCCGGGGGGCGCCGAGCCATGGGGCGCGTTTCAATTTGTTGTCCAAAAGATCGCTTCTGAAATTTGGCCTGGGCGCCGCCGCGACAGCCAGCGTGGCCACCGCCCCCGCCATCGGATGGGCCGACAGCCTGTTCGGCCGGCCGTTCCGCGCCCAGCCAGCCATGCGCAGCATCGCCCTCGACAACCTGCATACCGGCGAGTCGATGGAAGCCGTCTATTGGGAGCAAGGTCAGTACCTGCCCGACGTGCTCGCCGTGGTGGACACCCATCTGCGCGACTATCGTAACGGCCAGGTGCACCCAATCGATCCACGCTTGCTCGATCTTTTGGACGCGGTCTCCGATCGGACCGGCTCCCGCTCCAAGTTCCAGGTGATCTCGGGCTATCGTTCGCCCCAGACCAACGCCCTGCTGCATGAGCGCAGCGCCGAGGTCGCCAAGAAAAGTTTCCACCTTCAGGGCATGGCGATCGATGTCCGCCTGCCCGACGTCGAATTGCGCCACCTGCACGCCGCGGCTGTCAGCCTCGGCCGGGGCGGGGTCGGTTTCTATCCGGAATCGAACTTCGTCCATATCGACGTGGGTCCCGTCCGCACCTGGAGCGGCGCCTGAGGCCCAAGGGCGTCGACGGGACATCCTGGGCCAATGTCCATCTTGTCCGCGCAGAGCTAAAATGATCTAGCGCTCGAGCGGGCGAACTCCCCCGTCACCCCGGCGTTCATCCTGGACGCAAGACCTGTGGGCGAACCTTGAGAGGATCAGATGGCGGCAAAGCAGAGCAGTGGGGTCGGGCCCTTTGGCTGGACCGTGCTCGGGTTCCTGGCCGGTGTCGCCGCCACCCTGGCCCTTCAATTGATCCTGGTGGGTCGCGATCGCGAACGCGATGTTCAGGATGAGGCGCAACACGCCGCCCCCGTCGTCGCGGTGACCCCCCAGTTGCCGGCGCCCAAACGCAAGGTCAAGCCGGTGTCGGACACCATCGCCCCGACCAAGGTCGAAACCTCTGAAGCCCAGCAGGTGGCCGAAGACGCCGCCGCCGCGGGCATGACCTCGCGCACCAAGCCCTCGGCGGCCAGCGCCGACGTTCCACGCTAAGGACTCTCGTAGAAATAACCAAACCACTGAAAAATAAGTCCGCTCATCCCCGCGCAGGCAGGGATCCAGGTGCAACCCACTGAATTCTGTGGATGAATCTGGATCCCCGCCTGCGCGGGGATGAGCGGAATGAAAAATTGAAACCTTTATTTGTCAACGAACCCTAAGGGCCCGCCCTAAGGCCCGATCGCGGCAGTGATGGCGGTGGAGACCCTGGCCATGATGGTCGTGGTCTTATTGCCGAAAGCGGTGACGCTGGTGACGATCACCAGAAAGACCAAGGATGCGATCAGCCCGTATTCTATTGCGGTGGTCCCGCTTTCGTCGCGGAGAAATCGGCTCAGAGACAGTCGCGCAGCCAGGCGACCAGCGGGACGTCGGCCGGCGGCATCGGGTAGTCGCTCATCTGGTTGGGCTTCACCCACGCGATCGCCTCGTGTTCCCGGGCCTGGACAACGCCATCCCAACGCCGGCACAGGAATAGTGGCATGATTAGGTGAAATGAATCGTAAGCGTGGGACGCGAAAACGAACGGCGCCAGGCAGGCTTGGGCGACGCGCACCCCCAGCTCCTCCTCCAACTCCCGGATCAGACAGGCCTCCGGGCTCTCACCGGGCTCCAACTTGCCGCCGGGAAACTCCCACAGGCCGGCCAGTTGCTTGCCCGCCGGCCGCTTGCAGATCAGCACCCGGCCGTCCACGTCGACCAAGGCGGCCGCGGCGACCAGCAGGATTGGCTTTGCGGGTCCGGATTGACCAGGCGGCGGGCTCAGGACCGATAGTCCCCGTTGATCTCCACATAGCGCTTGGTCAGGTCGCAGGTCCAAACCGTCGCCGCCCCGCGCCCGACGCCCACATCCACCGACACCTCAAGCTCCGGCCGCTTCATATAGGCGCTCATCTTGGCCTCGTCATAGGTCTGGGACACCGCCCCGTCCTGGGCCGCGACCAGATCGCCAAAGCGGATGGACAGGCGGTCGCGGTTGATCGGCTCGTCCGCCCGGCCGACCGCCATGACGATGCGTCCCCAATTGGCGTCCTCGCCCGCGAAGGCGGTTTTGACCAGGGGCGACTCGGCGATGGTGCGGGCGATCTTGCGGGCCGAGGCGGCGCTTTCGGCGCCCGCCACGCTGATCTTGACGAACTTGGTCGCGCCCTCGCCATCGCGCACCAGCTGGTGCGCCAGGTCCAGCATCACCCCTTCGAGCTTGTCGCGGAAATCGGCCAGCCTGCGGTCGCCGGCGCGGCTGATGCGCGGCGCGCCGGCCGAACCGGTAGCGAACAGCAGGCAGGTGTCATTGGTCGAGCGGTCGCCGTCCACCGTGACCACGTTGAAGGTCGAGCGCGTATAGAGCGACACCAGGGTCTGCAAAGCCGCGGGTGACAGGGTGGCGTCGGTGACGATGAAGGCCAGCATGGTGGCCATGTCGGGCGCAATCATGCCCGACCCCTTGGCGATGCCGGCGATCTTGACCTTCACCCCGTCGATATCGGCCTCGGCATAGGATCCCTTGGGGAAGGTGTCGGTGGTCATGATCGCCTGGGCGGCGGCGGCCCAGTTGTCTTCCGCCAGACGTCCCTCCACCTCGGCCAGGCGATGGATGATCTTGGCGTCGTCCAGCACCACGCCGATCACACCGGTGGAGGCCAGCATCACGTCGCGTTGCCGGCAATCGAAACGCTTGGCGATGGCCGACGCCACCCGCCGGGCGGCGTCGGCGCCGGGCCTGCCGGTGAAGGCGTTGGCGCAGCCGGCATTGACGACCAGGGCCTGGATCTCCTCGCCGCCCCCGGCCTCCAACTGGCGCCGGCACCAGTCGACCGGAGCCGAACCGACCGCGTGGCGGGTGAATACGCCGGCGCAGGCCGCGCCCTGCGGAAAGCGCAGGATCAGCAGATCCTCACGCGCCTGTTTGTAAAATCCCGCGCGGCCGGTCGCCAGCTCGCAGCCACCGATCGGCGGAATGGCCGGGAACCGGACCGCCAGGGGCGAGACCTGCAGACCCGGCTTGCCGGGCGCCGCCTTGGCCGCAGCCGCCGGACCGGGGAATTGGCGGCTTTCCTTCTCCACGCGCCTGAGCGCCGCGTGTTTGAGCATCGTCGCCAGAGGATCGAGGGCGCGTTCCAGGGTCTGGCCGACGATCTCGGCCGGCTTGGCGGCGGCTTCCAGCGCCTTGGCGGCGGGGTTGGCGCGGGGCGGTTTGGTCATGGCGGCATCCTCTGGCCCTTGCTCTGCCTCCGGGCGTCCGGCGGCGTCAAGGCCCGCTCGGCGGCGGGGCCCGTGGCCAGGCCCGGGGCGGACGCTGGTTCGTGTGCGCCGCCGCCTAGCGCCGGCCCTATCAGCAGCTTGACCTTGCTTTGACCGCGCAGCTTCTCGATCAGGTCGCGCACTTCATCATAGGTCAAAAAGCGGACGATCTGGGGGCGGGCCTGATCCAGGGTGATAGGCGTCTCGGGCCGGCGGTCTTCGACCTTGAGCAAGACCCATCCGGCGTCGGCCTTGAACGGGCCGACCACGGCGCCGGGCTTGGCCGACTTCAGCACCACGGCATAGGTGTCGGGCATCACATCGGCGGTGAAATAGCCGAGGTCCCCGCCGTTGAACCGGGTGGCGGCGTCGATCGACCGCTCCATGGCCAGAGCCTCGAACGAGGCCCCGCTGGCCAGAAGCTTCTTGGCCGCCTCCGCCTCCGGCTGGCTCGCCGTGATGATCTGTCGGGCGTGGAACTCCTCCGCCTGCTTGGACAGTTTCAGCTGCTCTTGATAGAGGCCGCGGATGGCGTTGTCGTTGGCGGCCTGCTCGACCATGGTCTCCACCAGCATGTCGCCCAGGATATGCTCGCGCGCGGCGGCCAGGCGGCGCTTCGCGGAAGGCTCGTTCTGCAGGTTGCGTTTGACCGCCTCGGCGGCCAGCAGCTTCTGGTCGATCACCTCGTCCAGGGCCCGGTGAAACGGTTCGGAAGCGGTGTCCAGGGGATCGCCCTCGGCGATCAGGCCTTCGCTGGCCGCCTCGCGCTTGACGTCTGATGTCCACACGGTTTCGCCATTGACCAGGGCGGCGGCCACGTCGCCTGGCTCCGGCGCGACGGACTGTTCGCTCTTCTTGCCGCAACCCGCAAGGACACAGGCGAGCATGGCGGCCACGGCGATCTGTCGGACCTGGGGAGAGAGATGGACTCTAAGCTGCATGCGCCTTGCGAATTCACCTCTTGGAGGCCCGAAAATAGGCCTCGCCCCTACGTCCGCTTCCTAGCCATATTCGCAGCGACGCGCCATGTTTGCGCGCTGGCCAGGCTGGAGCCGGCGACCGTCAGCAAGACCGGCCCTGCGCCGGCGATGGGGAGATGAAATGAAATTCTACAATTCGATCGGGCCCAATCCCGGCGTGGTGAAGATGTTTATGGCCGAAAAGGGCCTCAACCCGCCCCGCGTGGAGGTCGACCTGATGGCCGGGGAAAATCGCCAGCCCGCCTATCAGTGCAAGAACCCCGCCGGCCAGACCCCGGCCCTGGAACTGGAGGATGGCGTGGTGATCTGCGAGATCACCGCCATCTGCGAATATCTGGACGAAATCGGCGACGGGCCTTCGCTGATCGGCGACACGCCCGAGCAACGCGCGCTCACCCGCATGTGGACCCGCCGGGTGGATATCAATATCTGCGAGCCCCTGACCAACGGGTTTCGCTTTTCGCAGGGCCTGGCGCTGTTTCAGCCCCGCATCCGCACCATTCCCCAGGCGGCGGACGACCTGAAGCAGTTGGCCAAGGAGAAGCTGGCCTGGCTCGACGGCCTGATCGCAGGCCGCGACTACCTCGCCGGCGACAGGCTCAGCCTGGCCGACATCCTGCTGTTCGTCTTCCTCGGCTTCGGCGCCCAGGTCGGCCAGCCCCTGGACCCCGCCAACAAGAACCTCACCACCTGGTTCGAGCGCATGGCGGCCCGGCCCAGCGCGGCGGCGGCGGCCTAGCCAGCTTAGGCGCCCGCTAGCACGGCGGCGAGCGCCGCCATCTTGACCTTACGTCAGCGCCCTTGCTCCCATCCCGCCGGGGCGATACTGGCGACCGCGGACCGTAGAACGCCGCGGGGAGCCCAAATTGCGCACCACCATCCGCGATATCCAGGCGATGAAGCGCCGCGGCGAGCGGATCGCCATGGTCACCGCCTATGACTATCCGTCCGCCGCCCTGGTCGACCGGGCCGGGCTGCCGATCATCCTGGTGGGCGATTCGTTGGGTATGGTCGTGCACGGCCATTCCACCACCCTGCCGGTGAGCCTGGACGACATGGTCCGCCACGCGGCGGCCGTGATGCGCGGCTGCGCCTCGGCCCTGGTGGTCGGCGACCTGCCGTTCCTGACCTACGCCAATCTGGACGACGCTGTGCGCGCCAGCGGGCGCATGATGCAGGAGGCCGGAGTCCAGGCGGTCAAGCTGGAGGGGGCGGGCCATGTGGTTGCGATCATCCAGCGACTGGTGGAGCTGGGCGTGCCGGTGATGGGCCATCTGGGCTATACGCCTCAATCCACCCACCAGCTGGGCGCCCGAGCCCAGGCCAAGGACGCCGAGGCCGCGCAGAAGCTGCTGGACGACGCCCTGGCCTTGCAGGCCGCCGGCGCCTTCGCCGTGGTGCTGGAGCTGGTGCCCAAGGCCCTGGGCCGCAAGGTCAGCCAGAGCCTGGCCATTCCCGTGATCGGCATCGGCGCCGGGGTCGGCTGCGACGGCCAGGTGCAGGTCTGGCACGACCTACTGGGCCTGATGGGCGGCAAGCCGCCGCGTCACGCCAAGGTCTATGCCGAGGTTGGCGACACCATCGTGGCGGCGCTCAAGGCCTATGCCGACGAGGTGCGCGCCGGCGACTTCCCCACCGACGCCCACAGCGTCGCCGCCAAGAAAGACGACGCGTGAAGATCTGCAAGACCATCGCCGAGTTCCGCGCCGCCCGCGCCGCCCTGCCGGCCTTGGGCGTCGTGCCGACCATGGGCTTTCTGCACGAAGGCCATTTGAGCCTGGTGCGCCGGGCCAAGGCCGAGTGCGGGGCCGCGGCGGTGACCATCTTTGTCAATCCGACCCAGTTTGCGCCGCACGAGGATTTCGGCCGCTATCCGCGGGCCCTGGCGCGTGATCTGGAGCAGATCGAGGCCGCCGGCGCCGACCTGGCCTTCACCCCCGAAGTCGGGGAAATCTATCCGGACGGCTATGATGTGCGCGTCGAGGTCGGTGGCGTCACCGAGCGTCTGGAAGGCGCGATCCGCCCGGTCCACTTCACCGGGGTCGCCACGGTGGTGGCCAAGCTGTTCAACATCACCCAGCCCACCCAGGCCTATTTCGGCCAGAAGGACGCCCAGCAGTGCGTGGTTATCCGCAAACTGGTCCGTGACCTGAATTTCCCCTCCGAAGTGGTGATCTGCCCCACGGTGCGCGAAGCCGATGGCCTGGCCATGAGCAGCCGCAACGCCTATCTGGACCCTGTCCAACGCCAGCGGGCGCCGGTGCTGTATCGCGCGCTGAAGGCCGCCGAGGCGCGCCACGCCGGCGGCGAGACCAGCGCCGAAGCCTTGCGCGCCGTGATCCACGACACCCTGGCCCAGGTCCCCGAGGCCGGTGTCGACTATGTGAGCGTCGCCGATCCCAACACCCTGGAAGAACTGGACCGGGTGGCCGACGGCGCCCTGGTCTCCCTGGCCGTCCGCTTCGGCGCCACCCGCCTGATCGACAATATCCGCCTCTGAACATTCCCGGCCGCAGCTCGCCATCTTGGCCGCCTTCCGTTGACACTGGCGGGGGCGCTGCTTAAGTCTCGCGCGCGCTAAAATTCAGCGGATTACGAGCGAGCTAAGGACTTAAAGCAGTCCTCAAGCGGCCGTCACGCCGCCAGCTTTATCCGGATCTCCTTCGCATGCTCGGCTTCGCTAAAAAGCTTTTCGGCTCCTCCAACGACCGCAAGGTCAAGGCGATGCACGCCCGTGTGGCGTCGATCAACGCCCTGGAGCCACAGTTCGCGGCCCTGAGCGACGCCGAGCTGAGGGCCAAGACCGAGGCCTTCAAGGCCCGCATCGCCGGCGGCGAGAGCCTGGATTCGATCCTGCCGGAAGCCTTCGCCAATGTGCGCGAAGCCGCCAAGCGGGCCCTGGGCCAGCGGCATTACGACGTGCAGATGGTCGGCGGCATGGTGCTGCACGGCGGCGGCATCGCCGAGATGCGCACCGGTGAAGGCAAGACCCTGGTGGGCACCCTGCCGGTCTATCTGAACGCCCTGGCCGGCAAGGGCGTGCACGTCATCACCGTCAACGACTACCTGGCCAGCCGC